>Ga0164290_1000369_pt1 | contig 155839 bp, 158 predicted proteins | sample Micstemetagenome_FD_108782 | JGI IMG/M metagenome (GOLD analysis project Ga0164290, IMG submission 108782) | Contaminated culture microbial community from soil near Moab, Utah, USA - Microcoleus steenstrupii SON62 (Illumina Assembly) | ecosystem: Environmental > Terrestrial > Soil > Soil crust...
CCTGGGAACCGGCCGCCGTCAGTTCGCCCGGCAACTGTACCTCCGCGCCCCCTGCCGCCGCATTGGCGTGGGCCTGATCACGGCGGAATTCCCCGGATCGCTGCGAATACATCGCATTAGACATTGCGTTGTTCCCCATCCCCATCAACTGCGGCGCGGCCTGTACTAGCGTGTTTCTCAGCACGGCCTCGAGCACGAGTGGACTGGGTGTATCGCGGAAGCGGAAATTCGGCACACCGACCACGATATCGATTGGTACGTCGGTCAAATCCTCCGCCTCGTTCAATAGTTCCGCCTGCAGACCCATCAGCGCGTTCTTCTGCTTCTCGTCCTCGTTGAGTCCCACACGGTAGGTGGGAATCCAGCGGATGCCAGGGCGGAAGTACATCAGCGTCAGGGCTCGCTTTTGACTTTTGCCCTCGAACGTGAAAGTGAGCCGCTTCTCCCGCTGCGTTGAACGTAGCGTCTTTTTGATCGTCGTTTTCATGTCCTTCACCACCAGCGACCGAACCTGCGCCACGGGCAGAAAGACATCTCCTTCCTCCGTGCGAAGCACGAAATTGCTCCCGCCAAACGTCGTCAGCATGTGAGAGGCCGGTGAGGGATCGGCAGCGGCGCTTCCAGGCAGTGAATGAGCGCCGGAGGCCAGAAATGCGAAATCGAGTGCTTTCAGAGTCGGCTCTGCGACTGGCGTTTCCGTCTTCTCAATCAGCACTTCGTGGATGGCGCCGACGAACTCTTTCTTATCGTGCAGTTCAACCTTCGCTTCCTTGCCTTTGTTCGAAAGCAATATCTCGATGGTTTGCGTGCAGGGCAGATCCTTCTCTTCGCTCTCCTCGGTCGTCTTCCAGCCGGCGAGCGTATTGACGAGCCGGCCTTCGTCCGGAATCGCCCAGAACGAGCCGAGCACTGCCGAGTCAGGCACTTCGTCGGTATAGAGGCGTCCTTTCTCGTCGGTCGTCGCTTCCCCTTTTTTGATGATCAAGGCGTAACCATCCTTGAACACCACCACCCGCTCGGTCTTCAGCTTGAGTTCAGCCGCGTTGGGCGCCGCTGCGGAGGCATACCGTGTGCAGGTAGCGAGGGTGAACAAGGCGATGATCGCGACTGCGGCTCGTGCAAGCCGTCGGCAACTGGGCATGGAAGAAGCTCCGGAAGCGGAAACTGTCGGGTCGTTCACGGGCATTGTAACGGCCGTGCGCGACGATCCGCTGTAACACGCTGGTAAACTGCAAACCGAGCAGACAAACTCGACGGAGCGGCCGACACGCGAGCGGAGTCTTTGAAACGATTCATCTAGGCAAGCGTTGAAACCAGATCATGATTCGAATCGGCACCGCCGGTTGGACGATCCCCCGCGCCACGGCCGGCAGCTTTCCTGGCGAAGGGACGCACCTGCAGCGTTATGCGGGAGTCTTTTCAGCGGCCGAGATCAATTCGTCGTTTTATCGACCCCATCGTCCCGAGACGTATGCCAAGTGGGCGTCGAGCGTACCCGCGGGCTTCCGTTTCAGCGTCAAACTGCCAAAGCAAATCACGCACGAGCTGCGGCTCGGCAGTGTAGCAAAACCACTTGAGACATTCCTATCGGAGATTCAGGGCCTGGGCGATCGACTCGGCTGCCTCCTCGTTCAATTGCCTCCAAGTTTCGCTTGGGAACCGAGCGTCGCAACAAGCTTTTTCGCGTCCTTGCGCACGATGCACGCCGGTCATGTTGTTGTTGAAGCTCGTCACGAGAGTTGGTGTACGGAAGATGTCGATCGGATGCTGAGCGAGTTCCACGTCAGCCGCGTCGCCGCGGATCCCGGACGAATCTCCTGTGGCGACGAGCCGGGAGCCAGTTCGCGCGTGCGCTACTATCGTCTGCATGGCTCGCCGCGGATCTATTACTCGTCCTACACTCAAGACTATCTTGCGGCGCTCGCAGACCGCTTATACTCAGCTGATTCAGACGCCGAGGAGACGTGGTGCATTTTTGATAACACCGCAAGTGGAAGCGCCGCGGAAGATGCTCTGCGGCTCAACGCGTTGATTGTTGCCGCGTCGGCAAGGTTCGGAAGCAAAACAGACGATCACCAGGAGAAGATCATGGTCAAGAAGAAAGCAGCAATGAAGAAGGCTCCGAAGAAAGCGGCGACCAAGAAAGGGGCCACAAAGAAGGGCGCCACCAAGAAGGGGACCAAACGGGCGGCTGCCAAGCGCGAACTCATTGCTCCGCGCGGCGACAAGCGATTCATTCGCCGCGACGAGCGCGGCAGGATCCAGGAGAGCGACGACGTCGGCCGCTCCCTCAGCCAAGACCGCCGCCGCACCTCGAAGAAGGCCGCCAAATCGGGCCAAGGCGACAAAGGCGATCGCAAACCGTCGGCCGGGCGAAAGAAGTAGCGGTGTCGCGACCGCACCAGGAGAGCCGCGACGATGTCACATCGAGCATCGAAGCGGCAGAGGACATCTTTCAAAGGTGGCTGGCCAGCCCAAACGGCCAGCCCCATTAAAGTACCCCGGACAGGATTCGAACCTGTGACCCCCGGTTTAGGAAACCGGTGCTCTATCCTCTGAGCTACCGGGGCGTTTCTTGGAATTGGCGGCACTTATCACTGCTTTCGGCTATGGTATGTTCGGGCCTGACACCCGATTGACACCCCAGGCCACCCAAAAGCGGGACGAAAATTGTGAAAAAGCCGGCAACTGCGACCGCCAATTCTAAGTCTGTTGCGCTGCCCTGCAAACCCCGAGCAGACTTCCCGTTGTTCGTCCACCAGTCAAACCGGTGGGCCAAAAAGGTTCGGGGGCGTTTGGAATACTTTGGCAAAGCCACGGACGATCCGAGGGGAGAACGGGCGCTGCAAGAGTGGCTGGACGAAAAGGAGAACATCCTTGCAGGTCGGCCGCGTGGGTCACGACCGGGCGAGGGCATCCTATTCGTCCACCAATTGTGTAACCACTTCCTAACGAGCAAGAAGCACGCCTGCGATGCGGGCGAGATCACTGCCAGGACATACGCCGATTACAAAGCGACAACCGACCGGCTTGTGGCCTTCTTTGGCAAGAGGCGGGCGGTCACCGAATTGACTCCGCAAAGCTTCGGGGAGCTACGGGCGAACATCGCCACGAGCTACGGACCTACCGCGCTGGGAAACGAGATTCAGCGAATCCGGAGCGTCTTCAAGTACGGCCACGACACAGACTTGATCGACAAGCCAGTTAAGTTCGGCCCGAGCTTCAAGCGCCCTTCTCGAAAGGTAATGAGGCTCAACCGGGCGAAGGCTGGGCAGCGAATGTTCGAGGCGTCGGAGATACGCGCCCTGCTCGCGAAGGCGCGGCCCAAAATGCGGGCAATGATCCTCTTGGGCATTAACTGCGGCTTCGGAAATGCTGATTGCGCGGCGCTGCCAATCTCTGCGGTGAATCTCAAGACCGGATGGGTGACATTCCCTCGCCCCAAAACTGGGATAGCTAGGCGATGTGCCCTCTGGAAAGAAACCGTTGCTGCACTCCGAGCTGCAATTAAGCGACGGCGGGAGCCCTCTGATTCGGCACACGCAGGGCTCTTGTTTGTCACGAAGCAGGGCGGATCTTTCTTAAAGGACTTCGGAGGCGGCCCAGTGGCGGGCGAGTTCGGAAAGACGCTCAAGGCGGCCGGTATCAGCCGAAACGGGAGGGGCTTTTACGCGTTGCGGCACTCATTTAGGACGGTGGCCGATTCGAGAAAGGACTTCCCCGCAGTCGATCTCGCGATGGGCCACGGCGACGAAACCATGGGAGCCCGATATCGGGAGCGGATTGACGACGAACGGTTAATTGCTGTGGCCACTCTTGTTCGCGATTGGCTATTTCCCGGAAACAAGGGCCGCATCGAGCGGCTGTCAACAAAACACAACCACAAGATGTAGTACGTGCACATACCTACACCACAATATCTGGTATAATCTATGTACAGCTTCATAGTGATCGCACTAGACTGAGTAACGTCACGTTACTCAACACCCACGGAAGGTTGGCTCTTGACTCCGTTGGCTTGATTTCGTACTGATCCGGATCAAATGAAAAACGGGGCGGCGCGCCCTTCACAACACGCCGCCCCTAGCGGTCCGCCCGAAGCGGAACCTATTCACCCCTGGGGCCGAAATTAAAGTTTCGGTCCCAGGGCGTTCCAAATTTCTAGGGCTCCCACGATTATGTGGGCGACCCCGATGAGCACTTCCGGGCTCATTCCAAAACCCTCAAACATTTGAGGCTCTCCAGAGCGGCCGAATTAGGCCTGCAACGCACCTGGCAACGTGCAAGACATGCTTGCAGGTTCCGTTCAGCGTCTGCTCTCAGTGCGTCATGCACCGTCTTCGAATGTCGACGGGTTGTGTTAAGACTCGGTTAAGGTACGTGTTAAGATTTGGTTAAAGCGAAGTTTTCATTAACTTGTCTATATTGCCTATACGCTCCATTTAGGCATGAGCTGCGGAGCGCACGATTTCGAGGGGGCACCCAATGAACTTTGGTACACTACTGCCATGGTTCACGCGGCGACACAAGTCGGCAGTCGATGGTTGAAGGCGAGTGAGGTAGCAGCGTTGCTCGCAGTTGCCGTCGACAAGGTTCACGCCTGGATTGCGTCAGGCGAACTCCGCGGTCACGACCTAGCCGAGCGTTCTTCGGCCAAGCGGCCCCGCTGGCGCATTTCGCCAGAAGACCTTCAGCGTTTCCTGCTATCCCGCCAGTCGCGGGAAGCCCCACCAAAACCGGCGCTGAGGCGGAAGAATAGCGGCGAAGTAATTCAGTTCTACTAGGTTTTGTGCCACCGTGTCACTTTCGCCCAGGGACGGGCCAGCGATGAATCAGACAATACGCCTGGAAGCTGCAACTTCCGCGAAAATCCGAAGCAAAGACGCTTTTGCGTCTCCGAGCCGCGCCCTTGTTGCAGCAGGGTTAGCGGCTTTTTTCGTACACCCATTTCCTAAGGAGTTGAGCATGACACTTCCCCCACAACTGGCCAGCATGACCAGAGACTACTACCCCTATTACCAGTTCCTCCACGACCTGGAGGAAGCCCGCGCTACGGTTTTTGACGAGCGAGAGCGGGACGAACGCATTGCCGCGATCTACCGGCGCCGAGCGACTGCCATGGAGGGAGGCGTTCACCGCGTGGAGCCAATCAGTTTTTCGACGGCACTCTAGGTTTGTGCCACTGTGTCACTTTTTTGACTGGAGGAGAGCAATGGTAGCACTTACAGAACCACTATCCATGATGATCGACGAGCAGGAACCGGCCCCACTGGAACGATTCCCTTTCAGCGACCAACTGAAGCAGATCCTTACCAGGCGTGGAGTTACGACCGGCGCCGAGTTGGAGCGTCGGCTAGAGACCGGAGAGCAGGAGGGCAAAGGATGATTGCCACGCTGGAAAAGAAAAGGGGCCCGCACAGCCACGAACTGTCGGGCCCCAGCCGGAGGTTCACTAACGCCCTTAGTATAGCGTCTCAGTGGAATAGCCTGACACCACTTGAGGCTGCCCAGCGGTTGCTTTCGCTTGGAATCAGCGTGATTCCGGCCAACGGCAAAGCGGCTGCGATCAAGTGGAAGGATTACCAGACGGAGCTTCCCAGGGCGGATGAAGTTGATGCTTGGCTGCGAGACACTGACCTCAACGTGGCCATCGTATGCGGCGACGTATCGGGCAGCGGTGAAACGTTGGAAGTCCGCGACTTTGACCAGGACGGTGCATACGAGAAGTGGGCGGCCGAGCATCCAGATTTAGCGGCCACTCTTCCTACTGTTGAGACTGGACGGAAGGGAGGCCGACATGTCTACGCCAGAGTTCCTAAGGGTGCAAAAACCCGCGTTCTAAAAGACGGCGAACTAAGGGCGGAAGGATCGCTAGTGATTTCCCCGCCTTCCGTGCATCCAGAGACCGGCCAGGAATACCTCTGGCTCATTGCTCCTAGCGGCGACATACCGCTGCTCCCCTCTGCCTCCCTGCTGCTACCTACCGACTACACACAGTGCACACAGCGTACTCAGTTAACACAGAGGACTCAATTACAGCCTGTGTCTTCTGTGTCGACTGTGTGTAACGGAGCAGCCGAGCTAGAGCAGCAGGCCATAGCAAGGTCGCTGCCGTCGAATGAGGGAATGCGGAGCAGGTGCATCTTCCTGCTGTGTCGGGAGCTGAAGGCAATTCCAGAGTTTGCCGACCGTTCCCATGGAGAGCTAAAGGCAACGTTTGAAAACTGGCACCGCCAGGCGCTACCGAAGATCAAGACGAAAGAGTTCGAGACGTCTTGGATGGACTTCGTGAGCGGATGGGCCAAGGTCCACACGCCAGCAGGTCAGGATGCCGTGTCTGCTGCCATGATGCGAGCCTTGGAGGGGGCCGAACCGGTCTGTGCGGAAGAGTACCCGAGCAAGAGCGTAAGGCTTCTTCTGGGCCTCTGCAGGGAGCTACAGCGGGCCAGCGGAGAGAAGCCATTCTTCCTGTCCTGTCGATCGGCGGAACGGCAGTTGAAAAGCGTTGGCGTGAACGTCTGCTACAAGACTGCGAACTCATGGTTGCGACTGTTCGCCCTGAACAAGCACATTGAGCCGGTGAAGACCTACGACATTCGGGCTATGCGAGCAAACGAGTACCGATACTTAGGCGATATGTGAGGGCTGGCATGGGTTTGCGAGCGTTACAATGGAAGAAACAGCAGGAGGAGAATTGGCGTGCTAGTGATTACAGCCTCAGAAAATGAGGCGTTCCGAATCGGCCCCGACATCACTGTGGTGATAGTGGCCCGAAAATCATGCGGACAGGTGCAATTCGGTATCGAAGCGCCGCCCAATGTCGCTATTGAGCGGGTGAAGACGAGGCCGAAGCCCAAGCGTGCTCCAAAAAGTGACACAGTGGCACAAAAAAGCACGACTCTGAAGGATTGGATTGATCGTCGGGCGACCAAGGGCGCCAGCCAGCCCCCGGGGCCTTCGGGTCCTTCCCAGGCCAAGCCGTGAGGGTATCCCGACCGCGAGTTCGCGCTTTGCACACACACACGACGCGTTTGGCGGCCCTCCCCGCCACCGATGAAAGGAATCCGGCTTGAGTCAGGAAGACGGCCAGAAGTGGATCGTAGAGCGTCAGGCGGACGTCGCAGCGGTGTTCTCAGTCAGCCCTTCGAGCGTCAAGGACTGGGCAGCCAGGGGCATGCCAGGCGAAACGGGCAACTACCCATTACCAGCAGTTGCGAAGTGGCTCCGGACTGCAGGACCATGGGCGCCGAAGGTCAGGAACGAAGCTGAGGACCCACTGCTGACAACCGAGGCAGGCGACAGCCCAAACCTGGAGCGGTATCGAGCCGCGAAAGCCGCACTGGCCGAGTACGAACTTGCTCAAAAGACTGGCTCCCTCATGGCCGTCGACAAGGCTCGGAAGGTTTTCCTTCGGTGGGCGCAGCTTATCCGCAACGCTGGCGAACGAGTGGGCAAACGCCATGGCCCCGACGCTGCCGAGGCCATCAATGAAGCACTTCAAGAATGCGAGACAGTGATCGATGACGAGCTTGCCGACAACAGCACTGCGGAATGAACTGCGGTAGTGTTTGGCTCAGGCCAAGGCACCGATCGTCAGACCGATTTCTCAGTGGGTTGAGGAAGAACTTAGGTTGCCGAACGGACCGTTTAGCGGCGAGCGGTACAAGCACCACAGGCACCCCGCATCGCGGCTCTGGTTTGATGCGATCGGCAGCGGCAAGTGGACCCGCTTCGCGGCCCTTGCACCAACGCAGAACGGCAAAACGTACATGTGCTATGTCGCGCCGGTACTGTATCACCTCTTCGAGATCGGAGAGACGGTGGTGGTGGGCCTGCCAAGCCTAGACATGGCCAAGGACAAATGGAAGCAGGATTTTCTGCCAGTTATCGAGGCCTCCCGCTATCGAAATCTACTGCCCGAGAACGGCGAGGGCAGCCGCGGCGGACAAGTTAAGAGCTCGATCACCTTCGGCAACGGTGCCACGCTCCGTTTCATGACCGCAGGCGGCGACGACAAGAGCCGATCGGCTTTCACGTCGCGCGTTGTGGCCATCACGGAGGTCGATGGCATGGATGAGGCCAGCGGAACCAGCCGCGAGGCTGACAAGATCGAGCAGATCGAGGGGCGGACCATGGCCTTCGGTCGCATGGGAAAGCGGGTCTACCTGGAATGCACGGTCAGCATTGAGAAGGGCCGGATTTGGCAAGAGTTCAGCAACGGAACAAAGAGCAGGATCATGAGGCCCTGTCCCCACTGCGGCGCATATGTCTGCCCCGAGCGCGAAAACCTCCAGGGCTGGGAAGATGCGGAGTCAGAGGAGCAGGCTGCGAAGCTCGCCTACTTCGCTTGTCCAAAGTGCTCCGGGCGCTGGGGCGAGGCTGAGAGATCGCAGGCAGCGGAACGTGCAGTGTTGGTGCATCGCGGCCAGGAAGTGACCAAGGAAGGGCAGATTGTTGGCGAAGCCCCACAAACGCAAACGCTCGGCTTTCGTTGGAGCGCGATCGACAACCCATTCGCGACGATTGCAGACCTTGGAGCATCGGAGTGGATGGCCAAGCGGAGTGCGGACAAGGAGAACGCTGAGAAAAAACAGAGGCAGTTCATTTGGGCGCTGCCGCACGACCCTGACGTCCTCGACCTGAACCCGCTAGAGACGTCGGAAGTCCAGGCCAGACGATGTAGCACAAAGCAGGGCATCGTTCCCGAGGGTGCAATTGGCGTGGTTGTGGGCGTCGATACCGGCAAGCGGGCGCTGCACTGGTGGGCGAAAGCAGTTCAGCCAGCGGGAGGCGGTTCGGTTATCGAGTACGGCATTCAGCCCGTCGACTCTGCAAAGTTGGGCACATATCGCGCACTCAAAACCTCCCTTGGGACGCTCCGCAAATACCTGGAGCAAGGCTGGCAAACGACCCGCGGCACGGTCATGCGACCGGCCCAAGTCTGGATCGACAGCGGCTATTTCGAGCACACCGACGCGGTTTACGAGTTCTGCGCGGAAGCGAACGCTGGCCTGATGCCGGGCAAAGAGCGATACCGACCATCGAAGGGCTATGGCGAAGGGCAACGGCTCGCAGGTAACTACGCTGCGCCGAATCAGAAGACCCGCGACGTCGTTTACGTAGGGCGCGAGTTTTATGTCAGCCGAGTTCGGCGAAACGGGAAGTTGCTGCCAGGCGTTTTGCTCGTCCACATCAACGCAGACCACTGGAAATCTGAGCTTCACCAAGCTTGAGCGTCCCAGTCGATGAGCCGGGCGCCATTACTCTCTACGACCACCCGGATCCGCACGGTCACATGGACCTAGCGGCCAGCCTGACGTCCGAAAAGCAGGTCGAGAAGTGGGTCAAAGGCAAGGGGTCGGTCGTCGTTTGGGAACGGATCACCCGCAACGCTCACTACTTGGACGCGGGCTACGAAGCGACTGCAGCCGCGGACTTCATTCGACAATCACAGCAACTCGCAACGCCAGCCAAACCGCCATCGCTTGCCGAATTGGCAGCACAAGCACAGAGGAGCTAGGAACGCATGGACCACGAACCAAGCGACCAGCCGAGATACCCCACGCTAGACGAACTGAAGCGCATGTACGACGGGGAACACCTTGAGTGTCCGAAGTGCGGATGCAGGGCATGGAAAACCGTGAGCACATGGGACAACCGCATGGGACGCAGGAGGAAAAAGGCCTGCCTAAGCTGTGGGAACATACTGGGAACAATCGAAATCCCGCTGTCCGAAGGGTAGTTTCTTCGCATATGTGCGAAAGTCGCCAAGGCAAACCGAGCAGTAGAATAGGGCGAGTAATTACGACTGCGACATTTTTGTGCCACCGTGTCACTTTTTCAGCCGAGCCGGATCGAGGATGCCAGAACCAACTACGCCAGACGAAGCCCTTGAGCAGGTAGTCCTGTCTCCGAAGAAGACCACGGTCGGCAATCAGACGATCGAAGAGTTTTCTGTGGACGAGCTGGTGAAGGCGTCTCAATATCTGGCGAGCCAGCAGGCGGCAGCAACGCCACACTTCGGCATCCGCTTCGGCACGATCGTAAACCGCTACCCAGGGGCATAATTGATGGGATTGCGGGCTCGATCAAGGCAACAATCGGCAAATGGCTGGGGGCGGGTAGCAGGGATGCGAACCCCAGCCCCAGCCACCGGCTGATATTGGCGAGATGGGCTTCTCTGCCAGGCGCCAGAGCATAAACGCCAAGTATGAAGCAGCCAGCGGTGACCCTGAGATTGCAAGCTTCTACGCCAATGCGGACAGCCTAGATGCTGACTCGGCAAACAGTCGTCCGGTCCGCCAGTCGCTAGTTAAGCGCTCACGCTTTGAATCGCAAAACAACGGCTACTACTCAGGAATAAGCCACACCTACTCCCATGACTTGATCGGCAGCGGCCCGAAGCTTCGCATCGAATCGAGCGATCCAGCGTTCGACCGCACGGTTGAGCAAGAGTGGGAGAAGTGGAGCAAAGCAATCGGCCTTCGGCAGAAGCTGCTGACCATGGCCAGCGCCAAAGATGTCGACGGGGAGGGGCTAGCAGTCGCAAGGACCAATCCAAAGGTCCGACATCGGGTGAAAATTGACGTGGTGCTCTATGAGACCGAGCAGTGTCAGACGCCGATGCTGCCCTATGCGATTACAGGCCAATGCGATGGCATAGAGTTCGATAAGTTCGGCAACCCCGAGTATTACCACATCCTGCGTAACCACCCGGGCGGCCAGTTCGCGACCTTTGAAGAACCAGAGCGCGTTCCGTCGCGGTACGTTCTGCATTTTTTCAAGCGTCTGAGGCCCGGCCAACACAGAGGAGTGCCTGAGCGGGCATCGACCCTGAACGTCGGCATCGCCGCAAGGCGTTGGCGTGAAGCAACCATCGGAGCGGCGGAAAAAGCGGCAGACATTGCGGTCCTGCTGACCACCCCGCAAGCGGCGGGACGCAAGCCCAGTGCAGGCATTTAGCAGCACCGAGTTCACGCCCAACATGATTACCGCGCTCCCGTATGGCTACGGCGCTTCCCAAGTGGCCGCGGAACATCCAAACGCGCAGTACGAAACCTTCCATCGTTGCCTTGTAGCCGAGATGGCCCGTCCGAAATCGATGCCCGTCAACAAGGCGATGGCAGACTCTTCAGATGCCTCTTACGCGAGCGGTCGGCTCGATCACCTTGGGTACTACGCGCACCTGGACAGTGACCGCGCAGAGTGCGATGCGCAGGTTCTTGAGCCGCTGTTTGAAGTTTGGTTCGAGGAGGCGGTGCTGGAGTTTGGCTGGACGGTCCCAGAGAACTACACCTGCTACTTCGATTGGCCGCAACACGCGGTCATCGACGCCCTAACCGAGGCCCAAGCGAACCAATACAAGATCCAGACCGGCGAACTTTCGCTGGGAAGCCTCTATGCCGCGAACGGCGAGGATTTTAACGCTTCGATCGAGCGAATGGCCCGGGAGTACGGTGTCGAAGTTGCCGAGCTCCGCAAGACCCTGTTCATCAATGCGTTCAACGCGAAAAACCAGCAGGCCAGCTACATGACCGCGGTGGCAAACGCCAGTAAAGCGGCGCAACCGCCAGAGAAACAGCAGCAAGAGGAGGGCGAGGATGCCAGCGCAGTTACAGCAGCCTAGCCAGGACGTAATTAACGCAATCGTCGGTGACGTGAAGATCGACGCTGCGATGGCCATGGAAGGCACCGAGCAGCCGAAGGGGCCGCCTACGTTCGATGTTTCCGCCTACTCGGGAGGCAAGCTCAGTTTGCCGAACTTCGAGCATTCCGTCGTGGTGGATTTAGCGACACTTCGCTTCGCTGAGAACATCATGGCGCACCTTGACCACAACCGCGAGAAGCGGACCGGACACGTCACAGAGAAATACAACGACGGGAAGACTCTTGGACTTTCCGGCGTGCTGTCTTTCAGCAACCAGCACAGCCAAGAGGTAGTTGCTGCATCAAATAGCGGCTTCAAGTGGCAGGCAAGCATTGAAGCGGTCAAAGACGGCGGGAATGTTCAGAAGATCCCCGCTGGGAAGCAAATCTCCGTAAACGGACAGACGTTCAAGGGCCCGGTCTACGTGGCCCGCGATTGGATTTTGACAGGATTCAGTTTCGTTCCGCACGGTGCGGACGCAACGACACATGCACGTATCGCGGCCGAAGCTGCGAATCTAAACCCCAAGGAAGGCACAATGACCACCACCCTTGAAAATGAACAGAACGTTGAAGTTGACCGCCTGGAGCAGGTAATCGAAGCCAGTAAGCGCGACAACGAGCGAATCGATGCCATCGCCCGGCTGACCGACGCGGCGCTTCAAAGCAACCCGCGGCGAGTGACCGAGATCGAGGCGATGAGCCGCTTGGCAGTTCAGGACAAGTGGAGCGCCGAGAAGTACGAGCTGGAGTTGCTTCGGGCGAATCGTCCGCAAGCCCACACTACTAGCCGCTCCAGCAAGGGCGCCGAAGGCCAGGTAATCGAGGCCGCACTCTGCATGACGGTCGGCGTTCAGAACCTTGAGAAGCATTACAAAGAGGAAGTTCTCGACGCTGCCCACAGCCAGTTCAAGCACGGTCTTGGCCTGTCTGAAACGCTTCTGATTACCGCCCAAGAGAACGGCTACCGCGGCCGGACGATCGGTGGAGTCGAGGAAGCGCTGTACTACGCCACGGACCGCAGCCGCATCAACGCATCGGGATTCAGCACCGTATCCCTGACGAACATTCTTTCGAACGTGGCCAACAAGCTCCTGAGCGACGGCTACAACCACGTCGACAGCGAATGGAAGAAAATCTGCGCCCGGGCATCGCACAAGGACTTCAAGCAGTCCACCAAGGTTGCCCTGACTGGCGATATGCGATTTGAGCAGGTCGGCAAGGACGGCCAACTCAAGCACGCGACGGTCGGCGAGGACGTTTACACCAATCAGGTGAAAACGTATGGCAAGATGTTTGCGATCACCCGGGAGCACTGGATCAACGATGATGTTGGCGCTCTGGCCGGTGTTCGCAACCGGCTGGGCCGCGGGGCTGCTTTGGGCATTGCCCGAGACTTCTGGACCGTGTTCCTCAACAACTCGTCGTTCTTCACCGCTGGTCGCAACAACTACGACGAAGGCAGCGACACTGCGTTCAGCGCTGCTGCCTTAGAAGCGGCCGACTTGCTGTTCCGCACCCAAACGGACAGCGACGGCATGCCCTTGGGCGCCATGCCGAAGCTGCTGGTCGTGCCACCGGCTCACCGCATTGCCGCTCTAAAGCTGATGAGCAGCCAGACGGTCTACAAGGACAGCAACGAAGGCGGCGACAACCCGTGGGCCGGAGCTTTCGAGGTTGTTTCGAGCCCGTACATGATCAGCAGCTCCCTGACTGGGAATAGCGCTACGGCCTTCTACCTCCTTGCAGATCCGCTTGATATTCCAGTGGTTGAAGTGGCCTACCTGAACGGCAAGGACACCCCCACGGTCGAATCTGCAGAGGCTGACTTCAACCAACTCGGGATTCAGTTCCGCGGCTGGTTTGACTACGGCTTCAATCTGCAGGATTACCGAGGCGGCGTGAAGCTCAAGGGTGCTGCCTAAGCAGCGTCGAGTCAACAATCGGTGGCATTTTGTGCCACCGTGTCACTTTTTGCTCACAATACAACACTCATAAGGACTTTCAGATATGGCTCAAGCAACTTTTGTTCACGGCGACCCGTTGATGGTCGACTATACCCCCGGCTCGGCGGTTACCGCTGGTGACGTGGTGGTGGTTGGCGCGATTCCCTACGTAGCTCACACCGACATCGCGGCCAGCACTCTCGGCGCCGTGGCTGCCCATGGTGGTGTTTACGACCTGACGGCTGCTGGCAACTACAGCCCGGGCGCAAAGGTTTACTGGAACGACACCGCCAACAAGATCACCACGGCAGTCGGTTCGCATCCGCACTTTGGCTACATCGTGCCGAGCAGCGATCCGACGGGCGATGGTGCCTCGGTTCGCGTTGAACACCGGCCGGACGGCACCGCAACGGCTGCTTCGTAATGACCAACCGCTTCGAGACCGCAGCGGCCAGACTTGGAGCCCGCCTTCAGCAGAGGGCGGGTCGGTCGATCGTTTACCTTCGCGGCACAACGGAGATTCCGCTGACCGCGTGGGGAAAGATCGTCGAGTACGAGGTGGTTCAAGGCAATGGTCCGCCAACGCTGGTTCGGTCTCACGACTTCGGAATCATCGCCTCCGAGCTTGGGGTGACACCGAAGGACGGCGACCAAATCAGAGAGACAACGGCAAGCGGCGAGGAAGTTACCCACACGGTCTCAAAGATGGCTCCGCGGCCATGCTTCGAGCCTGAGGATGCAGCAGGCATGCTTTTGGGAGTCCACACGAAACGATAGGGAAATGACGCACTACTCCTTTGATGCTGAGCTTGTGAAGGTTGCGGACGCTGTTACGGACGAGCTCCGGAAGCTCGAATCCATCCACGTCGGCCGCATCTATCCCGAGCGCACGTATGGGGAGTTTGCCGACTCTCTTGAGGAACTGGAGGAGCTTCGAGTTGACGTTCTACCCGTCGACTACACGGAGACTTCGGCCAATACCCGAGAGTCAATCGGCTATGTGTGTGCGGTCGACATTGCGGTGCGCAAAAAGATAGGACCAGTTGACCGCTACCCAAGCGGGAGGCTTCGCAGGCGGGCAATCGATCGGCTAATTGGGCTTGTGCAAGAGATCCACGAGTTCCTGTTCAACCGGCGACTGACCAAATACGAAGAGGCGGCCTTTGAGAGCCTGGACTTGCTCCAGGGCTACTCATGGGAACGACTCAGCAATGACCAGTTGTTTTGGGGAGCGGTGCGGGTGAAGTACCGAGTAAGCAAGGAAGTGACCACGGCGCGATGATCGGAGCAACGGTAAAGATCGAGGACAAAACCAAGCAGGTAGCGACTGCGATGGACCGCGCTGCGTTCCGAAGCAATGCGCATGCTGCGGCCGGCATCCGGAAGGATGCGGTCCAGTCGATCACCGTATCATCCGAGCCATCGCCCGCTGGGACGCCTCCCCATACGCGGAAACGCCAGCTCAATCGCTCGATTCGCTTCTACGTCGACAAGCAGAAGAAAGAGGCCATTGTCGGCCCACGCGCAAGCATGGTTGGCAATGCAGGAGCGATCCACGAACACGGCGAGATGTTCATGGGCGAGCAGTTCGAGGCCCGCCCGTTCATGCGGCCAGCGCTGAACAGAAACTTGGACCGACTTATCGACCTCTATCGAGGATCGATGGGCATTTAACAGCAAACCAGACCATACGAGGAGATAGAACATGCCAGTTACGAAGATGGGTTTCGAGGGCGAACTTTACTATGGCGCTGCTGGCGCCACCGCCTCTACCAAGATCACCAACAGCCGAGACATCACGGAAGACTTCGGCAACGAGAAGGGCAACACGACCGTTCGCGGCGATGGATCCGCCCCGCCCATCCGCACCCAGCGGGTCACTGAACGGACCTACTCGCTGAACTGGCAGATGACGGAAAAGAGCAACGACGCCACGCTGACCGCACTGAAAGCGGCTGTAGCAGCGGGCACTCCGGTTGCCATCCGAACGAAGTCCTACTCCAGCGGCACCGGCGTTGATGGGGACATGATCCTGTCGATGCAGACCGGCAAGCCGCTCAACGGCGAGCAGACGATCGACTTCACTGCTGAGCCGAACGACGACAACCGCGCATTCCAGCTCAACGTCTAACCCACTTAGCGAACCAATAAAAGAGAGGGCCAGGCGATGGCTACTGCGAACTACAGCTACTCGATCAACATTGGCGGCTACACCGCACAGAAGAACGTTATCCGGACCGCGGATCATCCGAACCCGTATGAGGTCACCCTGCCAGCGGCGTTCCCCGTCACGTCTTGGGTGAAGACGGACGCCAACACGGCGGCCGGCAACCTTGCGAGCGGCCACGGCCAGACGAGCGGCACTTATGACGTCTATTGGGACGGCGGCGCCCGCTACGGCGTGGACGTGACGGTCTCCACCAACGCCCTGACTCTCGACGGTGGCAGCGGAACGGACTTCCCGGCCAGCGCAGACGCCACGGTCCGGGTCTGCAAACAAGTTTCGATCAACACCTACATCGACGGCGATGCGGTCAAAATCGCGTTCGTGAATCTCGGCTACACCGACTCCGCAACAGATGCGGTGGGTCGGCTGCTGTTCGAGGACGCGGCCGGCGATGACATTGCCGACCTGGACGAGACGGACGGCATTGTGGCCAACCGAGCCAAGGTAATCGACGTGGAAGGCGGCGATACGAACGTGTTTGCTGGCGACCTGATTACAAGCTGCAAGGCATCCCACAGCAACACCGCTGCGGCGGCCACGCTCCAGATCGTCACCCTGGAAGATTCCACCCCCTAAAACTACTGATTTGTGCCACTGTGTCACTTTTCAAAGGACTGAACCATGAAGATTTCTGACGCGGCCCGCAATGCCGCTTGTGATGCGATTGTTGACTTACTGGCCGCTGGCGGCGCTGGTTCGCTCCAGTTCCGCACGGGAAGCGCCCCGACGAACACGACCGATGCGGACAGCGGCACCTTGCTGGCCACCTGCGCCCTTTCGGCTACCGCTTTCGGTGCCGCATCGAGTGGCACCGCAACGGCTGCCGCGATCGCCAGTGACACCAACGTTGACGCCAGCGGCACGCCAGGTCACTTCCGCGCCAAGTCTGGGGCTGGCACTGTCGTTCTCCAGGGCAGTGTCGGCACCAGCGGCGCAGATGCGAACTTCAATAGCACGTCTTGGGTAGCCGGAGGCACTGTCGCGATTAGCAGCATGACCGTGACCGTCCCAGCCAGCTAACGGAGTACGCCATGAACGTTGTGATTCCCTTCCCGCAGCCCGAAGTTCGGATTGCGGGAACCTATACCCCACCGCCTGAGAAGCCCAAAGAGCAAGCGGAGTCCAAGTAAATGGCAGGCAAGATTTCGGAGCTTACCGAACTAGCGGAAGCTCCACATGACGACGACGAGCTTGAAGTGCTAGACGCTTCGGCGACCGACAACAAGCGCGTAAAGCAGAAGTATCTGCGCGGGCACATGGGACCGGCTGGGACTGCTTTAGAGGTAAGCTCCAACGCAATCACTGTCAGCCATTGGTATCACCGAGTGGAAGCACCTTTTGGGGAGGGCGGCGAGCTAATCACCACCATTAACGGCGGTGTCGAGGGCATGCGGGTTGTGCTGCAGTACAGCGGTAGTAACACCGCGCCGACACTGGCACATGGCACCGGGAACATCAGGACCAAGGACGGGCAGTACATCTACATGAGCCTGTCCGACATGGTTGTGGAACTGATCTACGACGGCACCGCTTGGCAAGTGCTATCCGTTTCCATCAACACCGGAGTCTAGCCCGTGACCGACCGGCTGCTAGAGAATGGCACTACGCGCAAGCTGGAAGACGGAACCACCGTCCGCATCTTGGAAGGGGGCGGTGGGGGTGGCGGCGACACGTACACAGGCAGCCTCGCGCTAACAGTAGGCGTGGTTGCCACGTCGATTGTGGGCTCTCACGCAGCCCCGACCTTTACCGGATCGGCTGCCCTTGCGCTTGGGCCAGTGACCACCGCGATCAGCGGAAGCCATACAGTGCCGACCTATACGGGAACGGCATCGCTGACCACTGGGCCCGCCACGGCATCGATCGAGGGCACATTCGCGACGGTCACCTACACTGGGCAGCTTGCCCTGTCGACCGGGAGCGTAACCGGGGAAGTGAACGGTAGCTTTACTGCGCCGGTTTACTCAGGATCGATCGACGTCACGACCGGAGCGACTACCGGCGCGATTAGCGGGACGCACACCACGCCCACCTACAGCGGAAGCATTGGCCTATCGCTCGGGATCGTTTCATCATCGATCGAGGGCACCAGCACGGCGCCCGCCTACACCGGCTCGCTTTCGCTGGCAATCGAAGGGGCTACCGTAGCGGTCTCTGGTAGCTTCACAGCGCCCATCTACACCGGAAGTCTCACACTGAGCATCGGGGCTGCCCAGGCTGTTGTAAGCGGCGTAACGAGCGGCATGGTCCTTTATGCGGCTGCCTATCCGATCCTGCGAAACGAGATCGAGGAAGCTTGGAGCGTCGTGTACGGCGCTCCGCTTGGCTACCTACCCCTGATAAACGAAACCGGCGAGACAGAGGAAACCGAATGAGTACGCACAAAACCACCGTAGGTGATACCCGCAAACCAATCGGACGCATTCTGTACGAGGGGGAGAACCCTGTCGACTTCACCGGGAAGACCGCCCAGTTCGAGATGTACGACTCGGAGGGCGAGCCCGTAGTCGAGCAGACGGCCGACCATGTTACGGTCGAGCCTACGCGTAGCTTTACGGTGAGCGCTGCAAACGGCTGGCTATACTCGGTAGGTCACCATGCTTCGAGCGGTTGCCAGGTGGTCTTGTCGACGACCGGAAGCCTAGAAGGAACTGGGCTTGAGGCCGGAACGAGGTACTTCGTTACACAGAAAACCCCCAACAACTTCAAGCTGTCACACACCCCGACCGGATCGGCGATCCCGCTGGCCGGAGCTGGAACGGGGAATCACAGCTTCAAAGTGGTCGGATCGGTGCAGTACGACTTCCAAGCCGCAGACGTCGACACCGCGGGCACGTATCAAGCATGGTTTAGCGTCCACGAGGGCGGCGAGTTCGATCACTTCCCGAACGATGACGAGGGAATCACGGTCGAGATTAAAGCCCTGCCATAAAAAGTGACACAGTGGCACAAATTCCAACCTGGAGGATCACGATGCGAGAGTTCAAGGACAAAGAAAGCAACACCTACAAGCTAGACCTGACGTTCGGGAATGTCGTCCGAGTAAAGACCGCCAGTGATGGCAAGTTCAATCTGCTGGAGCCAGAGGCCATCTTTCGGGATGAAAAGCCGCTCTGCTTGGCGCTGTGGGAGGATCCGCTGGAGTTCTACGAGTTGCTTTGGCATCTAGTCGAACCGCAAGCAACGGCCAAAGGCATCGACGCTGCCAAGTTCGGGGAGTTGATGGCCGCGGACTGCATCCACACTGCCACGCTCAAGTTCTATGAAAGCTGGCGGGAGTTTTTCCAGTCGCTCCAGCGCCCGAAGCTGGCAATCGTCCTGGACAAGCTAATCGCTTATCAGGCGAAGGCCCTGGAGCAGATGAACAAGCTGGCGGACAGGTTCAAAGTCGCGGACTCAAAGATGGACGCAGCGATGGAGGCGGAATTGAACAGGGCATTTGGAAAGTTGGAGGCATCCTTAGACTCGATCCTCGCCCCTTCACCTTCCGGGAGCTAGACGACATGAGCGCAGGCCTCTTGAGGCACACCCGCTGGGCGATCGTCGCACAAGCCGCACTGGTTTGGGCAGGCGATAAGGCCGACCGGGAGGGCTTCATTGAGACCGGCAACCTGAACGAAGAATCGGAGGTTATCCCGTTCGACCAAGCAACACGCGAGCAGGTAATCGCCCAGTGGGAACAGGCAGGTAGCTAAGAATGGCACGAAAGGACATCGAGGCTGGACGCGCTTATGTTTCCACCTACATGAAGGATTCCGGGCTGACCAAAGGGCTGAACGCCTTCAAGCAACAGCTTGGGGGCTTGCAGAAGATGGTTGCCGCTTTCAGCCAGGGCTTGCAGAGCATGGGCGCCTCTCTAACTGCCATCGGAACCAAGGCGGTTGCGGTTGGGGCGGCCATGGGAGCGGCTTTCGTGTTCCCAATCAAAGCGGCCGGCGACTTGATGGAAACGACCAGCAAGTTCGAGGCGGTCTTCGGTGCTGCAGCAGACGCCACGAAGGGATGGGCGGACGCTTACGCCAATGCGGTTGGTCGCTCCAAATCGGAAACGATGACCGGCATTGCGACCTTCGGAGCGTTCTTCAGCGGGCTCGGCAAGGGGCAGGGAGAGGCGGCTGAGCTCGGCAAGGAGATGACGGCACTGGCTGTCGACTTCGCTTCGTTCCACAACCTCTCTGACGCGGAGGCCATGGAGCGCTTCATCTCGGCACTTTCCGGCTCTGGTGAAGTGCTGTCGATGTTCGGCGTGAACATCATGCAAGCCGCCTTGGACCTGAAGCTGGTCGAGATGGGGTTCAATAAGTCGACCCAAGGCGCAACCGAGATGCAGAAGGTGATGGCACGCATGGCCATCATTAAGGAGAGCATGGGCCGCCAGGGCGCTCTTGGAGATGCGATTCGCACCTCGGGCAGCTTCAGCAACCAAATGAAGGCCCTGAAGGGCACGATTCAGAACACCGCAGAGGCGATCGGCGGGGCTCTGCTGCCAGTGGTGACCCCGCTGGTGACCCGCACCGCGGAGATCGTGAAGCAGTTTGCGGAGTGGGCCCGAAACAACCAAGGCTTGTTCATCTCAGTTGCGAAGCTGGCGGTTGTGCTAACCGCTGGCGGTGCTGCCATGGTTGGCATAGGGGCCACTCTCGCAGCGGTGGGAACCGCGATCAGCGGATTCGCTACGGCGGCCACTCTGGCGGCGACTGCGTTCACGTCGCTGCTCAGTCCCATCGGCCTAGTGACCGCAGGAGTAATTGCTGGCGTTGTGGCGTGGGCCAAGTTCACGTCGAGCGGGCAGCGAGCGGTCGCGGCTGTAATGACCGCTCTGGCGCCGCTAGGAGACTTCGTTGGGAAGGTCTTCGGCGGCATCTCTGACGCATTCAAGGCGGGCGATCTGACGCTTGCAGTGAACGTCGGAATGGCTGGCGTAATCGCCGCTTTCGAGACGGGCAAGCTGACCGTGATGCGAGTCTGGCTCGGTATGTACGACCGCCTAGCTACCGGCTGGGAGAAGGTGTCGCTGATACTCCAGACGGGACTAGCTTTTGTTGGGTCGTTTGCATCAACGATATGGCTCCAGTTCCTTGGAGCGTTCGAGAGCACGATGGCCGATGCGGAGAACGCTTGGGCAGCCTTCGAGGCGGCTGGTGTCTCCGTATTTCAGACGCTCACGAAATGGATCCGCTTCTACCTGTCGCAATACGAGACGATGTTCAAGGGCATTAGCGCCATCGTCACGGCTGCGAGCAAGCTGGACCCATCCAAGGCAGCCGGCGCCGCAGAGTTCGCTAACGAGGTGAACAAGAAGCGGACCGGCCTGGACGTGATGGAAGCGTTCCGCCAAGCCGAGTTTGATGCTGGCATGGTGGCCGACCGCATCAAGATGAAGCAGTCCTTTGACCAGTACGGTCGGGATGCGGAGCGAGAGGCTTCACTGGCCGATCAAGAGCAGGCTGTATCGGAAGCCAATCAGCAGCTTGCCGACATGACCAAAGCGGCCAAGGACGCCTTTGAGAAGTCGCTGAAGAACACAGCAGGCGCGGGAGGGAAGGGCGGCCCAGCGATGCCATCAGCCATCGGGGCGGGTGCTGGCGACACCGTAGGCGACCTGGACGCGATTAAAGCGACCGACCCTGCGGCTCTCGGCTGGGCAGCGAAGGCAAGCGGCGCTGCGGCTACTGTCGGCTCGAACCTTACAGCCACCCCAGCAGCGATCGCATCGGTGGCCACCTACTCCGCTTCGGCTGTGAACGCTCTCGCTAATGGCGGCGGAAGTATGGGCAGCAGCGACCAGCAGAAGATGAACCGCCACCTACAGAAGATCGTGGACAACGGGGGCGATCACGTCGACCTGCTAAGGGCCCTGGTGGATCAGGCCAACAAATTTGACTTTGCGATGAGGTAAGGGATGACCTTTCGATTCGACGAACGACCAAACAGCCGATCGAGTACGGCGAACCCGGCCTCGCTAACGATGAACTTCGTGGCCCGGGGGAGCAATGACGCTGCCTACGTGAAAGCCTACGCATACGCCGCCACCGCAGCGATCCTCTCGACTGTTCAAGGGGCAATGTATCGCCAGGACATCCGGATCGATTCTGCTGGCCATGAGTTGTTCTATGTGACGGTTCCTTACGCCCCTCGCAGCGAGTCAAACGGGAACGGGAACACCCTGCAAGCTGGGCAGTGGACATGGAACGTCAGCACGACTGGCGGCTCTTTTCACATCGGGACCAGCAAGGAGACGGTGGGCAAGTTTGCACTGCCGGGCAAGGATGCTGCTGACCACAAGCAAAGCATCAACGTGCAGCCGGATGGGACGGTGAGCGGGACTGAGATCGTCATTCCTGCCCTGCGTCTTTCCGTGACCTACAAGCATCCGATCGCCGCTCTCAGCCTGGACCATTCATTTGCTTTGAGCGACCTGACGGGAACCGTGAACAGCACGACGATGTTCGGGCGCCCCGCTGGCGAGCTCCTGTTCCTTGGGTTCGAGGGATCTGACGGAACCGACTGCGAAGCGGTGGCCACTTACCACTTCGCGAGAGAGAAGAATCTGCAGACCAAAGTAATCGGCGGCATAGAGGTAGCCGAGAAGCAGGGGCACGACCTGCTCTGGATCGAATACAAAACCGACGTCGCCGATAGCAAGAAGGTCTCAGTCCCCAAACACATCTACGTTGAGCGGGTCTACGAGCGAGAAGACCTAGCGGCGGCACTTGGGTTTGGAGGCTAACGATGCAGCTGACTAGGCCAGGAACGAACCCCTACCGTGGGCCGCTGGACTCCCGCAACTGGAATCGAGTTGTCGAGGCTTCGGAGCACTATCACCGCTCAATGGCCCGCGGCGAATCGATGCCATTGGAAGTTGGGCCAATCAAACATGATCGAGTGCCAGCCAAGAATGTAACTGGCGGCACAGTTCGTCGCGGGGAAGTGCTTCAATTCACCGGCCTAGCCGTAGATGCGCTAGAGCGAGAGGCCATCGTCTTGAACGGTGATGAGTACACCACGGCGACGGAGTACTCAAGCTGGGGGCTCACTCTGTCTCCGATGGATGAAGACGACATAGACAACTGCCTGGTTGTCGGGATTGGATTGGCTCACGTGACGGTCGGCGATGCGTCCCACAAATACGCTCGGCCAGTAAGCGGCTCGAAAGTGCTTGCTTCCGCCACGAGCGGCCCAGCCCGGATCATCTACAAGCCGAGCGGAACAGGCGAGAAAGAATGCGTCGTGCTGCTTGGCTGGGACGGACCACAAATTCACATCGGGAAGACTGATGCCACGCACAACAAAGGTGCAACCGGATCAGTTAGCCGATGGGCAGGCAATACGCTGGCGGACACCGGCCTGACCGATAGCGTCGTGAACAACTTCGGAAACCTCGCCAGCGGCAAGTGGATCATCTACACCGGCATCGACGGGAAGTTCTACGCAATCTCGGGAGAGTGCTGATGCTTGAGATCATGCTGCTCCTGATGAACGCGCTGATGCTTTGCCCGGTTGCGTTCTTTTGGGCTGGCTGCCCCTGCTGCGTCTCGTGCAATAGCGTCTGCTCTGGCAGCGGTGCGACGTCCTTTCAAATCGTCGCGACTGGGATCTCAGACGCCCACTGCACCGGCTGCTCCAGTGCGAACAGCACCTACATCGTGAGCTATGAACCAAACCCGCTGCTGAGCGGCTGCTTCTTCCGCACGCGGTGGACGAGCAATATCTGCCGAACCGAAGTCGGCGCGGGCTCGCCTAGTACGGCGACAGTTGAGTTGTATATCTGGCGTTACACGAGCACATTCAGCCAGTCGCCCATTGGACTGACGCCTGTGATCGGAAACTACTACATGCGGGTGAACATCGGCGTTTGCGCCTACGCCAACGGCAACGCGGTATCCTTCGAGCGCGACCTAGGCTCAACGCTTCCCGATTGTTCATCGTTCAGCAATCTCTCGCTTACCTGGGACGGCGGCGACTTGGCCGGCAGCGGTGGGCAATGCTTCGCATTCGACCCCGGCTTGCATTGCGACGGCTCGGGCGCGACCTGCGAGGTGACATCGTTATGAACTGCAAATGGGCGGACCACGGCGAACCGGACGCGAGAGGATGGCGGCGAGTCAAATGCACGCGGCCAGCTTGTGGCATCACCAGCGGCTACACGCCACATCCACACGAGCGGATATTCGCGACATGCAAAGTCTGGGGATGGGGCGATTATCTGGCGGCATCGCTTGCAATGGTCGGCATCACGAGCGAGCGGGTTTCGTGGTTGATCGGTAGGGAATGTGAGTGTGCGCGGCGTCAGGAGGAGTTCAACACCTTCGGTGAGCGCGTCCAGGCTTGGTATAAGAGGCGTCTGGCACGGCGTTAGGCTTTCGCCCCGCATTGCTGGCAGTGGTACTTCTGGCGCCCGGCCTCCCACCCGCTGTAGACGGCCCAGGCGAGATGGAACGGCAGAAACAGGCCGCAAGTGATGACGTCGATTATTGCCATCCCGACGTGAGTTCCAAACTGAGACCCGGGGATGGATTTCGTATGCAGCGTCGGTCGCTGACACTGGCGGCAGTTGGCTTGCTTCTGGACGATCGACATCGGCGGATTCTCCTGCTTGAGATTCGCCGATTCTAGGTAAAGATTCCCGCGGCACCATCATTTTCCGAAAAGTGACACAGTGTCACTAAATCTCCCTCCAGCATGTCGGGCAGATGACCTTGATGGTCCGAACGTGTTTCGGAGCAACGATTAGGGTGAAGCCATCCCGCTTGAAGTGCAGGTGGTAGCCGATCAATTGGGGTGCCTCGGTCAAAGCGATATCACGCGGGAGCACCCGATCGACCACTCGGCCGTCTGGGCGGCGTACCTGAGTCTTCGTTCCTCGCAGGATTAGGTACACCAGCAGCCTCCTGCTGATATGTGTACAGAAGTTCAGTATAAATTGCAACTGATGGCTTTTCGACGCTCAGAATACCGCTACGATGAGGGGCACGGAGACGTCTATGTCAAATGATGCGTTTACGGATTTGCCCATCGGCGCGATCCCGGCGATCGCCTACAGACTGGTCCTTCGCACGAAGATTGAAGAACCGGACCTTGCGCTGCAAGTCGCTGATTTCATCGATTTCGTTGCAGTTACCGGCGAACCGCCGCCCAAGATGGAAGAAAGGGTGCTCTTGGCCCTGCAGGAAGCTGCAGCCCAGCCTCGGGACCGCATTAGCCAGTTTGTCGTAGCGACTTACTCAGACGCCATAGCCGCGGCTCGGGCAGTGATGGCCTCCGACCGTGAGATGGCAATAAAGTGGCTGTACAGTGCTGTCGCGTCTGCAAAAGAAGCTGCGAGAGGATATGGCGACGTCAGCCATGGGATCTCCACCGCATTCAATTGGGATATTGCCTTAGCGTGTGCCGTTGGCCGGGCAGAGAACTGGGCTCCTAATGGTTTGGTCAAACCCGCACTATTTGGACCCGTGTGGCCGCTAGGATCGCCTTCTCCGCTGTACCCTGAACCTAACGACAAGGGAGCTGAACTGCAGCTTGAGATCGAAGTTCCCGCTGATGCTTCAGATGAGCAAATCGCTCAGATGGTCACCGACACGGTAATGGCCATGGACGATCTGCACAGAGCCTATGGTGGTCACGGCCTGGAGGTGCGCGAGCTAGAAATCCAAAATGGCATTCCTTGCCTGGAAGGAGTGCCGCAGTGACACGGCCCTTGAAGCGTAGAGTCAAGGTCACGATGACCTCACGGCACGCGAAGGACGCTACGGCGATCCTCAAGGCGATCGAGGAAGCGACTCGACCGTCAAACCTAACAATCGTCATTGTCGATTCCGGAGATGCCGCGGAAGCAATTCAGAAAGTCCCCGATGAGCAGCTGGAGACCAAAGTCTCAGGCCAGGTCCGCGGCGCGTTAGATAAGAAAGCGGAGGACTCTTCGGCCGTAGCCGCGACCCCGGACGTTGCCAAGATCGTCAAATCCAGGAATCGCCTCCTTTCGACCCTGCGGTCGTTCCTGTCGCAACTGGGCTGGAAATTGATTGTCCACTATGTTGCGGGCGGAATCGCTGCCTTTGCTGGCATCCTGATCGACGGTATTTGGTACGACAATCATGGCCAAGATATTGACGCACAGTGGCTGCCTATACTTGGGGATGAGCAGGCCAACGACCCGGTAGACAAGACGGGTGATTAGCGGCTTCCCTTGGTCTTCGCAGCCCTCTTCACCTTGGGCAGCGGCTTGGGGAGTTCGCGAAATATCGCGTGCTCGATCAGGGCCATCCGAAGCTCAGGCGTCCCATGACGGGCGATGAACAACAACACCGTATCTAAACGCTCCGGGTCGAAATTACCGCGGGTGCGGTGCTTCACCAGCGCATTCTGCGCCAGCCCGGTCAGCTCCATGAGCGTTTCGTAGTTGAACGTGAACTGCTGCTGCGGCCTGACCATCTTCCATCCGTCCTGAGTGAAGGGGCGGTGCTATCACCCACTTTGTGCCACTGTGTCACTTTTCGCAAGGCCCACCAATACGGAAAACCGAATACTGTGCCACCGTGTCACAATAACTAAAGAGTGCGGAAAATATTTCGCAAGCGCTATTGACGAGTGGCAGCAGAAAAGCCAGACTGGTCGCATCTAAACCAAGCCTGCTGGTTTCGCAGGCGGATTCGTGGATGACAGTCGATGTTGCTTCGTACTGACAATCAAGCCTCAGGCGCGTGTGAGCGGAAACCAAGCGATCCGGAAAGCCGGGGAGCAAGGCCGCTCGGGTGGTTCACGAACCGCCTTGATAACGCGCGCCTGAGGCTTGATTGTTTCTTGGATGCGAGAGCGCAGCGGACTGTCGGGTCAGCGGGACTCTAAACCCGCTGGCCTGCTTGTCTGGTGCGGGATTGCACCGGATTGGAGGCGATATTCTGAACCGCGGCCCACTCTTGGGTCGCTCTCTGACCGCATTCTCTGCGGGCGCCCACGTTTTAGCAGCGTCGTGGAGCGCATGAAAAAGGCCCGAAGTGTTTGCCGCACTCCGAGCCGAATATCGCTGCAATTTCCATCTGCAAGGAAACTACCTAATGAAGAATGTAGTAGGAGCGGCTACGCGCCGCAATAGCGTCTCTAAGAATCTTTCGAAGAAGCAAGCCCGCAAGTCACAGCCCAAACTGCGGCAGCACCCAGACGCGGTGGCGCATGTTGAAATGGTCGACGGCATTGTCGGGGTCCTCAGCAACTACGGCATGGCTGACCTGCTGGTACTTCAGGAACGGGTAGCCACGGCGATCCTAGCCAAGATGGCCGAGGCAAATTAGGCCGAGGTCGGCTTGTGCCATCGTGACACTTCGGCCCGGGTGAAACACCCCGGGCTTTTTTGTGCGCTAGTTTTATGCCAGACTGGCACTTAACAAGGTAGAGCTTTCAGCCACCGTAAGCGACCCAGGATAGTGAGCGATGGACGAAAAGAGACCGAACAGGTTGTTGACGGTCACCGATGTAGCGGAGAGGCTTCGCGTGGGAGTGCCCACCGTCCGCTCCTGGATTCACTGGAAGGAGCTGGACGCCATCGACGTGGCTCCGTCTGGGTGCAAGCGGAAGTTCTTCCGGATCACCGAGGAGGCCCTTGCTGAATTTGAGGCGCGCAGGCGGACCAAGGCGCCGGTGGTTCAGCGTCCACAGTTGCCGCCTTTCCGGAAGATCGTCTAGGCCTGGGCAGCAAAACGCTGACGGAGAGTACGGCATTGGAATACACGGTTGTCACTCACGAGTACGACGACTTGGCGGATCCAAGAATTGATAAGTTCATGTTCGACATAGTGGAGGCGGATACACCCGAGCAGGCTGCTGGCCAAGTTCTAGCAGCCTGGTGGGCCTGACTGAATCTGGCCGACGTGGTATCCGTTAAAGAGGACGGAGAAGTGACCCTTCGCGTAAACGAAGAGGAGGCCGTGTTCTACGACGGCAAGTTCGAGTTCCTATACCCGCTGCCCAAGTTCGTCGAGTTGTGCGGCACCGAGGAATTACCGTTTCGCTATGCCCGGCTGTTTGCTGTGTTCGCAGGCGGGAACTTGGTCGATCCGTTCGAGGGCCGTGACGATGAATAGTTTACTCACAGCCAAAGAAGTTGCTGGCCAGCTCAAGGTCAGTCAAAACACGATCTACGAACTCGCCCTCGCTGGGAAGCTGCCCGCGATCAAGGTCGGCGCTCGCGGCGGGCGATACCGCTTCCGACAGGAGGATGTTGATTCCTACCTGAAGGCGTCCCAGTTGGCTCCGAGGCTGCCGGATCCGCCACGGAAGGAGAGGGTAGGGGTGAGGCGAGGAAATGACGGCTACGCATTCATGCGTGCTGGCGGGTGGAAGGGCTAGGACCGCATCACCATTGAACCGTCACGCGCAGATTGTCACACTGGGACTAGGGCTTGCTGTAGACGACACGCCCGCACTGCTAGTGCGGCACCGGCGTCCGCGGCAAGCCCGTTTCATTCACACCCCAAACATGCTGCTCACTACCAAAGAAGTCGCTGCCATCCTGAAGGTCAGCCAAACCACAATCTACGAGATGGCCCAGGCTGGGCAGCTTCCCTTCGTGAAGGTTGGCGCCAGGGGTGGCAGATACCGCTTCAAGCAGGCCGACGTCGAAGAGTACATCGAACGATCGACGAAACGGCCGGCTCCGCCATCTCCGGAGCGGAAACGGCCGACCCGAGCGATCCAGAACTTCCAGGGCTTCGATTTACTGCGGGCGGCGGGTTGGAAAGGCTAAGTGGCCTATTTAGTGAGGGCGAAGGTGATCTGACGCTGCAAGAAATCATGAAGTTTCTGTACCTGCTCCGGTTCCGTCACATCGAAGTTTGGTCCGGCGACCATGAAAACGCGAGCGGTGCCTTTAGCACCACCTTCCCCAGCGCTGTCGAAAAACCGTATCGAGGCGACGTGTTCGGGGTTCACCCAGTCATCGATTCCGAGCTTCCAAATTTCCATAGTGATAACTCCTGGACAGCGGGTGTCACTGACACCCGCCAGGACGTTTGACACCCCAACTTGACGTAATTCAGCCAAGCGGCACCGCGCAAGAATGCCGAGAATTACCGCACCAATCGCAATCTGTCTAGCGATCCGGTTCTTTTAGGAAACCGGTGCTCTATCCTCTGAGCTACCGGGGCGTTTCTCAGCTGCGGCAGTTACGGCCAGTCTTCCGCTGCGACCCGTGCTGGCATCGGCCCAATTCTAAGTTCGCCAATTGCCTGCGCAAACGGGGCAACGTTCCTTAGCGGATCGCCCGCAGGCAATTGATGCGAAGCATCCGCGATAAACTGGGAAGACTGCGGTGTACTTTGATTGAGGTAACAAGTGCGGGTCATAACGGAAAGGCCGATTGTTCTGATTAAACCTATTGGAGTGGTCGATACCTCTTCTAGCGTCGTTGGGCGTGTAGGAGCCGCCTCTTGGGTGGGGTCCCTCCTGCAACGGTTGCACACTCGATTTCAGTCGCTGGAAGGCGAGCAAGGAGCAGCAGTTGGTCCGCAGGGCTCCGAAAGCTTCGGATTCGCCAGGATGGGGCCGCGCCCTGCCCTGGGCCTTGCTAGCTGCTTGTTTTCTTGCTTTGGTTTACTGTCTGGTGCCTCCGGCTGACAACGGTCAACCACATACCATGCAGTCACGAGCCCAGCGCTATGCACCGGCTGGGGTACTAGCCGTCGAACCCGGGCCCGAGGAAGTTGCTGATTCACTGAGGCAACCCCAAGTCACGTTTAGTGTAACGCCTCTCGCGGATTCGCCACGGCCGACACAGTATCCATCGCCCAAACTGCCAAGCCGATCTCCGGAAGCTGCTCGCCCCGTACAGACCGCTCGCACGGTTGCTTACAACCAGGTGGAGACTCCGCAGGAGGATCCACTTGCCGACTCCCTGCCGACTCCGCCGCCTGTAGCACCTCCGCAGGTTGCACCGCCGCCCACGTCGCCTTTACCTACGCGTCCGGGCCACGTCGAGCAGTTGCCGGTGGGTGATCCTACGCTGGCCGACCGGGTGCAGGTATCAATGCACCATGATCTGCTCTCGCTGACGGCTCGCGATGCACCGTTAAGTTCGGTGCTCAGCCTGATCGCGCGGCAGCATGGGCTGAATGTCGTCTCGGGTGATGAGATCACACAGAAGGTCACGGTGACGCTTACGAACGTCCGTCTTGACGACGCACTCGATACGCTCCTAGCTGTAAACGGTTACACCTGGGCCACGCAACACAACATTCTGATCATCACTCCCCTGAGCGGTCAGCAGAAGGCTGGGCCGCTCGTGCAGGGGCGCATCGTTCGCGTTTTCTCGCTGAACTATGTGGCGGCCGCTGACGTCGATCGCGTGGTGAAAGGCCTGCTCTCGCCAGCTGGGCAGTCGTTCATCGTGGAGTCGGCACCGACCGATCAGCGCCGGACTCAGGAACAAGTCGTGGTCGAGGACTTGCCCTATTACGTGTCACGCATCGAGGAGTACATCCAAAGCGTCGACTTTCAGCCACGACAGGTCGAGGTGGAAGCTCATGTGCTGCAAGTCCAACTGAAGGACGACCTGAAGCATGGCGTGAATTTCGAAGAGATCATGCAGATTGCCAACGCGAGCGTGACGCTCGAGGCAGCCGGCTTTGCAAACCCCGCCGCGCCGCAGGCGGGATTTTTGCGAATCGATGGAACGGATTTCTCCGCCGTCATCGAGGCGCTGAAATCCACTACCGATGCCAAGACCTTGGCCTCACCGAAGGTAGCCGTGCTCAACGGCCAGGAAGCTCGCTTCCAAGTCGGTGGGCAGATCGGCTACTTGACGACGACGACCACCGAAACGGCCGCAGTGCAAACGGTGAGCTTTTTAGAGACGGGCGTCATTTTGAACGTCACGCCCGTTATCACCGAAGACCGGCAGGTATTGCTGAACGTTCGGCCTGAAGTATCGACGGGGCGGATCAATCCAACGACTGATCTGCCCGAGAGTGAAACCACACGTGTCGAAACGCGCGTGATGCTGGGCGATGGTGAAGCCGTTGTGATCGGTGGTCTCATCAAAGAGATTGATACCGAAGTGCAAAACAAGCTGCCGTGGTTGGGGGATGTCAAGTACATTGGCCGTCTGTTTCAGCGCCGAACCATCAACCGCGAGCGCAGTGAAGTAATCATTGCTCTGCGACCACGCATCCTGAGCGAAGTGCCCGGCTGTCGGCAGGCGAATCCTTGCGAAACAGAGCGGGCAGCGACGCCGTTGTTCACCGGTCCGCTAAATCGGGTCGACCGCACCGTGTGGGAGCCCACGCTTCCCGATGCAACGTGCAACCCACCACGATATCCTGCGCCGCCGTCGGTCGAGTGGGGTGGGACAGGGGAGGCATGTGCACCGCCGGTTCAGGGACCGCTGCCCGCTCACATGCCGATCGGCCATGACCCGCTGCCGTACGAAACGATTCCGGCGCCCACTGGCCAGCCGATTGGAAGTTCGCCCAGCAACACAGCAAACACGCTTAGAACTGCCGCGGCGCCTGCGCGGGGGGCAGCCGAACGGTCATCGCCACCGAACGGACAGATGATGCGGCTGCCGGCGGTTGAATCGCCCCTTCGCTGAATTTCTTCCACGGGGATTACAACGATGGCTAAACGTTTCACGGTCCCCGCCGAATTGCAGCATCTGGTCGAGAAACGTGAAGGCAAGCGGCGCGTAAGCGACCGCCGAAAAAAGGCGGAGACAGGCTCTACCTCCACGGGACGTGCACCGGCAAGCGAACGCCGCAAGGCGTCGCGCCGGAAGGTAAGTGACCGACGCGGAGCTTGAGCGTCGCGGGGCGGCGCTCCGCTCACGGCAATCGCGGCGGCCTTTCAATCGGAAAGAACCGCTGGCCGTGGAAGAGCTGCAAGCGATCGCGGGTCGGGCTGGCCTGGCGTAGCCGAACGAACGAATCGGCTGCCTCAAACACGCCCTGACCGTTCACCCCCAGCCTCGCATGCACGATGCCATAGGTGGCAATCGCGTGCATCGCTTCTGGGTGCACATGACGCAGCGGCAATTGGAAGGTGGCTGGGCCATGCGAGAAATCGACCTCTCTCACGAGATGACTCGCCCGACCCAATTCTTGGAAGCCTGACCGCGGGTAGCGATACGGCTGTTCGGGCCGAGGCCACACTTCGCCGAGTAACCACAAGTCGAGATTTCCCCGCACGGGTGTCCAGTCGCCCAGAGACGTTTGTGGGTAGATAGTCACCAGCAGTCCATCAGCTGGCGCATCTGCGTCCCAGTTCGCCAGTCTAGCGTCAATTTGCAATGCTTGGACTCTGGCGGTCAGAGGCGGGCTGGCGGGAAGTAGGTCCTCAGCTCCTGGAGCATTCTGAATCAGAACGGTCGATCCTGGGCCTTCCAATCCCGGCCGTTCCGGTATCGCTGGAAGCTTCGCCGAGTCCAGTTGGGTGAGCAGTTCGTCAACGCTCAGCGGAGTCGGGCCTTGCGCAATTTCGACAACATCATCCCAGGGATACCTGCTCGCTAATTCCACGCCGGCCATGCGGGTATTGAGCCACAACAGATCGTGCGACGAGCGTCCATCGACAGTACCTATGACGCGCCGGCCGTCGCGTAGCAGCAGCTCAATCGGCTCGTCCGGCCTCCAGCGTTCGTCGGCCGCAAGTGGCTCGCTGCTTATCGCGCCGGAAAGGAAAATCAATAGGACGGCGGCTGGAATGATTCGGCAATGCCTGTGCAACGCGGCCATGCGTTGCCACAGTTGCGAGACAGATGCCAGACAACGCGAAATTGCGACGGTAGAGCCTAATACTCAATGCCGCCAGCAGATGCGCTGGCAGGAAGATTTTTCAGGTCAGTTGCTTATGTTGCAAGATGACAACAATGTTGCCGATTGCCAACGTCGGGCCTCATGCCGGGGCGGCATACTTTCGACGCGCTACGAAGTGGAAGACTTGTATCAGAGCGTTAGGGAGCTTCCACTTTGTGACCCTGGACGGTGCTCATCGTCACGCCGTTGAACTTAGCGGTGACCGTGATCCGCTTGATGCCAGTTCCCGTCGAACTAGTCGGAGCCAGGGTTGCTGCATCGATCCAACCCACCTGAACGCTTCGGCTCCAGCCGGGATATTGACTCATCGTCGTACCGCTGCTGGTTTTTGGCGGCGATTCGCTGTAATTGTCAAAATCGTCTACATCGTCATAGCTGCCCGACAGGCCGAGCGTTTCGCCGAGATCCAGGCCGACCAAGGGCAGGACGGCGTCGGGCTCGGTGTACGCCTTGGTTTGAATTTCTGCGAGCAACGCCTCTGCCAGGTGCCGGCCGATTGCCTGATCTGCCGATTTCCGCTGCGAAACTAAAGACTGGCCGGTTGATGTAAGTGCTGCAGTCATCAGCACACCCACCAGCGCTGTCGCCACGACCAGCTCGGCAAGCGTGCTACCGCTTTGATCTCGGGCTTTTTGTCGAACGGTTCTCATGGCAGCTGGGGCCGGTTGAGCGTTTCGATCGTGGCATGGATTCCGGTGGTCGCACCGGCTGGGGTCCGCAGGTCAATTTGTACATTCTTTAGCAGTGGCAATCCGGTTTCGGCGTCCACCGGGGCGTCGTAGGTAAGCGTGAACTGCTGAACGCTCGCCAGGATCGCTTCGTCCGAACCGCCCTGGACGGTCCTTAAAAGTGGATCACCAGCAGTGCCACCCCAGCGGTAGCGAAGGATCTCCGCAGAACCGTTCCCGTTGCGATCGGGGGTAGTGAAGGTGATGTCGCTAGGGCTCCGAGCACTGATCGCTGTAGCGTAGCTCAACTCGAGACCCAATTGATCGAGCGGGCCCGCGACACTCACAACGGCCGAGGACATGGTCTTGCCGTCGGGCAGGGACCGAGCCGACAGGGAGATGGCAGACGCAATGCCAAGCATAAGCATCGCGAGCAGCGGCATGCTGATCGTGAGTTCCAGCAAGGTGTAGCCGTGCCTGGCCCGCTTTCGGAGGTTCGCTTTCTGTACTGCCATAACCGGCATAACCGGACCGCTGAGCCGAAGGACTTGGACTTACAACGAGGCAAGCTTAGCTTCTGTGCAATCGGGGGGTTGTTTTTTTGACACACGGAATCGCGCAACCTAGGGTTCTTTCGAGGGCGGCAACCGTACCGCCCAAGAGGGACAACTCTTACCTGCCTGTTGATCGAGACCGGCTTTTTCGGCCCTCATGGGCAGCGAGGCGAACATGCGTAAGAAACAAAGTGCTTTTACTCTGGTTGAGCTCGTCGTTGTGGTCTTGATCCTGGGTATCTTGGCTGCTGTTGCAGCACCCAAGTTGTTCGACACCGCTAACGACGCTCGTGAGAACGGCACCAAGCATTCGCTGGCCGTGATTCGCGACGCGATCGAACTCTACAAGTCGCAGAATGGCTCGTATCCAGCAGCCGCCACCATCGCAGCGGATCTGAAGCCATTCCTGAAGGGGCCATTCCCGGCCGTGCAGGTTGGCGCTAACAAGAATTCGACTGTCGTGTCTGCGGCCAGCCCGATTACCACGCCAGTTGCCGGCGGCGCCGGCTGGGCATACTCCGCCTCGACAGGCGAGTTCGTAGTGAACGACGCCTCGTACATCGCTTGGTAGTTGACAGGTAGTTGCAGTGAGATCAGCCGGGCCCTGGCGATTTGTCGGGGCCTTTTTCTTAGCCTCCGACGAACGTTCACTTTTTACATCGCTACGTTGCCAAAAGGAGAAGGCTATGACTCTGTCGACCGGCCTGACCTTGTCGCGACGATTGACCGAACGCTATGTGATGTTCGGCTTGGGATGCGTTTTTCTGTGCGTCGGCAATGCTGTGCTGCTCGCCTGGCATGAAGCGTTGCCCGAGTACCTGGCAGTTTCGGTAACGATTCCGCTCTTCGTGCTGCTCGTCGGCGGTTTTGTGATGCGGCGCACGGTCCGCATTAATTCTCAGATTGAAAACCAACTCCGTCAGGCTGCTGAAGCCGGTTCCCTGGAGGGGACGCTCTCGCCACTGCCCGAAGCCGATCCAGCGGCGACGACCTGGAACACGATCGTCCAGATGGTGGAAGATCAACGAGTTGGAACTGCCCTCGAAGCGCGCCTGTGCGGGTCGTGGGGGTCGGTCGCAGAGCAGCGGTGGATCGATGCCTTCAATGCAATCACCGACGGAGTTGCCATCTGCGATGCCGAAGGCAACATTCTGAACGCCAATAATGCATTGGCTGCCCTGCTCAACTCCGAAAGCAGTGAAGCACTGTGCGGACGAGAATTGCTCGCCTGCGTGGCTGCGCTCGCCCACGATGGGTTCTCGCCGGAACCATTGCGAGAACTGGCAAGCACGGTCTCCCTTTGCCGCGACGTGCTCCTGGCCGCCGAACCATCGGCAGGGGTGCTGCGCATTTCGCGCGTGCCGCTTCACGGCGAAGCGTTCAGTCCCAATACCAGCCTTTGGACCGTCCGCGACGTCACCCAGCAAAAGCTAGCCGAGGAAATGCGTAACCAGTTCCTCTCCACAGCGACGCACGAGCTGCGCACTCCGCTTACGACGATTAAGGCTTACGCTGAATTGCTAGCCCAGGAAGACGACCTGGATCTGGAGAAGCAGAAGTCGTTCTGCAATACGATCAATGCTGAAGCGACACGCCTTTCGAGATTCGTCGACCAGCTGCTCAACGTCAACCAGATGGAAGCCGGCGCGCTGACGCTCGCTCGGTACGAAACCGATACTGAGCGCCTGATTGCTGAAGTGGTTGAAAACATTCAGCCGCAAGCCGTGCAGAAATCCATCGACTTCACGCAGCAGATTCCTCCGAAGCTGCCGAAGCTTCGAGTGGATAAGGACAAGCTCGCCGCCGCGCTCGTCAACTTGCTAGGCAATGCAATCAAGTACACGCCTGACGAGGGACGGGTCAAGCTGACGGTCGAAGTAACCGACAACCAGCTCCAGTTCCATGTCGAGGACACGGGCATCGGCATTTCCCCGCAGGAACTGCCGCGGCTTAGCGAGAAGTTCTTCCGCAGCAACGACCCGCGAGTGCGCAGCATCACCGGTAGCGGACTCGGCCTGGCGTTCTCCCAGGAAATTGCCCGTCTGCACGGTGGCCGCATCGTTGTCACGAGCGAACTGAACAAAGGCTCTCGTTTCAGCCTGATACTCCCCACCCAGTAAAGCCTTGAGTCATGTTCACGCTGCAGAAACAAGGTGCGGTGAAGGTGGTTACCGGTCAGCAGGTACTGAATCGGGAAACCGTCGCCGCCGCTGCGCGCGTCTGTGACGAAGCTCTTGCTCAGGGTCAACCTCGCTTGGTCTTCGACTTGCAAGGCGTACCGCTGATCGATTCAGCTGGGCTGGAGCTGCTGCTCGACGTTCGCGACCGCTGCGCGAAGCGCGGCGGTGCACTGCATCTAGCAGCACCGTCCGTCCTTTGCACTGACATTTTGAAGGCCACCCAGGTAGCCAGTAAGTTTGCAATCTTTGACGATGCTCTCGCCGCCGTCGGGAGCTTCGCCCAATGATCACCGCCACGTCCTTGCTGCATGACGGCCACCAGACGGCGCCGAGTTGGCGTCCGGCTCCAGAGCAGGCGCTGCCGCTGGGCGAGCAACTCGTTCGCGCAGGCGTACTCACTCCGAATGAGCTGGAAGCAGCACTCAACGAGCACTCGAGCAAGCGCGTACAACTAGGCGAAACCCTGCTCGAACTCGGCTTCGTCGACGAAGACACGTTGCTGCGGTTTCTCAGTCAGCAGATGCAGATGCCAGCCGTGCGCTTGCGCGATGGCCTGATCGATCCCGCCGTGGTGCGGCTGCTTCCCCGGCCGAAAGCCGAGGCGTTGTGTGCCCTGGCGATGTTCAAGGTACGCGGCGTGCTCAGCGTCGCGATGGCCGACCCGCGCAACCTGCAGCAACTGGACGACATCGAACGCATCACCGGGTTGCCCGTTAGGCCTGTGATGGCGCTGAAGTCGACCATCCAGAAGATGCTGCCGCGGTGCTACGAAGACAATTTCGCCGTCGACGCGGTCACTGCCGATATCGGGCAAGATGCCGTCGAAGTGCAGGCCGACGCAATCGACGTGCAGCTTGGCGACATTGAATCGCTGGCCGAAGGCAGCCCGGTCATCAACCTGGTGAACTACATGATCGTGAACGCGCTGCGGCAGAAGGCCAGCGACATTCACGTGGAGCCTGGGCACCGTTACTCGACCATTCGTTACCGTGTCGACGGTCAGCTGCGCGAGGTCCTACGCCCTCGGCGGGAGTTCCATCCGGCAATCGTCTCGCGTCTGAAGGTGATGGCCAAGCTCGATATCTCTGAGCAACGCGTTGCCCAGGACGGACGAATTCACGTGACCGTCGAAGGGCGCGAGATCGACCTTCGAGTCTCGACGCTGCCGACGATCACGGGTGAAAAGATCGTGATGCGTGTGCTCGATCGGCGCAACGTCACTTTCAATCTCGATCAACTCGGCGTTCCGCAGAACCTTCTCAAGCGGATGAAGGACATGCTCGCCCGGCCGCACGGCCTGTTGCTGGTGACCGGTCCTACGGGTAGCGGTAAAACGACAACGCTCTATTCGGCGATCGAGCTGATCAAGTCGGTGCATCGCAATATCGTGACGGTGGAAGATCCCGTCGAGTATCAGCTCGAACAGATCAATCAGGTGCAAGTTGGCGCCTCGAAGGCGATGAACTTCCCCGCCGCCCTCCGCTCCATTCTGCGTCAGGATCCCGACGTGATCATGGTGGGCGAAATTCGCGATGCCGAAACGGCGAACGTCGCCATCCAGGCGTCGCTGACTGGTCACCTGGTGCTGAGCACGCTGCACACGAACGATGCCTCGAGCGCTGTCACTCGCTTGCACGACATGGGTATTGAAACCTACAAGACGGCTGCGGCGCTTGTCGGAGTGATTGCACAACGCCTTGTCCGCACGATCTGTCCGCAGTGCAAGACTCCGCATTATCCGTCGAGCGAAATTCTCGAATTGCTCCGTTACAAAGGCGATCACCGCAGGCAGTTCCTCCGAGGGGAGGGTTGCCGTGAATGTTACGACACCGGTTTCCGTGGCCGACTGGGCATCTACGAGGTGCTTTGGGCCAGCCGGGAGATGCGGCAGACGATTGTCGACAACCACGACGTCGAACCTGTTCGCCAGTGCCACCTGAAGCAGGGTGGAACGTTCCTCATGCAGGAAGGAATCCGCCTGGCCGAGGAGGGTAAGACGAGCCTGGAAGAAGTCATCCGTGTAGCCTTCAGCGACTGATCGCCAGGTCGCGCTGCAAGTATTCGCTAACCATGAAGTACCAGTACAAAGCCAAGGACCGCAGCGGAAAGCTGCAGCAAAGCGAGCTCGAAGCCGACTCGCTCGCCGATGCGCGGCAAAAACTGCGCGCGCAGGGTTTGTTTGTGCTCGAACTGGCCCAAGCAGGAGCAGCGGCAAGCGGCGGTGGTGGGGGAATGCAGTTATTCTCCGGCGTCCGGGTGAAAAAAGCCGACATTCTGATGCTGATGTCGCAGCTGACGATTATGTGCCAGTCCGGCGTGGATCTTGCCGAGTCGCTCCGCAACCTGGCTCAGCAGTGCCCGCGACCAGCGCTGAAGACGGTCCTGGAGAGGGTCTACGGCGACGTATCGAGCGGCGTATCGTTCTCGGCAGCCCTTAAGCGGCATCCGCGCGTCTTCGATGAAGCCTTTGTGGCAGGTATCGCCGCTGGCGAGTGTTCGGGAACGATTACAGCAGTGCTGGAACGTCTTACCTACCTGATCCGCGGCGAGATTCGTCTGCGCAGCGCCGTATGGTCGATGCTGATGTACCCGTTGGTGTTATGCCTCGTAACCTTTGTCGTGCTGTTGGCGATGATCTTCTTTGTGCTGCCGCAGTTCGCCAAGGTGTTTGAGGATCTTGGTCGTGAACCGCCGCCACTGACGCAGTTTCTGCTCTCCATTGGCTCCTTCGCCCATAGCAACGGCCTGATCATGCTCGGCTGCGTTATCGGTGCGGCCGTTGGCATTCACTTCTCCCGAAACACCGTCTGGGCACGGCAACTATCCGACTATTTCCTGTTACATGCGGTGATCGTACGCAACTCGTCCCGAGCGCTTTCCACTGGTCGAATTTTTCGACTGCTGGGAACGATGCTTCAGAGCGGCGTTCCACTCGTGGATTGCATCCGGCTTTGTCGCGAGGGTTCCCGAAATAGCATCTTTCGCAAGCTGTTCGATAGCGTGGAGGAAGACGTGCTGAACGGCCGCGGCGTGGCCAAGGCACTTTTCGCGGCCTCCTTTCTGCCGAGCGGAGCAGCACACATGGTGGCCACGGCGGAGAAATCGGGCCGGCTTGGGCAGGTGCTGCAAACCGTTGGCGAGTTCTACGAGGATGAAGGAGAGCGACACCTCCGTGACATGATCAAGATTTTAGAGCCGGCGATCATCCTGACGCTCGGCGTTGTCGTGGCGGTTGTCGTGCTATCGGTGGTTCTTCCGCTCCTTGATGTCTCGACGATGTCCCATTAATCGAGAGCCAGGATTCAACTCACCATGACCGCGCTGATCCACACCTTCCGCTCCACGCCATCGATATTCGGCTTGCTTGGTTCGACAACCGGGTGGATCGGCATCGACGTCGGCTCCTGCGCGATCAAACTTGCGCAGGTCGAACGACGCGGAGAATCGTGGCGCATCAAGAGCCGCTGGGTCATTGAGCACACCGTCGACGAACCAATCTCCTCGACGGCACTCGCAAATGGCGAACTCGGCAAGCAGATCGATGTCCTGAAAAGTTCCCGTCGCATGTTCCGCGGCCGACGGGCCTGTGCGACGTTGCCTAGTTCATGTGTCGAGTATCGGGCGCTCGACCTGCCAACAGGACCCTGGCGTGAAACACGGGCCATTCTCGAGCAGGAGATTTCTGCCGACACATCGGCTGAGCAGGGAGCCTTCGAATACGACGCCTGGCAGGCAGTCCCTGGCGATTCAATGACCAAGATCATGGCCGTTTCCGCGGCACGCGAAACCGCGCTGCGTGTGGCGAGCGACCTCTTTTCGGCAGGCTTCGACTGTTCCGCAATCGACGCCGTCCCTTGTGCAATCGCTCGAGCCGTCGTGATGTGCGACCCTGCAGCCGCCGACGAGACCGTAGTGGCAATCGATCTCGGCTTTTCCTCGGCGCTGCTGACCGTCGTACACCAGAGTCGTCCGGCCTTCTGCCGAACACTCCGAGGTTGCGGTCTACAGGCATTGATGCAGCCGCTCGTCGACAAGCTGGGTATCACGCATCAGGAATGCCGGCAGCTGCTCAATCGATTCGGCATTCCGTCGGAGACGGCCGGTGCCCCGGCTGCCCGTTCCACCTATCAGGTGATGAGCCACTGCTTGAAACACATGGGCGAAGAACTCCGGCGAACACTATCGTTCGCGAGGCATCAACTTCGCTTGTCGCCGAAGCGAATTTGGTTGTTCGGCGGCGGCGGAACCATCTGCAATACGGCCGAATTCATTTCTGAGGAAACTGAGATACCCGCGGCCCCCTGGCGGTTGCAGGCGGGGGACGCAGCCGGACGTTCGAGCGAACCACTATTTGGCGTCGCCTCGGGACTTTCGCAGCTCGCATGGGAGGCCGGCAAATGCACGTGAACCTGCTGCCCTTCGCTTTTCAACGAAAGCTGCTGCTCCGCCGGCTCATCCGCAAGTGGACGACCACTTGGATTGTCTGCGCACTCGCGGTCGGACTCTTTGTGACGTTCCGCTACAGCAAGCTTCATCGCCAGCAGAACGAGCTGCAGCATGCCGAGCTCGGCTGTGCCGACATTCGGGCGGTCGTTGCCTCAAACCTGCAACTCGACTCGAGCCTGGCGAGCATGCTAGCCGCTCGCGATCAACTTTCGCAACTTGAGCCCGATCAGGACGCATTGGCTGCACTCGCTGTGGTTGCTCAGGCGGTCCAGGCGACTCAAGGCCGAGCACAGATCGATACTCTCCTGTTTCATGAACCGCGGACGTTCACGGCACCCGCGGCTGTTGCCACCACGCCAGTTTCAAATGTAGTACCGACCGTGGGCGGAACCATCACGCTCAACGGGATCGCAGCGGACGATGAGGCAATCGCGGTTCTGATCGAGACGATGCATCGCCTGCCACAGATGGAAAAGGTGGAACTTCGGGCGTCGTCTGCGGCAGCGTCGGACGGTGAAGACCGTCGCCGCTTTGAGATCGTCTGCAAGTATTAGGGCTGAATCATGTCCTCCTCCAACCAATTCGACGACGATCGCACGCTGCCGCTCCGCCGGCTCGGCTACCTGCTGCAGGCAGCTGGTGGGCTTATCGCTCTCACCATCCTGGGTGTTGGTTGGCTCGTCGCAGATGCAATGGCCGATCAGGCGGAAACGCTCGCCCAGGCAACCGCTCAAGCGGTGGCGCTGAGCCATCGCGGCGCACAGGTGAGGGACCAGCACTCGGAACTGACGGACAAAGTGAAGTCAGCCCAACAGCAGGTTCAGGACGCGCAGAACCGGCTCGGCGTGGGACCACAGGAATCGCGCTTCATTGCAAAATTGACGGATCTCGCTGAGCATTGCGGCCTGGATGTATCGGACGTTCGCCCCGGTGGAACGACACCCCAAGGGTCTTATGGAGTTCTTGAACTCCAGTTTTCGGCCGAAGGGAATTATGACAGCCTGTGTTCGTTGCTGTCTGCGATGAACGAGCTACCTCGGATCTGCCATTTGGGCGGAATGAATGTCACGGTAGTCGACGCAGCAGCCGGTAAGCTGCGGATCGAACTGAAATTGCAGTTGCTGTTCTCGACTATTAACCCCGAGCCGAACAGCGGGACGGAGACGCGGGCATGAACGCTGCAAGTTCCCCGAACACACAAAAACTCAAGTTGCTGCTGATCCCGGTCTTGGCGCTCGCACTCGGATGGGTGTTACTTTGGCCGGCCGATGACGAAGCCGCGGAAGACCAACCCCTGACCACGCTCGTCCGCCCCACGTCGACAGGCATTGCCCCAGTCGGTGGGCCGCCCAATGCCCAGCTGTGGAAGGGGATCGACCTTACGCTTGTAAGTCAAACGAACCCGTTTAGGCCCATTGAGGCGTCAGCTTCGACGAAGGTGGACGCGGCCCTAGGCGAGGACGGTCAGACGAGTGCGCAAACAGGCGAGACGAGTAGTGGAGTGAAGCGCATTACGCGCAGTGTACTGGCCGTGATTCATCGCAATGGGAAGGCCTACGCCTGTATCGACAACGAGGTCGCCGCCGTGGGCGACACATTAGCCGATGGGACGCGTGTAGTGGCGATCACCGCCGAGACGGTACTGCTGGAAGCGGCTCAGTAACTCCTGCAATCACCAGTCTGAATCGGAGCGCTTCATACAGCGCTTTGGCAGGCGTCCATTTGGGTTAACGCCTCCTGCAGTTCATCGCAAAGCTGCTGAGCCATTCTCATTGCCTCGGCAAAGTAACGCTCACAATCCCCGTGATTACTGCTCGCCGCGTGACGCTCTAGTTCCAACAGAGCAGCGGCCAGATCGCCTGCGGCGAAAAGAATTGCCTGCCCCCGCATCGTGTGTGCGGTGCGGATGACTTCCTGCATCCGGCCGTCGTTACGCGCCTCCTCGAGTTCGGCGCGCTGCTCGGGCAAACCCTCAAGGAAAAGCCTCGCGAGGCTGCAGAACAACTCTTGGCGACCTTGAAGACGCTGCAGGACTGGGAGCCAGCGGTCGTCCAGCCGGCCGGATGTCTCCGGATTCGTTGAAACAGCCGTGAAGCCATTTACCGGGTGATGGTTCGAGTTGCCCTTCTCCAAGGACATTGCTTGAAGCGCGTCATCAATCTGTTGAACTCCGGCCGGCTTACGCAGCACGAGGTCGAACAGTCCCGCCTCCGACTGCGCTTGCGAAAGATCGCTTGCAGCCGAGACCGCGATGATCGCGGGCCGCTGCTTTGCAGCCGGGTTGTGATTGCGAATGTGCCTGGCCACCTCGTAGCCATCAATGATCGGCAAATGTAGATCAAGCAGAACTGCATCAAGCTCCAGTTTTTCCGCCATCGCGATCGCCGTTGCCCCATCGGCTGCTGAGTAACAGGTATGGCCGAGAATCGCAAGCGACTCCTCGACCAACCGCCGATTGACTTCGTCATCGTCCACGACCAACACGTTCAAGGGCGAGTGGCATTGGTCGGCTCGTCCAACCTGATGTGCGGCAACTTGTGACACTAGTGGTTTGGCTGGAGCCTGTGCCACCCGCAGCGGTAGCTCGACCCAAAACGTGCTGCCGCGTCCGAACTCGCTGACAACTCCGCAAGTTCCACCCATCAAAGCGACCAGTCGGGATGTAATTGCCAAGCCGAGACCTGCACCGCCGAACTCGCGCCGCGAACTGGCGTCGACTTGTACAAAGGCGTCGAAAATTCGCGATTGCTGCTCCGGTGGAACACCAATTCCGGTATCCGTGACCTCAAAGCGTGTGATGGGGACAGACTCGGTCAGTCCAGAACTCTGCTTACGCACCATCCGCAGCAGCACGTGACCTTGCTCGGTGAACTTCAGGGCGTTACTTAGCAGGTTGACCAGGATCTGGCGCAGGCGCAATGGGTCACCAATCAACCAGACATTCGAGTCGCCCAACTCCCCACGCAGTTGAATTCCCTTTGCCGCCGCCTGGGAGTCATGCATAGCCAGGCATCGCTCTGCGAGATCGCGCAAGTTGAACGAGTCCGAGCTGATGCTGATATGGCCGGATTCAATTCGCGCCATGTCTAGCAGATCATTGAGCAGCTGTTCCAAGGAACGTGCCGAATCATCGGCTGTTGCAACGAAACTCTGCTGCCGGCTGTCGAGCGGCGTGCGCCCGAGTAATTCCAGATTTCCAAGCACCGCGTGCAAGGGGTTCCGCAGTTCATGGCTAATATTGGCTAGAAACTGAGTCTTTTGCTGGTTAGCTGATTCGGCAGCTTCTTTGGCAACTTCTAGTTGCTGCCGACTTTTGAGAACTTCGCTTGCCGCCAGCCGCACTTGCGCGACAGCAGGGCGAAAAACCAGGGCTCCTTCGCAGACCAGCACCGAAAGCGTCAGGACAAGCAGGACACGCTCGATCGCCTGCAGTCGATTGACGCGGCCCCGTGCTTCCCTCTCGTACTGAGCGACGATCGCGTCCATGCCGATCAAAAACCGGTCCTCATTGGCCAGAATCGTGGCGACCGCATCTCGGCCAACTGCATCGGACGGGCCACCATTCTTGGCATCCCCGGCAAGCAACTGATCAGCTGCGGATTGGATCGCGCGGAAGGTTGGGTCGAGTTCGGCGAATAGCGTATTGACTTCGGCACTGTTGGGACCGGGCAGGCTCAAACTGGGATCGCCTTGCTGCAAACCGACGTGCGCACTTTGCCAGAGAGCTAGGGTCGCTTGAATTTCCTCCCGCCGCTGTTGACGTTCTAGCGGCGACTGCGCGTGTTGCAAACCGATCGCAGCCTTGGCCAATTTTTGACTGAGCATACGCTGGCGACCAGCGACGTTGACGACGGCTGAATCACCGATCTGGCGACTAAGGGACCACTGCACGAGTATCTGACCTAAGATAGTCAGCACCGCGACGCTGGAAAGCGCCGTGATATACAACCAAGTCAGGCGGGAAGTCCGCCGCGTTAATTCCTGCGGAGGAACCGTCGGTGTCGCCCCGGTCATCTCGAGAGTTCCTCGATACTGGGCTCTGCCAACTCATCCTCATCGGCTGCATCGGTGGCTTGTGCGTAACGAGCATAAAGGCCAAGGGCACGCAGCTTCTTGCGAAGGTTCCCGCGGGTGATGCCGAGGATCTTAGCTGCCCGCGCCTGGTTACCACCGGTGCTTTCCAGGACAATCTCTAGTACTTGTCCTTCCATGTGTGCGAGTGCGTCGGCATACAAGGTGGTGGTGCCCGACTGCATCTGAGCAGCGACAAAGCTCTCCCAAGGATTGTTGGATTCGTACCGCGCATCCTCATCATCGGCAGGCGAGCGAGTCGGTTGTTGTAGTGCTCGAACAAGTGATTGCGAGGCGAGAACGGTACCCGAGTTCTCGACCAGTGCTTGCTGGAGCACACTCTGCAACTCGTCAAGATTCCCCGGCCAACGATGGCTGACGAACAACTCCATCGCTTCGGGTGAGACGCGAACGTTGGATGAATTGAAAGTTGAACTCAGCCTCATGAACCGCTTCACAAAATGGTCGACCAGCAGCGGGATGTCTTCCCGACGATTCCTCAGTGGCGGCAAGTGAAGCGTCAGCGAACGAAGCAGATAGTACAAGTCGGCTCGGAAACGTCCTTGCTCGACGGCCGTACGCAGGTCGTGCGACGTTGTGCATAGCACGCGCACGTCGGCTTGCAGTGTTTCTCCACCACCTACGCGGTCGAACTGACCGGTCGACAGCAGTCGAAAGAACTTGCTTTGCACCATCGGTGGCAGCTGGCCTACTTCTTCCAGAAGCAATGCGCCGCCGGCGCATTGCTCAATGCGACCGATGTGCTGAATGCCGTCCGTGCTTGAGGCGCCAAACAATTCGATTTCTAGCGCCGCTGGATCGAAGTCGGTGCACTTGACCGAGCGGAACGGGCCATTGGCGCGATCGCTGTTTTGATAAATCGCCCGAGCGACCAACGCTTTGCCGACTCCAGTTTCTCCTTCGAGCAGAACGGGCATATCACGCGTCGCGGCGCGTCCAATGGCCTTGAATACTTCCCCCATCAGTGGACTGCGACCGACGAGTATGTCAGTGGACTCGTGCTGTAACGACTCATGGTTCGAAATGACAACCGGCACATGCATCAGCCGGCGGGCTTCGAGCGCGAGGTCGACCCGGCTTTCCAATTGGGTAAGGTCGAGCGGTTTCGAAAGATAGTCGAAGGCTCCCTGCTTCATCGCATCGATCGCGGTCTGGCTGGTGCCCTGCGCGGTAATAAAGATGACGGGAAGGTGGGGGTCAATACTGCGAACGCGGGCCAGTACCGCGAGACCATCAAGGTCGGGCAGGACGTTGTCGAGCACCAGGACGTGAGGTCGTTCACGTTCAACAATTGACAAGCCCTGCTCGCCGTTTCGGGCCGTGAGTAGCGTGTAGTGCTGGGCATCGAATAGCGATCGGGCCATATGCACGATCAGCGGATCGTCGTCGACGATGAGAACTTTGGGCAAGCGTCGGCTGCCGGTATCGCGCGTCATGCGGGCCAATCGGCTGGAGGCAAAGTGGTCGTTAGTCACGGAGGCCCACTCCATTCGCAAGCGGTATACCGTTTGCCATTTGCCTCCGCTCGGGCAGGCATCATACCCTCGTAAAGTACTCCGCCCAAAGTACTTCCACCGCGTTGACCGAGCGACGGCTTCGCCGGTCGGCCGCCTACTTCTTGCACACTCCATTGCAGCCGTGCCCAGTTCGCGCGCACGGTCGGGCCAGATGCAATTGCCGACCCTTCTGATTCCGAAGGCGACTGCCGCCGCGGATCGACAGCGCAAGTGACGAAGTCAGGGGAGCCGCTGACTCCAATCAGACCATGTCTGATTCCGATGGGGCCAGTCTGCGACTCCTTTGCTGGCCACTTTCACAGGCAGGTCCGCATCAGCACCGCGCAGCAGCCAGCACTTTCGGGAAGCCGCAACAAATATTCTGCCACTGCAGGTGCGAAGGAAAAACTCGGCACCAAGGCCATCTCGTCGGTAGTGCCGCGCGACGGACTGCCGGTTTTGGCACTCGGCTCGCGTTAAGTAGCGAGTCAGTGAAGCAATGGACGCGATGAGGCCACGAACGCCCCGCCTTCCGAAACTCTCGACGACGAAGCAAACGAGCCCGAACATGCCTTCCAACTTCTCTAGCACACCAATTGGCCGCCGGCGATTCCTGGCCGCATCGGCCGGAGCAACCGGCGCCGCACTTCTCGCGGGCTGCGAGTCTTCGAGCACAGCCAACACTTCCGGCGTTCAGCCAGGGACAGTTCCGGCAGGAGCGATTGCGGGCGAAGCGCCGGAAGTAAGCCAGATCAAGTTCGGCATGATCGCGCTGACCGATTGCTCTCCGTTTGTGATCGCTCACGAGAAGGGCTTGTTCGCGAAATACGGCATCCAGTCAACGATCAGCAAAGGGGCGAGTTGGGCTGCGATTCGCGACACCCTATCAAACGGCGAGATCCAAGCCACGCACATGCTGCTCGGCATGCCGGTCGCCTCGACGATGGGGCTGCTGGGTGCGCCGAAGAAGCCGATGGTCATCCCGTGGATTGTCAACCGAAACGGCCAGGCAATTACGCTCAAAGCCGATCTGAAGGGCAAAGTCGCCGACAACCCAAAAGCCCTCAAGCCGATCGTGGACGAGGCAAAACTGGCTGGCAAACCGATGACGTTTGCTCAGACCTTTCCGCCGGGAACACACGCTATGTGGATGCGATACTTCCTGGGCGCGGGGGGCATCCACCCAGACCAGGATATCTCGCTGCCCACCATCCCGCCGCCGCAGATGGTGGCGAACATGAAGATCGGCAAGATGGACGGTTTCTGCGTCGGCGAGCCGTGGAACGCCCGGGCGATCAACGACGGCATTGGTTACACGGCCATCACCACCCAGCAGCTCTGGCCTGATCACCCTGAGAAAGTGTGTGCGTTCACCGAAGAGTTTGCGAATAAGAATCCCAAAACAGTAAAGGCCGTTCTGAAGGCGCTGCACGAAGCGAGCGTCTGGCTAGACGATCTCGGCAACCGTGAAGAGCAGGCCAAGATCGTCTCGGCGCCGACCTATATCAACTGCCCGCCGAACATCATTCTCGGCCGGCTGCTGGGCGACTACGACTACGGCGACGGCCGCAAGTCGAAAGATTCGCACTACATGATCTTCCACGATCGCAACTGCAATTATCCGCAGCGGAAGTATGCCACCTGGTGGCTCACGCAACTCCGCCGCTGGGGCATGGTCGAAGGCGCCCCCGATTATGAAGGCATCGCGGCGAAGGTCATGCGAACCGACCTCTACGAAGAGGCCATGCAGGAACTCGGCTACCAGCATGGCGGTGCGAACATGGATGCGGAGACCCTGTTCGACGGCGTGACGTTCGATCCGGCGCAGCCGGAACAGTACGCCACATCGTTCGCAGTGAACAGCTTGAGAGGCTGAAGCGGAGCAGGGCAGAGATGTAGCGGAACCTACGTACGACGGTTTTTTCCGAAAGCGGTTTGAGCATGTCCGAGAAGCGTTTTCCCTTCGATAGCGTGATTCTTCCGGTGATCGGCATCGCTGCTTGCATCGCCCTCTGGGCAGTTGCAAGCGCGACACTCGTGCCGAGTCTTCCATCGCCGCTGAAGACGTGGGAGATGAGCCGGATGTACATCGCCAAACCGTTTGAGAAACGCGGCGAACTCGATCAAGGCATTTTGCGATTCACCTGGTACTCCCTCGTGCTGGTCGCCAAGGGCTACGCCTTAGCGATCGTCTTAGGCACACCGCTTGGCTTCCTGCTCGGCATGTCGAAGACTTTCACGCGCGGTTTCGATCCGATCATTCAAATCTTGCGGCCTGTTTCGCCTCTCGCCTGGCTGCCGCTGGGATTGGTGCTGTTTCAGAGATCAGAACCGGCAGCCATTTTTACGATCGCCATCTGCTCGATGTGGCCGACGGTACTAAATACGGCGGTTGGCGTGCGGGCTATCCCCCAGGACTATCTCAACGTGGCCAAGGTGCTGCGACTTTCGAAGTGGACGATGCTTTGGAAGATCCTGCTGCCCGCCGCACTGCCTTACATGTTCACCGGGTTCCGGCTGAGCCTCGGCATTGCCTGGCTCGTGATCGTCGCTGCCGAAATGCTCACGGGCGTGCCGGGAGTGGGTGGATTCCTGTGGCAGGAATACAACAGCCTGATCTACGAGCACATCATTCTGTGCATTCTCACGATCGGCTTGGTCGGCTTTGCTCTCGATCGACTGATGAGCGCGATCGAACAGCGACTGAAATGGTCGGCCACTTAGGCACCGAGATCACAACGTATCCAACGACGGATTGTCCTTACCATGAGTCAGCCGCTTTTAAGCCTTAAGAGGGTCAACAAATCGTTCGGCGGTCGGCAGCGCCGCAACTGCGTGCTCAGCAATATCAACCTGGACGTTCAGCAGGGGGAGTTTCTGGCAATTGTGGGCTTCTCCGGTTCGGGCAAAACGACGCTCATCTCGTTGATCTCCGGTTTGCAGTCGCCCGACTCGGGACAGGTGGCGTTGCACGGTCAGCCGATCACGGGACCCGGACCAGAGCGCGGCGTGGTGTTCCAGAACTACTCGCTACTGCCGTGGTTGACGGTGTTCGAGAACATTCTGCTGGCCGTTGACCAGGTGCAGCCGACATGGACGCGGGAGCAGAAACGAGAGCATGTCGAGCGTTACTTGGCCCTCGTCAATCTCTCGGCAGCACGCAACAAGCGGCCGAGCCAGCTTTCGGGCGGTATGCGGCAGCGCGTGTCTGTGGCCCGCGCGCTTGCCATGAACCCGGAAGTGCTGCTGCTCGATGAGCCACTTAGTGCTCTCGATGCCCTCACCCGAGCCACATTGCAGGACGAGTTTCTGCGGATCTGGGAACAGGAGCGCAAGACGGTGGTGATGATCACCAACCACATTGACGAAGCATTGCTGCTGGCCGATCGAATTGTGCCACTCACGCCGGGTCCAGGAGCAACGCTGGGAACGTCGTTCGTCGTCGATTTGCCGCGACCGAGAGATCGCAAGGAACTGAACCACGACGTGCGGTTTCAGCAACTGCGCAGCGAGATCACGACCTACTTGCTCGCCCAGCGCCGACCGACCGGCGCAACGGAGGAAAAGAAATTGACCACCGTGACGGACTACGCACCGATCGAACTGCCACCGCGTCGCCGCGGAATTTGGGCGGCCCTTTCGGCTGGATAACGAATCGCTACGACTTGCATGCGCCTCTCCGCCGAGAGACGGACGGGGACCGCGGCTCGAAGATCGCCTGGGTTTTCAGCCGCGGCCCCGGCCGCTCTCGCAGACTGAAACGCTAATCGCACTACTAGCCGAACAACTGGAAACGGACTGACGCATGGCAGGCTACGTCGAACTCTTTCGGATCGAAAAGAGCTATCCCGGCAAGAACGGTCCAGCAGTGATTGTTCAGGACTTCAACCTGAACATTGCCCAAGGCGAGTTCGTGGCGCTCATCGGCCACTCCGGCTGCGGGAAAAGCACCGTGCTGAGCATGATCGCCGGTTTGAGCACGCCGACTTCCGGCGCCATCGTGGTTGCGAATCGTGAAATCGACGGTCCGGGCCCCGACCGCGGTGTCGTGTTTCAATCGCCATGCCTGCTCCCCTGGCTCACGGCGATCGACAACGTGCTGCTCGGCGTGGACCGGGTTTTTCCACATGTTTCGCGGGCCCAACGCTATGACATCGCCGCTCATCACCTCGAACTAGTCGGCCTCGGTGGATCGCTGCAGCGGAAGGCGGTCGAGCTATCGCAAGGCATGCAGCAGCGGGTAGGTATTGCTCGGGCGTTCGCCATCTCACCCCGAATGCTGCTGCTGGACGAGCCGTTCGGCATGCTCGATTCGCTCACGCGGATGGAACTGCAAGAGGTGCTGATCGAACTGCTCGCCCGCGAGCAGAAGACCTGCTTGATGGTGACTCACGATGTCGACGAAGCCCTCTTTATGGCCGACCGCGTGGCGATGATGACCACTGGCCCGGCCGCGACGCTTGGACAGGTCGTGGAGGTTCCGTTCGAACGCCCCCGCGATCGAGTCCGCGTGCTCGCCCATCCCGATTATTACGACCTGCGGGAGCAGTTGATCGGCTTCCTCGAGGATCAGCATCACAACCCAGGCGTGCGAGCTGCCTCTTCCTCCGCTGCGGCAGTAGCGAGTGATCCATCAATCGGTGACCCGGATGAGATCGCCATCGTCCCGTTGCATCGCAAAGAGACCGAAAAGGGAGCTGCTCGCGTGGAAGAATCCGCCCGACTTGCTTGAGACCGGCCCTTCACCAATGAATCCTGCCACCATCGAACTGCCGATCATCCATCAGCCGCCGCGCGATCCGCGGTGGTTGATCGATCAATTGCTCAGCGAGCAGCAAACGCTGCCGGCGGCCGAGCAGTTCGCGCGGTGGCACGAACAGCATGCCGAAGCCGCAGAAGCGGTAACTCGGAAGCGATACGAGTCGCTCATTCCACTCACACTGCCTGGGCCGGGTGAGCAATTTGCCTTTCAAGTCGATCTCGACGCTTGCTCGGGCTGCAAAGCCTGCGTGACGGCTTGCCATAGCCTGAACGGCCTCGACGAGCACGAGACGTGGCGGGACGTGGGGCTGTTCGTCGCAGATGAGCCCGCAATCGTGCAGCACGTGACGACCGCGTGCCATCACTGTGTCGAGCCCGCTTGCCTGGCCGGCTGCCCGGTGAAGGCGTACGACAAGGACCCGGTGACGGGCATCGTGCGGCATCTCGACGATCAGTGCATCGGTTGTCAGTACTGCAGCCTGATGTGCCCGTATGACGTACCGAAGTACAGCCCGGCGAAGGGCATCGTCCGCAAGTGCGATATGTGTCGCCAGCGACTTTCGGCAGGCGAAGCGCCAGCTTGCGTGCAGTCGTGCCCCAATCATGCGATTCGAATTATCACCGTTCGCAAGGCCGAAGTTGTCGCTGCCGCAGCGGATAGCAAGTTTCTGCCGGGTGCACCTGATCCGCGATTGACCACTCCCACGACTCAGTTTGTTAGCCGCAGTCCGCTGCCAAGCGATGTTCGGAGCGGCGATCAGCAGCTTCATCCGTCGCACAGTCATTTGCCTCTCGTGGCGATGCTGGTGCTTACGCAGTTCTCGGTGGGCCTGCTGGCGGTGGAGCGATTCTCGTCCCTATTTGGCGGTTCTTCGTTCGCATTGCAAGCAGCCGCATTGGCGATTGGGAGCATTGGTGCCAACTCGGCGCTTTTGCATCTCGGTCGGCCGCTGGGTGCGTGGCGCGCCTGGATGGGGTGGCGGACAAGTTGGCTGAGTCGCGAGATTCTCGTCTTCGGAGCTTACACGAGTGTTCTCGCCGCCTCTGTAGCTGCCCAATTCGTTCCGCAGATTGGCGATTTGAGCGTCTCCACAATTAGGGGAAGTCTGGCTTGGACCTCGCTAGCGGTTGGAATCGCCGGGATCTTCAGCTCGGCAATGATTTACGCCGTGACCGGTCGCACATTTTGGCGGTTGCCACTCACGGGAGGAAAGTTCGCTCTAACGGCGGCCATTTTGGGGATTGCGGGCGCTGCGAGCATGGGATGGACCGCACTTGCAATGATCTTGCCAATTCTCATTCTTGCCAAGTTAGTTCTCGAATCTGGACCGCTGTTTCTGCAAGCTCGGGATACCACGGAAGGTGCTTCCTACTCGGCAAGGCTGCTGCTGGCGCCACTCCGCTGCAAGGTGGATCTGCGTGTCGCACTCGCCGCGATTGGTGGAGTTTGCGTACCGCTGTTTCTGTTGGCGGCAGGTTCGTCGCTAACATCCAACACTGCGATGAACGTGGTTGTCGGCTTGTTCATCGCGCTACCATGCCTGGCCGGTGAACTGCTGGAGCGATACCTATTCTTCACTGCGGTCGGTCACTCGAAGATGCCGGGGGCCTTGTCCACATGAACAAGCCGCAGCATCTATCACGCACAGCACTCGAAGCCGCCAATCGGTTGCTTCGGCAGTGGGACGGACCGCTGACTCGCGAGCTGGTGCTCAAGCCAGCCAGCTTCGGTCTTGGGCACGTTCCGGAGAATCGACTTCCCGATCAAACGACGCGCACTGTGTGCGGATATTGCTCGACCGGCTGCGGGCTGAATGTTCATTTGCGTGGGGGCGAAGCGATCAACCTTTCTCCGGCCGCTGACTACCCCGTCAACCTGGGCATGGCTTGCCCGAAAGGCTGGGAAGCTCTGAGCGTGCTGGGCGCGACAGACCGGGCAACGACGCCGCTACTGCAAGACGCTGCAGGTCAGTTGCAGCCGATCGGCTGGCATGAAGCACTTGGCACCTTCTGCGAGCGATTCAAATCGATCATCGCCCGGCACGGACACCACTCGGTCGCCTTTTTGAGCACTGGGCAGATTCCAACCGAGGAAATGCTGCTGCTCGGCATGCTGACGAAATTCGGGATGCAATGGCCGATTGGCGACAGCAATACTCGGCAATGCATGGCGACGGCTGCAGTTGCTTACAAGCAAGCTTTCGGATTCGACGCTCCGCCGTACACGTACGCCGACTTCGAGGAGTCGGACCTGATTGTGCTCGTGGGAGCCAATTTGTGCGTAGGTCACCCGATCATGTGGGAGCGGGTGCTGCGTAACCGACGCGGCGGAAAAATTGTCGTCATCGATCCTCGGCGGACCGAGACGGCTCAAGCGGCCCACTTGCACCTAGCGATTCGGCCGAAGTCGGATCAGGCTCTGTTCTACGGCGTGGCGAATCAACTCATCGAACGCGGACTGACGAATCAGGCGTTCATCGAGCGCAGCACTAGCGGTTATGAGGCGTTCGCGGAGTTCGTAAGTGGCTGGCCGATAGAGCGGGTTGTCGACGAGACTGGCCTGTCGGCGGAACAGATCAACGAATTCGTAGAACTGATCGGCGAGAGTGAGCGAACATCGTTCTGGTGGACGATGGGCGTCAACCAGAGCTACCAAGGCGTTCGCACGGCGCAAAGCCTGATCAACCTGGCGTTAATGACCGGCAACTTTGGTCGACCCGGGACTGGCGCGAACTCAATCACCGGGCAATGCAATGCGATGGGTTCGCGATTGTTCAGCAACACGTCGACGTTGCTCGGCGGCCGCGATTTTTCCAATCCCCAGCACCGTCAGCAGGTTGCCGATCTGCTGGGGATGGACGAAGCTCGCATTCCGCACTCCAGCGGTCCCACCTATGACCAGATTCTAGACAAAGTCCATAGCGGCGAGATCCGTGGCCTTTGGATCATCGCCACCAACACTGTTCACTCGTGGCTGCAGCAGGAACAAACACGAGCGGCGCTCGAAAAACTCGAGTTTCTGGTCGTGCAGGACATGTACGCGACGACGGAAACGGCCCAACTAGCTCATTTAATGCTTCCCGCCGCTGGCTGGGGCGAAAAAGAGGGAACGTTCATCAACAGCGAGCGGCGGATTGGCTTGCTCAAGAAGGTAGCCCGCGCACCGGGCAAGTCGCTCGCCGATTTTGCGATCTTTCGGCTGATTGCCGAGTACTGGGGCTGCGGCGAATTGCTCGCCGACTATCAGACGCCGGCCGATGTGTTCCAACTCGCCAAGCGACTATCACGCCATCAGCCGTGCGATATCACGGGCATCGCCGACTACGAAATGCTCGATCGTGCCGGAGGTATCCAGTGGCCGCTCCCCGTCGGCAGTGAAACGCCGGCAACCGAGCGACGGCTTTTCGAAGACGGACGCTTCTTCCACGCTGATGGCCGAGCGAAGTTCCTCTTCGACTCTCCATCGCCGCTTCCGGAACCGCCCTGCGCTGAGTATCCCTTCACGCTGCTCACCGGCCGCGGCAGTGTGTCGCAGTGGCATACGCAAACGCGGACGAGCAAGTCGCCCATTTTGCGGAAGCTTTACCCGCAGCGAGCCTACGTGGAACTGAACCCGAGCGACGCTCGCCGGCTGAACATTCGCTCCGGAGATAGGGTCACGGTGAAAAGCCGTAGGGGCGAAGTGCAAGTCATCGCCGCCGTTCTTCCCACCATGCAGCCGGGGCAGGTGTTCATGCCGATGCATTACGCCGAGACCAACCGCCTTACACTGCCGCACTTCGATCCGCATTCCCGCCAGCCTTCCTACAAAGACTGCGCCGTGCAAATTCTCTCGCTCAACCGGCTCGCCCAGCCGGCAAGGAGGAGCCCGTATGACGCCCAATGAACCGTTCACCGAGCAGCAGCAGAACTACCTGCAGGGGTTCGTCGCGGGGTGTGATGCGCTGCGGGGTGCTCAAGGATTGCCGACGTTCGCCGCCACGCTCGGGCAGGCGATTGGCATGGCTGCTCCGACGCCTACCGTCGCTCCGGCTAAGCCGGCGGGACCCGCAGACGATCGCTTGATCCACATCGAGGCTCAGCAGCGCTTCCTCGATGGGGGGCAAAAGCTCTGCGTGGAGGAGCAAGCCAAGCGGTCCAAAGATCCGTTTCAGATGTGGGACCAGATGCAGGCGGCCGCGGACGAAGGTCGCTTTCCGAAAGGGACCGACGTCTTCCTGTACAAGTACCACGGGCTGTTTTACGTCGCCCCGGCCCAGAATGCGTTTATGTGCCGCTTGCGATTCGCTGGCGGCATGACGAACTCGCACCAGCTTCGCGGCGTGGCCGACATCGCGGAGCGATTCGGCGGCGGCTACGCAGATGCCACCACGCGGGCCAACTTGCAAATCCGGCAAATCGCTGCCGAAAACGCGACCGCGGTCGTCTCCGGCTTGATGGACCTCGGCATCATCTGCCGGGGATCGGGTGCGGACAACATTCGCAATGTCACGGCGACGGCGACGGCTGGCATCGATCCGCAGGAGCTGATCGATACCCGCCCGCTCGCCCGGCAGATGCACAACTACATTCTGCAGCATCCGGAGATGTATGGACTGCCAAGAAAGTTCAACATCGCATTCGACGGCGCCGGCGTGACCAGTGCTTTGGCCGACACGAACGATATCGGCTTCTTCGCCGTTCGCATCGGTGAAGGGCACGATGTGCCGGCCGGCGTCTATTTCCGCATGGAACTGGGTGGTATTACCGGCCATGGTGATTTCGCTCGCGACTGCGGCATACTCCTGAAGGAAAGGGAGTGCGTCCCGGTTGCTGCGGCCATCGTGAAAGCATTTCTGATTCACGGCGATCGGACCGACCGCAAAAAGGCGAGGCTGAAGTACGTGCTGGAGCGGTTTGGCCTCGAAGGCTTTCTCTGCGAAGCGGAAGAATACTTGCCGGCCAAACTGCGGCGTTTTCCGCTCGCTCAGTGCGAACCGCGGCCGGTTGCCGATACGCGAGCCCACCTTGGTTTTCATCCCCAGAAACAGGACGGCCTGTTCTACGCCGGAATCGTGCTTCCTGTCGGCCGCATGAGCTGCGAGCAGATGCGTGGCCTGGCCGCGATTGCCGAGCGCTATGGCAGCGGCACGATTCGGCTGACGGTCTGGCAGAATTTACTCATCTCAGACATTCGCGAAGCAGACTTATCCGCCGTGCAAAAGGCGGTCGAGGACCTCGGTCTGTCCACTTCAGCTTCGAGCGCCCGCGGCGGACTGGTGGCCTGCACGGGCAACGCCGGCTGCAAGTACGCTGCGGCGAATACAAAGGCCCACGCGATTGAGATCGCCGACTATCTCGACGAGCGGCTGACGCTGCAGCAGCCGGTGAACATTCACCTGACCGGTTGCCATCACTCGTGTGCTCAGCACTACATCGGCGACATCGGCTTGCTGGCGACGAAGGTCTCGACCGGCGACGCGATGGTCGAAGGGTATCACGTCTTCGTCGGCGGCGGCTATGGCGAGAATCGCGAGATCGGCCGCAAGCTCGCGGAGAGCGTCCGGTTCGAGGACGTGCCTCCGCTCGTGGAACAGCTTATCGTCGCCTGGCAATCGCAGACCGCAGTCGAGTCGTTCCGCGAATGGTCGAAGCGTCAGCCAATTGAAGCCTTGCAAGCGTATCTTCATCCCCAGGCCAGCTTAGCCGGATAGGTCGCATGTCTCCCATCATTCCCTTCATTCCCGAATCGGCTCCGTTCAGCACAGCTCAGCGGGCCTGGCTCAACGGCTTTTTCGCGGCCGTGTTGAGCGGCTCCAGCCACGGGACCTGCGCGAGTGGACTACCGGCTTCCATTGCGGGGCTACCGACCGGGTTCCAATCGGCGGAAGTCGCGCCGACCGAGCCGGTCGAAGTGCCGGATGAAGATTTTCCCTGGCACGACGCGACCCTGGCGATCGAAGAGCGATTGAAGCTCGCCGAAGGTCAACCACGTCCGCTCAGGCTGATGTCGGCAATGGCTCAGCTCAATTGCGGAGCCTGTGGCTACCTCTGCCGGACTTACTCGAAAGCAATTGCCGAGGGCGAGGAGAAGGACCTCACCCGTTGTACACCGGGTGGCGCTGACACGGCGAAAGCACTGAAGCAAATCCTGGCCGAAGCTTCGTCCGCCGACATGATACCGATCAAGGTTGTGAGCGTTTCGAGCTCGACGAAAGTCAACGACTCAGCGGGGACCGCGAAGTACAACCGCACCAATCCCTATCGGGCGAAGTTGATCAGCAGTCGGCAGATTACCCATGCTGAGGCTCCGAAGGACACGCGGCACGTAGCCATCGACTTGGGTGATTCTGGCCTGACCTATGAACCGGGGGACAGCCTGGGAATCTTGCCGGTGAACTGCCCGGAGCTTGTCGGTGAGGTGCTCAAGCAACTTCATGCCGACGGCGACGAGCCGGTGACTGTCGGCCCGGGCGATTTGCGACCGCTTCGCACCGCACTAAGTGTGGCCTGCAATCTCACCCGTACTCGGCCTGAAACGTTCGAATTGCTCGCCTTACATGCGAAGTCGCCCAGCGACCGACAAAAGCTGAGCGAACTCGGTCGCGGCGAGGCCAACGAGTTTGCCGTTGCCGATCTGGCGGAAGTGCTCGAACATTTCCCGTCGGCTCGACCGCCCGTCAACGAGCTATTCGGATCGCTCGCTCGCTTGCAGCCGCGGCTTTATTCCATTTCTTCGTCACTGCGGGCCCATCCGGGTGAAGTGCATCTGACCGTCGGCGTCGTGCGATTTGAAAGTCGCGGCCGATGGCGGAATGGCGTGGCGTCGCACTTCCTGGGCGTCCGATGCTTGCCGGGTGACGAAGTGCCGGTTTACGTTCAGCCGTCGGCCCGTTTTCGACTGCCGACCGATCCTACGACGCCGATCATCATGATCGGTCCCGGCACTGGCATCGCGCCGTTCCGGGCCTTCCTCGAAGAGCGTCAATCGCTCGGCCTGAAGGGCCCGGCGTGGCTGTTCTTCGGCAATCAGCATTTTGAATACGACTTCCTCTATCGCGACGAGCTATCCGGCTTCATGGATCGCGGCGTTCTGACGAAGCTCGATCTGGCTTTCTCACGTGACCAGGCCGAGAAGATCTACGTTCAGAATCGCATGCAGGAGAACGGCGCTGAGCTGTGGCGTTGGCTGGAGGAGGGTGCCCACTTCTACGTCTGCGGCGACGCAAAACGAATGGCCGCCGATGTCGACGACACGCTCCGTGCGGTAATCGCGAAGTGGGGCAATCGCTCGAAGGAAGAAGCCGATGCGTACGTGAGTGCGATGGCGAAGTCGAAGCGGTATCACAAGGATGTGTACTAGACCGACTCCATCTGGGATCACAAGGTGGCGTCGGTCTGTTTCGTAAGCCGATCCACCTGCCGCAACAAGTCGGGCATACGGAACGCACCGGACATCTCACGGATGTGTTCGGCCGCCTGGGATGGTTCGATTCCAATCGCAGTCACGAACAGCGGCACTTTGCTGCGGCCACGATGGACGGCAATCGACGGAGCTCCATGAAATGCCGTTTTCGCTACACCGATGATCGGCGTTTTCTCTTGCTGGCGATGCCAGAGATGCATGCCTAGTCCGAGTCTTTCGGGACCAAGCGAGACATAACCGTCGATGACGATCGCGTGCAGAGGCACATCGATCGTGTTGAGCACTGCACAAAGGCAGGGAAGCTCACGCCTGAAGAATTCACCGGGCACATACGGCTGGATGCCGGCACAGAGTACTCGATGCACAGAACCCGGATGAGAGTCGTGCCAATGCTCGAACACGACCGCAGCCGCCACGGCGGTAGCGTTGACATCATCATACGCGACGTCAATTGCAACAATCATTGAGTCCGACAGTCGCTTTAGCTCCCGGCTGGCCAGGGGTTTTGCCAGTCGCCCCAATTCTTGAGGTACATGGCAATTGCCCTGCTCGTGAGCGAGCGTTCCTTCAGCCACGCGTGCGTTTCGTCGATGATCTTCTGCTCTTCCTCGAGCTTCAGATTGCCTAGCAGCACGCTGCAGCGGAGGAAGACGAAGTAGGTGTCGAGCACGTCGCAGCGGCAGTAATCGTTGATTTCCTGCGCTCGGCCCGCCTCATACATGTCCTGAACCATGTGCCCTTGCACTTCCATCTTGCCGGGCTTGCCGAGCAAGTTGGCTGCCAGGTTCAGCCCGCCGGTGAAGCGGGAGGCGCCGAAGTTGGTCAGCACATCCTGCAGATCGAGGTGAGCCTCGGTGTTGTAGCGATTGCGAGGCTGCTCATAGCTCTTGCCACCGAGGTTGAACCACTGCGGCAGCGAGATGCCGAAGCGGAACGCGGCGAGTTCTAGTAACGGCAGATCAAACGTGCGGCCGTTGAAGCTCACGAGCGTCGGTCGCTTGTAGGCCTGCCAGCCGCGCCAGAAGTGGTCGGTAATGACATGCGGGCGGAACTCGGGCTCGTCGAGGGCGACCAGGTCGATCAGGCGATAATTCGCTGCGACTTTCGCGGCAACTACCGATACCGGCACCTGGAAGGTATACGGGATGAAGTCGCTGTCGTACTTCTCCATCAGCTCAGCCCGATAGCGACGAACCGCTTCGGCTGGTTCGAGCTGCTCGCTCGGATAGCGCAAGGCGGCGACGAGCGAAGCGTCGGCGACGCTTTCCACATCAAAAACCAGGTAGCGAACGGACGGCTGGCTCAAGCGAAGTTCCTTTCGCGGTGATTGTAGCAGGCCCAGTCCCTGTGCCGTCACTGCTTCCCGGTAGCTGAATTCGCCAGAATTCAGACGCCACTCGAGTGGAGACTGGGTTTGTCTGAATTCTGGCGAATTCAGCTACGCGAACATCCGCCCCAGCGCACTGGCCACTCCCCTGGCGGCGATTTCTGAGCGAAGATACCGAAGTTTCCGCTTCCTTCGCCCGTTGATCAACTACCCATGAATGCCGACCGCCTGCTCGAGCGTTTTCTTCGCTATGTCCGCATCGATACGCGTGCCGACGATTCGTCATCGACCTATCCCAGTTCACCCGGACAGCTCGAACTCGGCCGAATGCTGGCCGAAGAGCTTCGCGCGATGGGGCTCGCGGACGTGGAGCAGGATAAGCATGGCCTGGTCTACGCCACGGTGCCCGCGACCGTTGATCGGCACTTGCCGGTGGTTGCTTTCAATTCGCACGTCGACACCTCGCCCGAGACCAGCGGCACCAACGTAAAGCCGCAGGTCTTTCACTACGAAGGGGGCGACATTCGGCTGCCCGGTGATTCGACCAAGGTAATTCGCGTCGACGAAAACCCGGATCTGAAGCGACTGGTCGGTAAAACGCTCATTACGACTGACGGGACCACACTGCTCGGCTCGGACGACAAATCCGGTGTAGCGGTGATCATGGAACTGGCTCAGCACCTGATCGAACATCCGGAGATTCCACACGGCAAAATTCGCGTGCTGTTCACCTGCGACGAGGAGATCGGCCACGGCGTGAAGCATGTCGATCTGCAGAAGCTGGGGGCGGACGTCTGCTACACACTCGATGGCGCCGGCGTGGACGAGATCGACGTCGAGACATTCTCCGCCGATATGGCCAAAGTCACGGTGAAGGGAATCAACATTCACCCAGCGATTGCCAAAGGGCGGATGGTTAGTGCAATACGAGCGGCGACGGCCTTTGTGGAGCGACTGCCGCGGGAAGGGATGTCGCCGGAGACCACCGACGGCCGGCAGGGCTTTCTCCATCCGTACGACATTTCCGGCGGCGTGATTGAGGTTAAGTTGAAGGTCCTGCTGCGAGATTTCGATACGGCCGGTCTGACGACGAAAGCCGAACTGCTGCGAAAAGTAGGTAAAGAAGTCGAGCGGGACTTTCCCGGCTCGGCAGTCAAAATCGAGATCATCAAGCAGTATCGCAACCTGGGGGACGGTCTGGCCAAAGAGCCGCGGGCGGTGAACTACGCGGAAGAAGCGCTTCGACGCCTCGGCCGCACCCCGAAGCGGTCGATCATCCGCGGCGGCACGGACGGCAGCCAGCTTACGGAGCGCGGCCTGCCGACTCCGAACCTGTCGACCGGCGAGCACAATCCGCACTCGCCGCTTGAGTGGACCTGCCTGGAAGAGATGGTGCAGGCGACGGAGATGCTGGTCGAGCTGGTGCAGGTTTGGGGCGAGTGAGGACGACCGCGGCATCAATCTAAAGCACACCAGATACCTTATTGACAATTAAGTAACAAGTAGTCACAATTCCATCAGAATGCGCCATGAGCTTCGCTCCACCAGGGCGAAGATCTGCCGCCGCCTCTGAAGTGGGGCGTGGTGAAAAACTCAAGAGGTTTTTCACCAACTTGGGGGCCCCAGGGAGGGGCTTTTCGGTGAAAAACCCCCGAGGTTTTTCACCACCCGCACTGCCAAGTCCATAGTGAACTCCTTCGACTGAAAGGTCGACTGCCGTCATGCATCGCTCGCACTACCTACTCTGTCTGTTTGCCTGCTCGACGCTGACAGCAGCCGTCTTTGGCGAAGAGCAAACGTCGGACGCTCAGCCGCCAGTCATCGGTCCGATGCGAACGAGCGAAGATTACACGCCGCCGCCGCTCACCGATCTGGGGAAGAAACACAAGATCAAGACGGTCTACCTCGTGCCCGACGACCGCGAGCCGGCCAAGGAGTACCAAGCGAAAGTCGAAGTGCTGCTGGCGTTTGTCCGCGACGTGTATGTGCGCGACATGCGCGCGAAGGGCTATGAGACCGACGGTCCTGATTTCGAGTTTGAAGACGGCCGGCTAAAGATTCACTTGCTGAAGACGGACAAGCCCGCGAGCTTCTATAACTTCGAGCCGAACTATTCGAACGAGCCGAAGGTGTTCGGGAAGATCATGCCCGAAGTGGAAGCAGCCCACGGTCCGATGAGCGAAAACTTCTACTTTGTCCTCGCGGAGACTTACGCGTTTGGGCCTTATCCCTATGAATGGCCGGGCAACTTCGCCCTCGGCGGTTATCGCTCGGCGAAAGGTGGGGCGGGGACGTTCTCGTCTTGGATTCTGCAGGACGAACTCTGCGCGACGACGATCGATGCTCAACTTAAGCTGCTGGCCGATGCCACGCCGATCGAAGGCCGCACCGCGCACGGGCACGGCCGGCCGAATTCGCCCCGGTTTGAGTTCATTGAAGATGGCTTTGGCGCTGTGGTGCACGAACTGGCTCACGCTTTCGCCCTGCCACACGATGTACGGCGCGGCCAATGCGACATCATGGGTCACGGCTTCCGGCGGTTCCGCGTGAACTATCTCGGCCAGTATCACGAACAGCCGCCCATGTGCTTCTCCGTCGACAACGCGCGCTTTCTATCATGCTCGCGATTCCTGTGTGACGACGTTGATACCACCGATGATCAGCCACCGACCGCGAACGTCACGGCGCCCGTGAAAGTGAGCAAGGATGCGAAGACGATTTCGATCAAAGTGAAGGCGACCGACGACAAGGCGCTGGCAGCGATCATTTTCTATACGTCGCAGGGCGATACGGTGCGTGGCGGACGGGCGGTCGAAGGGAAAGAGCAGGAGTTTGACTACGAAGTACAGGTGGGCGATCTGCAGGCCGGTGAATTGCGGCTGCATACACATCTGATCGACCGCGGTGGCAACGCGGTGCAGGGTGTGAACAAGATCACTGTGGAGTAGACCGTCAGCAACAAAAGTTGAGGGCTGCAGAGAAAAATTGCGGTTATTGGCGGCGGTTCGCTGCGGTCGAAGGCGTGTGGACAACACCGACTCGACTTAGGAGCAGCGACGATGGCCGCCGAGCAATTGCAGCGCGCGTACGACACGCTCACGGAGGAAGGGACTCGGCTGGCGGGTTCGCTACCGCAACTGGCACAGCGAGCGAGCGTTTATCACCACATGTTCCGGGCCTCGGGCGGGAACCATGTGTTTCCGCTGATTGCAGCACATGGAGCCTTGTGGGCAGGTGGTTATTTTCGTTTCGGAATGCGGCTGGGTCGGGCGCTGGCTTGGCAGCATGCCTTCGACCGTGAGAAGCGAACTCGCTTGCTGACGGACTTGGACACGTTCGCCAATGCCTTTCGCGAAGTGAACCGCCTGGTCTGTGTCGACACGTATCGTAGCTTCTACTTCACCGCCCGCTTCGGCGATCACCCCGATGCGGCTGAGTTCATTCGGCCGACAATTCTCGAAGCACTCAACCGATTGCATGCGGCCTGCGATGTTGGGCGTACCTACAGCGAGGCGGAGAAACACGAACTGTTCCGCGCTCACTTTTTGAACGAGCAAGAGACGGTGGTTGGCCCGCGCATTTCGGCGGCGGTCGAAGCACTCGAGTGGCCGCTGCTCAGTGCAATCGCTCTGCGCCCGATTATTCGGTTCGCCTATTTTCCGCGAGCCCGCGCTTTGTGCTTTCGCAACTTTGCCTTGACTGAAGAGCGGATCCGCAACGGCGAGCGGGCGTTTGAGATTGGATCGCAAGTGGGTTGGCACGTCGTAGAGCAGGCGCTACGACACTACGCGGTGTTGCCAGAGATGGCCCTGGTAGAGCCGGGCCGATACTTCGCCGGGCTGAAGCAGCAGGTGCTGCATGCGGTGTAGATAACGCCAGGCTCGATTCGCTGTCGCTGAATTCGCCAGACTTCAGACGCCCCGCAACTTGAGAATGGGTTTGTCTGAATTCCGGCGAATTCAGCTACGGGATGGTGTCGCAGAGCATTAAGCTCGGGGCGGCGAAGATTGCGGGCGGGGGGGCGATGGGTTACGATTCTTGGGTTCACCTACCAGCCCAGTTCGCATCCCGCCGCAAGGTTCTCCTTTATGCGTCGTTTTGTGTTTTCGCTTCTGTTTCTGTGCCTCCTTGGTTCGTCGCTCAACGCGCAGGAGTGGTCTCGTTTTCGCGGACCCAATGGAAGCGGCGTGAGCGACGCAACGACCATTCCCGCCTTGTGGAATGAGAGCGACTACAACTGGAAGACGAAGCTGCCGGGCGTCGGCCACTCGTCGCCTGTTCTGTGGGGCGACAAGATCTTTCTGCTCAGCGCGGAACCGGACTCGGCCACGCGCTATGTGCTTTGTCTGTCGGCGGCGGACGGCAAAATTGCCTGGCAGCGTGAGTACCCCGGCGAGCCCCACCACCTGCATGTGCGCAGCAGCTATGCCTCGTGCACACCGGCAGTCGATGCCCAGCGGGTTTACGTTGCCTGGTCCGATCCTGAGCACACTTTGCTTCGTGCTCTCGAGCACGACGGCAACGAAGCTTGGAGCCTCGACCTGGGCCCCTGGGTTAGCCAGCACGGCTTTGGCACTTCGCCGGTGATCTATGACGATTTGGTGATCATCGGCTGTTCGCAGGAGCCGTCGAAACGGGCCGATATGGCTGCTCCGAAGGAGAGCTTCATCGTCGCCGTGGAGAAGGACACGGGTAAGATTCGCTGGCGCACCGACCGCACCGTCGATACCACCTCGTACTCGGTCCCCTGCGTGCGAAAGAACGAGAAGGGTGCGGATGAGCTCGTCTTTTTGTCGACGGCAGAAGGCTTCTTCGCTCTCGATCCAAAAACAGGGCGCGAGAACTGGGCTCTCAAAGCTTTCACGATGAGAACCGTTAGTTCGCCTGTGATGGTGGGGAATCTGATCTTCGGCACCACCGGATCAGGCGGCGGCGGCAATTATGTGGTCGCGATGCGGCCCGGCCCGGAGCCGGAAATCGTCTACGAAGTAAAGAAGGAAGCTCCCTACGTACCGACGCCGGTAGCGACGGACGATGGCCGGCTGATTCTGTGGTCAGACAAGGGCATTGTCACGTGTATCGAAGCTGCTTCGGGAAAGCAGGTGTGGCAGAAGCGAGTTGGCGGCGTGGGATATTCCGGCTCGCCGGTACGAGTGCGGGATAGGATCTACTGCGTGGATGAAGCTGGCGTCGTCGTGGTGCTCTCAGCCGGTAAGCAATTTGAAGAATTAGGGCGGGTCGATCTGAAGGAAGAATGCCGCAGCACTCCGGCTGTCGCCGAGGGGCGGATGTATCTGCGAACCATTTCGCATCTGTATTCGCTCGGTGGAAAAAAACAATGAGTCGGATGTCGGTCACCGCCGGGTGGTGATCGGCGCATGCTCGTTGATTCATGCCATGTTTGATGCTCGCTGGCAGTTCTGGATCGATGTCGGCGGGACGTTCACCGACTGCGTTGCTCGCACGCCCGCTGGGCAAATGCTGCGGCGGAAGGTGCTCAGCTCGGCGACGGTGAAAGCGACGGTCGTCGAAGGGTCGAACCGAAAACAGCTGGTAGTCGCTGGCCTTCCCTCTATCACCACCAATAGCTTCTGGCGAAATTATCGGCTGCGGCTGTTGAACGAGCGCGGCGAGGTGGAGTTGGAAGCCGGCATAGCTAGCAGTGCGCTCGGTGACAGCCCGGCAATCGAACTTGACCGTCCACTGGCAATGCCGCTTCGTACAGGCCAGTCGATTGAAATCGTCTCTCCCGAGCCTGCCCCCCTGCTCGCCCTCCGCCTGTTTCTGGGTCTGCGGCTGGACGAGGCGATCCCTGCGAGCATTGTGCGGCTGGGTACCACACGGGGGACGAATGCGCTGCTGACTCGCCGCGTTGCACGGGTCGGCTTTGTCACGACGCGAGGCTTTGCGGACGTGCTGAAGATCGGTTACCAGGATCGGCCGAAGCTTTTTGAGCTGAACATTCGTAAGCCGGAACCGCTTTACAGCAGCGTCGTGGAAATCGATGAGCGAATCGCCGCCGATGGCTCGGTCATTCGGGCACTGAACGAACGGGCCGCTCGCGAGCAGCTGGTGAAGCTGAAAGAGCAGCGGATGGAATCGCTCGCCATCTGCCTGATGAACGCTTACACCCAGCCCAAGCACGAGTTGGCTGTCGAGCAATTGGCTCACGAGCTTGGTTTCGAAGAAGTGAGCGTATCGCACCGCGTCTCGCCGCTGATGAAGCTGGTGCCGCGCGGCGACACGACCGTGGTCGACGCCTACCTCAATCCGGTGCTACGGCAGTACGTCGCACAACTGCGGGATAAACTGCGCGGCAGTGATTTGCGCCTCATGACATCGGCTGGCAGTCTGCTGCTCCCGGAAACTTTCACCGGCAAGGACAGCATTCTCTCCGGTCCAGCCGGCGGGGTGGTCGGCTTTTCGAAAGCGGCGCGGGCGGCAGGCTTCGGCCGGTCGATCGGTTTCGACATGGGGGGCACTAGCACGGACGTGTCACGATTTGATGGCCAGTTCGAGCGTGAGTTCGAAACAACCAAGGCCGGTGTTCGCATCGTCGCGCCGATGCTCGCAATTGAAACTGTCGCAGCCGGCGGCGGATCGATCTGCCGGTTCGATGGGGTGAAGCTGGTCGTTGGTCCTGACAGTGCCGGTGCCCATCCGGGCCCCGCTTGCTACGGCCGGGGCGGTCCCTTGACTGTGACGGATTGCAACCTGTTCCTGGGACGCCTGCCGGGAGAACGCTTTCCGTTTGCACTAGATGAAGCGGCGGTCCAGCGGCGGCTGCGGGAGATCGCGCAGCAGGTTGAATCGAGCGGTGGTGTGCAGCGATCCCTTCGGGAGATCGCCGGCGGCTTCGTGAGAATCGCCAACGCGCACATGGCGGCGGCCATTCGCTCTATTTCCATTGCGAAGGGCTACGACCCGCGGGACTATGTGCTGGTGCCGTTCGGAGCCGCCGGCCCACAACACGCCTGTGCGATTGCCAGCGACTTAGGCATCAGACAGATTCTGGTGCCTCGAGGAGCCGGTGTGCTGAGTGCCGAAGGAATTGGCCGGGCGGAAGTTGGTCGAATCGTTTCGCGGGCAGTCTATTTGGCGATTGAGACATTCGCGGGGCAAGCAGAAACCGTATTCACCGAGCTCGAAGCGGAAGCGGCGGCTGCGTTGCGGGGCGAGGGCGTTGCGGCCGGGAACATCCAATTGCGACGCTCGCTGGATCTGCGTTATCAGGGAGTTGAGGCGTCGCTAACGGTTGTCGCTTCCGCGAGCGGCGATTACTTGGCGGATTTTGAAACTGCTCATCGGCGGCGCTATGGATATATCCAAGCAGGCCGAGCCATCGAGGTCGTCGCCGCACGCGTGGAAGCGACCAGCGGCGACGAGTCCGCGGCGATTCCGTCGCCCGCCGAGGTCATTCGGCCCGCCTCAGCCGCTGGGAGCCATCGATTGCACTTTGCCCACGGAGCGGAACAAGTTGACGTGTTCGATGGCGATGCGTTGTGGGGTGAGTCACAGAGCAAGCGAGCCAGTTTTCGTGTTCAGGGACCGGCACTGATCGTCGATGAACTGACTACCACGGTTGTCGAATCGGATTGGGAGGCCGTCATCGACGATCGCGGGTATGTGCTCCAGACTCTTCACAGCGACAAGGCGAGTGATTCGAGGCCGGCCGCCGAAGCCAACCTCTCCGATCCCATCCAGCTGGAAGTGTTTAACAACCACTTCACAGCAATCGCCACGCAGATGGGCATAGCGCTACGAAACACGGCAATCAGTGTGAATGTGAAAGAGCGGCTCGACTTTAGCTGCGCCCTGTTTACGGCTAGCGGCGATCTGGTCGTGAATGCCCCGCACATTCCTGTGCATCTTGGCGCGATGAGCGCCACGGTGAAGCAGATCATCGCCGACAACCCACAGATGCGTCCGGGCGACGTGCTTGTCACGAACGATCCGTACCGGGGCGGATCGCACCTGCCCGACGTGACGGTTGTCACGCCGGTGTTTGTCGATGGCGATCGTCCCGAGTTCTTCGCCGCCAACCGGGCCCATCATGCTGAGATCGGCGGTATCTCGCCTGGTTCCATGCCTCCGTTCTCTCGCAACTTGGCGGAAGAGGGTGTGCTGATCCGCAACTTCAAGCTCATTGATGCCGGGCAGTCGCGCTTCGAGCATTTGGCCGAACTGCTGGGAAGTGGCCGCTGGCCCTCTCGTGCTGTTGCCGACAATTTGGCCGACATCACGGCTCAAGTGGCCGCTAACCAGCAAGGTGCCCAGGATCTGCTGCGATTGGTCGAGCGTCACACGTTGCCGGTTGTGCAGGGCTTCATGCAAAGCATTCAGGCGGCTGCTGAGAAGAAAATGCGGTTAGCACTTCTGCGACTGCCACCAGGGAAACGGACTTTCACGGACTACCTGGACGACGGCACTCCGATTTGCGTGAACGTTATCGTGGAGGGAGACTCGGCGACGATCGACTTCACCGGCACAGGCGATGTTCTGCCGTCAAACTTGAACGCCAATCGCTCGATCGTAACCGCCGCAGTGCTCTACTGCCTGCGGCTGCTGATCGGCGAGGATATTCCGCTCAACCAGGGCGTGCTAACACCGATCAGGATCGTCTTGCCTTCGTGTTTACTCAATCCACCTGCCGGCGCGACTCCGGAGGAGAGCCCAGCCATTGTCGGTGGCAACGTGGAGACCTCGCAGCGAGTGGTCGATGTGCTGCTCGGTGCGCTCGGTCTGACCGCCGCAAGTCAGGGCACGATGAACAACCTGCTCTTCGGCGATGAGACATTCGGCTACTACGAGACAATCTGTGGCGGCAGTGGAGCGACAGACACTTCGGATGGCGCCGATGCTGTACATACCCACATGACGAACACGCGGCTTACCGATCCGGAAGTGCTGGAGCGGAGATTCCCCGTGCGTGTGCGAGCGTTCGCGATCCGCCGCGGGTCAGGCGGCGATGGAGAGCATCGCGGCGGCGATGGCGTGCTTCGTGAGCTCGAGTTCTTGAAGCCGGTGAAGGTCTCGCTGCTCATGCAGCGCCGTGGGCCTTATTCGCCTTACGGCTGCGACGGCGGTAAATCGGGCCAGCTAGGCTGCAACACGATCCGGCGAGCCGAGGGCGGGGCTGAGCGATTGCCCGGGCAGGTCCAAATCGAAGCTCAGGCCGGTGATGTGCTAGAGATCGAAACGCCCGGCGGTGGCGGCTGGGGCACACCACCGGCGGGCACTTAACGCTTTCGCTTTTACGAAGCCTCGGCGAGGGCTGCAGCCGGCACGGGGAACTGCGAGCAAAGCTGGCTCACTTCACCGCGAACCCGCTGCTGAACCGCTGCGTCATTGGGGTGCTTGAGCGCTTCCAGAATCCAGCCGCCAACTCGCTTCATCTCGTCGGTGCCCATGCCGCGGGTCGTTAGTGCCGGCGTGCCGATACGGACGCCCGACGGGTCCATCGGCTTGCGAGTGTCGAACGGGATCATGTTCATGTTCACCGTGATGCCACAGCGCTCGAGCGCTTCGGTCGCCAGCTTGCCGCCAATTCCGACGGCGGTGACGTCGACGAGCATCAGGTGATTGTCCGTGCCGCCGCTCACCAGCTTCAACCCGCCGCTGAGGAGCGTCTCGGCTAGTGCCTTAGCATTGTCGATGATCGCCTGACCGTAGGCTTTGAAGTCAGGAGACAGTGCTTCGCCGAAGCAAACCGCCTTGCCAGCGACTACATGCATGAGCGGTCCGCCTTGCAAGCCAGGGAACACGCTGCGATCGAGGTCCTTGGCGTACTCTTGGCGGCACAGCACGAGACCCGAGCGCGGGCCGCGAAGCGTCTTGTGGGTGGTCGTCGTGACGAAGTCAGCGACCGGCACTGGATTGTTGTGCACGCCAGCCGCGACAAGGCCGGCGTAGTGGGCCATGTCGACGAACAGCTTCGCTCCACACTCGCGGGCGATGTCGGCGAACTTCTCGTGCGGGATTTCGCGCGGATAGGCGCTCGCGCCGGCAACGATCAGCTTCGGCTTGTGTTCCTTCGCCAAACGTGCGACCTGATCGAAGTCGATCCGGTGCGTGTCCTTGGTCACGCCGTAGCTGAAGAACTTATACAGCTGTCCCGAGAGATTCAGCTTCATGCCGTGAGTAAGGTGCCCACCGTGGGCCAGGTCCAGCCCCAGCACGGTATCGCCGGGTTGCAGCAGTGTAACGTACACCGCCTGATTGGCCTGCGAACCGCTGTGCGGCTGCACGTTGGCGTGCTCGGCCCCGAAGAGTTGCTTCGCGCGATCGCGAGCGAGATTCTCGACCACGTCGACGTGCTCGCAGCCGCCGTAGTAGCGTCGACCTGGATAACCTTCGGCGTACTTGTTGGTCAGCACGCTCCCGACCGCCTGCATGACCGCGACGCTCGTGTAGTTTTCGCTGGCGATCATCTCCAGGCCGTCCTGCTGACGCTCTGTTTCAGCAGCGATGGCGGCCCAAACGTCGGGATCTTGCTGTTGCAGTAAGTTCATGCGTGGCGATCTCTTAAAGCGAGTGCGAACGGCCTGTCGCGGACAATCGCTGCAGCTTGCAGCAGATACTCGATTGTGCGTCCGCATGGGCGGATCGTCAATGAGTCCAGGGCGCATCGTAGTGAAGATCGATGCGAGAATCTGCGGGCGAAACGATCTGTCAGGTCAGAACGTAGCTCGCTTGCGGTTGACCGAACCTACTCGATCGGAGGCCAATTGATTTTTGGCCGATCCGTGTCTGCCACGGGCGCCTTTTTGAGCGGCGGCAGGCCAGCCAGAAAATCGTCGAGCGCCTTGCGATACTCGTCCGGCTGTGGGTCGGTGTGCTTGCCACCTTTGACGGTAATCATCCGCTTGTTCGTGCTGGCCGCAGCTTCATAGAGGGCGACACCTTGCTCGTAGGGAATCACTTCGTCGGCGTCGCCATGGCTGAGTAGCAACGGGCCGTCGTAGCTTTTGATCTTCTCAAGGGAGTTCATCCGCATCCGCATCAGCAGCTTCATCGGCATCCACCAGACGTGATGCTGGGCCACGTCGGGCAGCGACGTGAATGTGTTCGCAATCACCAAGCCGCGGCAACCGTCGTCGGCGGCCAGATCGATGGCTACTCCGCCGCCGAGCGATTGGCCCATCAAAACTACGTCTTGTGGGTCAATCCCTTCCTTATCCGCGAGCCAGTCGCGTCCTGCGCGAGCATCCATGAGGACGCCTTTTTCGCTCGGCACTCCGTCACTTCGGCCGAAGCCGCGATAGTCGAGAGCGAGCACCGCGAGCCCATGCTTGCGATTCAGAATCCGCAACGATTCAGCAAGCAGCGTCACATTGCCGGCATTGCCGTGCAGCACGAGGGCATGCGCCTTCGGCGTTTCGTGACGTACGTACCAGCCATGCAACCGAGTGCCATCGTCGGCAGTCATCCAGGCGTCTTGCACCAGCACCGCGGTCGGAGTCCACTCGCCGATCGGATGCTTCTGCGGATGGAAGATGCCGCGTCGTTCCCAGTTCACAATCGGGTCAACGACTGCGCAGCCCGAAGCGGCGAGCAGCAGGAGCAACGCAATCAGATTGGCGACGCGTAGTGGCACAGCCGAAGTCCGAACGGATGCGACGGTCACTGTGCCGTAGGAGCGCAGTAACGCCGCAATTGGCGAGAAGCTGCGAGACGTTACCAACCGAGCCGGGGCAGCGTCAACAGCAAACTGTTCTTGCTGTCATCAGCCGCCGCGTCGCTGTCGCAAGGCTTCGTAGAAGAGTATCGCCGCCGTAGCCGAAACATTGAGGCTGTCCACCTTGCCCATCATGGGCAAGCGAATCGCCTGGACGTCACTCCCTTTCCAGACATCGGTCAGCCCAAAAGCTTCGCTACCGAGGATGAGCGCCCGTCGGCCGGAGTAGTCTGCAGTTGTGTATTCAATCGCAGCATCCACGCGGGTGGCCAGCGTCTGAAAGCCGTACTTTCGCAGCCAGGCGAGGATGGTCGCCGATTCGGCTGCGGCGATCGGGACCGTGAAAATCGAACCGAGGCTTGCCCGAATTGCGTTCGGATTGAACAGGTCGGTTGCCCCGCTGGCGACGATCACTGCCGAAAGGCCCGCTGCATCGGCGGTCCGCAGGACAGCGCCGATATTTCCTGGTTTCTCGACTCCCTCGAGCACCGCCACGATCGGCTGTGTCGTGGCCGAGCTTTCCTCGAGTTGCAAGTGCGTCGCCAGGTCGCCGAGCGAGCGCCGCGGCGTTTGTGCTACGGCAAGCAGCCCCTGCGTGCGGTCGCCAAAAGCCAGTTTCTCCATCACAGCTTGCGTGACCGGCAGAAGCCGAGAACCAACATCGCGTGCCGCATCGAGGAGTCGCTCGCACCTTTCGTCGCAGAGTTCTTCGCAGACGAAAAGAGTTTCAACAGCGACGCCGCTCGCGAGTGCCAGGTCAATCTCGCGATGACCGTCAATCACGATCATGCGTTGCCGATCGCGAGCCCGGCGGTCGCGCAGCCGCACTGCATTCTTCACTCGCTCATTCTGCAAACTGGTGATCGGCTGCATGGTCCACGACGCTTCGAGCAAACGTTCCGACAATACTCACGAATTTGGGCCGAACAGCCCGGCCGCCCAACAAAGATACGCGGGCGGGGCCGACATCAGGATCGAATCCAGAACATCAAGCACTCCGCCCAGCCCTGGCAGCCAAGTACTCGAGTCCTTCCGCTCCATGTCGCGCTTCATGAGCGATTCGGCCAGGTCGCCAAGCGTGCCGGAAATGCAAAGTACGACGCCGTAGACGATCCACGTCCAAACCGGGGGCACGACATGTTTCGGGCCAAGCAGCCACGGATAGATCACGGCAAAGAACAGGCAGGAGCCGAATACTGCTGACAACAAACCGCCGATTGCCCCCTCCCAGGTTTTGCCGGGGCTAAGAATCGGCGTCATTTTGTGCGTTTTTATTACGCTGCTGAGGGTTCGTCCCGTGAAGTAGGCCCCGGTGTCTGTCAGCTTGACTACGAGAATCACCGACACGACTGCGGCCAGACCGCGCGGCCCCATGTCGATCAGTCGCAGCGCCGCCAGAAAGCTGATGAGCACCCCGGTGTAGGCAACCGTGAACACGAGCAGAGCCACATTCACAACCGAATGGCCCGGCCGCGCGAACCGCTGCATCTCCGCCGCGAACGCCGCGACGATTACCAGTCCAAACACGCAAAATGGCAAGTCCAATCGACCGGGCTCGACAAGCGGCCAGGACTTCCCAAGCAAGCCTTCAATCGTCGGCAGGCAAGCCGCGAACGAGACTGCCACACTGCCGACATATGCCGGCCACGCCGTAGGTTGATGCCCTTTGGCCCGAAAAAGAGAGAGCGCTTCTTCCGTAGCCATGATTGTCAGCGCGATCAGAATGGGCATCAGCCACACGCCCGCCACGCCAAACACCGCTCGCTGTGCGTCGAGCCACAACAGCGACAGTAACACGGCCAGGATGATCCCGGCGGAAAACAATCGCCATCGCAGCAAGGCACAAACTCCTAGGTGTTTAAACCGCCGAAGCGGCGGTCGCGTGAAGCAAAGTCTTGAATCGCCTGATGTAGGTCGCTTTCCTCAAACTCCGGCCAGCAACGCTCCGTCACCCAAAGCTCCGCGTAGCTGATCTGCCACAGGAGGAAGTTGCTGATCCGCATCTCGCCAGCCGTGCGAATGAGCAGATCGGGATCCGGCATACCGGCCGTATACAGTCGAGCCGAAATGAGTTGCTCGTCAATCTGTATCGGCTCAAGTCGACCGTCGCGCACCTCTTGAGCGATCCGCTGAACGGCATCGACCATCTCGCCGCGGCCGCCATAGTTAATCGCCAGGCACAGTCGAGTGCCAGTATTCGTCGAACTCATCTCCACTGTCTTATCCATCTCGGCGAGCGTACTGGCAGGGATGCCTTCGCGGCGGCCGATCACGCTCACCACGATGTTCTGCCGCATGATCGTCGCGCGCTCTTCGATCATGTACTGCTCGAGCAGATGCATGAGAAAATCGAGCTCGCGCTGCGGCCGCTTCCAGTTCTCGCTGCTCAGGCAGTAAAGCGTGATTTGCTCCAGATGCAGACGAGCGGCCTCCTCCACCGTACGTCGCACACTCGCGACGCCCCGGCGATGCCCCTCGATCCGCGGCAAATGCCGGCGCTGGGCCCAGCGGCCGTTGCCATCCATGATGATGGCAATATGCCGCGGCCGACGTTCTTGCGGCACGTCGGCCAACGGTTCAGAGGTTGAGGTTGCGGCCTGAGACACGGTTGGATGGTCCTGTAGGGAGCAGCCGCTTGCTGCCCATATCGGTTGGGTACTTCGCTTCCTACAGTTTCACCAGCCAGCCACTCGCAAGCAACATTCGCGGGAAACTCCGAGAGCATCCCGTAGCTGAATTTGCCACAATTCAGATGCGGGCCGTCGGACGATCCAGCAACCCCCAGAGTCTATACGCAACATTCGGCCGGAGCAGCATCAAACGAATCGGCGAACATCGTCTGCGCCCGGTCCGGGCCCACCGACACGATGCCGACGGGCTTGCCGACCAATTCGCTCAAACGATCGAGATAAGCCCGGGCACCGGCTGGCAGGTCTTCAATCCGGCGAATGCCCGTCACATCGGTTTCCCAGCCGGCGAGCGTTTCGTAGACGGGCTTTACGCGGCGCAGATCGTCGCAGTGGCTGGGGAAGTTCGTGACGCGCTCGCCATCGATCTCGTATGCGGTGCAAATCTTCACCTCAGGCAAATGGCTAAGCACGTCGAGCATCATCACGCTCAGGCAATCGACGCCGCTCAGCCGCGAGGTGTACCGCACCGCAACTGCGTCGAACCAGCCACAACGCCGCGGCCGGCCGGTCGTAGTGCCGTACTCGCGGCCGATCTGGCGGATCTTCTCACCAACCTCGTCATGCAGTTCGGTCGGGAACGGCCCGCCGCCGACGCGAGTGCTGTAGGCCTTGCAGACGCCAATCACATGCTTGATCCAGCGCCCCGGCACACCCGAACCAGCCGACACACCAACGCCGGAGCTGTTGCTGCTCGTCACGTACGGGAACGTGCCGTGGTCGATATCGAGGAGCGAGCCCTGAGCCCCTTCGAACAGCAGCTTCTTACCAGCATCAACGGCGTCGAGCAGGTACGCGGTTGTATCGGTGATGAGCGGCTTCAGTCGCTTCGCATAGCCGCTGTATTCTTCGAAGATGGCCGCTGCATCGAGCATCTCAGACGCATCCGTACTGAGACCGGCTAGCAGGCGGTTCTTCGCCTCGGTAATCGCTTCCACCCGCTGACGGAAGTCCGGACGAATCATGTCGCCCAGCCGGATGGCGTTTGTGCGGCCGACCTTATCCCGATAGCAGGGACCAATGCCGCGGAGCGTGGTGCCGATGCTCTCGCGATCGGCGGTGCCGACGTTCATCGCCTTATCTTCGGCGATGTGCCAGGGCATGACCACGTGAGCGCGGTCGCTGAGCATCATCTTGCCTTCGACCGTAATTCCCTGCGTCGCCAGGGTATCGATCTCCTTGAGGATGGTCGGCGGATTGATCACGACGCCAGGCGTGACCACGTTCATGACGCTCGGCGAGAGAATGCCGCTGGGCACATGGTGCAGCTTGTACGTCTTGTCGCCAACGACCACTGTGTGGCCAGCGTTGGCACCCCCCTGATAGCGAACGACGACATCGAAACGCGAAGTGAGCAGGTCGACCAATTTCCCTTTGGCTTCGTCACCCCACTGCAAACCGATCACACACGAACCACTCACAGTCGAAGCTCCGGAAAATGCCCCACGGAGGCAGCCGAAAACGAGGGCTGCCCCCTAGCGCAAGCGCGCAGACCGCCGCCCAGCGAACAGGCAGGCGGTCCAACCAAACCGACCATGCTAAGCTGCGGTGATTGGCAGGGTCAAGCCGTAGGGCAGGGCGGGGTCCGCGTTACACTGTCCGGTAGCCAGGAAGTTTGAGTAACGACTTCAGTACGGAATTTTCTGTATGACGCTTGCACAAGACATCCAGCTGATTGGGCGAATGATTGACGCCTACGCCGTCGATGCCGACCGCAGGACCGTGGCCGATGGCTTCGGCATCCCCGATGAAATGCAGGTCGGCGAGATCGATGACGAGGGATGGGCCGAATGGCAGGTGATTCCCTCGGACGCCGAGGAGGCGGAAGTGGTGGAACTGGAACGGGAGTTTGGCATTCAACTGCCGCCTTTCTTCCGCGCCTATTTGCTGGCTCGGTTTCATCTCTTCGATCAAGTAAAGAGCCGGCGCTACGGTCAAATCATTATGTGGCCGAAAAGTCCGCCGGGCGGGGCGACGGTTCGCCTGTGCTCGGAGTTGTCGGCGTGGCAAGTCCTACTCGATGCGGGGTATATACCGTTCGCCGAGTGGGGCGACGGTTGGGGGCCGATGTGCTTTGACACCGTCGCAAGAGGGCCGGACGGTGAGTGCCCAGTCGTTTGGCTGGACCATGAGCCGCTGCACAACTTAGGAGAGGAGGCCGTGAGGAATCGCGACCAGATCGTGCACCTCGCCAAGCCGTTGTACGCATCCAGCCGCGAGCTAATCGTCGACATCTTCGGCCGCGACTGAACTTCCTTTTAGCGGCTCCGCCGGCTGCAATTAAGGGCGGACGCACCACCACTGCGACTTGACACTTTAACCATAATTTGATAACGTTGCAAGAACAAGTCAGATCCCAAGTCTCCGCCTGTGGGGCCCCCATTGGCGGTATTGTGGTTTTGCTTGTTGAGACTGGCTTGTGACGTCGATCAACTGCAGGAAATTCAAGGTGACAGCCGTGTTAACGCATTTGATGCCGAACTCAGTGTAGGCGCTTGTCCCCTAGTAATGAGACGGCACCCTCTTGTGGAAAGGACCTCATTCGCGCGGGCGCCGCACAACACACTAGAAGCGAGACTAAGGGAGGACGCGAGCACCTTCGCGGGCGACTGAACCCAATTGCGACCGTATTCTGGGTGAAAGATCTAATGATCGCGACGGTAAGAGGTTACGGCCTCGGGCGGGTAAGAGCACGGCGGATCAATTGTCCCAGGCTGCAGAATCGTCAGTTCCGCACCCGATAAGAGGAGGTGGCGGAGACGACATTGTTGACTTTCATGAGTAACATAAGTAGGATTCGTCCGAGGCCAACCCGACAACGGGCTGGAGATGATTGGCCATGAGCTATGCGTTAGCACGAAACCTACTGCCTGCCATGACTTTAGCGCCTAACTCGACGCCATTACGAGTCGTGGCTCCGCCCGAGGCCGAGGCAGTTTGCCCACCTGAGACCGAGGATGGCCGGCTGATTCCAACTCCGGAATTACTTGAAGAGCTGCGCCTGAAAAGTGAAGAGCTCGAGTCGGCATCGCCCCAAGAGATTCTTCGCTGGGCGAGCGAGCGTTTTGCTCCCAAGTTCACGATGGCCACGGCTTTCGGGCCAGAGGGCATGGTGATAATGCACATGCTGTCCGAAGTAGCTCCGCAAACGCCGGTCTTCAATCTCGACACCGGGTATCAGTTCAAAGAGACGCTGGAATTGCGCGAGCAGGTAGCCCGGCGATACGGAATCGTCGTTGAATTCAAACGGCCCGATTCGACCGTCGAGGAATTCGAGCGGCAGAACGGCGGGCCGCTCTATAAGTCGAATCCCGATCAGTGCTGCTTCGTCCGCAAGGTGCAGGTGCTCGAGAAAGCCGCTGCCGGCAAACATGCCTGGGCCAGCGCCATCCGTCGGGATCAAAGCCCAGACCGAGCCGATGCGCCGATTGTGGGCTGGGACAAGAAATTTGGCCTAGTGAAAGTCAGCCCACTGGCCAAATGGACGAAGAAGCAGGTTTGGTCGTTCATCACCGACCACGACGTGCCCTACAATCCGCTGCACGATGAGGGCTATACCAGTATCGGCTGCTGGCCATGCACCCGTCCGGTGATGATCGGCGAAGACGAACGGGCCGGCCGCTGGAGCGGTTTCGCCAAGACCGAGTGCGGGTTGCATAGTAAATAATGACGCTCCCTCGCCGGCGACCAGCAACGTGATTGTCTCCGCCAAAACTGAGTACGCCTGCGTCGCCATGCTGGAGCTCGCCGTCCGTCACGGCGGCGGTGAGCCGGTGCGGATTCGAGATATCGCCGATCAGCACGGCATTCCGTCGCGATTTCTCGTGCAAATCCTGCTGCAGCTGAAGACCGCTGGCTTGGTGACGAGCTTGCGTGGAGCGTCGGGCGGCTATCAGTTGGCGAAAGAGCCGAGCGAGATTACGCTCGGTGATGTGATGGCGGTCGTCGATAGCCAATGGGGCAGGGTATCGGGCGGTACGCTCGGAGACAGCCAAACCAACCGCGTGCTCCACAGTGTGTGGCAGCAGCTTGCGGACAAGGAGCAAGAGGTTCTCAGCGGAGTGACGCTCGCCGACATGTCGCAGCGACTGCAGACGCAAGAAAAAGGGATGTACTACATTTGAGTACCATCCTGGATAAGATCGTCGCCCGCAAACGCGACGAGATCGGTCATGCAAAAAGCACTCGGCCCGAGAGCGAGTTGAGATCGCAGCTAAAGGATGCTCCTCCGCTGCGAGACTTCTTCACCGCACTCGCCGCCGACGGCCCGATCAAATTGATCGCCGAGGTAAAGAAGGCCAGCCCAAGCAAAGGCATTATCCGGTCGAATTTCAATCCAGTCGAAATTGCCCGCTCCTACGAACGCGCGGGAGCCACCTGCTTGAGCGTGCTTACCGACGAGCATTTCTTTCAGGGTAGTCTGGACTACCTGCGGCAGATACGATCAGCAGTCTCACTGCCATTGCTGCGTAAGGACTTCATCCTCGATACGCATCAGTTGCTGGAAGCTCGGGTGGCGGGAGCCGATGCGATTTTGCTCATTGCCGAGTGCCTGGACGATTGCAACCTGCGAAAGCTTCACGGCGAGGCAGTGGAACTTGGCTTGACGCCGCTGGTCGAGTTCTACGATGAGGAAAACCTGGAGCGGGTCCTCGCCGCCGGGGCCACGCTGATCGGCGTGAATAATCGCGATCTGCGAACCTTTGAGGTCGATCTGGACCGCACCTTGCGAATGCGGGAGAAGGTGCCGCTCGACGCGGTATTCGTCGGCGAAAGCGGCATCTATTCGCGAGACGACGTGCTACGATTACAGCAAGCGGGCGTCGATGCAATGTTGGTGGGCGAAAGCCTGATGCGCGAGCCCAATATTGAAGCAGCTACTCGTCGGCTGCTAGGTCACGAGACGTGAATCGCATCACGGCCAGGGAATTGTCATATGCCAAGCACGATGGAAAACCTGGCGACCGTCAACAGCTTCATGCGGACGATCCTTGCCATGATCGTTCTGGGTGCGATCACCGTAGCTGGCTGGTTCGGCTACACAACTTACAACGCTAAAGACATTGCAGCCCGCCGGCAGAGTAAAGAGTTAGCTGAAGCGAACGAAAAGCTGACTCAGGCAAACCGCGATCTCGCAGTGGCGCAGTCGGATCTGAAGGCCGCGCAGGCGACCATCCAGGAACTCAACGCCCGTCTGACACTTCTCAAGGTCGATCATCGGCTGGCCCGACTAACTGCTGTCGACCAAGGTGCCGACGACAAAGGCGAAACGTATACAGTCGTTGAGTTTGTCGAACTCAACGATGAGGGGCAACCGATCGGAAGTGAACGGCAGTTCCGCATCCGGGGCGACGTGGTCTACATCGACAACTGGATCGTAAAATTCGACGACAAGTACGTCGAGGAGGCCGACATCGACCGCAGTACGTCGTTGGTCCTCTTCCGCCGCATCTTCGGCGAAATGCAACAGCCGATCGATGGCTTCCCGCTGGACGAGGCCGGCGAGCGGCCGCTGGCCTACGCTCGTGGTGGGCAGGAGACTGAGTTTGAAAGGAAGATCTGGGGCGACTTCTGGAACATCGCCAATGACGAGGCAAAGGCCAAAGAACTTGGCATTCGCGCGGCGCATGGCCAGGCGGTCTCAATGAAGCTGCAAAAGGACAAGTCGTATCGCGTTCAGCTCCGGGCTTCGGACGGGCTATCGATTGTTCCGGAGGACGGATCTCAAACCTCACCGTCCGGCGGCGAGAAATCACGCACACCTGAGGCTTGAGCCATTTAATGAGGCACCGCCTCATCCGAAAGCAACTGAGCAATCTTCCGGCCGGTGGTGCTGAGCGGCAATTCGGTTAGCTCATCGAGCGTGACCCAGCGAAGCCCCTCGACTTCCTTTGCCTTTCGACGGGGCTCGGCCGGCGCCGCTTCGAAGCACTTCAGAGTAATCTTGAACCGCGTCACGCCGTGCTTGAGCGTGGCAAAGTGCGAGCCGATGGCGACTCCCAGCCCTGTGAGCGATTCGACTTCCTGTGCCAGGCTCGCTGGCGATTCCCCGGCCTTGTCTTTCACGCTGAACCGAACAAAGTCCCACAGACCAGCCCAACGCTCACCCGGCAGACACCGTCGGACCAGCACCTCTTCACCATGGCGAACGATCACGGCAACGTAAGTGACGTCCTCAAACACAGGCCGCTTCTTCGGCGCCGGAATAACATCTTGCAGCCCCAACTCACGCGTGGCACAAAGCTTGGCGACTGGGCACTGGTCGCACTTGGGATTGCGGGGCGTGCAGACCTCGCTGCCAAGCTCCATCAATGCTTGATTGAAAGCTCCACAGCGCCTCGTAGGTAGCACGCTCTCGGCCGCCTGCCAGAGCAGCTTCTGCCCGCCAGTCGACATCACATCGCCGCGGTACGCTGCGAGCCGGGCGAGCACACGGATGCTGTTCGCTTCCAGGATCGGCAACCGGGCGTCGAGCCCGATCGACAGGATCGCCCCCGCAGTATACCGGCCGATGCCCGGCAGATTGCGAACCGCTTCATAGGTTCGCGGAAACTCACCACCATGCTCGGCGACAACTCGCTTCGCCGCGGCATGCATCTGACGGGCTCGCCGGTAGTATCCGAGCCCCTCCCACCGCCGCATCACCTGCTGCTCTTCCGCAGTCGCCAGCGAGCGCACGTCCGGAAAGTCCTCGAGAAACCGCTTGTAATATGCGACCACTGTCGCCACCTGGGTCTGCTGCAGCATTATTTCGCTGACCCAAATGCGATACAAATCGCGCGACTCTCGCCAGGGCAAATCGCGGGCTGATCGATCGAACCAGTCAAGCAATTTCTGAGACAGCTTGCGACGCCAGGCCGCGTCGCCGAAGTGAGCCGGAAGTGTCATCGTCCCTGATTCATCCATTCCACAAACCGAGTTCTCTTCCTAACCAACGAATGCATCTTCGCGCCTAGGGCGCATCGGTTCGAACACTACCGTTCTGAGGCACCCACTCTACCTTCGACTTCGCTTTCTGTCGCTCGGCTGCCCAATCGAACAGGTACAGCGTGATCGCTTTGCGTAACTCGCCCTCCGAATCTCGCCAAGTGTTCTTGCCAGGGCGAACCTCCAGACATTGAATCAAATGCACTCCGAACGTCGTAGCGACTGGTTCACTCACCTCACCGACATCGAGCGTCAAGGCAACCTTCGCGAACGCCTCGGGCATCGGTTCGCGTCGCCGAATGAAGCCCAAGTCGCCGCCGCTTTGCATCGCCGATGGAGCCCCGGAGAAACGCTTCACCGCCTCCGCGAACGTCAACTGACCCGCTTCAATCTCCTTGCGAATCCGCTCTGCGTCCGCGAATCGCAATTCTCGCTGTTGCGGTTGATCGGCGTCGACCTTCAGCAGCAAATGAGCGACTCGCACCTCTCGGCCGTCGAAGTCGGAACGATGGCTGTCAAAGTACTTCTCAAGGTTCGCCTCGGTCAGCGTCCGTTCCAAAAACTTTCGCCAGCCCAATGTCCAAGCAAGGTGCCGGCGGAAGTCCTCCTCACGCCATTCGCCGCGGCGGAAGTACTCCTGCAGTGTCACCTCCTGTGCTTTGAGCTCCTTCTTCAGCTGCTCCAGCGAGAACTCGACATCCTGCTCGCTCGCTCCCTGCTTCGACTGCTCTAAGTACTTCAATACCAATCGCCGCCGCACCACCTGCTCCGCCGCTCGCTGGCGCAAGTCATCGGCCGCAGCCTCTATCTTCAGTTCCGCACCATACGCGGCCCTCAACTCGCGATCCACTTCGTCCGCATAGACAGGCTCTCCATCGACTTTCGCAACCACCGATCGATCTTGCGAAACGTCTTCCGCAGCCGCAACCGGCCCAGCCACGCAAACAAGCACCGCCAAAACAATCGCCGCTACAATGCATCCTCTTCGCAGCAACCCTTCCCAGCTGAACATCTAACGTCCAATCTCAATCTGCGCCCCTGCACCGACTCTTCACAGCAACCGCACCACAAGCAATCGCCTCGCATTCACGGCAAGTCGATATTCTTCAGCTCAAACTCCACCGGCACCTTGATGATCGCGGCCGGCGTCGAGTAGGTAAACCGATAGCCCTTCATCGTCTGCACATCCGGCACGTCGAAGCGGTAGATCAAACCAACCTCATTCACATCGAGCAGTGTCGCCTCCAGCCCCGCGTTTTCTACTTTGCGACCCTTCGGATCGACCAGGTAACACTCGTTGTTGTAGATCCAACCTCGATGCGACTCGAGCGCGTTGGCTGCCTTATCAAACTTCACCCGAATCTCTCCCTCGAAGATCTCGCCATTGCGGCGGAATCGCTCGAGCGTAACCACCACGCCGCCGCGTTCCTGCTCCACGTTCTTCGCCGCCTCCAAGTTCTCAAATTCAAACTGCTCCGTGCGGCCGAGCACCACTGCCGTCAATTTGCCTTTGAGCGTGGCAATTTGCTTCACGCTCCGCTCCGGCGCCATGAGCGGAATCTCGAGGGCAACCGCCGCATTGGTCCCTTCGACTGGCACCTCAAGGCTCCCCTCCGACCCATCCACCGCGATCGCATTTCCCGCTTCGTCGACGGCAGTCACCTCGGCCAGCGGCTGCTCAAGGACGATCGGACGAACCCGAGGCTCCCATGCAGCATCGGCCGAAAGCCGCAACGAATGGGCACCGGTGCGCAGATCGCGAGAAGCATCAATGCTGGTCGGCTCCAGGCGAAACAAACCACTGTAGGAGGCTTTTCCCAACCGATTACCTGCCATCGCGTCCCGTGCCGTATAAGCAAGCGCCGACGAATCTTCGTCGTAGTTGTAAATCGTCATCCCCGCCGCATCGAGAACCGTATCGAGTGCTTCCCAAAACGGCTTGTCGACGACCTCAACCTTGACCGTCGGATCGGTTGGTTCCTGCCCAAACCGCTCCCGATAGTCGACGAACTGATTGCCCGTCTGCTGACTGATTTTGGCCAGCGCTTCGGACAACTTCATTTCCCCCGACAGGTTCACCTGGGCCGGCTTCGTCGTCGCTTCGATCGCCAGCTGCATCAGCGCAGCCCGCACCCGCAAAATCCGGTTCCGCACCTCAGCCGGCGTGCGAGCGTTCACAGCCGGCAGTAGGGGCAGCACATCCGGGCCCAACGCGACCAGATCCTTCTCGGCCGCCTCACGGCGAGCTTGTTGATTGCTGTCGAGCTGCTGAATCAGCCCCTTCACCTTGGCGGCCAGTGCAGCCGGGCTGGGCTTCTCGGAAACTGCCTCCGCATCCGAAGTCGTTGCCATCGGAGCTGACGAAGCTGCATCGGCCTTCTCAGCCGGCGCAACCTGCCCCACCAACAGCGACGCAGCAATAACCCAGGTTGGCAACACGATAAGTCACTCCTTCCCTAGCACACTCGCAGCCGACGTCTTCACAACACTTATTCTAAGGACACGCGGGGGCGACGACCACGAACTTACGTCAATTCCACCTCCACAACCGCCTCCCCAAATACAACCCCTCGGCGCACAGCACAAAACGACCACCAGCCCCGCCAGCCTGCCCCCGCAACTATCCACCCGGTAACGCTTTACGCGAAACCCATTCACCAACTCGGCAAAAACTATTCAGTTTTTCACTACCCAAAATACAACACTTCACAACAGCTCTGGCAACAGCACTCCACGCGACGTAAGTCCACCAAGCCGGGCCAACGAGGCCCAACTTTTTAAAACCCCTTTTCAGCACTCGCTGGCAGACAACCACAAGTCATTCTCCCCACGCCACCAACCACCGCGCAGCACCAATCGCCCCTCGTCACTAACCAAGCAACAGGGTGCGATCGTTCGCCACAGCATTATAACAATTGATCAACAACTCGTCAAGAAAAATGGACAGGCCGTGTGACAATTCGATTGAGTGGAGCGGCGCAAGCCGCTCGGTTAGTCACCCTCAAACGCCGGCACCGCGGCAGCACGTTGCCGCGACGGCCAATACCGGCCGGCTAGCGGGGGTCCGCGACACCGTGCCGACTACGAAAGATGGGATATCACCGACTCATGTTCTTTCCTTGCTGTATGAAGCGGCGGACGTACTCACTCTTGACGACAATGCTCCTTGTGGAGCGACCCCATGCGGCACCACCGTCACCTTGCTGAAAAGCGACCGTCACCTGCGAATGCCAATCAAATCGCTTGAGCGCTGAATCGATTTCGGTTGCCAGACCGTTCTTGCGAATTTGCTCGGATAGTTTGCAGCTCGGATCAAACGTTAAGCGAGTTTCTTGGGACTCCATTCCAGGAGGCATCACTAGCGGGCGGAGAATTCGACGCCAGGATCGGTGAATCTCAGCACCATAATCCGCAGCGTCGCGGACTTCGCCATCAGTCAGGCCGAGTTCCATCGCGATCGGCGAGTATTTTTTGGGATCCGCCGCAACTGCGAGCGCGGCAATCTGAAATGCTCGGCGAGCATCATTGTCGTGCTCGCCTCGAACGGTCCATTCCTCTCTGGGAACTTGATTTGCCTCCATCATGAGAGAGACTGTTCTTGCTTTCAGCACGTCGAGAGCGCGATCAGGCAGGTAATGGATGAGGTAGTGGGTGGCAAACGCATCCGCCATGGTTTCTTCATTGCCGAGAACAGGGAGATCGAATTCGCGAATCAATCCATGGCCAACTTCATGAAGAACGACATGCAACAATACGTTTTCAGCAAATTTCGATACAGTCTCTGCCGGCAATGCTTCAGGTGAATCCTCAGCGCGAACTGCCTGGCCACAAAGGCAAAAGAAGAGCAGGCACAGCGACATTTTGTTAGGCATCGACAAATCCTTTGGAATTCAGATTCATGGCACAATCAGGTTGCACGAGTTTGGCGCGGAACGCAACCATCGTCGTTAATGCTCGTGCCGAGCGGATCGCTTATGAGGAGTTTTCGCGGGTGTCGCGGGAAACAACACTACTTCCGTTCCCAAAGGTGAAAGGGCATCTCTGAGCGTTCGAGATCGAAGCACCCAATTCGGCTGGCATGTAAACCTTCGAAATGACTCACCTCTACCTGCGGCTTATCGAGACAGAAGAGCCAACCGGGCTCGACCGGCTGGCTGCCTTGGAGCGGGCGCTCGCATCCGTACCTGAGGTGAAGCTGCTTTATCCACCGCGCCTCGACGGCGGCGGAGCTATCGCCATTCACCTTGAACTGCCGGAGTCTTTTGATCGCTCGCTTTTGCCGATCAGGCTGGAGGAACTTGGATATAACGCGGTTTTTTAATCCCAGCAGCTAGCCCTGCTTGCTATACGACCTGAGAAGCTCAAGAAGCACCTGGGTGCCACTGGCGATCGCCAGTGGCACCCGGCGGACGACGTGCTAAAAGAGCTCAACGTACCAGTCGAAGAATGGCTGGGACCAAGGCGCAATCCGGTATACCACTGTGACCGGATGATAAAAGAACTGAATGAGTTCTCCACTTATCCAGCCGCCTTTATGCAGCGCGAGGGCTGGTCCGACGGAAAGTAGATACAGGATAGGGAGAAAGGGCACTGCGAGAGCCAGGATGCCAAGCAGGACTCGCGACGAATCAGATTGCTTCTCGCCCATACGGGCATTGTCACTCGACTATGAAGCCCATCGCAAGTAGAACGCGAGTTCCGCGGCTACCAGCGCCGTGTACGCCAGGTAGTGCCAGAGGCGGAAACGGAAGGATAGGAGGGCGCCGAGGGCAACCGGCAGACAAACCGTGGCAACGACTGGCACAGGAACTTGCACACCCGTGACGAATCCGCCCGTGCACACCGCATGGTGAGTGGTTTTGACGATGCCCGCGTACCGAAACCCCGGCGGCCGCTTCTTGAACGTAAGCCACTCCACTCCATCCTGCGGTCCCAGGAATGGTTGACCGCCGGTGGCTGCGGCACTGTGATGCCACAGGCCGAGCGTTCCTAGTGTGGACTCAAACGACAGCGACGGTCCCTGGCGTAGGCTATAAGTAACACCGAGCCGCCCAAAAAGCTCCGCCGCCCATGCCAGCGCCAACAATGTCAGCAGCACGGTCGGCGAGTACTTCAGAATGCGTTGAAAGGCAGCTCGCATGCCGCCGATTCTAGCTGTGCGATATTCTGATGGGAAGAAAATCTGCTCGGCTAAGTGAGTGCCTATGACTTCTCAGCCGTTAAACTAGGAGCCGATTTGCTTTCAAACTGAACATGAGTGACATTTCACCCATGAGCGGATCCCAGGACGAGATCATCCCACTCTCCGATGCTGATGCGGTGCTTGTGGCGTTCGGCGTCGGACCAGCAAACAAAGCATACCAACGCTGGCGTACCGAGTACGGGTTTCGAATGGTGGACTTTGCGGACGTACTCGATGAGAGCCACTTCGTACTCAACGTCGATTGGCGGGAGTGGCTTCAGGACGCGGTCGATCAGATCCTGACTCAATTAGCCACCATCGGCGTTGCGGCAGAAGCGGATTTAGGAGACGACGGTGAGCGTGGCGAGTTCGCAGCCGACGGCAGACGCGAAGCTATCAAGTTTGTGCCGAGTGACGATGACAATTTCGATCAGGTGATCCGATCCGTTAACTCGGTCATCCAAGCCAAGGGCCAATACCGAAAGCTGAGGTACTCAGAAGGCACAGACGGCTGGTCCTATGGACTGCTACCGTGCGAGAGCTGGAAAGAGCTTGAATCAAAAGCCGGCGCAACCGTTGACCTTTTGTTCATGTCCAACTTCTAGGGCCCGAAAATTTGTACCGCTGATCGGGCTCGTCATGTAGTTGAGCTTTGTAGGAGATCGCTGCGACCGTTACTGCAGGTTCGCTTCGATCACTTTACCGACGAGAATCATGAGCACTAAGACGCCGATCCAGAAGGCGTAGGTGCGGTGGAAGCCAGGCTTCTTTTGCGCCTGTGGTCGAGTGGTCATGCGACCATTATAGACTGCCGAGTGTGCCCCCCTCCAGCGTCAATAAGCGGCCGCCGATAGCTCACAAAATGGCCGTCGCAAGGCGGATCGGCCAGAAAAATTTCCTTTCTGCCATTTTGGAGCTATGGTTTCTGTTGGGGCCTCCCTTCACGCTCCACTCCTCGTCTGGTTTCGACTTTTCCAACATTGGTCTCGTTGTTTCCACGCCAGTCTGCGTGCGGAGAGGGAGGGATTCATGCGCGCCCATTCGGAACGCTCAAATACTCGGGATTTCAGTCGGCGGCGGCCTGCTTCCCGCCGGGGCAACATTGTGGTGCTGACCGCGGTGCTGATGGTGGTCATGCTCGGCATGGTCGCCTTTGCGGTCGACGTCGGTTACATGTACACGCTGCAAACGCAGCTTTCGCGCAGCGTCGATGCAGCCGCACTCGCCGGGGCCGGCGTGCTGGTCGAGGGCCAGTCGGTCGCGGAAGCCGAAGCAGTGGAGTTTCTCGTTCGCAACCCCGTCGGCAGTTCGATCACGGCGGTCGATGAATCGCGGCTGGAATCTGCCAAGGCCCAGTTTCTTTCGGAGCATGGCCAGCACTTGACGTTGGCCTCGGGCGACTGGGATGCCAAGACGCGGAGCTTCAAGCCGGGCGGCAACACACCTTCGACAATGCAGGTCGCACTGACTTACCCGCATCAGCCGCTGTTCTTCGGCCGCTTGCTCGGTCGCGACGACTTCACAATCCACGCCGAATCGGTGGCCATGTACCAGCCGCGCGACATAGTCGTGGTGCTCGACTACTCCGGCTCGATGAACGACGACTCGACGTTTGCCGCGTATAGCTCGCTCGGCAAGCCGGCAGTCGACGCGAACTTGCTGCAGATCTATCAGGAGCTCGGCTCGCCCGTTTATGGCAATCTGCAGTTCGAGCCCCAATGGCTGACGGTCGCTGGAGTGCCACCGGCGAGCAGCACTCGGCCGCAGATCCATGTGCAGTATCGCCGCACATCGGTGCAGGTGACTTCAACGAAGACGCTTCAGCACGTGAAGCTAGTCTTTACCGACGGATCGGAACGGACGTTCAGCAGTCTCACCACGACCAGCGGCACGTTCTCGTACAACAGCAAACAGATCAATCACGTCTATGTTCGCTCGGGATCGAACTCGACCGAAGGTGAGCTGTTCGACTTCGACAGCGGCTCATTCAACTCGATCGCCAAGAAGGGACTCGGACTGACAGGCGTGCCCTATCCCTATCCCAGCGGCAGTTGGGATGCCTACATCGACTACTGCGAAAGCAGCAGCAGCCAGAACAACACAGGCGGCTACCGTCACAAGTTTGGTTATAAGAACCTGGTCAACTACTGGCTGGACCAGCAGTACGGCCACAACATGACGCCCGACCTGTGGAAGGTCAGCGCCCAGCCGATGCACGCCCTGAAGGAGTCGCTGGATGTGTTCATGGAGTACATCCGTGAAATGCCAACTGGCGATCGCGTGGCCCTGGCCATCTACGACGGCCCGGACGGCAATGGCCTGCTCGAAGTGCCGCTGACGGACAACCTTGATCAGGTGGTCGACGTCGCGTATCACCGCCAGGCGGGTCATTATCACAACTACACCAACATTGGTGCGGGAATGAAGACGGCCCGACTCCACCTCGACCAGTACGGCCGCGCCAACGCATTCAAAATGATCGTGCTGATGACCGACGGTCAGGCCAACTGGCACAACGGCCAGTACAACGAGGACGCGGCCAACAACGCGGTGATTAGCGAGGCCAACCTCTCGGCGCATGATGATCGCCGCTACCCAGTCGTGGCAATCAGCCTCGGCTCGGGAGCGGACACGAGCATTATGCAGAGCGTAGCCAACATCACCGAGAGCAAGCACTTCAATGTGCCCGGCGGCCGGCCGATTAGCCAGGTCGAGGACGACCTCAAGGAAGTCTTTCGCGAGATCGCCAACCACCGACCGCTGAAGCTGGTGAAGTAGACGACGCCAGGTTTTCAGTGCTCAGTTTTCAGTAATCAGTTACTCGGCTCTGATCTGAGAAATAAAGTTCTCGAACTGAAAACCGAGGACTGACAACTACTAACTTTCCTACGACGATTCGCTGGTTCTTACGACCACGCGAGGAGTCCTCCAGGCGTCCTAGCGGAGTTGCGACCGCTGGGACGCTTTTTTCGTTGCCCTCGCGCTCCCACTCGTCTGCTGGGCGACTTTTCACACTCCGCCACGGAGCTTGAAGTACAGCCGCTGCACCTCGGGCAAACAACACCGGCCCGTGGGAGCAGCCTCAAAGCAGCGAGCGTCGTCCGTCTTCGCGCGGCGGTTCAGCTCGCGAATGCGAGCAGGGACGCTGTGCGAAGCTTCTTCCATAACATCGTCGTAGGTCAGTCCGAAACAGGGGCAAAGCGGCGCATCGGGATCCTTGGGATAGACCGGGCGAACGATCGCGGCCACGGGCACGATGGCTTCTAAGGCGTCGAAGTACGCCACGTCGCAGATGGGCGTGGGGCAAAAGAAAGCGGTCGCCGCCAGCGACCGCCGAGTTTCGGGCGTCGTTAAGCTCTCGACCGCGGACCGTAGTGCCTCTTCGCCAATGGCGCCGCAGCGCGGACACCGGACTTCGGTCGACTCGGATTCGCGGACGAACGCCTTATTCACGCGCAGCTATTTCTGGGGTGCTACTTCACGCGAAGCGTCAGCGTGCTGTAGTGGTTGGCCTTGGAGAACGACTTGTCCCCCTGCTGGCCGTTCTTCTCTTCCACCCATTTCGCACGGATGGAGTACAAGCCCGGCTTGGACAGGTCGACCGCGACTCGGCCGGCGTCGTCGGTCTTTACGGCATCGTGTTCTTTACCGCTGGGATCGACGACGACCACTTCACTGCCGACCTGTGGCTTGCCTTTCCAGAGCACTTCCACCTGCGACTTCTCACCGGCCAAATGCGGCACCACCTGCATCGCCAAGGCCGCGTCGACCGGGTTCTTGCCGAAATCCGGTGAGCTGGCGTCGGCATAGGTGGCGTGATAGTTCAGTTGAAAGATCTCGCCCCGGCGTTCCAGCACTCCGTATTCGATCGTACCCGACAAGCCGGTGGTACCTTCCGGCACTTCGGCGACCCACGATCCGCCGCCGTCCTTATCAACCTGCTTCGTCAGCTTGAGCGGCTCGGATGAGACCTTGCCATCGGCATTGCGGACACGGACCTGAACCTGGGCAATCTTGTCGAGCAATGCAGCGTCGTCCGTTTCCGCAAGTTCAGCGAAGTAGACCTTCGCCGTCGGCTTGCCCGATTCGCCCGCTTCGATGGCGAGCCAAACGAAGTGGGCCTGAACTTGACTTACGGCAATCAGGAGCAGGGTGAGAGCGAAAGCGAACCGTTTCATCAGGGCCTCTTCTTGAATGCAAAGCAACTGAGACAGTGTCTCAATACGCTATCAGGCAGAGGCTGGTTGTCAACAACCCGCCGGCTAAGAAAATGCCGGCCGCTCCGCAATTCTTCGAGAAGATCCCTGTTAGAAGTCCCAGGTAACGGTCTGCCCGTCAGCTCGATTGCCGATCCGGCGGTAGTTATCAATGTCCATGTTATAGCCGACCATCTTCACCGACCCATCGCAGAAGACGGCGTTGAAACCGGCCACATGAGCACTGCCGAACGTGTAGAGAGCATTGCCGGAAACCGGGCTGCCGCCGATCTCTCGAACATCCCGCTTCGGCGGGTAGTAGGTTGCGTTTGTTGAGCGGAAATGGTCGTTATCGTAGCCGACGTACATGCTCTCGTTGTCCGCCGCATCGTCGCCGCTGGTCCAGCGCGAGGGATGCAGGAACTTTTCGCCGATCATGATCGTGTGCGACGAACCGTCCGTGATGCTGCTCAGTTTGATCTTGCTGCAGCGATACGAAATGCCGGTCTCTTCGGGCGGCAGTGCAGGCGGTGTGGTGGAGCCAGCGCCAGGACCGCCGTCGATTTCGTTGCGACCGTGGTCGCCGCAATTCACCGCGTAATCCGTTTTCGCAACCTTGGCTGCCGTGTCGGCATTGTGGACCCCGTACGGTGTGGGATAGAGCGAGGCCGGCCGTCGGGATGGACAGTTCATCGTCGCAATCGGAGTCTGATTCATTTGAGACAGGGCCGCGCTGAGCGCTGTCCCAGTTTTGCCGGTGCCCAGGTCGTAGATATTGTTCGCCTCCATAAAAGGAAGCATGTTGAATACCCAGCCCCCCGGCTGGCGCTCATCGAAGCCGCGATTCGGATCGCCGATCCAGTTCCAACCCCAGCCGCCGGTCGGGAAGTGGCCGATCGTGTCGTGGTGATTGTGGAAGGCCAGTCCCATCTGCTTGAGTTGGTTCTGGCATTTGGTTCGCCGCGCCGATTCCCGCGCTGCTTGCACGGCGGGTAACAGGAGCATCATGAGCACGCCAATAATCGCGATGACGACAATCAATTCGACCAGCGTGAAACCGAGCCGGCTTCGCCGGCGCAGCCACCAGCGGTCGCCCGCCGCGAGGCAAAAAGGAACGTTCATAATCTGGGCCTTTGACAAACGGTACGAAAGATAAGAATGCATCAATCGGCTGCGAAACAGCCAATTGCGTTTGCCTCGTTCAAGCCCTTCTCTGTTCCAAGCGGTGTTCTCCGGCCTACTTGCTTCTCAGGTCAAGTCGGACGGGGCTCTCTAGCTCTCGACGATCTGGCGCTGCCTCTTGGCCGAGCGTCGACTTCGTATTGTATTTGTCGGGTACCATTTCGGTCCCGGAACTGTCTTTCTTCGAAACTTCGATCCGATAAAGCCCCGCAAACACGCCGGCTTCTTCGGCGAGGTTCATTCGGAAAACCACTTCGCCTTTATCGTTGGTCTGGTTGGTCACTGTAGGCCGACCGAGCCACGGTTCGGAGACGAGAGTTACGTTCGCGCCTTCGAGCGGCATTCCATCGAAAGTGACCATGGCATAGAGCATGGTTAGATTGCCAAGCCGGTCGACGTAGTACTGCACCCGCTTCTGGATTTCGCTCTCCGTCAGCGTTCCGTTCTTATCAGTGTCATACTTGTCCATGCTTGCCTTGAGCACAGACGACGCGTCGATCTCGCTCGATTGCAGGGTGCCGTTCGCGTTCTTGTCGTAGAGCGCGATGGCCTCCGCCGCCGCCTTCGGCGGATCGAGTGGGCCAGCCTCCAAAGCCGAGCCGTTGCAGCCAAGCGCGAAGGCCATCAGCGCGAACACGCCAACGTAGAGACCGGCCCGCATTCGCTGGAACTCCGTCGTGGGATAAGCAAAGAAGTCGTTAACTTGGAGCTGCGCGTCAGGTGCGAGGAGCACAAAAAGCAAATTCCTCTTAAAAATCTAATGGCAGGCTGGGCAGATTCCAACCTCGAAATGCACATTTTCCCGCTTGGATCCATTCCGTGATCTCAAACGCCGTATTCCCGGTCAACGGCCATTTGCCAGGCGGAGCACCCCGGCTATCGTGAGACCTCACCTCCAAAAACTGCCCGCTTGAAAGGAGTTCCGTGTGGGACTGTCACCTGCTGCTCAGACGATTTTGCTGCTCATCGCCTCCAACTTTTTCATGAACTACGCCTGGTATGGCCATCTGAAGCACTTGGAACACCGCCCTTGGCTGGTGGCTGCCTTGCTCAGTTGGGGCGTGGCTTTGTTCGAGTATGTGCTGCAGGTGCCCGCCAATCGGATCGGTGCTCAGCAGGCACATTTCAGCTTCGGCCAACTGAAGATCATGCAGGAGGTGATCTCGCTGAGCGTGTTTGTCCCGTTCTCGTACCTCGTCCTAAAAGAGTCCATGAAGCTCGACTATCTGCTGGCTGCGGCCTGCATGGGTGGAGCCGTGTTCTTCATTTTTCGAGGCGGCGTGGCTGTCGGCTCGTGACTGGCGGATAGAAGGAAACCTGTCGACGAGCTAAGTCGACGGAAGCAAAAGACCCGTCTTTCGATTGGTACAATGCTGGGATGAACGATTCGTCCAACACTCTGACCGCGCCGGGCGTCGCTGCAGCAAAAGGATCGAGCGACCTCCCGGAATTCATCGCTCGGCCGCGGCGGCAGATTCAGCACATCCGCTGGGGCGTCACGAGTGTGATGCTCGCGGTTGTGTTGCTCGCGATCATCCGACTCTCGCAAGTGACGGGCTGGTGGCGTCCTGTGCGGATCGAAGGGCCCTCCATGGCACCAACCTATCTGGGCGCTCACTATCATGTGCGTTGCGACGATTGCGACGCACCTTTCGCGTGCGACGCCACCGATCCACCCCGCGACATGCGCGTCGCTTGCCCCAACTGCGGATATCGCGGCAACCAGCTCGCAGATTCGGATCTGCAAGCAGGAGATCGCGTGCTGATCGACCGTTGGTACAACAAGCCGCGCCGTGGTTCCGCAGTGGCGATCGAAGGTGAAAGTACAGGCCAACTCCTGATCAAGCGCATTGTCGCCCTGCCCGGAGAACGCTGGGGCATTCGCGACGGCGATCTCTACATCAACGATCGACTTGAGCGCAAAACGCTGCCTCAATTACTGCAGCAACGTGTTCTCGTACATGACAATAATCATCAACCGAAGCGCACTCGCGACCTGCCGCCCCGTTGGCAAAGTGTTGCCAAGAATTCGAGGTGGAGCGCGTCGGGTACAGCGTTCATCTATGAACCAGGCGGAAAACCTGGCGACAGAGATTACGACTGGCTGCGCTACACGCACTGGGCCTGCACCGATGCGCCGATCAAGCGAACCGAATCGACCGCGATCTTCGATAACGATGCCTACAACCAGGCAAAAACTCGAAACTTAAACTGGGCCCCAGACATCCTTCTCACTTGCAGCATCGAGTGCGAAGCGAACGGCCGTTTTGCTATCGCTGCCGAGGACGAGCCGCACCGATTCGAGATCGTCTTCGACCGTGCGAAGCAGTCGGTGGTTCTGGTCGACCTGGAATCGGGCGACGAAGTCGCACGGAGCAGAGAGCGAACGTTTGCCGACGCCAGGCGTCTGGAGATCCTCGTCGCTCTCTGCGACCAGCAGGTGTTTGTTGCCGAAAGCGGGCAAACCCTGCTTTCTCATGATTACAAGCGGCTAGAGCCGTGCGAAACGTTGCAACCGCTTTCGATCGGCGGCAACCGCGGCCGATTGAAGGTCACGAACCTTCGTATTTACCGCGACATCTACTATCTCGATCCGCTCAATACAGGCCGTCCTTGGAAATCGTCCGAGCCAATCGCGCCCGGTTTCATTGCCGTACTCGGAGATAACGCCCCAGCCTCGACGGACAGCCGGCAGGCAGAAGAAGGCCTGCCGGTGAAACGAGTGATCGGCGCTGTTTACCGGCCCTTCTGGGCAACTGCTCGTTAGAGTCCCTTATGCAATTCGATCAAGCCAGTTGGCGGCAATATCATTCTCACTGGTCACTTCGTTCTGGGGTTACTTACCTCAACCACGGTTCTTTTGGGCCGCCCCCGCTTGCCGTGCGCGAAGCGAAGGCGCTTTGGCAAGCGCGACTCGACCAGCAGCCGATGGACTTCTTTGTGCGGCAGTACGAACCGTCATGGTTTGCCGCTCGCGACAGCCTCGCCCGATTCGTCGGCGCAGATCCAGGCAATTTAATCTTCGTCGATAACGCCACGGCGGGCATGAATGTGATTGCGGACTCGTTTCCGCTCAGCGCGGGTGACGAAGTGCTGCTCACCGACCACGAATACGGCGCGGTGCGACGGACCTGGGCCCGCGTCTGCGACCGCGTTGGAGCCGCGATGACGGTGGTCGAACTACCGTTACCGATGGCGGACGAAGCGACGATCGTCGAAGCCATTGTGGCTGCGATCACGCCGCGCACCCGAGTCGCGGTAATTAGCCACATCACTTCGCCGACTGCGATCACCCTGCCGATCTCAGCAATCTGCACGGCACTTCGGGAGCGCGGAATCGCCGTTTGCATTGATGGTCCGCACGCAGTGGCGCAAGTGCCGCTGGACCTGGAAACGCTCGGCTGCGACTTCTACACTGCCAGCTGTCATAAGTGGCTGAGTGCGCCGTTCGGCTCGGGCTTTCTCTGGGTTGCTCCGCAACATCACGCGATGGTTCGCCCCTCGACGATGAGTTGGGGTCGACTATTACCGCGACGACCTGAGTCATGGTCCGATGAATTCGTCTGGAGCGGCACGCGCGACCCGTCCGCCTGGCTCACCGTGTCCACGGCGATCCATTGGCTGGAGTCAATCGGCATCGAACGATTCCGGAGCCAATCCCACGCACTGGCACAAATGGCTCGTCGTAAACTGACCGAGCTTTTCGGAACGACACCGCTCGCGGCCGACGACCCTAAGTGGTACACGAGCATGGCCCATGTACCCTTGCCCGGCGGCGCCTACGAGACGCTGCAACAGCAATTGTGGGAGCAGTACGGCATCGAAGTGCCGGTCGTGTTCTGGAAAGAGCGCTGGTTCATCCGAGTTTCCTGCCACCTGTATAACGAGCCGGTACAAATCGACCGCCTGGTTACCGCATTGGAAACTTTGCTTACGGTCGCCTGACTTCAGCCGCACCGTCGACCGGCGTGCAGGACCCGTGCAGTCTTGTGAAGCATTTCACAAAGCCGATCCATGGCGGTGCTCTGCGCCGGCCAGATTTTTGTTGACTCAAAATCGACGAAGCAGGTAGGCTGCTTCCGTGGGCCAATTCTCTCGTCTCTTCTGCCAGACGAGCGGCACCATCCGTGGCAAGGACGGCCGAATTTGTCTTCTCACGCAATCTCGGAGAGTTGTGATGCTCTTGCGCGACATTCTCGTGGAAAAAGGCCGGCAGATTCACTCCTGCACCCCCGATCACACGCTCACCGAGGTGATCGACTTGCTGGTGAAGCACAATTGCGGCTCGCTACTGGTCTGCGATCGCGATCAAATGATCGGCATTGTTACCGAACGCGATATCCTTCGCGCGGTGGCCGAAACCCGCTGTTCGCTCGATGAGCTGCATGCTCGCGATCGAATGACTCCAAATCCTGTCACAGCCGATGCGATGGATGACATCGGTAATGCGATGGGCGAAATGACCTCTCGCCGCATCCGCCACCTGCCTGTGATGGACGGGGGCGAATTGGCCGGCATCATCTCAATCGGTGACCTGGTGAAAGCCCAGCACGACGAACTGAGTCGAGAGAACCACTACCTGAAGAATTACATCCAGAGCTGAGCCGGTAACGCTCTCGGCGAAGAACAACACGGTCCCGAAATGTTAACCGGGACCGGTTCAATTCGGCTTGCAGTCGCCTTCATCCCGTCGCGCGCTCCGCAGCAGCTCACGAGACAGCCAGCTGTCGCAACTCGCGTGGCAGAGGGAAGTGCACGTCTTCCTGACGAATGACGCGGCTTTCGACCGTGGCGCCGTACGACTGTTCCAAATACCGCACCACTTCCTGCACAACGGACTCCGGCGCGCTCGCTCCCGCCGTGATCACGACCGTTCCGACGCCATCGAACCAACTCGAATCGATATCCGCGACGCCGTCAATCAGCCGAGCCCCGACGCCACACTCCGCACCAATTTCCTTCAGCCGCTGGCTATTGGAGCTGTTCTGGCTACCAATCACCAGTAGCAAGTCGGCCTCGGATGCCAGCAGCCGCACTGCTTCCTGTCGGTTCTGCGTTGCGTAGCAGATGTCTTCCTTGGCCGGGCTTTCGATACTCGGAAAGCGGGCGCGCAGGCGACTGATGATCCGGTTCGCGTCATCCACGGAAAGGGTCGTCTGGGTCAGAAACGCCAGTTTTGTGCCGGGCGGAAACTCAAGCTGGTCGGCTTGCTCGGCTGACTCGACGAGAATGATCGCTTCGGGAGCTTCCCCCATCGTGCCGATCACTTCGTCGTGCCCTTCATGGCCAATCAGGAGGATGGTGTACTTGTCGCGGGCGTAGCGAATCGCTTCCAAATGCACTTTGGTCACGAGCGGACAGGTGGCATCAATCGCCCGCAACTTTCGCTCGCGCGCGACGCGGCGAACTTCTGGCGACACGCCATGGGCGGAGAAGAGCAGGGTGCTACCGACTGGCACCTCGCTGAGATGGTCCACGAAGATAGCCCCCTTCGCGCGAAAGGTGTCTACTACGTACTTGTTGTGCACAATCTCGTGGTAGACGTACACGGGCGTGCCGAAAGCCCGTATGGCCAGATCGAGGCTCTCGATGGCCATGTTCACGCCCGCGCAAAACCCGCGCGGAGCAGCCAGAATGATCTTCATGAGGGTCGCTTGCTCCTTCCCGCATGATAACCGCGATCCGCGAGAGGGGACAACGACGGTTTGAGGGGTGTTGGCGTCGATTCCGACGTGGCACAGGCGTCTCGCCTGTGCGATTTGCGCGTTTCGCAACACCACGGACACCCGCATCTGCTCATTCGCGACGGGGTGGCCCGGGTTGGAGTGAGAGCAGCGAAGGAAGCCCCGGGGCTTCGCGAGTACGCTCCAGCCCCAGCCACCAGTCGCAAGCGGCTGCCTGCGAATTACTTATCCCAGGGACTGAGGGCCACTTTCTTTTCTTCAAGGGGCGGATGGAGCTCTCGCTCGTCTTCGAGCACCCGTTGGGGGGCCGCCTGGCGGACGTTTTCCACTTCCCGCGAAGCGACCACCAGGTTGGCCAGGAACATGAAGGCGCCCCCAGCGAAAACCGCCACCCCAACGACGACCGCAAGCCCCGAGTTTCTGTCGCCGATCTCGTAGAGGGTCCAAACCCAGTTCGGCATCTGGAGGACCGAGTACTCGAAGGTGTTCATGTCTCCCCAACTGATAAACGCCTGCAGGATCAGCGGCAGGGCGATTGCCAGGCTTGCCACGCAGAAATGGCACAGGAATACAGCGAGCAGGCTCACTCCGGTGTACTGCCGAATCCAAAGCACGGCCAGACGCGTCAGGCCGAGGTAGAACGCGACATATCCCCAGATTGCGATAATCCAAGGCAGCGGAGCCAGGTCGCTCCCGCCCCAGACTTCACCAACAATCGTGCACCCGATGAGCAAGATGCCGACGGCGGCGAGATTCATCACGGTGAACACGTACCCGGTGCCTGAACCAGGGTTGAACCAGGTGAACGCCATGCGGCCAAGCAAACTCTGCGGCAGTTGACGCATGGCGCGGGGCGACAGTTGAGCGCCTTCGCCTGTCAGGAATGCTCCCGCTAGTGTCCAGAAGATGCCAGCGACCGCAAACTCGAACATCAACACTTCTTCGTCGAGCGAAGCACTGCGCATCCAGTTCTGCAGCCAGACATAGGTCATCCAGCCAACCAGCAGCCCCTGCTGCACGACCAGCACGATACGAATTTTGGTCGACCGATTTTCGCTCGCAAACGTCAACTGCCCGGCAGCAATCAGTAAAAACAATGCGACGAACGACACATAGAAACTGAGCATCGCCACATTAACGATCCAGTATTCCGGTTCGTCGTAAGGCATCGGCTCGCCGCTGGCGAGGATGCTGAGCATGCCCATATCCCAAATGATCGCGAACCCGAGCAGCGCCATCACATAGACAACCGACAGCACCACTTGCCAGTGTCGTGAACGGGTCACCGTGGCCAGCGTTAGTCCCAACACGCAGAGCATGAACGACGCCAAAAACGTGTACGACAGAAAGATTCCAATCGTGACAACGTCGATACCGCGCAGCAGATACGTGAAGGCAATACACGGAGCAAGCGCGGAGTAATAGACAAGCATCTGCAGCACAGCGCTGCCCAGCTTGCCGGTGACGATCTGCCTTGCAGAAAGGGCCGTGATCGAGAGCAGTTCGAAAGTCCCATCCTCCCGCTCCGAAGCGAGGGAGCGGAACGCGGCGTACGGCACCACAATCAGTAGCGGGATCGTGAGAATCAGGTAGTACCCGAGCAGCATCGCCGGACCGAGCGGCGCATAGTACAACCCCGGCATCGTGAAACCGATGAACGCCAGAGTATAGAGCCAACCGAAGATCAGCAGCAGTGAAAAGGTGACGACAAATTGCCGGCTCTTCATCGCCTGACGGGCTTCCTTGACGAGAATCGGATTCATCCGATCGCCAAGGCCGTCGAGCCATGCTTCAATGCGGTCCCACCGCTGTACCCACGGGCTCGCCGGTACTGCTTCGGCTGGCAGAGCGTTGTCCGCCGCAAACGGCGAATCGGCAGTCGTCATTGCACGGCTCCTCGGGTGACTGCCATGAACACGTCCTCGAGCGATTTCGAATGGCTGCCGAACTCGGCAACGCTCAATCCGGCAATGATCATCTCGCGGAGCAGGGCAACTTCGCTCTCGCGATCTCCCTGGTGGGAAAAACGCAACACTTGCCCTTCCACGACGATTTCCTTCACGTCGTCGCGCCCGTTGAGCCACTGCGTGGCCGACGTCATGTCGCCGAGGATGCGAACCTTCACCTCGCGATGCGGAGTCTGCTGCTTGTGAATCTCTTCGATTGAACCAGTCGCGAGCAGACGGCCGCGCTCGATGATAGCCACGCGATCGCACATCTCTCCGAGTTCCGTGAGGATGTGTGAACTGACGAGGACCGATTTGCCCACCGCAGCCAGTTCGCCGATCATTTCTCGCAGCTCGATGCGCGCTCGAGGATCGAGACCGTTGGCTGGCTCGTCGAGAATCAGAACGGCCGGATCATGAATCATCGACCGCCCGAGGCACAGCCGCTGCTTCATCCCTTTCGACAAGCCCCGAATCGGCTTTTCGGCCAGCTGATCGAGCTTGGTAAATGACATCGTGTGCTTAAGTGCCTGATGTCGTTCCCGCCCCACGAGGCCATACGACCGTGCGAAAAAATCGAGATACTCCGCACAGTTCACGTCGGCGTACGTGCCGAAATAATCGGGCATGAAGCCCAACCGCCGACGAACCCGGTCGGGGTCGTTCACCACCGAAAAGCCATCCACATAAGCGTCGCCGAAGGACGGCAGCTCCAGAGTGGCTAGTATCCGCATGCTGGTGGTCTTGCCCGCGCCGTTGGGCCCAATGAAGCCGAACACCTGCCCACGCTCAACATGGAAAGAAATGTCGTGAACAGCGCGAGTTGTACCGAAGTTACGGTGCAGCCGGCGCAGCTCGATCATCGGATGCGATGCGATCACTTGTCACCCCATCGTCCATGGACGACATGCAGGCTGCGGTCCTGGCGCATCTCGTCGACGCCGAGCGGCACTTCGGGCGGCGAATCAGTCACCGCCAGAAAGGTGCCTGGGTCGAGCATTGCACCATCCTTCCGGGCCAGCCGAAGCAGATTACGCTCCAGAATCCCCGTGGCCATTGCGGGAGGACTTTGACCCGGATCGACGTTCACGTAGCGGTAGTAATCGGTGAAGAGAAGTTGCGCCGCGTTGCTGTGCGACATGGGATCGTAATCCTTGGGATACGCTGGGGCGTTATCCTTGTAGATGGCGTTCAGCCGTTTTCGCACTTCGGCAACGCTTACTGTCTTTGCTTCGGCTGTCGCGCCTGAAGCCAAGTTTTCGATCTGCCAATAGGTCTTGGGACTAGGCTTGGTAGCTTGCGAGTTGGAATCGCCATCCTGAGCGCCGGATCCATCCGTTGACGATTCGGGCCCAATTGAACGGCTGTCAGCAATCACCAGATATTGGACGTTACAGCCGAGGTCGTTTTTCACCCGCGGCGGCCCACCGTCGGTGCGAGGCTGCACTACAAGCCGCGACTTTGTCGCAGTCGTCCGCACCACCAGGAACTGAGTAGCCGAACGTGACGAAAGGTAACCGGCCTCCAAACGCTGTCCGTCGTCCCAATTTAGCTTCTGGCCGGTCCAACGCTGACCATTGCGAGACGTCGGTTGATGGACCAGCGGATAAACCGCCGCATCATCGGGAAAGTGCAACCCTTGAGATGGTGCGATCGAGGCGTAGTACGACTGGCGCGACCAAGAGACCGCTTCGCCACTGCGAGCATCGAGTTCGGTGAAACTTCGGATCCTGGCACGTACGCCCAGGCCGTCGGTTACCACGGCGTAGAGAAACAGGCTGGCCGTAACAATGGCTGCTCCTGCAGGAACCGTGATTAGCAGCAGATACAGCCGCCGCCAGCGACCAAGAACGATATAGTTCACAGGCCCAATCACCGCGGCAAACAGCGTGATGAGCAGCAGAAAGGACAGCACCGGCGCCACTCCGACGCCTGGGATGAGGAAGTTCCAGAAGTCGCTGTTTTCGCGATGCAACGACATACCGTGACGGCGGAACCACATCCAATGTTCGCCCGGAATGGTCTGGAGCATCCACGTCCATTGCTGCGTCTCACCGGGAAACGGATTCTGTCCGGACATAGCCACCACATAGCCCAGCCCAGCATCACGAACGATGAACGGCCAAGTTTCCGGCGCTGGCTTGCCTGCGCTAAAGTCGGCCGCTTCGGCCGTAACTGCTGCGCCCGACGATTGATCGACTCCAGCGTAGTTGCCGGCGGACATCTGCTGCGAATACATCGGCTGTGAGTACATCGTCTGCGGCAGGCCGGCAAAACGCTTCTTCAGATCGGGCACTCGCCAGCCGCGATACTTCTCGTCGTCCTCAGGCCGTTGTGACCGTGGCGGCAACTTCAATCGCTTTTCCAGGTCGCCAAGATGCTCGTACTTTTCTCCCACGTCATAGACACAAAGCACAGACCCGGCTCGCAACCACTGCGTCAAGGCGTTGAACCGCTCGGGCTGCGATTTAGCTAGCTTTTCCAGGTCATCCCGCGAGATGAATACAAGGTCGAACGACGTCAATGCCAACCAGCGATTCGGCACTTCCTCGAGCGGCAATATCTCGGTCCGAGCGACATCCTTGAGTTGCGAGAGAAGGTCGATATCGCCAACTTTCTGCGAACCGTCGGCGGAGACCCAGATGGTTGCGTAGTTTGACTCAGGGAAGGTGCGAACGAGGTTGCGATAGTCAGGCAATTTGTGAGTTGGATTTGGATCGGTCGCCGTGGCTCGAAACTTGGCCACCTGCATATCGCGAGTCGCTTGCGGGGGCACGTCGGAGTCGATGAACAACAAGCCAGGGCTTGCTTCAGTCCAGTTCCAATAGTTGGTCCGCGCGAAGTTCAGATACTGGCCCGACAATTCCTCGATCTCTCTACCTCCTTCGGTAACATCCACATACAAGTTGTGCCACAGTTCGTCCTGCGGCAAAAGCAGTTGCTGCTTGACGCTGCGGCTGCCTTGAGGAATGTCGATGAGCGTCGAGACTTCTCGCTGAGATTGACCGATTGGCTTTAGCGTTACGCGTATCTGCCGGTCGCTGGCAGCAGGACCAGGCGTCGGAATGGCTTCCACCACGACGGGCCGGTAACCAGTGCCGTCAACCCAGCGCGTGTCGAGGTTCAGCCGCAACTTGCTGCGCAGCCTGGCTTGCGGCGACGTCGGCAGGCGATGCACGTCGCCCGAACCGGCGAAGGTCGGACAGCAGAACCCGAAGACGGCCGTTGCGACAATCATCAGTCGCGCAATACGAGCCAAAAAGCCCGCTTGTTGGTACACGGTCATAGCACTACCCAAGACGTCGATCTGACCGACGTTCCTCATTCTGGCTCGACCGGTGGGAGAATCTGCTTCGGCAAACCTGCATCGGCGAACGGTGATCCGGCTACTGTCTTGGTGCCACCGCTGAGAAATCGCAGTGTTGCATTGCATAGCCAGGCCGCAGCAAAGGCCCAGAAGTACAGCCCAAAAGCGATCGCAATGCTGCCGGCGCCCATAAGAAAGGCAATCGCCGCAGCCGCCTCTCCTCGAACGGCCTGCGCCAGCACCAAGGAGAGCACCGCAAACACTGCCGTGGCGATGAGCAGGGCACGAATCGAAAACTTGGGAAGGATCATGGCGCCGATTGTCCCACACCTGACCTGTTTTTCAAGCAACTGCGTATTCGACGAAACCGCCGCAATCTTGGTTTTCAGAAGCGGCTAGCGCATAAAAAGCGGTCCGGTCGAAAAACGAACGGACCGCTGATGGTTTTAAAACGCCCGAATAGGGCGTACTTCCGCCATCGCTCACCGGCGAGCGACCGTTTCGCCTATAGGTCGTCGGCTCGCAGCGTTTCCTTGGCGGGAGCCGCAGCCGGCTTGGCAGCGGTGACCGTCTTTGCTGGGGTGCTCGCCTTCGTTTCTGCCTTGCTTGCGGCCTGGGTTGCCGGCGGCGCCACGTAAACCGGAGTAGGATCGGTACCGTAAACGGCGACCCAGTAGGTCGCTCCATTCGGAGCCACGGCGTAGCCGAAGCCGGCATCCGTCGTCGGGCTTACGATCGACGCCATGTGAGCGCCGCTGCCCTGCCACATTGCGAAAGCTCCATCGACGGTGCCCGAGTTATAGGCAATGTTTTCTCGCACACCGCTGTGGAATCCGTACCGCTGGGCACGGTACTGGGGACCGCCGTTGGTGTAGTGGCTGAAGCTGCCCGTCGCGGCCATATAGTTGGCGTGATCCTGAGCGGCGCGGGTCAGGGCAGGGTTCATCCGGTGAGGACGGAGTCCCATTCGGCCACGGATAAAGTTGTTTCGGCCAAGCATTCCGAGCAGCGTGGGGTGCTCGTGCAGCTGCCGCTGCTTCCGCACGATCGTTTTCTGCGCTCGGGCAGGTTGAACGGCCGACTCCTCGGCACGGGCAACTCCCGCCATCATGGCGCAGAGAGCGATCAGGGTGAAGCATTTCTTCATCATCTTCCTCCATGGGGAACTGGGTGGGAAACGAACCGGCAGGAGGGCCGATTCAGCGGGAAGCCGGGCAAGCTGCCCTGACTTTGCGGGGCCGACTATGGTTGAGACAAGTAAGTCGATCAACCCCCTGCTCGCTCTAAGTCCTTTAGACTGGCCTTGACAGGATCAAAATTAACCAAATCTTAACATTCGGAGGGGTTGTCCGGGCAAAAGCGGCTGGATAGGCAAGCTGCCAGCTGCGTGATTGCAGATGAAGTCTTCGCGGAGGCACGCGTGTTACCAGTTACTACCGACTTACTTACTACATGCTTAACGAGCGCTGACCGGTTGCCAATGTGCTGCTGCTATGTTCAAACTCAAAGCTCACCCGGGCAACGGTTTGAAACCTGCTCAGAGTAAAACTCGCTCACCCCAATCACGTCGATGAACATTCTCGCCGAGCTGAAATCCCGCTTCGAACCGGTACTGCGCAACCTCGTTCCCGACCCCGGCCCCTCGCTCGACATGATCCGCGTCGCCCAGGACCCCAAGTTCGGCGATTACCAGGCGAACTTCGCCATGCCGCTCGGCAAACAACTCGGCAAGTCGCCCCGCGACGTCGCCCAGCAGATCGCCGCCGAAGTGCGGCTCGACGATCTCTGCGATCCGCCCGAAATCGCCGGTCCCGGCTTCATCAACCTGCGTCTGAAAGACGAATGGCTCACGCGCGAAGTGACTATCGCCGCGCACGATGACCGACTCGGCATCCCGCCCGTCGGTTCGCCGAAAACGATCGTCGTCGACTATTCCTCTCCCAACGTCGCCAAGCCGATGCACGTCGGCCACATCCGCTCGACCGTCATCGGCGACGCCCTCTACCGCATCCTCCAGTTCCTCGGCCACCGCACGATCAGCGACAACCACCTCGGTGACTGGGGCACCCAGTTCGGGATGATTCTCTACGGCTACAAACACTTCCTCGATCGCGAAGCCTACCAGGCGAACCCGGTCGCCGAACTCGGCCGTCTCTACAAGCTCGTCCGCCAATTGGCCGATTACCGCGACGCCCTCCGCACCATCCCCGAACTCGAAAACCGCATCGCGGATCGCGAAAGCGAGTTGGTGACCCTCAAAGCCCAGCCCAAATCGGGCGACAAAGCCGCCGACAAAAAGACCAACCAGGCCATCGCCAAGCTCGAAAGCCAAATCAAAGAGCAGCGTGAAGCCATCGAGTCGCTCCGCCGCAAAGTCGCCGCGGTCGACAACAACCCGCCCCTGATGACTCTCGCTGGCAACCACCCCGACATCGAAGAACTCGTTCTCGCCGAAACCGCCAAATTGCACTCTGGCGACGCTGAGAACCTCCGCCTCTGGCACGAGTTCCTCCCCAACTGCCGCGACGAAATCCAGCGAGTCTACTCCCGCCTGAACGTCCGCTTCGACCACGAATACGGCGAAAGCTTCTACCACGACCGCCTCGCCCCCGTCGTCCAAACGCTCGAACAAAAGGGCCTCGCCCAAGAGAGCCAAGGCGCCACCTGCCTCTTCCTACCCGGCTTCGACACGCCGATGATCGTCCGCAAAAAGGACGGCGCCTTCCTCTACGCCACCACTGACCTGGCCACCATCCAGTACCGCATGGAGACCTGGCAGCCAGCGGCCATTCTCTACGTCGTCGATCACCGCCAAAGCGAACATTTCGACAAGCTCTTTGCCGCCGCCCGCCTGATGGGCTTCAGCAATGTCGAACTGCAGCATATCAAGTTCGGCACCGTGCTCGGTTCCGACGGTAAGCCTTACAAAACCCGCGAAGGCACCGCCGAGGGCCTCGAAAGCCTCCTCGACGAAGCCGTCGCCCGCGCTCTCAAAATCGTCAGCCAAAACGACGACGCCAAACCGTCCGGCCGCGAACTCTCTGACGAGCAGCGTCAACAAGTAGCCGAAGTCGTCGGCATCGGCGCCCTCAAATACGCCGACCTCGCCGCCAACCGCACCAGCGACTACGAGTTCAGCTACGACAAGATGCTGCAGATGACCGGCAACACCGCCACCTACATGCAGTACGGCTACGCCCGCGTCCGCAGCATCTTCCGCAAAGCGGAAACCACCCCCGAAGCCGTCCGCAACTCATCCGCCACCATCCAGCTCACCCACCCCGCGGAACGGCAACTCGCCATCCAACTCCTCCGCTTCAGCGAAGCCCTCGATGAAGCAGTCGCCGGCTACCTGCCGCATCAGCTGACGACGTATCTGTTCGACCTCGCCAAGACCTACTCCACCTTCTTCGAAAACTGCCCCGTCCTCCGCGCCGAGTCCGAAGCCATTCGCACCAGCCGCCTCCTCCTCTGCGATCTGACAGCCCGCACCATCGCCACCGGCCTCGCGCTACTTGGCATCCAAGTGGTCGAACAAATGTAGCTGAATTCGCCAGAATTCAGACAAACCCGGTATCCACCTCGTCACGGCTCGCGGACCGTGGGAGGTGAAACCACGATGACACCAAGCCACGAAGGGCGCACCAAGAGGAAGAAAAAGAAGCAGAGAGAGATGAACGCCGTCGACTCAGACCTCTCTCCTTCCTCCTCCCCTTGGTGCGCCCTTAGTGCCGTCCGTGCCTTCGAGGCAAAGCTCGCTCAACGCCCCAATGCACCCGACTGGTGAAAAACCGGCAGGGTTTTTCACCAAAAAGCGTCTCCCTGGGGCCCCCAACTCGGTGAAAAACCTCCTGAGTTTTTCACCACACCCCGCTTCCGAGGGCCGCGATGACTGACGAATCGACCTCGCCCCATGGGTCGCCTGGAATTACCTTGCATCCTACAATACACCCGGACGTTAGTCAACAATTTTTTACTATTTATAGACAACCAAGCCGATCGGGTTTCGGCTAGAATAGTGTCGGGAAGAGCACTCTTGGAACGAACCGCTGTCACGCCCCTATGTTCACCGACCAGCAGCTTCACACGCTCGAACGTCGCCTTCTCGCCGCCTGCTGCGATGCGGCCGTCTGGGGCGGTTGCTGGCTGCTCCTGTTCCGCTCCTTCAGCCGCCCAGCCGACGAGCGATCACTTCCACTCTGGGGCGCTGCGGCGACAATCCTGCTGCTCGCCGTAGGGACGGAACTGCTCACCGGCCTCGCGCCCGGCAAATGGCTGACCGGCCTGAGGGTTTGCCGATCCGACTCCACGCCGCCGCCGATCTCCAGCCTTCTAATCCGCGGCGCCCTCCGCCTATTGCCGCTGGCGATCCTCCTCCTCGCCCTGCCAGCCAGCAGCACCACGACTCACCTGGCCGCCTTCACCACAGCAGGCACAATCGCCACCTGCTACCTCTGCGCCGCCTACCTCACCTTCATCCGCCGAGGCCTCAGCCCCTTCGACCTAGCCGCCGGCACCGAGGTAACCCGTAGCTGAGTTCGCCAGAATTCAGACAAACCAAGTTTTCCATCGGGCGGGAGTTCGCACTCAGTCGGAGGATGAACCACCAAGACACAAAGACACGAAGGGCGCACCACGAAGAAGAAAAAGAAGAAGCCGCCCGAAACTCCGTCGTAACTTGAGATGGCTTTCCGTCCCTATGTGTCTTCGTGCCTTGGCGCCTTTGTGGTTAAAAACAACCCGCTGCAAACAGCTTGCTCATCGTTCCACCAACCTTGTAAGCCCTTCGTGTTTTGGTGCCTTCGTGGTTCACACCTCCTCCGCAGGGAAAAACTCAAACCTTGACAGGCAAGTCAGCACTTGCCTATCATCCTCTCATGACCGATGTGTTCGACGCTCTCGCTACTCCCGCGCGCCGGGCGATCGTCGAGGAATTGACCGAGCGCGACGGCCAATCGCTGTTCGAACTTTGTGCTCGGCTGACGATGAAGCACCAGCTGGCGCTCACGCGCCAGGCCATCTCGCAGCATCTCGAAGTGCTCGAGTCGGCGGGCCTGGTCACCACCGAGCGACAGGGACGCTGCAAGCTGCACTACCTGCACCTCGGCCCGCTCCGAGCCGCCGTCAATTGCTGGCTCAAGCGACAAAGCAAAAGAAAGTAGTAGGCACACTCCGTGTGCCGTGGCCTTAGAACCGTGAACGAACGGCACACGGTGTGTGCCTACTACCTTGCCGCCCCGAACTTCAAACCTGCATCAAGAAGGACACACCCCATGAAAGTCATCGTCACAAGCATCCTGGTCGACGACCAGCAGAAGGCGCTGAAGTTCTACACGGAGAAGCTCGGCTTCGTGAAAAAGCACGACATCCCGATGGGCCAATTCAGCTGGCTCACGTTCGTCGGCCCCGGCGAGCCGGACGGAGTCGAGGTGGTGCTGGAACCCGATCAGCACCCCGCCGCCAAACCGTTCAAAGAAGCGCTTGTGAAGGACGGCATCCCGTTCACGATGTTCGGCGTCACCGACATCCAAGCCGAGTACGAACGACTCCAAACGCTCGGCGTCCACTTCACCCAACCGCCAGTCGACATGGGCCCCGTCATCACCGCAGTTCTGGACGACACCTGCGGCAACCTGATCCAGATTGCCCAGATGAAGTAGTGTAACGACCTAAACGAGGAACGTCTCGGATGATGCCTCGAGCAATTGACCGGATATACATCGGTGGTGGCGCCTCAAACGATAGCACATCTCGTGAGAAGCTGTTCGACTAAACATCCCTCTCTTGCAAGTAAAACTCAACTTACCCCTTCGCTCAAAGCATCATGATCGCGTTAAATCACACCGCTCACCATTAGTGATCATCGCCAATGTAGTGGAACGATTATCGCTCGCTGCCAACTAACTTTTCAGGCTAGATGACGATTCCCCCGCTGATGGCAGTCTGATCATTCCGACAACACCGGCCATCAATGACCCGATCTTCTCGCGAGGCTTGTCCTCCAACAACGACGACTCGAGCTTTGCTATAAGTTCGTCCTTTCCGATGCTACTCTGCGTTTGCATGAATATTACGATTGCCAACCGCGCATATTCGAGTATCGTTTCTGCGAGGCTTCCAGCTTGGCCAGCGTATTCATCGGCCATCGGCGAACCATGAACGAATGTGCTTCTAACATCGTAAGCTCGCACCAATTCCCGATAAGCTTTGACCGGTGGAACATTAGCGTACTTCAGGAGCGCGGCAGCCCGCTGACTAAGTCGGTGAGACAACTCTGACCGCTCTTTGGCCTTTAGAAACAATGCTTCGAGACAGCTTATCGCTAGTGCAATCCGACTTTCAATCGCACCACCCGCCAACAGGGCTTCACGATATCGCTTAAGAGCCATCGAGATCGGTTCTACAGCGGAGCTATCCGTTGGATGGCGACTAACGAGAGGCAGCATCGTCACAACGAAACTCTGGAGGTGGTCTGCATCGCTTTGACCAAGATCATAGGAATACTCCGAAGTATGCCGAGTGTTGCCTAGCATGTAGCCACTGGCCATACTCGCGCGTAAAATCGTTTCTCCCCGATAGGAGGAGCGAACCGCGCGAACTGAGCCAAGACGGTAGAGACGTAGAGTTTCTATGATTCGCTCGATCTCGCGCTGGACGTCGCTTGGTTTGGACGAGCGATGTTTGAACTCCAAGATCGATGAAGGATGGTCTTCGAACAGCTTGAACCCAAAGTCATGTGCCGTTTGCGAAACAAAGCCTGAAAGGTCATCTGCCGTCGGCTGGCGAAGAATAAGATCCCCACAAATCACGGATTCCCCCGGCACCCAAATACCTTGTAGCCAGACAGTCGCCTTCCAAATTGTCGGAGCATCATCCAAATCTCGTAACATTAACACCAGCTTATTGAGAATCTCATTGTCGCTAATGTTTCGGTCGCCATTTCCAAGAACCGCGTGAGCGAGAGACTTGAGAGCCTCCCTGGCTTTCTTCGGCTGCACTCCGTACGACGCGCACAAATCGACAATGATCCCGTCTAGCGTCGCTTCATCCTTCAGCAGCTTTTCGATAAAAGCGTCTTTATCTTTATGACTCCAGATACGTCGCTGCTGATACGCCTTGCGCCTATTGATACTGAAGTGTTTTTTCGAATAGCTAACGATTTCTACGATGTCACCCACCAATTGGACTTCGTTGTAAACGGCGTTATCCCGGTGTGAGCTTGCGATCACTTGCATGACGCGAAAGAGTTCACTCGGCAAGTTGCTTACAAGGGCGTCGGAGATTTCTTCAGAGTTAACTTTACTTTCATCCATGTACCGTTCCTACGTTAGCGCTCGGCAAAGGTGTATCTTTAGCTGACCGGATCAGATCAGAAGAGTCACCGCATGACTCACGTAAACATCTGCCGGTCCAGCATCCGGTAATTAATCGCCTCGTGCAGGTGCGATTCGGTGATGCTGGTGGGCGAGTCGAGCCCATCGAGGTCGGCGAGGGTGCGGGCGACGCGGAGGACTTTGTCGTGGGCTCGGGCGGAGAGGCCTAGCTCGTGCACGCTCGTCTTGAGCAGGTTCTGACAGCCGTCGCTGAGGCGGCAGAAGGTACGGATCTGGCGGCTGTTCATGCCGGCATTCGTGCGCGTCTTACCGCTCGCGAAGCGGGCCGTTTGGATGCGGCGGGCGGCAATCACTTGCTCGCGCATCTCGGAGCTGCTGGTGCCGGCCCGATCGGCTGACAACTCCTTGAACGGCACGGCGGGCACCTCGAGATGCATGTCGATACGATCCAGCAGCGGACCGGAAATTTTCGACATATACTTCTCGACCTGGGGCACCGAGCAGTGGCAGGGCCGGCGCGAATCGCCGCGGTAGCCGCAAGGGCAAGGGTTGAGTGCTGCGACAAGGATGAAGTCTGCAGGGAACGTCGTCGCGTGCAGGGCCCGCGAGATGGTGACCGTTCCTTCCTCGAGCGGTTGCCGGAGCACTTCGAGCGTCCGTCGTTGGAATTCGGGCAGTTCGTCGAGGAAAAGCACACCGTTGTGGCTGAGTGAAATTTCGCCCGGCGACGGAGGATTGCCACCACCGACTAGGCCCGCCTCACTGATCGTGTGATGCGGCGAGCGGAAGGGCCGACGAGCCAGCAGCGGCTGACCCGGCGTCAGCCGGCCAAGCGAACTGTAGATCCGCGTCGTCTCGATCGACTCGGGCGCAGTGAGCGACGGAAGAATGGTTGGCACTCGCTTGGCAAGCATTGTCTTGCCACTGCCGGGCGGACCCAGAAGAAGCAGATTATGGCCGCCAGCCGCAGCGACGGTGATCGCCCGCTTTGCCATTTCCTGGCTGCGGACGTCGGCGAAGTCGTCTTCGTACTTGCCAAGTTCGTCGAACAGCTCACCGATCCGCGAGGGGACCGGTTCGATCGGCAATTGCCCGGCAAAGAAACCGGCCGCTTCCGTCAGACTGCTGACGGGAATCACCTCGATGTCTTCGACGACCGCCGCCTCGCCAGCATTCTCGCGCGGCACCACAATGCCGCGCAGTCCCTTTTGTTTCGCAGCGGCCATCGCCATCGAAAGTGCGCCCTTCACCGGGCGCATGATACCCTCCAGGGCCAACTCACCGACGGCGGCATACTGGCCGAAGAGGTCGCTATTCAATTGTCCGCTGCCGGCGAGCATGCCGAGCGTGATCGGCAGATCGAACGAGCCGGCGCTCTTTGGCAACTCGGCGGGGGCCAGATTGACGACCACACGATCCTTCGGGCGAATGAAGCCCGAGTTGACAATTGCCCGTTCGATGCGATGGATGCTCTCCTTCACCGCGGCTTCGGGCAAGCCGACGAGCACCGTCTTGGGCAACGCTCCCGCCGAGACATCGACTTCTACTTCCACTGGAACCGCATCAATGCCCAGCAGCGAAAACGTATGAAGCTTGGCGAGCATGAGGAAGCGGCTTGCGAGTCGAGGTAGTTCAAGCGAGGGTGATGGCTCCCTATTGTTGTGGTGCGAATCGGCAATCGCAAGCTCGATGTTTTCGTTTGAAGTCGCGCTGGGCAGCAGATATATTGCCGACGGTTGATGTTCTTCCCGCCTCTCCGCACCGAGCGATTTACCTTCCGCCGGAGTTGCTCTCGTTTTGCCTGCCCGCAACAACGACCCCGTGCTGCGTTCGTCGTTCCGCGAGATGCTCGTGGTCGTGGCGATCTGGCTTGTCGCTGCCATTTGGTCGATCGGCTACTGCTACACGCATGGCTACGTAGGCGGTCCGAATCAACCGGCGACTCGCGACATCCGCTTTGTCTTCGGCTTTCCTGACTGGATTTTCTGGGGCGTGATTGTTCCCTGGGGTTTATGTGCCGTCGTGTCGCTCATCGTGAGCGTGTTCGTCATGCGGGACGAGGATCTGGGCGTCGATCCGGACGAGGAGGAGTTCGACGATGCCTGACTTGCTCTTTGGCGCCGCAACGTTACTCGCACAGTCGAGCGGCGATGCCTTGCCGACGCCCGGGCCAGGCGTCATCTTCGCGCTGATCCTGTTCATTGCCGCATCGGTCTGGCTGGGAACGATCGCGCAGAAGGTCGTGCGTCGCAGTTCGTTCGTGAAGGGCTTTTTCCTGGGCAACCGCGGATTGGGGGCCTGGGCACTCGCGCTGACCGCCACCGTTCAAAGCGGTGGCACGTTCATGGGCTTTCCCGCGCTCGTCTATAGCCATGGCTGGATCGTGGCACTGTGGATTGGCAGCTACATGGTGGTGCCGATCACAGGGTTTGGCATCGTCGGCAAGCGTGTGGCGCAAATCTCCCGCAAGACGGGCGCGATCACCATGCCCGACCTGTTTCGCGAGCGGTTCGCCAGCCCAGCACTGGGCCTGGTCACGTCGCTGCTGGTGATCTTTTTTCTGTCGGCAGCCATGGTGGCACAGTTCAAGGCCGGCGCTACGGTGATGAAGCTGGCGTTTCCCGGGACCGGGTTTCTCTCGTTTTCGGAAGATGCGGGTGGAGGCCTGCTGAAGGAAACGACTGCCGGTGATGCAGATATCGCCGAGGGCGCGTCAGCGGAGCCGCAGGCTGGGGATTGGGCTGCGAGGATGGAGTGGCTGAAGCAGAACGTCGATTGGCCGTACATGCTCGGCCTACTGATCTTCTCGTTCACCGTGGTCGGCTACACGCTGATCGGCGGGTTCCTAGCCGCGGTTTGGACCGACCTGTTCCAAAGCGTGATGATGTTCATCGGAGTGCTGCTGCTACTGGGATTGTCGTTGTATGCAGTGGGTGGGCTCGAGGCCGCATCGAAAGGGGCTGCCGAAGGAGCACAACTTGCCGCCGAAGTTGCGGCGGCAAAGAGCGATCCGCCCAAGGAAGCCAATCCCAATGCAGGCAACCGTTATCTGACCGGCCCAGGATTCACGACCGATGGCCGGGCCTTCCTGCCGCTGAGCCTCGCAGTTTCGTTCTTTGTGCTGTGGCCAGCGGCTGGATTTTCAACGCCGGCGAGCGTCACCCGCGTCATGGCCTGCAAGAACACTCGTACGTTGCGGCAGTCGATTTTTTTGCTTTGTGTCTACAACCTGGGCATCTACATTCCGCTCATCTGCATCTGCATGTGCGCTCGCACGCTGATGCCGAATCTGGCCAAGCCGGACGAGGTGGTGCCGCGAATGGCGCTCACGATGACCGAAGGTCTGCCGCTCGGCCAATTGATTTCTGGCTTGATTCTCGCTGCGCCGTTCGGAGCAATCATGGCGTCGGTCAGCACTTACCTGGTGGTGATTGCCGCTGGGCTGGTGCGCGACTTGTATCAGCGATTTTGGAACCCTGAGGCGACCGAGCGAGAGTTGAAGCGAATGTCGCGCCTCGGCATGGTGCTGGTTGGTGTGCTGGCCTTTTCGCTCAATGTCTATCCGGTGAAGTACCTGCAAGCGTTGATTGTGTTCGCATCCGGGGGAGTCGGCGCGGCTTTCATCGTGCCCGTGCTGATGTTGTGCTACTGGCGGCGAGCCACGGCAGCGGGCGCACTCGCAGCGATGGTCTTTGGGGCTGGGACACTGGTCGTGTTCTACGTCCTGGGGCCGATGATGCCCGATCGGATGATCGGTGCCGAAACGTCGTTCCGGCCTTACTTTTTTCTGGGAATGGACCCGCTCATCTGGGCATTGCTAGCGTCCGTGACCGGCGGAGTTTTTGTCAGCCTGGTCACCGAAGCACCGCGAGAGGAACTGGTTTCACGTTTGTTCGATGCGCAGGAGGCGTAAAAAACGGAGAACGATCGATGCATTGCGTGCGATGGTTGATAGCGTCTCTCTGCGCTCTTGAATTCGCTCTTTGTCTGGCCAGTGCCGATTCGGCCGCAGCTCAGGAGTCGCTCTGGATCGAAGCCGAACACCTGCGCGGCATTCGCGGCTACTGCTGGCCGATGGGCAAGCCCGAGATGAAGAAGACGGACGGCCACTGGGGCCTTTCGGGTCCCGGCTGGGCAGCCGAATGGGTGCAGGGAGGCGAAAGCGGATTTCTTTCGATCGCCACGGCGGCGGATGACGACCATGCTGTGGCCATTGCTGAGATCGACGTGCCGGTCGACGGCAAGTATCACGCTTGGGTGCGTTACGGCGACTGGCGCGAGGCAAGCGAGCAGTTCCAACTGCAGATTGAGCAAGCGGGCCGCCCCGCTTGGACCGGCCGCTACGGTGAGCGGCCCGTTGTCGAAGAGGACAACGAGATGAAGCTCTACTTCGGCTGGTCGTTCGGTTGGGCCAGCCAACCGGTCGAACTCGCGAAGGGTAAGGCAACGCTCAAACTGCTATCGACAAGCAAGCAGGCTCAGCCGCGACAGATCGATGTGATTGTGCTGACGACCGACGAGTCGTATCGGCCACTGGTCAAGGAACGCCCTGCTTCACGCACGTGGGCGCTGCTCGACGAGTACCGCAGCGGCATCCCAGCCGATCTGGAACCTCTCGCTCGTCGGCGTCCGAACTTCGAGCTGCCCGACGCGTGGCGGCTACGGACATTCCGCGACCGCGGCTTCCTCTACCTGTGGAACGTCAGCCATACGAGCGCTGTCGAGACATGGTTGAGCGACAAACCAGAACGAGTGAAGGTTCCTTACAACATCTCACAGCCGGACGTGCGCCAGGAGTTTGAGGCGAAATATGCCGGTAGCGACAAGGTGCCGATTTTTTCCGATCCACGCGTGGTGCCAACGTTCCACGGTGTCGGAGCGGGCGTCTTCGCCACGGACGAGAAGACCGGCGAAGTGAAAGACCTCGGCAAACGCTTCGCCCAGTGGCTCGACGGGCATCCCGATCGACCGTGGGCGATGATGATGAACTATCACAACGGAGAGAATATTGGCGACGCCGGAACCGCCATGTTCGCCAAGTATCGCGATCGCTATGTCGGGAGCATCGCTGGCGAGAGCCTCGGCTACTTCTACGTCGATGATGCGACGATGAAGCAAGCTACGGCCGGCGCTCAGACCAGGCGGCAACTCGTCGAAGCATTCACCCCGCCGTCGCTCGAGGCAAACCGGCAGAAGTATCGGGCCGTGTACGGCCGCGATCTCGATCCAAATCCGTATAACGACGTGATCGCCTGCTTGTCGATTGGCAATATCGCTGCGGTGCCCCTCTGTTATGACTGGGGCGCCCGCACGGCGGGTTACGAATCGTCGGCGGCGACGTCGAGCGTGCTCAGCATGCGGTGGGCCTTCATGCGCGGGGCAGCTCGGCAGCATAAAGGACTAACGGCGACCTATCGCAGCTGCAACTTCGGAGATTCGTCGACACTGTTCAGCGAGACCGCCACGTTCTCGCAGCCGAAGAACTTCTACGACAATTATTACAGCGTCGTCAGCGGCGCCGGCATGACCTGGTACAAGATGGACATCTGGTACCAGTACATGGCCGGGTCATCGATGTTCTACCACGAGCAAGGCTTCGACGAGTTCTGGAAGCCCGGCGGAACGACGGCGGCTGGCATCCATGAGGTCGAACTATCGCCCAAGGGGAAGCTGGTAGATCGATTCCTGCGAACCACCGCAGCCGAGCCGGACCGCGGCGAGCCCTATACGCCGATAGCTTTCCTCGTCGATTATGCCCACGGCTGGGAGCCGGCGCCTTTTTGGCCGAACTCGTTTAAGAACTGGCACGGTCACCAGGATCGGTTTCTCTACGGTGATCACGAAAAGATGCTCGAGCAGTATTTTTGGACCGCCTTTCACCCCATCGGCCCCGAAAGCGAGCAGCCCATCACGGCGACCAACGAAGTGTATCTGCCCGGCGTGTTCGGCGACATTTTTGACGTGATCTATGCCTATCCCGATGTCAGCAAGTGGCGGACGATCGATAGCTATCCGGTCGTGATTGCGACCGGCGACATCGAAATGACAGAAGCCGAAGGAAATCGCCTCGCGCAGTACATGGAGAGCGGCGGGACGCTAGTTGTGGCCGACACGCATCTGACAGGGCCTGGCGCCACGGCGATCAAGCTGCCTGGGGTGGGAGACTACAAAGAAGCTGCCGGTTTCACTTGGACTCTCGGCCCCGACGAGCAGTTGAACTCGCAGCGGTTTCGCTTTCGGCCGATCACATTGCCGGCCGACAATCCGCAGGGCGCAGACAACTCGCGTGTTTTGGCCACGACGGAAGCAGGAGATGCGGTCTGCGCCTCCTTCGAACGAGGGCAGGGAAGATTGATCTACATCTCGGTGCCACGGGGGCTCGGGATCGACCGTAACGCGCATCCCATCGTTGCGAAGCTGATCGCCCATCTCTCACGCGGCCTGATGCCAGTGGAAGTTCAGGGCGAGGTGAACTGGCTCGTCAACCGCAGCAAAACCGGCTGGCTGGTAACGCTGCTGAACCCGGCGGGCCAAGACAAACCACAACACGGCATCACGCCCACCGACTACCGGCAGAACAAGCAAGTGACCATCCACTGCAAAGTACCCGCCACCACCGCCCGAGACCGCCTGCTGCCCGACGATCGATGGCCGGTGAAAGAAAGCAAGGTCGAACTGACTGTACCCGCTGGCGGGGTGCGCATCGTCGAACTTCGTTGAAGTGGATTTCTGAACAGCCCGTCATGAGCATTGTGTCAGTTCCGGTAAGTGGCTTCGAAATAATCATTCTCTGAGAAGGTCAGATGCGACTCTCAATTCCGATTCGTTCTTTGTGTCTTTGTGCCTTTGTCGTTCAAGCGGCTTCCTCATACGAAAGACAGAATTGGCTGTGGACCACCGCTTATGCGGTGCCGAAGGAGACGACCAGCGAAGGGAGTGGCTACTTTTCGCTCATCGAGGGGAAGAACGGCAAGCTGTACGTCGGTTCGGCCAAGTATGGCAGCAATGCCTACCTGCTTGAGTTCGATCCCCAGACGAAGCAGTTGCAGGTGGTCGTCGATTGCATGAAGGAGATTGGCAGCACAGCCACCGGCTTTGCGGCCCAGGCCAAGATTCATACGCGAAACAACGTTGGCGAGAGCGGCAAGATCTATTTCGGTACCAAGCAGGGATATCCCAAAGAGGGCGAGAAGCGGAGCGACTATTCCGGCGGCTACCCGATGGTCTATGACCCGTCCACTGGGAAGACACGGGTCTACGACATCCCCATTCCGCAACAAGGTGTGATCAGCGTCACGCCGGACGAAAGTCGAGACGTCGCCTACATCTCGACCTGCGACGATGCCAGGCCGATTGAGAGTACGCACTTCATGCAGCTCGATCTATCGACCGGCAAATACCGCGACCTGCTCGACTGCCGGCACATGTATGCGTTCATCGTGCTCGATCATCTCGGCAGGGCGTATCACCCCATACTTGGCGGCAAGATTGCCCGCTTTGATCCGCGCAGCGATAAGCTCGAACAACTGACGCAAACCATCGATGGCTCGCTGCCGAGCGAAGCGTCATTGCTGGCGCACGCAGAGAGTCATCCGCTGAATTGGGATTTCTCGCCAGACCGGAAAACCTTGTGGTGTGTCGCGATGAGCGGCAACGCGCTCTATAGCTACGACTTGACCGCCGAAGGGGACACACTGCCCGGCAAAAGTCACGGCCCGTTACTGGCCGCTGCGAATAAGACCGACTGCCGCGCGATGTGCGTCGCAGCCGACGGCACGGTGTGGGCCGGTATCAACGCCACGTTCGAGGACGGCGATCGGTTACACCTGGTCAGCTACAAGCCTGGGTCGACAGGCTGTGTCGATCACGGGCCGCTGGCCATACGCAACCCTGACTACACCAAGTTCACTGGCGACGACGGCAAGGAACTGCCGTGGCATCACGGGGTCCACAAAGCGACCGACGGAACGCTGCTGCCGCGCTATACCGTCATGGCCATCGCGGCGGCGACCAGCGGCAAGGTCTATGTGACTACGCTGTATCCGTTCACGCTGCACGAGATTGACGTGCCCCGAAAGTAGCTGAATCCGCCGAGAATTCGGACAAACACGCTGTTCCCTCGCGAGGCATCTGAATTCCTGGCGAATTCAGCTACGGGGATGATGCCGCCGGGCTCCGTTCGCTCTGCCCTACCGCCGCTCATGCTTTCGGCTGACAATGGCGGCATGACTTCGCCGCCTCTTACGCGTGATGCGATCGCCTCGCTCTACTTCGAGCAGTTGCCTTATCCGCCCTACCCGGTTCAGGAAGAGGCTCTGCTCACGTACTTCACCGCCGAACAAGGCGTGCTCGTTTGTGCCCCTACCGGAACGGGCAAGACGCTGATCGCCGAAGCCGCCCTTTTCGAGGCGCTGCACACCGGCACCAAAGCGTACTACACCACGCCGCTCATCGCTCTCACGGAGCAGAAGTTCTCCGAGATGCAAGCGGCTGCCGTTCGCTGGGGGTTTTCAGCCGACGACGTGGGGTTGGTCACCGGCCATCGACGAGTGAACCCTGGGGCCAAGGTGCTCGTTGTCGTTGCCGAGATTCTGCTGAACCGGCTGCTGCATAAGGAAGCGTTCGACTTTGGCGAAGTGTCCGCCGTCGTAATGGACGAGTTTCACAGCTTCGCGGATCCGGAGCGAGGCATTGTCTGGGAACTCTCGCTCGGCATGTTGCCTGCTCACGTTCGGACGCTGCTTCTGTCGGCGACCGTGGGCAATGCGTTTGAATTCACGCAGTGGCTGCGGCAGCAACACAATCGTTCGCTGGAGTTGGTGCAGGGGACCGAACGGAAGGTGCCGCTCAGCTTCCATTGGGTGGGCGATCAGTTGCTCACCGAACAAATCGAGAAGATGGCGGAAGGAACAGACGAAGCTCGCTACACGCCGGCCCTCATCTTTTGCTTCAACCGCGACGTGTGCTGGAACGTGGCCGAAACGCTGAAGGGCAAGTCGCTCCTCGCCGACGGCCAGCAAAAGCGGCTGAGCGACGAACTGGCGAACTACGATTTGAGCAAAGGTGCCGGACCGAAGCTCAAGGCGCTGCTGCAGCGAGGCGTGGGCGTGCATCATGCGGGCATCCTGCCGCGATACCGCCGGATCATCGAGGAGCTCTTTCAGAAGAAGCTGCTCAGCGTTTGCGTCTGCACCGAGACACTGTCGGCCGGGATCAATCTGCCTGCACGCAGTGTCGTTCTGCCGACGCTGTTGAAAGGCAAGCCGGGTGAGATGAAGCTGGTCGATCCGAGCACCGCCCATCAAATCTTCGGCAGGGCAGGGCGGCCGCAGTTCGACAACCAAGGACATGTCTTCGCGCTGGCGCACGAGGACGATGTGAAGATCGCTCGCTGGCGGGAGAAATTCGACCAGATCCCCGAGGACACGAAGGATCCCGGCCTGCTGCGGATGAAGAAGGAGCTGAATCGCAAGAAGCCGACCCGTCGACAGACCGAGCAATACTGGCAGGAAAGTCAGTTCGAGCAGCTTCGCAAAGCACCTCCCGGCAAACTCTTCAGCCGCGGACCGATGCCCTGGCGACTGTTGGCATATTACCTGGAAGCCTCGCCCGAGATCGAACCGCTCCGCCGGATCGTTAGCAGGCGCCTTCTTGAGAGCACCAAGCAGGTCGCCGCGCAGAAGTCGCTCGACCAGATGCTCATGAACCTTTGGGCGGCGGGCTATGTAGCCCTCGAGCCATCCCCGCCCACCAAAGTCGAAGTGGAAGCAGCTCAAGCGGAAGCAGAGGCCGCCAAGGAATCGTCCAAGAAGCAAACAGCCGTCGAGCGGGCCCTGCTGCAATGGGAACGGTCGGGGTTGTCTCGCGAGAAGGCACTCGGCGAAGCGGGCGCGAAGCTTCCCGAAGCCACCAAGGCGCCGGCTGCCGAACCAACCGGCTATCGGCCGATGTTCGCCCATCCCACGCCTCAATTGGAGAAACTAAGAAAGGTTCGGGGCATCAATCCGCTGTATGCGGTGTATCTCGCAAACCAGCTTGGTATCGCCAGCCGAGAAGAACGAATTCAGGCAATTGAGAGCGTGCTGGAAATGCCCGGCTCCGTGGCTCGCATGTGCCGGGTACCTCGATATGACGAGATGCCGCCGGGCCCGCTGGCAACGACGCGGCTCGATGTGGAGTTGTTGCAACTAGGCCTGGCAACTCCCGAGCAGTTGGGAGCTCCGGTCGAGGAGAAGGAAGAAGAAAAGAATCGCGGCGGCATGTTTGAGGAGGAGAAGGTCTGGCCGCTCACGCTCGGGGAAAAACTGCGTCTGCTCTTCGACGCCAGCTTTCCCGGAGTACATTCGCTCTACACCACCTCGGTCTGGGCGGCAGGTGAGGTGCTCGAGTTTAACGGCAACTTCGACAAGTACATCACCAGCCGCGGCCTGCAAAAGCAGGAAGGTGTCATCTTTCGTCACCTGCTGCGAATGATCCTGCTCCTGAAGGAGTTCGAGGTGCTCACGCCCCCCGACGTGAGCCCTGACGAGTGGCGGGCCGACCTGCGCGACCTGAGCGAGCAACTCATTCAGTGCTGTCATAATGTCGACCCGACGAGCACCGACAAGGTGCTGGAAGAAGCAGAGGAAGACATCGAAGCATAGAACACAGTCACCGGGAGCGTGCCTACTTAGCTCACCGCTCTGTGCTATGCTGGACCCCATGTCCTCGACCTATCCTGGCCCCGGCGACGACGGGGCGCTGCCACTCGAATCCGCTGCCCGCTCCGGACCATCGACCGACGTCCCGAGTCCCTTTTCCGCCCCAGATCCTCGTCCGGGCGAGCAGTTCGACGCCAGTTCCTTGCCGGGCGGCGATGCTGTCGCCCGACAACCCGCTTCGCCGACGACTCAGCAGCAAACTGACTCGCAAGTACGTCAGCGCAGGTTCTGGCTGCCGGTGTTTTTGTTTGTCTTGACCTGCTTTTCAACGTTTTTTGTGGGATCGATGCGGTGGGCTCCGTTTGAATACATCGGCATGTCGCTGCAAGGGGCCTCCTCGTATGAACCGCCCAGCTTTGACGTCGATATGACGCCAATTCGCCGGCAAATTTACTCGCATTGGCGAGACGGCCTTGTCTATATGCTCTGTGTGATCGGCATCCTGCTGGCGCACGAGATGGGGCATTTCGTGATGACGCTGGTCTATCGGGTGCGATCGAGCTACCCGTTCTTCATTCCGCTCCCAATCTCGCCGATCGGCACCATGGGAGCCGTGATTGCCATGGACGGGCGAAAGGCGAATCGGAAAGAGATTTTCGACATCGGCCTCGCGGGCCCACTCGCAGGACTGGTCGTGGCGATTCCGATCTTGATCTACGGCACTTCGGTTATTGATTTCCAGCGCCCCGCATCCGGTGTCCTTACTGTCGGCAATCCGCTGGTCATCCAGTGGATGCTGAGTTACTGGCAGAATGCCGGGTACGATCCAAGCGCCGGTGTGGCGATGAGCCAGGCCAACCCGTTCTACATGGCCGGCTGGGTCGGGCTGCTCGTGACCGGGCTCAACATGATGCCCGTCAGTCAGCTCGACGGAGGCCACGTGACCTACGCCCTACTGGGGCGGAAGGCACATTGGCTCGCCAGGGGGTTTATGTTCGGTGTGATTGCGTACATGGCTTTGACCTGGAACACGACCTGGCTTTTGATGGCCGTCCTGGTTCTGCTGATGGGCACGGATCACCCGCCGACGAGTGACGATACAGTGCCGCTGGGTCGCGCACGAACGATCCTAGGCTGGCTGTCGCTGCTGATTCCCATCCTTTGCTTCGCACCGCGGGCGATCTTGATGTAAGTCGCCCCTTCGCAACTTAAGATGGCGAGTCGACCACTTCGGCCACTACCGAAGTTTCCTTGCTGGGCATGGCCACCGCGTTAGGCGGCTGTTTGAGGAGTCGCTTGGCTGCATAAAACCAGCGCCGTTCCTGAAACCGCCAGACCGGCGTGCCGCGGCGGTAACGTAGCAGAATATCGTTCAGGATCGCCCGTGCCTCGTCGATACGTTGACCGCTTTGCAGCAAGTACTCCGCGTAGAAGTATCGCGGGCCTTCACTACGATTGCGAGCGATCAACTCTCGAAAGATCGGCATCGCTTCATCAGCGCGACCTTGCTTGCTCAACACCCGAGCTTTGAGCAACGAGTGCTGCAGTTGCGAGTCGAGCGAGCGCTCAGGCGTTGTTCGAGCAATCATCGCGGCCGCTTCATCCACGCGGCCAGCCTCCAGGTGCGCCTGCGCGAGTCGCATGAGCAGTTGAGGATCGTCCTTGAACGGTCCGCGTAGTCCTTCAGCAAGTACCTGGCATTCTCGGTCGAACTGATGAGCGGCATGCAATTCGTCGGACAGTCGCAGCCGGTTTTTTACCGTCGTCGAGTCCGCCAGCGCTTCTTCAAGGATGCGGATGCGCTCTGGCGAACTCTTCAGTCGCCAGAGCAAAGTATGCAGGTCGCCCTTCGCCACCGACTGACGAACTTCGAGCAACAAGTAGGCGGTAAGCCCGACGATTGGGAAGCCGAAAATGACCCACAGCCACCAGTACGGCCTCCCCGAGCGGATAACGTGGATCAGGCAAGCCAGTTGGGCCAGCAGCAGGACGGGCCCAAGGAGAGTGAGAACCCAGCCTTGCATGATCAGCAACTCATAGGGATGCATGATGGGTGCTAACCCTGAGATCGGACCGCGAAATAAGGCCCTGGTAAGGATAGCCGACCGGAGTGGCAGCGAACAACCGATTCTTTGGCTCTAGTCTTTGGCGGCCGGGTCTTGCGATGCAATCGCTCGCTCGAAGATTCGCTGAAAGCCGTCGGCGATGCGCGGCACCACAAAGATAGACTTATTCTGTTCGACGACATGGATTCGCCGGCAGCGAAAGTCGAAGACCAACACCGCCGCGTTGTCGTTCTGAGACAAGCGCATGGCGTGCGTCCATTCGGACTCGCAATCGTCGGTAGGCGGATGCCAGACAAAACTGGCGTCCTCGGTTAGCGAATGCCGGGCATGGATCAGCCCGGGCGAATTATTGAGTTCGACGGTGGCCGTGACGCGGTAACGTTTGCCTTCGACGGCAATGTCGCTGCCGACGGTTGTCATCACCGTTTCGACTTCACCTGACTCACTTTTCGGTTCGTCCTGCGGCTCGAGAACGAGTAATTCTGTCTGACGGGCAGCGCGGATCAATTCCGACGCCTCCGCCCCCCAAAATTCAGCCGCCTTATGCCCCTGTTGCCAGCGCCAATACCAGGCGAAAACGGCGAGTCCCAGGGCGACTGCCAGGATGGCTGCGACAACGAACTTTCCGCGGTCAGGCATGGGGGTCGATGGACAACGGCGCTGAGGCTGCCTATTTTCCAAGGCCTTATTGTGGCTTATATTAGTCGACTTTCCGCAGGAGTGCTGCCACGTGGCCGACAAGTTCGATCCGTATCGCGAAGCTCAGGTGGTCGAGATTGAAACCGTCTGGCCGGACGAGCTCGAGTATCTCGACTCGCTTGATCGCGCCAGGATCGAAGCTCGGCTGCACGGCGACGCGGCTCATTGTGCTGGCCTTGAGTATGTGCGCGTGCACACCGGTTTCTGCCGGAGGATCACCGTCACGCCTGCCGATGTCGAGCGAGTGCAGGCCGCGGCGCGATAAGTTTTTTGTTCGGAGCTGCAAGTGACCGAGGCGCCCCAAGTCGTTCGTGTTTCGTTGGGCGAGCGCAGCTACGAGATCCATATCGGCAGCCACGTGAGCGCGGCCGCTGGCCTGCTCGTGGCTTCGCAAATGGGCAGCCGACATGCGGTCATCGTCACCGATCCCAATGTCCGGCAACCGCACGCGGAGCGGGTAATGCGATCGCTCGCCGATTCGGGCGTGCGAGTCGACGGCTTGATGGTCGCTGCCGGAGAGCCTACGAAGTCGCCCGAGCAGCTTGTTCGCCTGTGGAACGAATTGCTGGAGACCGGGGCCGATCGCAAGTCGGTCATCGTCGCGGTAGGTGGCGGCGTTATCGGCGACCTGGCCGGATTCCTGGCGGCAACCTACGCACGTGGTTTGCGATTTCTTCAGATTCCAACCACGTTGCTCGCGATGGTCGACAGCAGCGTCGGCGGCAAAACAGGCATCAACTTGCCAGCGGCCAAGAACATGGTCGGCTCATTCTGGCAACCGTCGGCTGTGCTCATCGACACGGAAGCACTGAAGACTCTTCCCGAGCGAGAATATCGTTCTGGGTTGGCCGAAGTAGTGAAGTACGGCGTGATCCTCGATGCCGACTTCTTCGAGTACCTGGAAGGCAATGTCGACGGACTGTTACTACGCGACCCGGAAGTGATGAAGACGATTATTGCTCGCAGCTGCTGGCTCAAGGCCGGCGTGGTGGAGCAGGACGAACGCGAGGAGACCGGGTTGCGGGCCGTGCTGAACTATGGTCACACCTTCTGTCACGCGATCGAGGCAGTCGCCGGCTATGGGCAGTACCTGCATGGGGAAGCCGTCGCCATCGGGATGGTTTGTGCTTCGCGACTGGCCCAGCGGCTTGGGCGCATCGATGCGGAACTGACCGACCGACAAGAGCGATTGCTGGCGAAGCTAGGCCTGCCAACGGCGGTGCTCGGTCTCGATCCGGACGAATTGGTGTCTGCGATGCGGCACGACAAAAAGGTGGAGCACGGCCAACTTCGGTTCGTGCTGCCGACGAAGCTCGGCCACGTTGAATTGGTCGGCGGAGTCGATCCTCAGGCAGCCCGCGAAGCACTACACTCCTAGTGGTTCAGCGGCCTTCCGCCTCGCCAAGGGTTGCCTTAGGGCGAGTTACCGCAAAAATTGTAAAACGGTGCGTACGTCCCGCGTCGCGCCCACTCCTGACACACAACTCCTTACCAGCCAAGTTTTTGGCCAATGGAGATAATTATGGCAGAACAAACGGTCTTTGTGGTCGACGACGATGCAGGGGTGCGCGACTCTGTCGTCGAAATGGTAGGCGTCAAAGGGCTTGCAACTCGCAGCTTTCCTTCGGCAGAGGCATTTTTAGCCGAGTACGATTCTTCCTGGACCGGCTGCCTTGTCACCGATGTGAAGATGGAGGGCCTGACGGGTCTTCAGCTCCAACAAAAGCTGATCGAGCTCGGCTGTACGCTGCCCATCATCATTATCACTGGCTATGCCGACGTGCCGATGGCCGTCCGCGCGATGCAAGCTGGGGCGGTCACCTTCCTGGAGAAGCCGGCGAAAGATCAAGAGCTGTGGAGAGCCATCGAACAAGCGCTCAACATTGGCCAGTCCCAGCAGGCAATCCGGCAGCAGAAGGGGGATATCGAGACCCGCCTGGCCACGCTGACAGAGGACGAAGTGCTGGTACTGCGAAAGTTGCTGGAGGGACTGCCGAACAAGCGAATCGCCGCCGATCTGGACATTGGCTTGCGGACAGTTGAACTTCGGCGTTCAAACATCATGCGGAAGATGGGCGCCGGTTCTTTGCCCGAACTGGTTCGCCTGGCGATTGCGGTCGACTTTCTAAAAGCAGTCGACACGCCAGCGTAGTCGTTTTCCGCATCGTCACGAAATCAACGCTGCATGCCGTGCTGACTTCGCGCCGGCATGCAGAGTATTGATACGTCGTCAGCGACTTCTCTACTTGGTCGCCGGCTTGGCATACGAGAGCGCGAGCAGAGCATAGCCTGTCGACAAGCTGGCGTCTCCTTCCAACCAGCGCGGGTTCTCGTTCACGAACGAGCCGTCCTCTCGCTGCCGCTCAGCCAGTTCGGCGATCAGTTCTTTCCGCCAATCGTGGGCCACACCCTTCTCGTCGACAAACTTGTCATCCCCCACGGCGGCCAAAGCTTTGGCGAAAGTGTTGTAGTAATAGTACAGCCCGGCGGTGCCCATACCTGGATTGCTATCCAGGTCGTAATTCTTCTTCAGCCAGGTGGTTGCCGCCTTCACTCGCGGATCGTCGGGGCCAACACCCGCGTAAATCATGCTCTTCAGCCCCGCATACGTCATCGACGCGTAGCTGCGAAGACCGCCGGTTTCCGTCTCTCCGGCTTGGCTCGAGCCGCCGGCAGCCGCGGTGTAATAGAAGCCGCCGTCCGGATTCTTGGCAGCGAACGGCGTTGTGTTGTGTTCAGTCTCGAGGTTCTGGCAGCGCGACACGAAGATCAGGGCTCGCTGCATGGCTTCGCTATTCTCGTCGTTGCCGGCAGCCTTCAGGGCGTCGACCAGGAACGAAGTGTTCGAGAGATCCGGCCGCTTATGTCGGCCGTAGCCAGCGCCGCCGTAGTCGAAGTCCGATTTTTGCTTTCCTTCGCTTTCGTCGAATTGAATGCCTTTCACGAACTTGTCCGCGGCGGCAATCGTCTTGTCATACTTCCCATTCCGGTTTGCTTCGGCGAAGCAAAGGAGCGAGAGGCAGGTTTCGTAATTCTTGTAGAGGCTCTCCTCGGCGTAGATGCCACCATCTTTGCGAATGAAGCCTTCGAGATATTTCAGGCTCTTGGCAACCACGGGATCTTCCGGCGAGCGTCCGTGACGAAGGATGGACGTGGTTACGAGGGCGGTCACACCCGGCCCAGCGGCCGCATTGTAGGAACCATCCGCCGCCTGCCCCTTGCTGCCTAAGAAATCGATGGCCCGCGAAACGATCCGTTCATAGCTTTCTGATGACTGCTCCTGAGCCGCAACCGGAAACACGCAGCCGGCCACAAGCCCGAACAGAACGATTCCCCACGCTCTTCCACGAAACGCCATTGAACGTTGCTCCAATTAAACGAGAGGCCGACGACTAGGTTCTGCTGGTACTTGGCATGCCCGAGGCCGAGTCATGAAGGCCCCGGTGCGGCAGAACGACCTATTTTCGCATGTCTTGGCTGTAAGGTCCAACTAGCTGCATGACCAAAAATGCGACAGGCAGGGACAAAAAGTGGCCCTAAATGCCGCTTTGAAGATCCAGCGCGGCCAAGTTTCGAAGGTTCAACTGCAAGTCATCTATTGCAGAACGGCAAGAATGTCATCCTCTCTCAGGATGAGCACCTGTTCACCATCGATCTTCACTTCGGTCCCCGCATAGCTGCGAAACACGATGCGGTCGCCCTCTCGAACCTGTTGCGGTGACCGGTCACCCGTGGGAAGCAGCGGTCCATCACCCACGGAAAGGACTCGCCCCTCCTGAGATTTCTCTTGCGACGATCCCGGCAGAATGATTCCGCCGGCGGTGTGCTCGTCCGGCTGCAAGCGCTTGACGACTACCTTGTCCCCGAGGGGTATCACTCTCACAGCTTTTCTTCTCCGCGATCGAGGACTCGGAATTTCATGAGTCGGGGGAATAGTCGAACCGATGCGATTTTGGCATCGCTAGCAGCCACCCGCAAGTATTAAGCATGTCTGGCGAACGGCATGAAGCCACCCGTAAGTAGAGCTGGACGTCAGTTTGTTAGGGTTGCATTGATTTCCAGGGTGCACCGCAGCCGATGAGAAGCAAGAGAAACTTTGTCGATTACATCGCCTTTGCGGGCTCTGCTCCAGTCAGGACAGCCGATGAATCAGACCCTTCAATCCGACCATACTGCTCAAGTCGCAGGCCAGCAACTGGTTACAAGCCGGGTCGACGGCCCGCATGGCGTTACGGAACGGTCGAAAGCGGACGGCGGTCAAAGTGAGATCTCGATTGTCGACGCAGAGATCGATTCGGACGCTGCGGCAGTCTCGGCCGCGGCGAGCCATTCGGCCGAAAGCCAACAGGAGCACCTGGAGAAGCAGGCAGCCGAACTGGCTGCCCACCTGCAGGCCAGGCTGCGAGAGATCGATCGGCGTGAAGCGTCGCTCAATGCCCAACTGGCCCAGTCCGAATCGAATGAACGGCTCTATCGTCTCTGGCAGCAGGAGCGACAGTATGAATACGAAGAGCGAGAAGCTGAATTGAAGCGTCAGCTTGCCGACCTTCAGATGCGCGCGGCCGCCGTCGCCTCGGGTGAGCAGACCCTCGATTCTCTGAACGAAGCCGAACGCCGCCTGGCCGAACGGGAGCAGGAACTTCAGCAGATCGAGCAGCAACTACGCGAGCAACGGCAGCAGTTGGACCGCGAAGCTCACGCCATTCGCCACGGGCAGCAGATGTGGCAGCAATACCGCGATCAGCAAGAAGCCCAGCTGGAAGCTGAGCGCCGCCAACTCTCAGCCGAATTTGAGCAACGCCGCACCGAGTTCGAGCAAAACCACCAGCAACGGATCGAGGAACTGGTAGCCGAGCGGGACCAGTTTTCAACTCAGTCGGCCGACGAGAGCCTGTCGCAGAATCAGATTGATCTGCTGCACGAGCAATACAAACATCTGGAAGTGCAACTGCGCGAGCGGCACGCCGAGCAGTTGGTTGAGATGAAAGAGAAGTACGAGGCACTCGAGCAGGAACTTCGGCTGCACTATGAGGCTCGGCATACAGAACTCGCGGCAACCCAGCTCCGTCTGCACGAGGAGCGAACCCAACAAGACAGTTCCGCGCAGGAGGAGTTCGAGCAACTGGCGGCCGAACTAAACCTCCAGCACCGCGAACGGCAACAGAAGCTGGACGAACTGTATCGCCAGACCGACGCCCAGCGGCGAGAGCTGCAGAAGGAACTCGATACGCTTGCACAGCAGCGGCAAGCGTTTCAGCAACAGGCAGAAGAGCAGCGCGAGTCGTTGCTCCGCCGCGTGCACTCGGCTGAAGCGGACATCGAGAAGCGTCGGGAGGCCGTGATCGAGCGGGAAGCGTGCCTGGATCGGCAGCAGGAAGCCCTGGAGCAAGTCCGGAGTGAAATTGCGGCTCGCGAGCGGCAAATGCTCGAGATGCGTATCGTGGCCGAACAGCTTTGGGCACAGGTGACGGGCCGGTTGAGCTCCGCGGAAGTGACACAGTCCATCGCCCACTTGCGCCTCCAACTTGCAGAGCACTATCGATTGCAGCAGGACTCGCTGCTGGAACAAAAGGCCGAGCTACTGCAGATCGGCGAGCACGCCCAGAAGCAGCATCAGGCGCTCGTCCGCCAGCGAGAGGAACTCAAGGCCTGGGCTTGCACCCAGCAAGCGGAGATCGAGCGGCAAGCTCAGCGGCTCGTCACACGTGAACTGGAGCTTGACGAGCAGCAACAGCGACTCGAACAAGTGCAGCAAGGCTGGATGCAGGAGCGGCGGCGATACGAACAGCAGATTCGCGAACTGGTCCAGCAGCGCGACCGCCCACTCGTGGCAGCTTGATCCGGCTGTAATTCCGTTGCCTCCCGATCAGACATCCGCGACGGGACCAGGGGCTGAACGAGCCGGTCGGCCCAGGATTGATCTGCTAAGATAAGGGGACCTATCCAAACGCCTCGCTCCCGGAGCTGTCCCACGCAATGAGTTACGGCCGACCTGCCGCGGATGTTGCCCCTCCCAGCCTTGAGCTGACCACCGGCTGGCACTGCAGCCACCTCTACTACCGGTTCGATCGGGCCGCCATTGCTCGAATGTCACCGGAGCAGCGCAAAGAGGGCTGCCAGCAGATTCAGGCGATTCTCGACCCAGCCGGCCCGGAAGCGACCCAGCGGCTGCAAACCAGTGTCGTGAGCGGTCACAAAGCCGACTTCTCGCTGATGCTGATGGACCCGAATCCGCTCAAGATCGATTCCATCCACCAGCAACTGCTTGCCAGCACCTTTGGCCCGGCTCTCGAGCCGACCTATTCGTTCGTATCGGTCACCGAGATCTCGGAGTATGTGCCGACCGTCGAGCAGTACTCCAAGAAGCTTGTCGAAGACGGTGAAACCGAAGGCAGCCCCGCCTATCTCGCAAAGGTGAAGGCCTATTCCGATCGGTTGCCGATCATGAACCGGCAACGCCTCACGCCGGAGTTTCCGGCCTGGCCGGCGACCTGCTTCTATCCCATGAACAAGAAGCGGAAGGTCGGCGAGAACTGGTTTCTGCTCCCGTTCACTGAGCGAAACAAGATGATGGCCGAGCACGCGCGCAGCGGCATGGCCTTCGCCGGCAAGGTAAGCCAGCTGATCACTGTGGGTGTTGGCTTTGAGGACTGGGAGTGGGGCGTCACACTTTGGGCTCGCAATCCAGAGTTCCTCAAGGAGATCGTTTACAAGATGCGATTCGACGAGGCGAGCGCTCGCTACGCCGAATTCGGGCCGTTCTATACCAGCTATGTCATGTCCGCAGCGGAGATGCTGACTCACTGCCGAATCGCTGGCTAAGCCGCTCGAACGACGAGGCGCGACATGTCCAATCCTCTGATTCGCCCCAACGACCCACGCTTTCAGCGGCAGCCGGTGACCGATGAAGCCGGGCTGAATCGCTTTTCGGACGATGCTCCCATTCCGGCCGTGCCCGCGGATCAACCAAATCCAGAAGTGTCCGCTTACGCTTCGCCCCAGCATTCCGAGCAGCCAGCCTACCGGCCCGAGTATGTCAGCGGTCAACCGAGCCGCCATCGGCTGATCCAGCTGCTAAGCGCTTCCTCAATCTCGGCGTTTGTACTGTCAGCCATCGCTTTTTGGCTCGAGTATTGGGGCGTCTATCCGTTGGTCCTTGTGGCGGGCATGATCTCCGGCCTGACCTGGTACACTTCGGCCGATGAGTTGTCGGTGATTCGCCGTGGCGGTGTCGATGACACGCATCGCACACTCGCGCGGCTGGGACTGGCGATCGGGATCACCTGCACACTGCTTACCGTTGGCGTCGTATACGCCGCCGTAGCAGGCGGCGTGGCGTTCAATGAGTGACGCGTTAGGATCGCCTGGCTACGAGTGCCAGGTAACTGGCTAGGAACTCGATTTTTCTTCGGCCTTATCGCCTTTCGGCTCGTTAGCCTTCTCTACGCCGGGACCTTTTCGCTCAGCTCGCGGTATCAACACAACCCGAACTTTCGTCCCCTTGGGAGGAATTTTCTCTGTGTTCGCGTGGAAGAGCAGGTCGGCATTGGCTTGTGAGCTTTTCACCGGCAGGTCAAGCATGGCTGTAGGAAAGTTGGAGACGCAGATAAAATCGCCGCCATTGGCCTGGTAGTGGCGCTTACCCGTCTCTTCGTCGGTCCAGAAGCCACTGCCGGAAAACACGAAGTCGCTCTCCATTGGCTTACCGGTCTTCATGTGCTTGATCCAGTCCTGCGCCTTACCCTGCTTGGTCGCACCCTCGGTGTCTTTCCACAGCAGGAAGACATCAACCACTTGGCCGGTCGCAGGCACGTATTCGGGGTCGAACTTCACAGGAGTACCCGGCTTGGCGCCGGCGGCGAGTAAGCCCGCATGCACCTCTTCAGGCAGGCAATCGACGGCGATAATCGATTCATGCTCCTTTGTTCCCTTCGGGCACGCGAACATTTCCAGTTGCCCCTCGCGCAAGCACACCTCGCCGTCCATCACGACCGCTTTGCGCTTCGTATCGAGCCAAACCGGGTGGTTCTTGGAGATCTTGACCAGTCCGTTCGCGTCAGGGGTAGACGCTTTCTGTCCTTCGGCAGGAGCAGCCGTTTTGCTCTCCACCGCCTTGTCCTGGGCGGTGAGAGCTCCTCCGACGAAAACACCGAATAGCACGCCAGCCGCTGTGCCGATGAGCCACCGCTCGATTGTCCACTTCTGCATCATGAGCTTCCTTGTTGGTGACTTCAGGTAGACCCAAGCAGTTCGCTTCGATTGAGGCTCGCCGGTAGTCAACCCGAAGTGTGCGTGCTACAAAGATCGTCCGCGGGATTCATCCTAGTGCTTTTCGATACTCAGCACAAAAGACCAAACGCCGCCGCCATTGTAAACGTTCGTCCGTCCGCTTGAGAATGTGCGCGGCCCAGCCGCACGGTTGCTTCCATGGATGTCGCACTCCCCCGTCGGCCACGCGCAAAGCGATCGGCTGAACAGCCCGCACCAGCTTCGCCCCCCGTGTTTCAAGCTGCGAACGAAATCGCTGATTGGTCCAAGTGGCAACAGCAGTTGACTCGGCGGAAACCGCGGCTTCCGGCAGCCAGCGCCGGCCCGCTTGGAGGTGGATCGGCCTTGCTTTGGGGAGCAGCGGACTGCCTGGACACCGACGGTCGCGCCCTGATTGCCGATATTCATCGAGCTCTGCAAAAGAACAAGCAGAACCAGCTTGTAAAGCTACTCCACACTTGGCTGGCCGAGGGGCAGGCGGCTTCGACAGTGCAAACCGCCCTGGAAGCCATTGCATGGAGCAATGCGCTGCCGGCGCTCGCTCCAGTGATGGATCGCGACGCCTGGTGCTCGGCGCTCAATGCCCTGCACAATCTGGCCAGCTCGCACAACCTGTCGCCGCAGCAACAGCCACTTGTTTTTCAACTCTGCGCAGTGGAACTATCGGCTACGCTTGCCCGTCAGTTCCCCGAGCTCAGTTTCGCAAGCGGCTTTGCCGAATCGGCAGCCGCAGCGATTTCGACCCTCTTTAGCACCCTGTTGGACGAGGACGGCTTGCCACCGGGCGACCGCCTGTCACTCGTTCGGCCGCTGCTTGCTTCCTGGGTGCGCTGCCGCCGACTCGAAACACTTGGTGCCACTTCGCTCTTTGACGAAGCGGGCAGAAGCCGGCTCGACAAGTTCTTCCGCTTTGCGCTGCGGCTGACTCGCAGCAACGGCTCGCAAGTCTTTAGCACGCAAAAGCCGATTGAGCCCAGTTTCCTGGAGGCGATTGAGCAAACGGCCGTAAGTCAGACTACGCGCCGAATTGTGCAGGCGACGAAATCCACCGTTGCTGGCCAGCCTGAAAAAGGCTTGCCACACGCTCCGTGGTACAGCGAAAGCCGCGGTCTCGCTCTGCTGCGGACGCGCTGGTCGCCTCCTACTGATTCTGCTTCCCTGCGTTATTACGCCGCGGAGGTTGACTCTGAATGGCAAGCGGGCGGCCGGGTCTTGGGCAGCGGAGCTTGGTCGTGGCAAGCAACTGTAAATGGTCAGCCTCTGCAAGCCGACGGCAACTGGGAGGAAGTCTGTTGGCATAGCGATGCCGACGTCGACTATATGGAACTGGAACTGCCTCTGACCAATGGCTGGATCCTGCAGCGTCAAGTATTGCTTGCCCGATTAGACCGCTTCCTCTACCTCGCCGATGTTTTGATCGGCAACGATGCACCGCAGCAAGAGCCCGCGGATTTGAGCTTCACGTCTTCGTGGCCCTTGCTGGAGGGGGTGAAGTTCGAGCCGGCGCGCGAAACGCGTGAGGGGCACTTCACGGTCGGCGGCAAACGCATTGCGAGTGCATTGCCGCTGTCACTGCCGGAATGGCGGGCGGAAATGGCTCGTGGAGAACTGCGGTGCACCCCCGAAGGTGAGTTGCAGTTAAGCGTGACAGGACGCGGACGGAACCTCTATTGCCCCATTTGGATCGATCTCGATAGTCGGCGCACTGCTCATCCGTGCACCTGGCGTCGGTTGACGGTGGCTCAGCATCTGGAAACGATGCGAAGCGACGCGGCTGTGGGGTATCGAGTTCAATCGGGCGCTCAGAACTGGCTCTTTTATCGCTCCCTTGCCGAGCGAGCCAGCCGCACCGTGCTGGGCCAGAACTATAGCACGGAGTTCGTGGCCGCCCGCTTCCAGCGGGATGGGCAAACCGTTGACCTGATCGAGATACAATAGAGGCCGGGGGATCAACTCGCGGCTATCCTGTATCTGCTTCGATGCTCAGCGATCGCGACATTCGACAATTGCGAGAAAACCTGAGCCGTGTTCGCGGTCAGGTTGCAGCCGCCGCTCAGCGCTCCGGCCGGTCGCCCGACGAGGTGCGGCTGATCGGTGTAACGAAATATGTCTCCCAGGAGATTGCCCGCGAGCTCCTCGTCGCAGGCCTCACCGATCTGGGAGAGAGCCGACCTCAGGAACTGTGGCGAAAAGCCGATGGGCTAACGGATTTGACAATCCGCTGGCACATGATTGGCCACCTGCAGCGGAACAAGATCCGGCGTTCACTGCCCTCGATCTCGCTGCTGCATTCGGGAGACAGCCTTCGACTGCTGGAAGCAGTTGCCGAGGAATGTGTCTTACTGGAGCGAAAGCAGGCTGTGCTGATCGAAGTGAACGTCTCTGGAGACGCCAGCAAGCACGGCTTTCAGCCGACGGATGTTGCGGACGCACTGCCCAGGATTGCGGCCATGAAGAGTCTGCAAGTGGTCGGCCTGATGACCATGGCTGCACTGGAGGGCGGGGCAGACCGTGCCCGCCGCGATTTCGCCGCACTGCGCGGGCTCCGCGACGAACTGCTATCCGCCTGTCCCGAGCGAATCGAACTGCGAGAGCTCTCAATGGGCATGAGCGACGACTTCGAACAAGCCATCGAAGAAGGGGCGACAATGGTTCGCGTCGGCTCTGCGTTGTTTGAAGGACTAACGGATATGGACGGCAAGGAATGATCGAGTTGCAGACGCATCCCGAAGGCATCGTGCTTCCGGTCCGTGCACAACCAGGCGCTGGAGCCAGCGGACTGCGCGGCGAACATGGCGGAGCTTTAAAGGTGGCAGTCACGCAAGTGGCGGAGAAGGGCAAGGCCAATCAGGCGATCGTCGAAGTTTTAGCCGACGAGCTAAGCCTCAAGCGCTCACAGGTCGAATTGCTCAGCGGCTACACACAGCGGCTGAAACGGATATTGATCCGCAGCATCACCGCGCGAGAGCTTCTCGACCGAATCGCTGCCAGGATGTAGTCCTCTCGCATCGGCCACACCTACGCCTTGCGTGGCCTCGACCTTAGAATAGTTCGTTTGTCGACAGGTTGTGGCGGGAAGGTCACTCATGTTCATCAGTTTCGACGGCGTGGATGGAGCAGGGAAGTCGACACAGATCCGCCTGCTTGCCGAGTGGCTGACCGCGCGCGGTAAGACCGTGGTTACTTGTCGCGATCCCGGCAGCACGCCTCTCGGCGAGCGTCTCCGCTCGATCTTGCTCGACCATCACGACACACCCATTCATCGTCGGGCCGAGATGCTGCTATTCATGGCCGCTCGGGCCCAGTTGGTTGAAGAAGTGATTCGGCCAGCGATCGGGGCAGGGCAGTGGGTGCTTTCAGACCGGTTCCTGCTTGCCAACGTTGTCTACCAGGCGCATGCGGGCGGACTCGCAGTGAACGACGTCTGGCAGGTGGGTGACGTGGCAATCGACGGCGTTCGGCCCGCCAAGACCATCCTGCTCGATATGCCAGCCTCTGAGGCCGCGAAACGCATCAACCGAGCATCCGACCGAATGGAAGCGCAAGGGCTCGAATACCTGGACCGGGTTCGGCAGGGTTTTCTCACCGAAGCCACGAAGCACCCCGGATGGATCACCGTGATTTCCGCCGACCGGGAACCGGCCAGGGTTCACGCCGACGTGATCGCCGCAGTCGAATCGCTCACCTGAACTGACGACAGGGTCGCATCCAATGTGGCAAGGCATTCGTGGGCACGACGAAGTCGTCGAGCAGTTCCGCCGGGCTCTCCAGCGAGGGCGTCTAGCCAGTACGTTTCTGTTCGTCGGTCCAGCCGGAGTCGGCAAGCGGCTATTTGCTCAGAAACTGGCTCAGGCGATGCTGTGTGAGCGGCGCAGCGAAAAGCAACTTGATCCCTGTGGCCAATGTCCGAACTGCCTGCAAGTCGCCGCCGATTCGCACCCCGATATCGACAGCGCCTCCCGGCCGGCGGACAAAGCTTTTATACCGCTGGAACTGCTCATTGGCGACAAAGAACACCGCATGCGCGCGGGGATCTGCTACAACGTTTCGCTCAAGCCGTACTCAGGCCGGCGAAAGTTTGCCATCCTCGACGACGCTGACTACCTGAACAAAGAAGGCGCGAACTGCCTTCTGAAAACTCTCGAGGAGCCGCCGCCGAAATCGATCCTCATCCTGATCGGAACCAGTGAACAACGTCAGCTTCCCACCATCCGCTCTCGCTGTCAGATCATTCGATTTAAGCCGCTATCGGAGGCCGATGTCGTAGCGCTGTTGATCGAACAGGGACATTGCGAGAATGCAGAGGTGGCGCGTCGGGCAGCGCAGCTGTCAGGCGGCAGCTTGGAGAGGGCCTTGCTCTGGATCGATCCGCAGGCCTCCGAATTCCGTGCCTCCTTCCTCGACCAGCTAAGCCAGCGCGAATTCGACTTGCTCGGGGCAGCCAAACAGATCCACCAGTTCTATGAAGACGCCGGCAAAGATGCGGCTGCGAAGCGCAACCGGATGAAGGATGTGATCAGCATCGCCGAGCGATTCTATCGCGAGCTGCTACGCACCATTGCAATGGGCGTCGGCAGCGATGATACACAAAGCGAGTACACCGCCCGGACGCTCCGCTGGTGGCCAGGAGGCGACGAAGCAGCCGCAGCCTGTATCGATACGTGCATCGAAGCGCTCGGCCAGGTGGAAGCCAACGCGAATCTCGCGACGCTGAGCGAGAACTGGATCGATGAACTAGGCACCATCGCCCGCACGGGCAAACCAACCACGGTGTGAGCCGACACCCGCGGCTTTGGTTAGCAGTCGGCGATTGGCTAAGATCTTATTCCCCCCAGAGGGTCAGCACCAGCTTACGACCACCGCTGTGATTGCGGTGCTCGCAAAGGTAGATACCCTGCCAGGTTCCCAAGGCCAGCTGACCATTTCTCACCGGTAGGGTGACGCTGCTCCCCATCAACGCTGCCTTCACGTGAGCCGGCATATCGTCCGGGCCTTCGTACGTGTGCGTGTAAGGGAAATTCTCAGGAGCCAAAGCGTCGAGTGATGCGGCCAAATCAGTACGCACCTCCCGGTCGGCGTTTTCGTTGATCGTAAGTGAGGCACTCGTGTGCTGGATGAAGACGTGCAGCAAGCCAATCTTCATGTCGCCGATATCAGGAATTGCCTGCTGTACCTCCCTGGTTATGAGGTGGCACCCCCGCTCGCGCGGGGAAACTGTTATGGCTTTCTGTATCCAAACCATTGATAGTCTCAATTCCTAGGTGTCGGGAGCTCTCGGTTTGAAGCACGCGAGAGCTTCGAAAGACGCACTGAGCACTCAGTCAGTACGGGGTCAGTCCTTGGTCGTGATGCACTCAGCGAATGCAGGCTGTCAAGGCCGCTACGGAAACTGTACCACACCACCGCGATCACTGTGGCGTAGTTTTCCCCATAAAAGGTCCCGTTGCTAGCTCGTCCTGCCTGCGGCGCAAAGGCAAGAACTCTACTGCGGTATGCCGCGAACCGCAAGCAAAGCATAGCTTTACAGCGATGGTTTCACCACAAGCCATCAAAGCTTTCGCACGCCTCAAGACCCGACGCCGGGTGCGCTCAGGGAAGATATTTTTGCCTTATTTTAATCCGAATCGTTGACTGTGGTCCTTCTCGGAGAAATAATGGGGCACTTCCAGGCAGTCGCGCTGCTCGGATGAGCTCCACCTGTCGGTTCCCTCCGCCATTTCCGGAAGCACTCCACCGCGACCAGCATGGATCGAGTCGCAACCCGCCTTGATCCGCGTGCCCTAATGCGAGAGCGAACCGTCGCTCCCAAGCACGCCGCCTACAACTCAGCCAGTACGGCTGAATGCAAATTGAATCCGGAGTTTTAACAGAGATGGACAGCAGCAAGGTTCGCAACGTTTTCGAAGCCATTCTCAAGTACGGCCACGACGAAGACTATTTGCCGGACGCCCCAGAAGACTTCCAGCCGACCGATGCCCCAGCCGGTTCGCCTGAGAAGATCGAAATCCTCCGCTCGCGCATCGAGCTCGGCCTCCCGCTGTGGCACGACAGCGACCGCTTCGACTACAGCGGTCTGACCGGCGCGATCCGCCCCCGCGAGTAAACCGCCGCGGCAATCACTCTGCACCAACTTGAAACATCGAAACGGACGACTCGACAGAGTCGTCCGTTTTTGTTTTGGTTTGCCGAATCCCTAAGTTAGGCTGGCTGCCTATGAGCCAACCTTCAAATCCCTACCAGCCGCCGCAGCAACCGGGCGCTTCCACGGCGGGACGCGTCGTCAAAGCCGGCATCAGTTCGTTTGCCATCCTGGTGCTGATGCCGATCGCCATGTTCGTGGCGTTCTGTATCGGGTGCGGAATTAGCATCACGACGGTCGATACCCTCTTCAATGATTACGATGCGATGATCCTGTTTGCGATCGTCGTGTCGTGGGGACCGCCGATTGCCGTGATGATCGGCATGCTTATCTGGCGGAGTAAGGTTCGCCGACGTGAGCTTGCGGAGGCGGGACGAACTGAACCGCATGAGCACGCTCAAAGCTGATCAAGCTTAGCGCAAGTTTGGCTCAAAGCATCAGCAACAAAAAATCACCCCGGCTCGAAAGAGCCGGGGTGATTAGCTTTTTCAATTAGCTCGATCCACTCACCATTCTCCCGACGCTGTTAGCGTCGGGCTAAGGAATGGAGCATTGCATCAAGTTACTTGGCGGCGACGAGCTGCTTCTTTCGCTCGGCCACAATCTCTTCCTGAATGCTGGCCGGCACTCGGCGGTAGGTCAGCAATTCCATGGTGAAGGTACCTTGGCCCTGAGTCATGCTGCGCAGCTCGGTCGAGTAACCGAAGGTCTCGCTCAGCGGCACTTCGGCCGTAATCGAGGTCACTCCGTCTCGCATGTCGGTGTTGGCAATGATGCCGCGGCGGCTTGTAACGTCGCCCACAACCGGACCCTGGAAGTGTTCCGGGCACTCGATTTCGACCTTCATGATCGGCTCGAGAATCACCGGCTTCGTGTCCTTGAAGTGGGTACGAAAACAGTCAGCCGAAGCGATTTGGAATGCACGATCCGAGCTGTCCACTTCGTGGTACGAACCGTCTTCGATCATCACGTGCAAACCGACCACCGGATACTCGGCCACCGGGCCCTTGTTCAAGAGCTGACGGAAGCCTTTCTCAATCGACGGGATGAAGTTCTTCGGAATGCGACCACCGACAATGCACTCTTCAAACAAGAAGTTCTCGGTCGAGCCCTCAGGCAGCGGCTCCATGTAGCCCTTGATATGAGCGTACTGACCCGAACCACCGGTTTGCTTTTTGTGCTTGTAATCGAAGTTGTACTTCTGTGTGGCGGCCTCGCGGTAGCTAACCTTCGGCGCGCCGACTTCGAGTTCCACCTTGTATTCGCGACGAATACGTTCGGTGTAGATTTCGAGGTGCAACTCGCCCATGCCGGCGATGATGGTTTCGCTGGTTTCCTCGTCGTTGTACACCTGGAACGTCGGATCTTCCTTGCGGAAGCGTTGCAGTGCCTTGCTCAGCTTATCAGTATCGGCCCGCTGCAGCGGCGTGATCGCTTGCTTGATCACCGGTTCGGCGATGAACATGCTTTCCAGCGTGCAGAACTTCGGTTCCGCCGCATAGGAATCGCCGCTCGCGCAGTCGATGCCCATGATCGCGACGATGTCGCCAGCGTGAGCCGAATCGATTTCCTCACGCTTCTCGGCGTGCATCTTCACGATGCGGCTGAAGCGGTCTTTGCGACCGGTACGCTGGTTATAGTACATTTCGCCCTTGTTGATCGTTCCCTGATAGATTCGCAGGAACGTCAACTGGCCGAACGGATCTTCCACGATCTTGAACGCCATGCCGACGAACGGCTTGGCCGGATCCGCGGCGAGCGGGAAGACTTCGTCTGGGTTTTCCCAGTTCTTCGCCTTCACTTCACGATCGAGCGGACTGGGCAAGTAGCGCACAATGGCGTCCAGCAACGGCTGAACACCCTTGTTTTTATAGGCCGAGCCGACAAACACGGGCGTAAAGCCCTGCTGCTGAATGGCTTTGGTCATGACCTGGTGGATGAGCTCTTCGCTGATCTCTTCCTCACCAAGCAGCTTCTCCATCATCTCGTCGCTGTACATGGCCAGCGTTTCGAGCATGTGATGGCGATACTTCTGGCAATCCTCCAGGTACTTGGCCGGGATTTCGCGCGCTTGCACGTCAGTGCCTTGATCACCTTCGAAGTACAACGCCTTCATCGTGATCAAGTCGACCATGCCTTCGAACGTTTCGCCGCCGCCCATGGGATACTGCACCAGGCAGGCATCGACGCCCAGCTTGCTCTTCACATCGTCAACGATCGAAAACGGACGAGCGCCGGTGCGGTCCATCTTGTTGATGAACGCGAGGCGAGGAATGTGATAGCGCTTCATCTGACGGTCGACCGTCATCGACTGCGACTGCACACCACCCACCGCGCAGAGCACGAGAATGGCGCCGTCGAGCACGCGGAGGCTGCGCTCGACTTCGACCGTGAAGTCCACGTGGCCGGGAGTGTCGATGAGATTCATCGTCAGCTCGCTCGACTTGTCGCGCGGATCCTTCCACTTCACCGTGGTGGCCGCGGAGGCGATCGTAATGCCGCGCTCACGCTCCAGATCCATGAAGTCCATCGTCGCGCCGTCGCCGCCGCCCTTCACTTCCTCGATCTTATGGATCCGGCCGGTGTAGTAGAGGATGCGCTCGCTGAGCGTCGTTTTGCCCGAGTCAATGTGGGCGGAAATACCGAAGTTGCGAAGTTTAGAAAGGTCCATACTGCACCTGAACACCGACCGCCGCCTACTCCGAGCCAAACCCTTGGCCAGAGACTACACGACGGAGCGAAGAAGAAATCCCCAATAACAGCGAACCGTTCGTCAGAGCGCGACGACAACCCAAACGCACACTGGCAGACCTGTTGACCTACCAATGGATCGCGGAAAACCGCGTCAATCGGGGTTTTGCCCAACCGGGAAGTGCCTGGTGAAGGCGCTGGCATCAGCACCTCTCACAAGAGCATAGGTGGGAGAGACTCCATTCCCAGAGGCTGCGCCAGGGCCTTTTTTGGTCTACCCGGTCAGACGGACGAACTCGCTTGCAAGTTATCTTACTCGATTTCGGGGAGTGGGAAAGGTCAAACAACCCCTGCCTCTCCCCCCGTCGTTAGTTTTCACACGGGATTCATTTTCGTCATAGTCTTTTGCGCAACCTTTTGCCCCCTGTTCGATCGGCTAACGGCACCACTGAGAAGTAACACTCCCGTGTCCAGCACACGAATACTAGGGTAGAACCGTCTCGCCACTTGGGACGCAACACTCTATCGCGTATCTCTTTACGTAAAACAAAGCAGCCTTCGCTTGCCAATCCAACAATACCCACAACGGGTGGGTGGCAATTGCATCAACGATAGGCTGCGGGTTGTCCCGCTCCCTTAGCCGTAGCACGTCCATCAGCTTGGCAGGCCATCGGCGCCCACAGATTGGCTACGCACTATTATATTGGGACACTTCGGCAACCCGACGCGGGGCCTCTTGAGATTCGATCATGCGGAAGCGAGACCGCCGAGCTAAGCAGGCGAGTAGCGGCCGAAGATCATGCGGCCGGCGCTAGTTTGCAGCACGCTGGTGACCGCCACTTTCACTTCCTTGCCGACATGGTCGCGTCCCTGCTCGATGACGATCATGGTGCCATCGTCCAAGTAGCCGACGCCCTGCCCGGGTTCCTCGCCCGGCTTCACCACGCGCACGTTGAGCGACTCGCCGGGCAAGTAGACTGGCTTGAGCGAGTTGGCAATATCGTTCAGGTTGATGACCGGCACGTTGTGGAGTTTGGCAACCTTATTGAGGTTGTAGTCCCCCGTGACGATCTTCCCTTCCAGAGTTTTCGCGAGCAAAACCAGCTTCATATCGACCGGCTGACCGGCCATATCCGGTGTCTCGCGGTCGTAGATCTTGAGGTCGACCCCCTCGCTAGTCCGCAGGCGGTTCAGAATATCGAGCCCCCGCCGGCCGCGGGCCCGGCGCATCTTGTCGTTGCTGTCTGCGATCGCCTGTAGTTCGGCGAGTACAAAGCGGGGCATGATGAGCTGATTATCCAGAATGCTTGTCTGAGCCAAATCCGCGATTCGGCCGTCGATCACCACGCTGGTATCGAGCACGTACGGCTTAAGCCCCTTAACTTCTTTCGAAAACTCGACATACGGAATAATGAACCGGAAATCGTCCTTCGTTTGGAGCAGCAGACTGATGCAGATGTAGCACATCACCATGCCGAGGATGATTTGCGCGGCAAACCGATAGAGCGCACTGCCCGGCAGTTCCTCGTTCGGGAGTAAGGGGGAGAGCGCAATCACAAAGATGTAGGTCAGGAGCACACCGACGAGCAGCCCCAGATAGACGGCCGAAATGATGTCGATCTTCTTCCGCGGCCACAGCGCATCGAGCGCAATCACTGCCCCAGCCAGCGCGAGGATTCCAAAGAAGATCGTGAGGGGGAACAGCGGATTGCCGGACTGCTGCCCAAAGCGCCCGACGAAAAGCGTCGCCACGCCGATGGCGACAACCATGAACACGACGCGCAGAATCAGAAGCGGCAGCGAGGTAACCACGCGTGCAAAGTCCCATAGGCGGCATTACTTAGGTCACCCCCCGCCCATAATCGGGGGACCGAACCAGTATAACGCTCGTGCTGGCACGAACTAGACCCTGTGCTGCTCCTGAGGAGCTGGAGCGGGATTAGGGCAAGCGTTCCGAATCCCGCTAATCAAAGCCAAATTAGTAATCGGGGCTTCGGGAATTGCTATGCCTGCTCAGACGGTCAACCGCCGCGAACAAACGCTCCCGCGGCCCTAGGTTCTTCCGTCGTGGCACGGAAGATGAAGTACCACCCCAGAAGAGTTTGAAGGAGGTGGCGAGGTGGTTTCGTTTCGCGAGTATTCGGACGACGTGTCGAACCGACGCGTCGCTCACGCTATCAACGAAGCCTGGCAGGTATCCCTTCAGTCGCGTGGTGCAGCCCGGGTCCTGGCCGCGTTTGTGTATAAACTCCGCGAAGACCCGACTTGGACCGACGACGAGATTCGAGCTGTGATTGCAGGTATCACCCGGCGAATTCACGAGCACGAAAACCACACTCCGGCCAAGCGGTGATCGGTTTCGCTAAGTCGCGGAATGCGGTGAAGCGTGTGCAGCCGGCCTTCGGTTGCTGGAAGTAGCATGACCGTTGATCGTTTGGCCATCAGTTGCATACAAGGCAACCATGCTTCGGGCACGATCGGCGATGACCCGCCGTAGTTCGATTGGTTCCACCACTTCCGCCTGATCACCGTAGCCGAGAATCCACCACGAGATTTCTTGCAGTCCCGAAACCGTGACGCGTAACTCTAACCGGCCATCATCCAGCCACCGGTGGTGCTGCGTCTTATGCCAGACGACCTCCGCCACGTTGTGCGCGACACGCGGCGAAAACAGCACCACCACGTCGTAGTCAGGTCCATCCTCCGGAATGAGACGCCACGCGTTGCGGAGATAACGGTCAAGGCTGAATCGAGGTGGAATCTCGAAACCGTCGTCGAGCGGTTCGAGTTGGCGGATGCGGCCGATGTTGAACGTCCGCACATCGCGATGCACGGTCGAGCGCCCGATCACATACCAGCTGTGTTGATTGAACAGCAGCTTGTACGGATGCAGTTTCGTCTGCACCGTTGTGTTCTCGTGCAGGCTGCCGTATTGAATTCGCACGCAGCGCCGCTCGGCGGCCGCGGCGAGTAATTGCTGATAGACCTCTTCTTTCCCTTGTAGCGGGTTGGTCGCATCGAGCTTGATACGCACCGCGCCCGTCACCTTGCGCAGATACTGCAGCAAGCGATCGGGCAAACTGTTTTCGAGCTTGGCGGCTGCGCTCCGAGCGGCGGCATAGAACGGCAAACCTCGCTGGCCGAGTTGATGACTGAGGACGAGCAGCGCCATCGCCTCGTCGGCAGTAAAATTGGTCGGCGGCAGGAAGTAGTGTCCGGGGATGCGATAGCTCTGCCGCTTGTCGTCGTAAACGAGTGGGACCTCGGCCGCGCGAAGCGCGTCGAGGTCCCGGAAGATCGTTCGTCGGCTGACACCGCAGGCGTCGGCCAAGGCGTTAGCGTTGTACTCCTGGCCCCCCTGCAGCAGCCCGAGCAGCTTGACGATACGCCGGATTCGCGACAGCACCAGACTGTTGGACATTGCTGAATACCTGGCTCGCTTGGGCCACCGGCTCTTCGTAGTTGACCACGGCGACCGGCGACCGGCTCGGCCGCAGTGGGTTAGCACCCGGCGATTGCACGCCCGAGGTCCGCAGGCGCGGGGCTGACGTCTCACGCGGAGTGAAGTCCTCGGCCGGTTCGACGATCGGAGTGCTCATCGGCGGCATCGGTTCAGCTTCCAGGGCCGGGTCGGTCGACTCGGTGGCTGGGCGAGCGGCAGGAGTTGGAATCTGCTCGGCTCCAATTCCGTCCATGCCCTCCATGATCACTTCGCCAGGCATGCCTTCGATCGTCGGAGCAGGACCGGTCGGAATCTTGCCACGGCTGATCACAGCAGGACGGGTCCAACCGTAATCCATGTACATGCCGGCGTCACGCTGGCGAGCACGGTCGAGGGCATCCCAGTATGCCTTCTGCGGCCACGGGCCTTCCTCGAAGCAGATGCCATTGTACTCGAGGATCGAGCCCTTTCGAGTGTGCAGGTCGGAGATCGACTTGTTGTATTCCACCACGGCGGTCCAGAAAGCAGCCTGACCTTGAGCACGGCGACGCTGTGCTTCGAGTACGAGGTCGAGCGAGGCCTTACCACCACGATACAAAGCTTCGACCGATTCCACTTCCTTCTGCGAGGCAGCCCAGCGGTTGGCATTGGTCTGAGCGAGTTGGAAATTGGCATCGAGGTTACGCACGGCCTTGGCCAGACCGACCGACACGTCGAGTTCCATATCTTCGAGCAAGGCCTTCTCGCGAGCCATTCGCAACTGTTGGTGGCGGACGCCAGCCAACTCGCGGCGGAAGCCGATCGGCATCTGGTAGCTGAAGAACAAACTCCACTCCTGGAAGTCCCCTTCGAACAGTTCTTCCACGGCGTTCGAGCCGGTAGCAGGGAAGTCGAGGTTGTTCGCGTCGGCGTGCCACAGGTCGTCGCCCAGGCCAACCCAGCGGTAGGCGCTACCCACGTCCAACTGCGGCAGCAGCTGATTGCGGGCAAGGATGAGTTCCATCTCACGCTGCTTCACTTCCCAACGCTTCGAGATCAGCTCGGGGCGGCGGGCGATCGATTCGGCGAGGATCTCGCACCAGTCGAACTGCACGCGGGCCAGCGTCGGTTCATCCTTCGGACGGATCAGGCGGCCATCGGTGGCGGTCAGACCCATCAGGAGGCGAAGTTCGTTCTCGTTGTTGTACAGTTCACGCAGAGCCGTTTCGACCTGAGCACGAAACGCGAAGTACTGTTCGCGAGCCTGAGCTTCGGCCTGAACCGGTTCGACACCGTTCTGCCATTTGTCGTAGACGATTCGCCAGGTGACCAGCGAGCTGTCGCGGCCGATCTTGGCCGTTTCCAGCTGACGGAACGAGTTGTACAGATCCCAGTAGCGGATTTCGACGTTGTTCAGCGTGTCTTGCAACTGACCCTGGAGGCCCATCATTTCGATGTCGGTACCGATGCGGGCGATGATGATCGGCATGCGGTTTACTTGAGCACCGCGGCCACGCAACAGCGGCTGGCGGGCTTCGACTTCGAGGGTCGTGGTCCAAACACTTTCCAAAGGTTGGAAGGCCTGCGGACGAGTGAAACCGCGGTCGTAGTTGGTCACGTTGCGGAAGGCGAACTGCGTACCTTCAGCCGATCGCTTCTGGATCTGCGTGGTCAGGCCGCCATCGGTGGTCGTAACGCTCGGCAATTGGAACGGCTGGCCCGGCGGAATGTTCTGAGGACGGTCAGTGCGATTGGCTATCGCTCCGTTCGGGCTGTTGCCGACGACGCTCAGCTGAGCATCGAAGTCGGACAGAGCCGCTTCAACACCTTCGCGGACGTTGGCCTGACCGCCGTCGACGCTCGGGCCGTCGTTGGTGAAGCCTGGGTTGCTTTCGACAATCGCCGGGTTGTACGACGACTGGAAGGCTCGCGGGTTCACCACCAGCGTGCCTTCCTGCGTGCCGGCGAAGATTGTTCCGTTCTGCAGGCGGGCCGCCTGACCACCGCGAAGCACCTTGGTGTTCGCCAGCGAGATCGACACCGCTTCCTCGAGTGTCAGCTCCCAAATCTCTTTGAATTCGGGATTGCTGAGGGTGAGCGGAGCGTGCGAGTGCTCGACCTCGGCCAGCGGAGCAGCGTGCACGTCGGGGTGCTCGGTCTGCGTCGCTTTATCGACGTAGTGTGAAAGATCGCCGTCTTCGTGCAGATAGAAAGGCTGCGTAGGGCTGCAGCCGCTCACGGCAACGAGTGCGGAAACAAGCAGGAGTCGCCAGGTGCTATTGCGCCGTCTCATCGAAACCCATTCCTGAAAATGGTGCTCGGCCCAGGGGCCGCCGTCGATCAGGATCTAGCCGAAACCCGCGGCTGCTAGCGGTTTGAGCACGGGCTCAAACTCGCTGTCGCGACCGCATCGAATTGTTCAGGCCCCCCTGAGCGACCACCACTTTCAGACTGCTGGCACGAGGCGCACGGTCTGAACGTAGGAATCGGTAGCACAGTTATCGTCGCCACCGTCGGCAAACTTTGGAGAATCGTCACGGTCGACCGATTATTTCGGGACCGAACGAGTGACAGAGAATGGGAGGGCGCAGCCTAAGCTACGCAACTTGCCAGATTGATAACGCTAGAGGTTCAGAATGATCAATGACCAAGCACCAATGACCAAACAGTGGTGATTCAATATTTCGTCATTGGGATTTGGTCAGTAGTCATTTCCCGGAAGCCCGTTTTCGCTAGCAGCCGGTCACAGATACATCCCCAGGTATCCGCCCGACTGATCCGCCTGCGCCTGCAGCTGTGCTAGCCGCTCTTTGGCTTTATCGAGGTCGCCCGCCTCGATATAGCGGTCGAACTCGACCCTTACGGAGTGCTGAACCGATTGCTGGAACCACTCCACCACCGGCGCGGTCAGCCAATCGCAGGTCTCACGGACCAGTTCTACGTCCAGATCGGCTCGCTCAGTTTTCAGATCGGTGGCGTCGGTAATTACGGTTCCAGTGAAGCGGAACTCCAGCATGCCCACCTCTTCGCGATTGGTGAGGTGATACTTGCACGTGGCATTGGACAGATAGTACGTATTGAACGATCCGTGCTTCTCTATCGCGTGCTTCACCTGCTCGCAGCGTTTGCGGAACTTGGGCGAGGCATCAATCGGGATATCGAACCGACCCACCGTCCGTAGCGGCAAACAGTCGAACGCGATTTCCACCCAGCGGTCCATAGCGCCAACTCCCTGCCGTCGACCTAGAAAGCACAGCTTTCAGAATAAAACACCCCGGCTGGTTTCAACAGCCGGGGTGAGAGGGTTATCAATCTGAGGGCGGCAAGTGACCGCTATTCGATCGGCGCTTTGAGTCCGAGGAATTGCGAGACCTGCTGAGCCAATGAACCATAGCTCGGCGTCGTCGGAGCAGCTGAGACATCGGTCTTCACCGGAGTAGAAACCGGTACCGTCGCTTCAGCCTTCGCCGGCTCGCTGGCCAGTCGCGGCCGCTGACCGCCGATGGGCATGTTCCAGCCAAGGTTGAGCCAGTGGTTATTCGCATCCGCGAATTCCAGGCGCATCGTGCCAGCCTTCGCCCAGCGACCCTTCGGCTTGAGTCCTTCGCCAACGAACTCCTCTTTGAACAAGGCGCTGAACTTCCGCCGGAGGAACGTGCGGAAGCCGACTTGCGTAGCGCTCAGTCTTTCCCGTTCGAGGAAATTCACTTGCACGTCACCATCGCGTACCAACCGAGCGGTGCCTTCGGCAGTGATTTCGACGGTGTAGTCCGCCGCAATCTCGATTGGCTCGTCAATAACCTGGTCCGCGCGTGTGAATTGATCACCGCGGATAGCCATCGTCACTCGGCCCCCTTCAAAGCGGGCGCGAACAGGAGTCTCGCGGGCGAACGTGATCGACCACGGATCTTTGTCTTCCGTGATCTGCAGCTCTTCCGGCACTTCCGACTTGAGCTCGTCTCGCATCAGCTCGACCAGCCGTTCGTCGGTGAGATGCATGCCGCCCAGCATCGCTTCGCCGTAGTTGACCACCGCCGATTCGTGCACCTGAGCACAGATATCAAACGGCAGCGCCAGACGGGCCGGCGGAGTCGGTGCGCCGATCTGGTTCTTATCCGCCGACAGCGTCTTCACCACGACATAGTACGGCGTGGTGCTGAAGCTGAGATCTTCCGGATAAGCGTTGCGGCGAGTCATCGGAACCTTGAACCGTTCCAGAAATCGCCGGTTGGCATCGGCGACCATCGGCGACGCTTCGGCTTCGAAGCTGTTCTCCAGCCGATCGGCAGCCCGCTGCGAAGCGATCGCTTCGGCCTGCGGCTTCGACTCATAAACTCGTTTGGTTGCAATTCGCTGACGCAGCCGACCGCCGCCACCGTCGATGCCGGTGATCGTGGTCGACGTGTTACCAGTAGCCGTGGCTGGCGAGCTGAACAAACCAATCTCATCCATCCAAAGCTGCTTGCAGGCCTGCAGATTGGTGACGCCCGTCGAGCAGATTGTCACCCCGCGGTTGGTACCCACATTGTTCGAAACCGCGGTACCAGCCAGCAGCAGGTTGAAGCGAGCGACATTCGGGTCGGGCACAAGCTGCAGCGTCGTGCCGCCGGTCAAGCGAGCCGTGCCACGAACCTGTGTGCCGAGGATCACGTCATTCACCGGCGTGACCCGGCTCACCGGCTGCTGAAAGCCGATCGCCGCAAAGCGAGCGGAACCATAGCCGAAGAAGTTCGGCCGTTGGTAGCGAGCACGGACGGCGGTGACCAATTGTTGTGCCTGGCCTGTGCGTTCGAGCCAACCAAGCGTGCGGCCAATGGCAATGCCGTCTTCGCTCGAACCGGTTTCATCGTAACGCTGCACGAGACCGGCAAGTTCGTCGACGCGGCGAGCATACTCTTCCGCATAGTCCTCGCTGGCCAGATCCGAGGCCAGATACACATAGTCGCGCAGTGCCTGACGAGCGCGGAGGAAGCGAGGGTTTTCCAGGCTCGGCTTGTTGTCTTCCCACTTATTCAGAATGCGTTCCAGGTCGTCTGGATTGGGTACGTCAGCTTCGAGCAGCTCGACCAGTCGCGGCCACTCGAGATACTCTTGCCAGGCCGCCGAATTCTGTGGTCCGCTGCGTTGCAAGAAACCGTACAGATCGTTCATGGCCGCCACCGTCCGAGCTTTTACGCCCTGAACCTGCTGGGGGCTGATCTGCAGCATGTTGCCCCGCGCCTGCTGGGCGAGCTGCTCAACCGGTGGCCCTTGGACCCAAGGCTGCTGAGCTGAGGTGATCCCTGCGACGGAGAAAACCACCCCGACCGCGACGACTATTGGTAAAACCCGTTGAATCATGAATGCTGCTCTCCTTGGTGTTGGCAGGTGCTACAAAAGGGAAAGGCCCTGCCTGAGGAATCCGCCGGCAGCCAAGACCGGCCGCAATGCGGGTACACTCCTTCACGTTGCCTACATTGACGTAAGGCCACAGCCAACTCAAGCCCCCAAGCCCCGCAAACAAAAGAGTTTACATATGCCGAAGAGGCCGTGTACTTGACCCAGCCGCCGGAACCAACCTAACTTGGGTCAGCCAAAGCACGCAATTTCCAGGCCCCTGCGGGGCCATCTGCAATGGCAAGGATAGCTTTTTTGGTGCGTTCAGGCTCCGAGCCCCCACCTGCTCGGCTGTGGAACCCGCCGATTTCTTTCCCCGTCTAGGAGACCCGTCCCTTGCTTAGTAACCGTACGACGACGGTATTCCTTGGAGCGTTAATCCTTTACCTCTTGGCTCCGGCTACCGGCGCTTGTGAGGAAACGCCCATAAACTCCACCACCGTCGTCCCTTCCCCAACTCAGCCGTCGGCCTCCGTCACCTGGGAAAGTGACTACCGCCAGGCCATGGACCAAGCCAAGGCGGAGGGGAAGATGCTGCTGCTGTGGTTCGCCGACGACCGCGATGCGTCGAACAACACGGCGTTTGATCGCGATGTTCTGCAGAGCAAGCCGATCGCCGATCGCCTGGGTAACTTCATCTCCGTGAAACTGCCGCTCGGCGCCACGGTTATGGAAAGCGGCAAGCCAATCACCCTGCTCAAGCATCCGTCGTTCGCCGAACTGCTCGGCCAGCCCGGTCTGGCGATCATCGACCAGCGCGATCCCAACAGCCCGCACTTCGGCCGAGTCGTGAGCGTCTATCCGTTTACCAAGGGCCCAATCTCGCGCGACCGCCTGGCCGTCCTGCTCGATCTACCCACCGGCACACTCACGCAGCGGACGATGATCTTCGCCGTCCGTACCCATCCCCTCCGGCCGCAAAGCGCCTGGAGCGAGAAGAGCGACATGCTGACGAGCGAAACGCAGCAGCATTCGACCTATCAGGCAGCGATCCATCGCCAGGGACACCATCGCTGGGACCAGCGGTTCCACCAGATCAACGCCCGCTTGCCACAGAGTCTGGTCGCGAACGAAGTCTGCGCCGAGAGCTGGCCCGGCCAAAATCTTGTCGAAGCCGCGGAGGACTGCGTCGACTGCTGGCGACAGTCCCCGGGCCACTGGGACCACGTCCGCCGCCGTCACGCGATGTTCGGCTACGACATCAAGCGCGGCCGCAACGGCATCTGGTACGCCACCGGCATCTTCGCCAGCCGCCGGCAGTAAGAAGTAATCCGTTCTTAGCAGTCAGTCCTCAGTCGTACCTCGTTCCCACGCCACTCGTGGGAACGCGCGCCAGAATGCTCCGCGTCCCGCGCACCGAGACACCAGTCGCCCGATTACAACCACTGCGCGCAACAGCCAGCGAACCACTACCGGCGCAGAAATGCGCCTAAATGACTCACCCCTGATCCACCTGAACCAGCCCCACCACCGCCAGCTCCACAACCCTTACGCACACGTCGCAAAATGAAACAAGCGACGATTTAACAACGCGTTACGAATTTTTCACAACGAAACTCCACAACACCTTTCCACACTCGATAATATCTCGTTGAACAGGGCCCAAGCGCTCGTCCCGCCGGCCCGTAACGGCGTAAACCCGCCGTAGTTAACCAATCGGTTCTACAACACCTCCACCGCGCCCAGAAACATGTGAACAACATGCAACAGTCGCGCACCTCATCACCCCACGCCACCAAATTGACAAAGAGCACCGCCCCGCCACCCGCGCAGCAACAACCACCCCACGCCAGACGAACACCAGCGAGCGGCCGACACTAGAAATATAACCATATTTCACAAATTAGTCAATAAATCATACCCGTTTGCGACGATCGCGATGTGGGTGCCCCTGCTGTCTGGTCCGGCAGAGTGCATAACACGCAAACTCGGCTTGCGGGATAATTGAATGTCCGATCAGCTCTCTCCTGAGAGGTCTGTTTCCATCGCCGGCAGTAGAATCGTGGGTATGAGGCCCGCGGCACAAGCCAAGTTCTTTTTAGAATCCTTCCAGCAGCGGAAGGCGATGTACATCCAGCCGGTCAGTATCGAAACGGCCCACTCCTTTCTGAGCGGCTTTTACCTCGCTTGCATGGCCTGTGGATTAGCGGCCGATTGGGACGCCTGGAACAAGGTCGTCCGGGAGCGCGGCTGGGACACCGGCGCCGCCTGCCCCATTCCTGCGATGCGTGCAAGCGGCATGGATGAAGAAGCGACCATCGACGAATTGATTACCATCTGTCGAGAAGCGATAGCTCGATCGACCACAACGTGACCATCGCCGTTCGGTGGCGATGGAGCGCGGATAGACTATTTCAATGATCCTCAATTGGAAAACGGGTCCGCGATCCCGGCAAAGGGGTCTGGCTCGGGCGGAAGCTGGTGTAAGTACTTAACGTTCCCCGCTTTGTCACGAATCCAAAGCAGGTCGCCCTTGTCCGTGTTCCAGTTGTATCCCTCCGACTCGATTAGCCGACCGAGCCCGAAGACGAAATCGCGCGACTCGAAGGCGCGCTCCCGAGCGCGATAATGGTTGACCGTCTGGCGACGATCGACCCACCATCCAATCACAAGCCCCACCACCACCATCGCCCAAAGCAAATCGCGAACGCCAAAGCGGAGGTAAGTCATGGTGCGAAGTCCGGATAGATCGAGAGCCAGAGTTCAATGTCGAGCGACACTAGCTGTCGCATAAACGCCAGTGGTATCACCTCTCCTTGGACAACCACCCTGCCATCCAGGCGACTGTTTAAGCCGATGTCCAGGATCGTGCCTCGCACCTGCTGAGCATTCGACTCCTCGGCCAACCAGCGTCCGACCTCGTCGATCTGAGTGCGCAGATCCCACGAATCGGACACCTCGACTGCAGGACGCTCTTTGTGCCGAAAAACCGCGCTCACTGGGCGACCGCTTCAGTTGGTGAGTTTAGATTCGGTGCGATACGAACCAATCTTGCTGGGCTGCGTCGGAACAATGTTGCCGTCAATCATGACGGCTTCAAGTTGCCAGCGCCGGTCCAGGCCGAAATCAGCCACCGTCCAAAGCGTGAAAACTTTGTGCAACGTGCCGCTCTTGTCGATGCCATGCCCGCTGAGCGACACCTTTCCGTCGTGCGTTTCAATCACGTTAGTCGCGTCGGCGAGTCTCGTGATCCCGTGAGGTCGCAGCTCCTGCAGAGCCAGCGGTATCGCCGCGTCTCGCAGGGGCTCTTTTCGATGCCAGTGGAAGTAGGACGCACACCAGCCGGCCAGGCAACCCACAACGACCGTCAGCCACACTAGATCGCGCAGGCTGAAGCGGAGCAACGAACGATAATTCGACTTGCTGTCATCCATACAACCATTCCCCCCCGCCCGATCCTTGCCACCGCAAGTAATACGCAAGTTCCACTGCTAGTAGCGCCGTGTACGCGAGGAAATGCCAAAGGCGGAAGCGGAATGCTACGAGGGGACCGATCGCGAGAGGCATGCCGAGCGAGATCAGCAGGACGATGGGCACCTCTACGTGAACAAACTGGTGGGCGATGGCCGGTCCGTCGAAATGAATCATGAGGTTCCCGGTGAGCGAGCGCAAGACCGGCAACCTTGGAGATGCGGAACAGCTGAAGCCCATCAGCGAGTTGACATCGACGAACGTGCTCACCGCCAGCACGCCGTCGCCAAATAAAACGCCCACATAGCGCTGCCCGAAAACTCCGCCTACGATAAAAGCACAAAACCAACTCACCACCCACGCCACCACCAGCAGCCCCAGCACCGCGACTGGCGTGTACTTCAGGATGCGGCGAAGCAAAGTTTTGGTGTCCTGAGATGGTCAACCACCGGCTGTAGTCTACCCGGCAGTCGCTAGTGAGTCATTTAGTGTTGCTACTGACGCTCCTCCGGCAGTCGCTCCCACTCGACCTCTGTGCCATTCACGTATTTAATCTTTCCGCGCACCACCCCGAGCGGGCTTACTGGACCTTCGAGTGATTCCGTCCACTCCATGTACTCCATTGCTTCCGAGATGATCTTCTCTCGCTCCCGATCATATCTGTACTCCAGCCACCATCCCAGCAACGCGCCACATAGGGCCATCGCCCACAGCAAGTCGCGGATGCCGAAGCTCAGCCAACGTCGCCGGGGTTGGTTCTCGTCCATGCGGGCATTCTCCCTCGCCTAATCCTGCCACCGCAAGTAATACGCAAGTTCCAAGGCCACGAGCGCGGTGTACGCCAAGCAATGCCAGAGGCGGAAGCGGTAGGAGAGGAACGGGCCGATAGCAAACGGAAGAAGGAACGTTAGGACCAGGAAAATGGGAAGCACCAAATGGCGTTGCCGATACGACGCGTAGTGAAACTCGTTCGGTACATGGACTCGGCCGAGAAGAACCCACCGATAGTAGTCGTCAACTCCAAAGTAGAATCCGGGGCGAGCAGTCTCATTAACGGCGTAGACGACGAAGCTGCCTCCCTCGAATCCCTGCACAAAGCGCATTCGCTCATCCATGGCGACGCAGTATCCAAATGCACTAAAGAGGCTCGCTCCCCACGCCAAGACCAACAACGCCATCACCACGAGGGGCGTATATTTCAGAATACTGCGGAGGGCGCGCATGGTTTAGAACTACAAATGTTCGAATACGGCACGGCGGGGTTTGTTCTCATGCATGCGGGCATTGTCCCTTCGCTAACCCTGCCACCGCAAGTAATACGCAAGTTCCACGGCCACGAGCGCGGTGTACGCCAGGTAATGCCAGAGGCGGAAGCGGAAGGAGAGGAACGGGCCGACGGCGAGGGGGAATAGCAGAGTTATCAGAAACGGAATCGGGAATGCGCTGTACGCTTCCCGTCGCCCCGAGATGAAGGCCCCGAGTACCGTTTCAAGCGAAAGCGGGAATGTATACCCCCATGAAAACGATGCGGTCAGCCCTTCCTTTTCTGGCAAGCCGAAGAACAGCATGCTGGTGACACATCCAATGTGAATCGTCCAGGGCGTACCCACCAGCGGGATAACGACCGCCATAGCCCGAAACCAACTCACCACCCACGCGACCACCAGCAGCCCCAGCACCACGGCCGGCGTGTACTTCAGGATGCGGCGGAGAGTGGTTTTCATGCCCCGATTTTACTCGCTGACCCCTGCCTTCACTCCTCACAACGCTCAAGGTCCGCACAGGCCCACCCGCTTGTCGCCAAACGGCAACGCCGGCTGGTGAAGATTTTCCACAGGTGGCAAAAACGCATGCTACGTTTCAGCGAGGCTCAGAGTGGCGCGCCCGCACTCGCCTCTGACCGCCCTGCCCGCATGCTTGGATGCGCCTGCGATGATTTCCCTCCGCTCCCTACGCAGCCTGACGCCGCTCGCCGTGCTCTGCATCGCGACGCTGGCCTTCTCGCTCCTGGGCGGGTGCGCGGGCACTCAGTTGCCGGCGATCGACCCGACGGGCCAGCGTCTTTTCACCGGCGGCAGTACGACGATTCTGCCGCACTGCTTCCTGCATCACCACAAAGACAAGGCGCCCTGCGACATTCCGGCCAGCGCGCCGATCGTCGCGGTCCCGGCGGTGGAAGCCGTTCCGGTCGCTTCGGCGCCGATCACCATCCTGCCGGTTTCGAATACTTGCGCTCCGCCAGCCAAACCTAGCTGCACGCCGCCGGTAGCAGCCGGTCCGCCCGTGGTAATCCCGGTGGCCCCTGCGCCCGTGTTCACCGCGCCGCCGCCGGTGGTCGTGACTCCGGTTCCCGCTCCCGTGCCCGCTTGCCCGACCGCAGCGCCACAAGCGCCGCCGCTCGTTGTGCAGCCGTGTGCGGACAACAACCCGAACCGCTCGCCGCAACTCGTCGTCACGCCGCAGCGATTGGTCGCGCCCGTCGGGAGCGAAGTGATCCTCACCGCCGGCCTGCAGGGCGCCGATGGCTTCCTCGTCATGCGTCAGCCGCTCGAATGGATCATCGCGCAAGACGGCGTCGGCCAGATCATTTGCATCGGCCAGGAGAGTCCCGGCGGCGTTTCACATGTGCTGCGCGGCTCGCCCGACAAGCTCACGCCGAATTACGCCCTGGCGCATACCTCAACCATCGATCAAACCATCACTCGCGGCACACCCAATCCGGCCGACGACGTGGTGCTCCGCCGCGGACAGAGCTTCATCACCGTTTCGTCGCCGAGCGAAGGGACCACCTACGTCACCGTGGTCGCTCCGAAGGAGCACGACTGGGAACGCCGCCGCCAGATCGCCACTATCACCTGGGTCGATGCGACCTGGTCGACGCCCGCCAACACGCAAGTGAAGTGCGGCCAAACCACGCTGCTAAGCACGAAGCTGGCGCGCGCGAACGGTGCGCCGGTCGACAACTGGATTGTGCGTTACGAAGTGGTCGACGGCCCCGAAGCCGGCTTCGGCCCTTCCGCCAGTCGATTCATCGAAGTGAAGACCGACGCGACGGGTCTCGCGAAAGCCGAACTTTTGCCCCGAGCCCAATCGCCGGGCATCACGTTGCTGCGCACGCAAATCATCCGTCCCTCGACCAGCCGAGGCGACATGCCAAGCATGGTGGTGGGACAAACGACGAGCAATATCCAGTGGAGTTCTCCCGGCCTCGCCGTGCGGGCTCTCGGTCCGAGCATCGTGTCGGCGGACGGCGCGGTGAGTTATCGCGTGGAAGTCGCCAATACCGGCGATCAGCCGACCAAGGGCGTGATGATCAGCTTCACGCCGCCACCGGGTGTATCGGTGCTCAACGCATCGCCCAGCGCCCAGCCGTTCGGGCAGCGATTCGAATGGCGCGTGCCGGAACTGCAACCACGGCAGTCAGATGTCGTCGAACTGAACTGCCGCGCCGAGCACGAC
>Ga0164290_1000370_pt1 | contig 155677 bp, 160 predicted proteins | sample Micstemetagenome_FD_108782 | JGI IMG/M metagenome (GOLD analysis project Ga0164290, IMG submission 108782) | Contaminated culture microbial community from soil near Moab, Utah, USA - Microcoleus steenstrupii SON62 (Illumina Assembly) | ecosystem: Environmental > Terrestrial > Soil > Soil crust...
CCCCACCCCGACCCTCCCCCGCAAGGGGGGAGGGGGAAAGTTTGCGATACCATGACCCAGCCCAAATCCGACTTCCTGCGCGAAGCCAAAGCGCGCGGCTTCGTCCACCAGATCACCGACGAAGCCGCGCTCGACGCGCGCCTCGCCTCGGGCACCAAGCAGATCGCCTATATCGGGTTCGACGCGACGGCGGACTCGCTGCATGTCGGCCATCTGACGCAGATCATGATGCTACGCCTGTTCCAGCAAACGAGGCACAGGCCGCTGGTGCTGATGGGCGGCGGGACCACCAAGATCGGCGATCCGTCGGGCAAGGACGAAGCGCGCAAGCTTCTATCGGAGGCCGACATTGCGGCCAATACGCGCCGCATTCGGCGCACGTTCGACAATTTTCTGGATTTCGGCCCGGACCAGGCGCTGATGGCCGACAATGCCGAATGGCTCGACAGCCTGCAGTACATTCCGCTGCTGCGCGACGTGGGCCGGCATTTTTCGGTCAACCGCATGCTGACGATGGACTCGGTCAAGCTGCGCCTCGAGCGCGACCAGCCGCTGAGCTTTCTCGAATTCAACTATATGGTGCTGCAGAGCTACGATTTCGTCGAACTCGCCAAACGCTACGGCGTGTCGATCCAGATGGGCGGCTCCGACCAGTGGGGCAACATCGTGATGGGCGCCGAGCTCGGGCGGCGCATGGCTGGGCTCGACCTGTTCGGCCTGACCACGCCGCTGCTGGCGACGGCTTCGGGCGCCAAGATGGGCAAGACGGCATCGGGCGCCGTGTGGCTCAACGAAGAGCGTCTGTCGCCGTTCCACTACTACCAATATTGGCGCAACACCGAAGACGCGGACGTGGCGCGCTTCCTGAAATTGTTCACCGACCTGCCGCTGGCGGAGATCGAAAAACTCGAAAAACTGGCGGGCGCCGAGATCAACGAAGCCAAGAAGATCCTGGCCTTCGAGACGACCAAACTTTGCCACGGCGAAACGGCGGCGCTGGCAGCGCTGGAGACCGCGCGCCAGACCTTCGAACAAGGCGGCTCAAGCGAAGGTCTGCCGACGGTTGCCGTACCCCAGGCCGAACTCGCGGCCGGCATTGCGATCCTCGACTTGTTGGTACGCGCGGGCCTTGCGGCGTCGAAAAGCGAAGCCCGGCGCCTCGTCCAAGGCAAGGGCGCCAAACTCAACGACGCGACGGTCGAAGACGAGGCCTTGCGCGTGACCCAAGCGGCGCTCTCGCCGGACGGCACGCTGAAACTAACGGCCGGCAAGAAGCGGCACGCGTTGGTGAAGGCGGGTTAGATTGGGCGGCGGACGGCGCGCTGAAACTTGCGGCCGCGCCGTTCAACGCATCGAATCGTTGGGGTTCGGCGGATCGACCGACGTCGTGTCGTTGGCGCCGGTTCCGCCGGTAAACAGGCCGAAAACCCGGCGCAGGAACCCCGGTGCCAGAGTCGACAGCGGGTTGATGCTCGTTTGCACGTCGCCCATCGCCCCCGTGGCGCGGTAATTGGCGGCAAATACGCCCGATCCGCGCTCGCCAACCAGAAGCTGTCCCAGCAGCGGAATATTGCCGAGAATCGAGTTGACCGCATAGGCCGGCACGATCGTGCCGTCGAGCTGCAGCGTGTCGGCGGCAAGGTCCAGATGGCCGCGCGCGGTCATGCCCAGCGCCGCGCCATGCATGCGCCCGTCCTTGATTTCGATCTTGGGATCGGCCCACGCGATATCGGCGTCGAGCCGGTTGAAGCCGATGCCCTCGCCGCGCAGACTGTCGAGAATGCCCGTCAGCAGCGCCACCGAGAGCAGCCGGGCAAGGCCCGGCGCATTGACGAGGCGGAAATCTTCGATCGCGAGCTTGCCCACGATCGCGCGGTCTTCGCGGGCCGGGTCCTCCTTGCCCTCGACGCGCAGCGTGCCGCCGACCAGGTTGGCCGTGATGTCGAGTGCCGCCAGCAGCGCGCCCGCGTCGCTGGCCGACACGCGCAGCACCGAGAGGCCGTCGCTGCCGGGCGCGATATCGACCTTGACGTCGCCGCCCGCAGCTTCGCCGCCGCGCTGGAGCGTCCTGGCGGCGAGCGCCATCCGGTCCCAGCGTTTGGCGCCGCGTTCGCCGTCGAGCACCAGGTCCTGCAATTCGCGGCCCTCGCCCAGACTGGCTTTGGCGACACGGATGCCGAGTTTGAGCCCCGGCCGGTCCGCCTCGGGCGGCGTCTTGTCGGCCAAAAAAGGGCTCGCGTCGAAAAACCGGCCGCTGCCCTCGAATACGTTGCGCGGCGCTGCGCCCTGCTCGCGGCGCACGGCGACCGCGTCGAGATCGATGCGGCCCGCCATCAGCAGGCGCGCGAGTTTGCCCTCGCGGAAGGTGCGGCCGTCTTCGGCGAACGCGACGTCGCCCTTGAGCGCCAGCCCGTCGCCCGCCAGATCGAGCCCGGAAATCGTCTGCAGCTTTTCGTTGCGCAGCAGCAGCCGCATCTTGGCCTTGGTACCCCTGGCGGGCCCGCGCGACCAGTCGATTTCGGGCACCGCGAAATCGACCTCGGCCAGATCGAGTTCGAGGTCGAGTTCGCGCCGCCCGTCGCGCGTGGCGCTGGTCGACATCGCGAAGCCGACCGGGCCGACCGCGTAGGGCGCAAAATCGAACCCCAGCAGATTGACGCTGCGGGTGGGGGCGTAGCCCTTGGCGGTCGCGCGTTCGACCGGGTTGGCGGCGGCGTCGAACGCGCGCCGATAGGCGATCTCGGCGGCGGCGCCCGCCAGCCGCACCGGGCCTTTCACGTCGAGCCCCTTGGCATCGACGCGGAAATCGAGCGTGCCGGTTTCGATCGCCTGGCCCAGCACGGCGTTTTGCTGGCTGTAGCCCTGGACGCGGCCGCTCGCGACAACGTCGATATCGTCGAGCTTGAGGGCGGCCAGCAGCGGAAACTTGACCGCGATCCGCGTGTCGGCCTGGCCGCCGAAACTGTCGGGCCGCTCGCCGATGCGCGCAAGAAACCCCAGCGGCGGCATGTCGACGAGCCGCAGCGCGTCGCCCACAGGGCCTGTCACGCGCATGTCGATGGCGGCGAACTGGTCGTTGCGGTCGAGCCCGGTGAGGACGATCGTGCCGTCCTGGACCTGCAAAGCGCCGATGCTGCCGCCGCGGGTTTTGATGTCGAGACGCCGCGCGTCCATCGTCGCCGTCGCCGCCACGCCCTGCACCGGCGGCAGCCCATCGACGAAGGTGACGGCCGCGCCCTCGATGCCGAAATCGAACCGCAGCCGGTCGATCGCGACATTGTCCCATGCCGGGGCGGCGCTGCGCAGCGCGATTTCGGCCTTGGCGCTCGGGATGCGGCCGCCCGAAATGTTGGCAGCGATCCATTCGCGCGCGTTCGGGCTCGCAAAACGCGGCCACAGGCGTTTGAGTTCGGCCGTGGTCAGGCCCGCAATGTCGGCCTTGGCGGCGAGCCTGGGTTTGGACGACGCGTCGTCGAGCACGGCGCTGGCGCGGAGCGCGGATGCGCCGGCATCGATGCGCAGCTCGTCGATTTCGGCGCGCGCGAAGTCGCCCGCGATGCGCGCGCGCAGCGCGAACCGGTCGATCGCGACGGGCTGTTCGAACCATGCCGGATCGACGAGGCGCAGCGCGCTCGCGTCGGCCGCCAGCGCCAGCGTCGCGAGCGTGCCGTCGAGCCCGATCGACGAGCGCAGCGTGACGTCGAGCCTGGCATCGAGCCCGCGCAGGGCCGCCAGCCGCGGATCGAGCCCGCCGAGCCCTGCGGGCGACAGGCCGCGCAGGCGCAACTCGAATTCGACCCGCTCGTTCTGCGCCGCGTAGATCGCTTCGAGATCGACGGGCAGGCGCTGGGTCCCGATCGCCACCGGGACGGTCGCCGACAACTGCAATCCCTGGTCGTTGCGCCGCAGCGTGATGTCGGCATGCTCGATCGCCAGGCGCAGGCCCGTCACCGCGTCGTCCACGACCACCGTCGCGTCCGAAAAGGTCGCGTGGGCGAGCAGGCCCAGCGCGCGCCGGGGATCGCGCGGTCCCGCCAATTCGGCTGCCAGCAGTCCCGCAAGCGAGCGCGAACCCTCGGGCTTGGCCGGCGTCGCCGTCTCGACCAGCGTCAGCGCGCCGTCGGCGGCGCGCGCGAGATTGAGGCGCAATCCCTGGATGCGGAAACTTTCGGGCTGGACCTCGAAATGCATCAGCCGCGCGGCCGACAGCGCGATCCACGCCTGCGGCACGCGCGCGATTTCCGCCCCGTCGGCCGCCAGCACGCGCACCTCCGACACGCGCAGTTCGATCGACCGGCTGCTGCCCGACCAGTCGAGCCACGTGTCGCCCACGTCAAGCGTGAAGTCGCCCGCCTCCTCGCGCAAGGCGGCCTCGACCAGGGGGGTTACAAACGGCACCAGAATGGGCCCGCTCGACAGCCGCCACAGCAGCACGCCGACGGCGACCAGCAGCAACGCCGCCAGCGTTCCGAGCAGTTCGAAAAACAGCCGGATCGGATGGCTCATGGCCGCCCTTGACCCCGCCGGCAGGGCCGGGCCAACTGGCAGGATTCAAGGCAAGGACGGAATCGCAGCATGGCGTCATTCTACCCCGGATTCGCGAAGGCGGAATGGCCTCGCATGTCGGACCCGGCCGCTGCCGCCCGCGAGCTCGAACGCTGGGCCGAGGCGGCCGCCGGGCACGATGCCCGACCGCACAATCGCAAGGCCCTCGAAGCGCTGTTCGGCAACTCGCCGCATCTGACGAGCCTTGTGCTGGACGATACCGCGTTCGCCGCCAAACTGTTCGCCCAAGGCCCCGACAAGGCCCTCGCTTTCGCGACCGACCGGGCCCGGCGCGATCTGGCCGACGCGTCCGAGATGGCGCCTTTGATGGCGGGCTTGCGGCTTTTCAAAAAACGGGCCGCCCTGGCGATCGCGCTGGCCGATATCGCCAGGCTTTGGGATGTCGAGCGGACGACGGCGGCAATATCGGCCGTCGCCGAAACCGCATTGCGGCTTGCCTGCCGCTTCCTGCTGCGCGAGGCGGCCAGGCGCGACGGGCTGGTGTTGCCCGATCCTGCCAATCCGGAAACGGGCAGCGGCCTGGTAGTGCTGGCAATGGGCAAGCTTGGGGCGGGCGAGCTCAACTACTCCTCCGATATCGACCTGATTCTGCTCTACGATGCCGAGCGCGCCAAGGGACCCGATGCGGACGAGCTGCAGAGCGTGTTCGTCAAGCTCGCCCGCAATCTTGTCAAGATCATGGAGGCGCGGACATCCGAGGGCTACGTCTTTCGGACCGATCTGCGTTTGCGCCCCGACCCCGCCGCGACGCCCCTGGCGCTCTCGACCCTCGCGGCCGAAACCTATTACGAGAGCATCGGGCTCAACTGGGAGCGCGCGGCGATGGTCAAAGCCCGCCAGGTCGCGGGCGATCCCGAAGCCGGTCGCGCGTTCCTTGCCGCGATCCGCCCTTTCGTGTGGCGCAAGCATCTGGACTTCGCGGCACTGGCCGACATCCATGCGATCAAGCGCCAGATCCAGGCCCATCGCGGCGGCGCGGAAATCGCGCTGCTGGGCCACAACGTCAAAACCGGCCGGGGCGGCATTCGCGAGATCGAGTTCTTCGCCCAGACCCAGCAGCTGGTCTGGGGCGGCCGCGATCCCGGGTTGCGGGTGCCCGCGACCGTGCCCGCCTTGCGCGCCCTCGCCGCTGCCGGACTGGTGGCGGGCGCCGTCTGCGACGAGCTGGTGGAGGCCTACGGCTTCCTTCGCACGGTCGAGCACCGCCTGCAGATGCTCGACGACGAGCAGACCCAAAAACTGCCGGACACGCCAAGCGAGTGGCAGCGGCTTGCAACCTTTCTCGGCTTTGCGGGCGGCGACGCGTTCGGCGCCGCGCTCGAAGCGACCTTCGCCCGCGTCGCCCGGCACTATTCCGCGCTGTTCGAGGAAGCGGGCGAGGCCGCTGGCGGCCCAGCACTGGCGTTCGCGGGGCCCGACGACGACCCTGCGACGTTGGCGGGTCTCGAAAAGCTCGGCTTTCGCGAGGCCAAACGGATCGCCGCCGCCGTGCGCGGCTGGCATTCGGGGCGCTATCGCTGCACGCGCACGCCGCGCGCGCGCGACCTGCTGATCGAACTTGCGCCCGCGATCGCGACCGCCTTCGCCGCGACCCCGCAGCCCGATGCGGGCTTTGTTCGCTTCGACCGGTTCCTTGAAAAACTGCCTGCCGGCGTGCAGCTTTTTTCGCTGTTCCAGGCCAATCCGAGCCTGATCGGGCTGGTCGCCGAGATCATGGGCACAGCACCCCGCCTGGCCGAGGCGATCGCGACCCGCGTGCATTTGCTCGATGCCGTGCTGAGCCCCGGCTTCTTCGCGGCACCGGCCGACAAAACGAGCCTTGCCAAGGACCTTGCCGCCGCCAACGCCCAGGCTCGCGATTTCCAGGACCGGCTCGATATCGCCAGGCGCTGGCAGCACGAGCGCCATTTCCAGATCTGCGTCCAGCTTCTGAAGCGCAGCCTCGACGCGCAAGCCGCCGGTGCGGCATTGTCGGACGTCGCCGACTGCACGCTCGCAAGCCTGCTGGCCGATTGCCAAGCCGAATTCGCGCGCAGCCACGGCCGCTTGAAGGGCGCCGCCTTCGCCGTGCTGGGCCTCGGCAAGCTCGGCGGGCGCGAACTGACGGCAACCTCCGATCTCGATCTGGTTCTGGTCTATTCGCACCCGGCCAAGCTCGAACAGTCGGACGGCGACAAGCCGCTGGCGCCGTCGCACTATTTCGCCAGGCTCGCGAGCCGGTTCGTCTCGGCGCTGAGCGCGGCCACCGCCGAGGGCGCCCTGTTCGAGGTCGATCTGCGGTTGCGCCCGCAGGGCGCCAAGGGACCGCTCGCCTCGGAGATCGACGGTTTTGCCAAATACCTGGCCGAGGATGCCTGGACCTGGGAGCATATGGCGCTGACCCGTACACGCTTCGTGTGCGGCGATGCGGCCCTTGGTACCAAGGCTTTGGCCGCGATCGCGGCCGCGCGGCGGCGCAAATGCAAGCCCGCCAAACTTGCCGCCGAAATATCGGACATGCGCCAGCGCATGGCGGCCGAGCGGCGCGCGACCAGCGTGTGGCAGATCAAAGACTGGCGCGGCGGCCTGGTCGATGTCGAATTTCTGGTCCAGCACGCCCTGCTTGCCAACGCGGCCGATAGCTACGCGCCGCATTTGGGCGAGGCCATTGCGGGACTGAAACGCGCCAAAAAATTGCCCGCAAAAGTCGCCGACCGTCTGGCAACCGCCCACGCGCTTTATGCCGAGATCCAGGCGCTGCTTCGCTTGACGGTCGACGCGGCGTTTGATCCCGATACGGCGCCGGCATCCCTCAAGACGCTGCTGGCGACGGCCGCCGGGACGGTTGACTTTTCGGCGTTGGAAGCCAAGCTCGCTTCCACGACCGCCGATATCCGCGCCCTGCTGGCCGAACGCCTGCCGGGCGCCCTGTAGAACCGCCAAGGAGTTCCGCATGCCCGCCAAAAAACCCGCCGCCAAAAAAACCAAACCGGAAACCGCCGCGCGCGGTCCCAAGGCCGGGAGCAAGGCGCCCGCCTTCGCGATGCCGACGGTCGGCGGCGGCACGGTCGAACTCGCCAAACTCAAGGGCAAGATTGTCGTGCTGTATTTCTACCCGAAAGACGACACGCCCGGCTGCACCAAGGAAGCCTGCGGCTTCAACGACACGCTGGCGCAGTTCAAGAAGCTCGACGCCGAAATCGTCGGCGTGTCGCGCGACGCTATGAAAAGCCACGACAAATTTGCCGCCAAATACGGCCTCAAATTCCATCTCGCGTCCGACGAAGACGGCAAGACCTCGGCTGCCTACGATACCTGGGTCGAAAAAAGCATGTACGGCCGCAAATATATGGGCATGGAGCGCGCGACCTACCTGATCGACAAGACCGGAACGATCCGCAATGTGTGGCGCCCGGTTTCGGTCACAGGCCATGTCGAGGAAGTGCTGGCGGCGACGAAGGCGCTTTGACGCGCCTCAGTTCAGATCCTCGACCGTCGCGGTGCCGCCTTTGAGGCGCGAGGCGAGCGAGGCCTCCAGGAACCGGTCGATATCGCCGTTGAGCACGCCTTGCGTGTCCGACGTTTCCTCGCCCGTGCGCAGGTCCTTCACCATCTGGTAGGGCTGCAGCACGTAGGAGCGGATCTGGTGGCCCCAGCCGATGTCGCTCTTGGCTTCGTGCGTGGCAAGGGCCGCCGCTTCGCGCTTGCGCAGCTCCGCTTCGTAGAGGCGCGCGCGCAGCATCTTCCACGCGCGGTCGCGATTCTTGTGCTGCGAGCGTTCGGTCTGGCAGGCCACGACCGTGTTGGTCGGAATATGCGTGAGGCGCACGGCGCTCTCGGTCTTGTTGACGTGCTGGCCGCCCGCCCCCGACGAGCGGTACACGTCGACGCGCACGTCGGCTTCGTTGATGTCGATTTCGATATCGTCTTCGATCGCCGGAAACACCCAGGCCGAGGCGAAGCTCGTCTGGCGGCGCGCGTTCGAATCGTAGGGCGAAATGCGCACGAGCCGGTGCACGCCCGATTCGGTTTTCAGCCAGCCATACGCGTTTTCGCCCGAAATTCGCAGCGTCGCCGATTTGATGCCCGCTTCTTCGCCGGGGCTTTCCTCGAGAAACTCCGCCTTGAAGCCGCGCTTTTCGGCCCAGCGTAGATACATGCGCACGAGCATTTCGCCCCAATCCTGCGCCTCGGTGCCGCCCGCACCCGCGTGGATTTCCACGAACGCGTCGTTGCCGTCGGCCTCGCCCGAGAGCAGCGCCTGCAGCCCGCGCTGCTCCGCCTCTTTTTTCAGCGCGACGAGTTGGGCTTCGGCGTCGGCCACGACATTCGCGTCGTTCTCGGCTTCGGCAAGCTCGATCAGCCCGATCGCGTCGTCGAGCTTGGCGGTCATGTCCTTGACGGCGCCGACGGCCGCGTCGAGCTGTTTTCGTTCGCGCAGCAAGGTCTGCGCCTTGCGCGGATCGTTCCACAAAGACGGGTCTTCGGTGAGCGCGTTGAGCTCGTCGAGGCGTTTTAGGGCGCGATCCCAGTCAAAGAAACCTCCTCAGCAGCACGAGCGACTGCTTGATTTCTTCGGATACGGCGGCAATTTCGGCACGCATGGGCGACTCCGTTCGCAAGCCAAAGCCTATACGAAGCCCTGCCCCGCTTGGCAAGGGCGCTGCTCGCGTGCTTTGCTGCGGGCAAAGAAACCTGCCCGGAGGATCGCCGCCATGAATCTCGCCGCCAAACTTGCCGCGCGCGCCGCCGCCGGGCGCCCCGTCACGGTCGGGCTGATCGGGGCCGGCAAATTCGGCACGATGTTCTTGGCCCAAGCGCGCAAGACCGTGGGCTTGCATATTGTCGGCATCGCCGACCTCTCCCCGCCGCGCGCAAGGGCTGCGCTCGCAAGCTGCGGCTGGGAAGATGCGCGCATCGCGGCAACGGGCGTGGGCGACGCGATCGACAGCAAGCGCACCTTCGTCACCGACAATGCCGACGCTTTGGTCGACCATCCGGGCATCGAGGCGATCGTGGAGGCAACCGGCGATCCGCGCGCAGGCATCCGCTTTTGCCTGAACGCGATCCAGGCCGGCAAACACATCGTGATGGTCAATGTCGAAGCCGACGTTGTCGCAGGCCCGCTGCTGGCGGCCAAGGCGCGCAGTGCCGGCGTGGTCTATTCGCTCGCCTATGGCGACCAGCCCGCTTTGATTTGCGAGCAGGTCGATTGGGCGCGCGCCTGCGGGTTCGAGGTGGTGTCGGCGGGCAAGGGCACGCGCTACCACCCGGATTTCCACCGCTCGACCCCCGACACGGTCTGGTCGAATTTCGGTTTCTCGCCCGAAATGGCCGAAAAAGGCGGCATGAACCCCAAAATGTTCAACAGCTTCATCGACGGCTCGAAATCGGGCATCGAGATGACGGCCGTTTCGAACGCGACGGGTTTGCTGGCGCAAACCGACGGCCTCGCCTTCCCGCCCGCCCCCGCCCCGGACTTGGCGAAAATCTGCAAACCCAAAGCCAAGGGCGGCGTGCTCGAAAAATCGGGCACGGTCGAGGTCGTCTCCTCGCTCTATCGCGACAAGACGCCCGTGCCGAACCATCTGCAATGGGGCACCTACGTCGTTGTGGCCGCCGACCACGACTATGTGCGCCGCTGTGCGGCCGAATACTGCATGCTGCCCGACGAAACCTGCGAGCATATGGCGCTGTATCGGCCGATCCACATGATCGGGCTTGAGATCGGCATTTCGGTTGCGAGCGCCGCGTTGCGCAACGAGCCAACGGGCGCACCCGTCGCGTTCCACTCGGACGTGGCGGCGACGGCGAAACGCGCGCTCAAGGCCGGAGAAGTGCTCGACGGCGAAGGCGGCTATTGCGTGTGGGGCAAACAAGTGCCCGCCACGCGCTCGCTGGAAGCCGGCTATTTGCCGCTGGGGCTCGCAAGCCATGTGAAGCTGAAACGCGACATTCCGGAAGGCGGCCAGATCGGCTGGGCCGACGTCGATTACGACGCCAACGACCACGCGGTCAAAATCCGCCGCGAAATGGAAGCGGCGTTCGCAAGGCCGAACAGCAAAGCAGCGGAGTAAGGCCGCGCGCGACACAGACGCGATTCGATCGCGACATAGACGCGACATTTTGGCCGTCCCATGCGGCATTTTTCCGAAGATATGCCGACAAACGTTTGATTCTGCGACATTCGCGAATTGGCCTATGCGATAGACGCGCGAAAAAAATCGCGGAGCCTACGCGCGGTCAAAACTTCATATTCACAATGTAAAACAGCACTTTTGAAGATTGTTTTCATATTAAACATATTCTATCATACTGATATGAACAAATCAAGAAACTTTGAAGTGTGGCACTATGAATTGCGGGGCACTAAACATAATTCGAAACATGCGTGCCCGAGAGCCGCGTCGTGAGGTAAAGATAAGTATAGTGCCTGCGGAACTCTCATGACCCGCTTTCTCCATGCGCGCAATCCAAATGAACGCGATTTGCACAACATCAACGAAATGCTTACAAGCATGGCAAGACTCTCAAGTATCCTTGGTACGAAATAGAATTCGGATACACTAAGAAAAGCGAGCTCATTCATGGCAAAGGAAGCAAAAAAGCCAACCGACGACGAACTACGTCTGTCTCCTTTAATCGAGTCTTCCGACTCATTGAAGATGGCGTATAAGGCACGCCGCAGCGATTACTATTACAAAAGCATTCACCCAGCCGATGAAAAAGAGTTCTTAGAAGACGGCTGGGAACTTGTTTCGAGAAAATCAAAATCATCTAAACTTAAAAAGAAAAAGCCAAAAGATCGACTGCTAGAGGATCGGGTCTGGTCTTTGTTGTTCTGTCTTGGCTATCCAGTTCTAAACGGTGCTAATTTTCAGATAAATTACAGGCGCGCGGATGGCACCAGAGGCAAAAAGCAGGTTGATGCTTTCGCAAAAGATACTGAAACAGCTGTAGTAATTGAATGTAAATACAAAGAAATGCGTGGAAAGCGATCCTTGCAGAAAGACATACATGAGACGGAGAACTTAAAGAAACCATTTGCAGAAGCGATTCGCGCGCATTTTGGAAACAATTTTAAGCCGAAGATTTTGTGGCTTTATGTTACAGAGAATTTAATATGGACCGATAACGACTTAGAGAGAGCGGATGCCGCAAATATACGAATTATAACCGAAAATGAGCTTCAATATTTTGAAGCGTATGTCGCGCATGTAGGAACTGCGGGGCGCTACCAGTTTCTTGCGGAGTTTTTAGCGGGAGAGCGGATTCCAGGACTAGCTGGAATCAAGGTTCCAGCAACACGCGGCTACTTTGGGCCAGATAGATTCTATGCCTTCACAATCTCAGCAAGGCATCTGCTCAAGATCGGATTTGTTAATCATCAAGCATTAAATCACCCTGATAGTCGTCCCGCTTACCAAAGGATGATAAACAAATCTCGATTGCAAAAAATTAGCAAGTTTATTTCCGATGGTGGATTTTTTCCAACTAACATTCTGATAAATTTTGACCAAAAATGCGGGTTCGATTTTCTCTCCCCCAAAGCTCTGGGGGAGGATATGAAGCTTGGTATGCTGCATTTGCCTGATCGATACAAGTCAGCATTCATAATCGACGGCCAGCACCGTTTGTTTGGATTCTCAAACCTGCCCGACAAATTTCTAGATCGGCCGTTGAGCGTATTGGCATTCGAGGAGCTCTCGGCGATAAAAGAGGCTGATTTATTCATCACGATAAATCACGAACAAAAAAGCGTTCCTAAGAGTTTGCTGGTAGCGTTGCAGGCTGATTTGAAGCTGGGTAGCAATGATCCAAAAGAAGCTCTTTCAGCGTTGGCGTCTGCGCTAGTCCGATCACTTGCAAATGACGCAACAAGCCCATTCTTTCGGCGGTTTGCCATACCTGGCGTTCCTGAAGCCGAAGGTCAAAACTTAACGCTTGCTGAGGCGGTCAAAGGCTTCACCCAATCAATGTTGCTTGGTCGAGTGATAAGTAAAAAGAATAGGGCACCTAGCTTTCTGTCTGGCACCACAGACGAGGAAACAATTGCGAGGGCGCGAAAAGTTATAAATTCATACTTTAGAGCAATAATGGAGGCCGATCCGAAGCGTTGGAATAATGGGCGTAGTGCCTATATTTCAATAAATCCGGGAATACGAGCGCACTGCCGTTTGCTTAGTGAAATTCTGAAACATCTAATCGCTAATGAAGTTCTCGACCCGCAGCTAGCGATTGTTGACGAGATTAATTTGCGCGTAGCGACGTATTTAGAACCGTTCATTGATTGGCTGAAGAGCACAAATGACGATGAGGTCAAAAAGAGATTCGGCAGAAAATTTGGCGAAGGTGGTGTCACCGAGTATTACTTCGGTCTATGTGAGATTCTTTCGCAAAAGTTTTCAAATATTGGGGGTGAGGAGTATAAAAACTACATCTCTCGTAAAAAAGACGAACGCGCAAAGTTGGCTGATGAGTCAGTCAATGATCTCCAGTTACTAATCTCTAAGGTCGTCATCGATTCCCTTAAGCAAATTTATGGGACCAAAGATTTAGAGTCTGGAGAGAAAGCGTATTGGGAACTGGGCATCGAGAATTCGGAGATAAAGCAGGCGGCTTATAAGAAGCAGCAGCAGAATCCTCCCGAGAAGAGAGCCTTAAAAGAGGCGTATTTAGACTTGATTGATTTTGAAAAGATCATACGGCAGAAGAAAAATTGGGAACGATTCAAACCTATCTTCAGTATACCCATGCGTGGCGTAAACCCGAAATCGAAAGAGTACCACCTGGATTGGTTAAACGAACTAAATGAGGTACGCCGGATCGCAGCTCATAAAAGCCAGTTCAGAGTATATAAGAATGAAGACTATGATTTCATCGATTGGCTAAAAACGGAAATATACGATCGGTGCTCTTCCGCTGGGCTTCAAGTCACATGAAGTACATGGGGTCGAAACGCGCTATGCTTTCGAATGGACTCGGGAAACTCATTCGTAAAGAGATAAGGCACGCGAAGCGCTTTGTGGATCTCTTTTCTGGGTCTGGGGCGGTTTCCAGATTCGTGGCGCAAAACTTTGATTTGCCCGTCGTCTCTGTCGATCTACAGCGCTATAGCGCGGTGTTGGCGGGTGCGATTACGAACCGTACAGAATCTTGTAAACTTGAAGATATCTGGCAGCCCTGGATCGCACAGGCGGAAGCTGTGTTCCGAAAACATAGATTGCCTCAGGAAAGGCAACTCAACGTAACTGATATTCAGAATTCTCGATTATGGGCAATGGAGCAAACATCGCTTCCAATTACCCAAGCTTATGGCGCGCACTATTTTAGCCCCAAGCAAGCGGTTTGGATCGACTCGCTTAGAAGGTCTCTCCCAGATTCGGAACCTGCTCGAACTGTCGCACTCGCCGCTCTTATCCAAGCCGCGAGCCAGAGCGTAGCGGCTCCGGGACATACTGCCCAGCCATTTCAACCCACTCAAGGTGCCATACGCTTCTTGGTAGATGCCTGGTCACGCGATGTTGTCTCAAAGACAAAAGATAACCTTGAGAAACTTGTACCGTGCTACGCTAAGGCGCTCGGAAAAGCATACGTAAGTGATGCAAACGTGTTTGCCCATCACGTGAATGGCGATGATTTAGTATTTATTGATCCTCCCTATTCCGGCGTCCATTACAGTCGCTTCTATCATGTCCTCGAGACTATTGCAGAAGGACAATGCGGTCCTGTTGAGGGTGTTGGAAGATATCCAAGTGCCCAAAAGCGACCAAAGTCAGCTTACAGTCTGAAACAAGAATCCGAGAATGCTCTCGATGATTTGTTAGCGGCTTTATCTGAGCAGGGAGCAAGCGCTATTCTTACTTTCCCGGACCATGAATGTTCAAATGGCTTGTCGGGCGAGATCATTGAGGATATTGCTGTGCAACTCTTTGAAGTAAATACGAAGATGGTGAAAAGCACATTCAGTACGCTTGGTGGATCTAAAATAGAAAAATCCGAAGGAGGGCGTGCGGCAAGAAGAGTTGCAACCGAATTGATTCTGGTTCTTAGGCCGAATTGACGCTCAAATACGCGCCGTACTTCGATTTGTTTTGGCGCCTATATGAAGTCGTTTAATTCGCAAATCGGCTCTAAGAGCGCATGCTGAAGAGCATACAAAGAAGTAGTGATTTGGCTATCGCCAACGCTTTGGCATCGCCGACTGGTCGCGGTGTAAAGAAGCAAAAAACGCTTGAGCGCCCCCGCCCCGCCTCACCCCTTCGGCTTCAGCGAGAACAGCGCCAGCGCGCCGTCTTCGCCGCCGCCTGCGGCGTGCCAGCCGTCGGCGGAAAACGCCAGGTTGCGCATCGGTTTGGCGGTCTCGCTTGGCGCGCGCAATTGCAGGTCGCGTTTGCCGTCGAGGTCGCCCAGGCGGATCGCGCCGTTCTCGAACCCGCCGACCAGGAACGGCGCCTCCGGATGGCAGGCGATGCCCGTCATCGTCGCGCCGTCGCCGAAACCGAATTCGAGCGGCGGCTGGCCCTCGGGACCCTTGCCCGAGAAGTCCCACGCCACGAAACAGTCGGCCGCATCCGACAAAAGCCAGCGCGAATTCGCCGTGAACACGAGCTGGCGCACCTTCACGCGGTAGCCCGCCATCTGCATGTCCTGGCCCGTCGATAGGCGCCAGACATGGATCGCGTTGTCCTGCGTGGTCGTCGCCAGAAACTTGCCGTTGGGCGCGTAGCGCGCCTGGATATGGCTGCCCTTCCAGACCAGCGTGCGCGGCTTTTCGGCCGGGCGTTTGACCTGCCAGATGGAGACGCCATTGTAGTGCGCGGCTACCAGGCGGCTGCCGTCGGGGCTAAAATCGAGTGCGGCCACCGTGCTCGGATGCGGACCCAGGATTGCCGGTGCGGCTTGGCCCGGCGCCCACAGATGGACCTCCTTGCCCGCCGCGCACGCGAACGCGCCGGTTTTGTGGACCGCCAGCACTTCGATCCAGCGGCCCTTGACGGCGCCGATGTCGGCCGAAATGCCGTCGCTTGTCGTGCGCACGAGGCGTCCGTCGTCGCCCCCGCTCAAGAACGACACGCCGTCGGGGTGCGGCGCAAACGACAAAATGGCGCCCTTGTGCGGCTGCACGGTCTGTCGGCTTTCGTTGGCAACGCCGATCAGGTGGACCTCGCCCGCCCCCGTCGCTGCCACCAGCAGCGCGCCGTCGCGCGCGAACGCGACGCCGCTGATATAGGCGCCCAGCGCGAATTCGCGCAGCGGCGGCAGTGTCGGCGTCTGTGCAGTCATAGGCAGGGTTCCCGAATCTCTTCTAAGGTTCCTTCTGTAGCGATCCCTTGCGCCGGAGACCAGCACCAGATGAACAAGCCGCTTCCGCGACCCGCTGCGATCGCCGTTCTGCGCCACCAGGGCAAATTTCTGCTCGTGCGGCGCGGCCATCCGCCGGATCCGGGCAGCTGGGGGTTCCCGGGCGGCAAGATCGAGTGGGGCGAAACGGCCGCCGCCGCCGCCGTGCGCGAATTGGCCGAAGAAACCCGCATCGTCGCCGAGCCCCTGCGCGCGTTCGATTGCGTGGACGTCATCAAACCCGAGACGCAAGCGGGCCCCGGCTATCACTTTGTGCTGGTCGCCGTGGCGTGTCGGTATGTGTCGGGCGTTGCGGTCGCGGGCGACGACGCGCAGGCCGCCGAATGGTTCGCTATGGCGGATATCGAAGCAAATTCAAAGCCCTTCCTGGCGCAAGTGGCGCGCATCGCCAGGGCCTATCCCGGACCTTGAAGCATCCAGCAGAAACGCTTATATTGGCGGTATGGAGATCGGTCTCTATACCCAGACCTACGGCCTTGGCCGCTCGCCCGCCTTGCAGGCGCAGCTTGCAAGCGCGCAGGCGCCTGCGCCCACGCCGCAGCAGCAGATCGTGCTGGCCTCGGCGATCGCGGCCCAGCGCACGGCCCCGGCCCAGCAGACCCAAACCCAGCAAGCGCCGCAAGCCGTCGGCCGCACGGAAGCGGCGCGCGAAACGCGCGCAGGTACGGATACGTCGGCCGCCAACGATACGACCGCCAACGCGCTCGACGCCGATACGGCACGCCTCGCGGTCCGGCCGCGCGGCACGCGCGTCGATCTGTTCGTCTAGCGTCAGCTCGCGCGCAGGCGCGAGACGAACCCTTCCACTTCGTTTTTCAGCCGATCCGACTGGCCCGACACGCTCTGCGTGGCGCCGCCAAGCGTGGCGACGGCATTGCCGGTCGCTTCGGCCGCGTGCGTCACATGCGCGATGGTCGCGGCGACGGCTTGGGTGCCGCGCGCGGCTTCCTGGATGTTGCGCGTGATTTCGAGCGTGGCCGCGCCTTGCTGGTCGACCGCGCTGGCAATCTCGCTGGCGGTGCCGTGGATCGATTTGATCGCCTGGCCGATCGACTGGATGTCGCCCACGGCCTGGCGCGTGGCGGCCTGGATCTCGCCGATCTGGCGCGAAATGTCTTCGGTCGCTTTGGCGGTTTGGGTCGCGAGGTTCTTGACCTCCGACGCCACGACCGCAAAGCCTTTGCCGGCATCGCCCGCGCGCGCCGCCTCGATCGTGGCGTTGAGGGCCAAAAGATTGGTCTGGCCCGCAATGTCGTTGATGAGCTTGACGACGTCGCCGATTTTGCCGGCCGCTTGCGACAGGGCCGCGACGGTCGCGTTGGTCGCTTCGGCCTGCGTCACGGCGGCGCTGGCGGCCGAGGCGCTGTCGCCCACGCGGCGCGCGATTTCGCGCGTCGAGGCCGCAAGTTCTTCGGTGGCCGCCGCGACCGTCTGCACGTTCGACGTGGTCTCGCTGGCCGCGAGGGCCACGTCCTGGGCGCGGCTGCGCGTGCCTTCGGCCGTGCGGGCGAGGTCGTCGGCGGTGCGCGCGAGGTCCTGCGTCGAACTCGACAGCCCGCCGATCACGTCGCGCACCGCCCGGTCGAGCTCGTCGGCCATCGCCACGCGCTGGCCGCGGCGTTCTTCGGACTGGCGCGCTTCGAGCGCCGCGCGCTCGTCGGCCGCGCGCGCGTTTTCGGCCATGCGGTCGCGGAACACGGCCAAGGCCGCCGCCATGCGGCCGATTTCGTCGCGCCGTTCGGTGCCCGGGATCGACGCATCGGCAGCGCCGCCCGCAATGCGCTCCATCGCGCCTTCGATCGCGGCCAGCGGGCGCAACGTCAAGCGCACCGCAAACCAGATCAGAAGGCCGACGGCCACCAGCATGCCGACGCCCGCCGCCGTCGCCGATTTGAGGATCGTATCGGTCGCGGCCGTGAATTCGCTTTCGGGAATGCCGACAAACAGAATGCCGATCGTTCTGCCGTTCGCATCCTTGATCGGATCGTAGGCCGTGAAATAGGGCTGGCCCAGGATGATGTTGGGCCCGCGATAGGCGCGGTTGTCGCGCATCACCGCGTCGTATGCGGCCCCGGGCGCGAGCTTGGTGCCGATCGCGCGCGTGCCGTCGGGGCGCACGATGTTGGTCGTAATCCGCAGATCGCCCAAAAACACCGTCGCCACGCCGCCGACCGCGGTTTTGACGCGGTCGACCGTCTGGGTGTCGCCGTTCAACGGATGGGTCCCGACCATCAGCTTGTCCCCGTCGACCGAGAACCCCGCCCCGCGCGTGCCCAGCACGTCCCACGCGACGCGCATATTCGCATCGAGCCGGGCCAGGCCCTGGCGGTGCAGCTCGGCATCGGCCTGGCGCACGGTCATGTAGATCGAAGCCGCCATCGCGAGCGCCGCGCAGACGATCGCAAGGATCGCCAAACGGGCGCCGATGGACAGGCGTTGAAGCAGTCGCAAAGGATTGGCGGCGGCGATCGGCATGGCAGGGAGCCTCCAAAAAACGTGCAGTTGTTGGAGCCGTTCTAGCGCGAAAGCGTTAACGCCGGGTGAATCGAAACGACAATTATTCGGCGAGTAGCGTGCGCAAAATTTGCGCCATGCGTTCGGGCGGCGTTTCGTGCGTAAAATGCGCGCGATAGGCCCCGTTTGGTCCCATAACATAGACCAGCGACGTATGGTCGACCAGATACTCGGCCGACCCGGGCGGCGTCACTTTTCGGAAGAAAACGCGGTAGGCTTTGGCCGCCTTTGCAACCTGCTCGGGGGTGCCGGTCAGGCCCCAGAACCGCGCGTCGACCGCCTCGATATAGGCCGCCATCTGCGCCACCGTATCGCGCTCGGGATCGACCGACACGAATACCGGCTGGATCCGGGCGCCGAGGGGCCCGAGTTGGTCGAGCGCTTCGGCCATTGCCAGTAGCGCCGTCGGGCACGCGTCGGGGCAATAGATGAAGCCGAAATAGATCAGCGCGTATTTGCCCGCGAGGTCGGCCTGGGTACGCGTGCGGCCCGTCTGGTCGATCAGTTCGAACGGGCCGCCGATGGCAGCGGCCGCAACGCTTTGCACGGCGTCGCGCGGCGACCACCAATGCACGGCCCACGCGGCGCCCAAGCCAAGGGCGGCGCCCAGCGTCAGCCAACGAACGGTCTTGAGCACGCCCGACATCGGCTAGATCAGGCCCCGCACGCCCGACGCGAGCGCCACGGCGCCCTCGCTTGCATAGGCTTCGTGGTTGGCTTCGATGTCCGAGAGACGGTAGAGGTAGTTCACCATCATCGTCGCGGATTGCTGGACGCCCTTTGGCGAGCGGTCGGCCAGCCAATTGATGCGCTCGATCCGCGCCCCGTTCGACAGATGGAAATGCGCGACCGGATCGAGCGCGTGCCCGTCGGCGCGTTTGGCGCCCGACAGATAGAGCGCGCACAGCCGCACCAGCGGCGCTTCGAGCGCGGCGCGCAACGCCGGCGCGTCGGTCCATGCGGCGTCGGCCAGCGCGCGCTTGAGCGTGCCCTTGCTGGCCGCCGCCGGTTTCTCGCCCGGCGCCGCCAGGGCCGCCGCCAGCGCCTTGCGCTCGTCGGCCAGCAGCAATTTGGGCATGCCCTCGGCAATGCGCGCATCGAGCCAGGCGCGGAAACCGGGAATGGGCGAAAGCGTGGCGAAGGTCTTGAGGTTGGGATACTCGGCCTTCAGCGTTTCGACCACGCGCTTGATCAGGAAACCGCCGAAACTGATGCCGGCAAGCCCGCGCTGCGCGTTGGTGATCGAATAGAAGATCGCCGTATCGGCCGCTTTGGGATCGCCCAGCGGCGCCTTGTCGTCGAGCAGATCCTGCACGTTGGCCGACATGCCCTTGACGAGCGCCACTTCGACGAAGATCAGCGGCTCCAGCGTCATGCGCGGATGGAAGAACGCAAAATAGCGCCGGTCGCTGTCGAGCCGGTTTTTGAGATCGGCCCAGTCGCGCACCGCGTGCACGGCTTCGTAGGCCGCCAGGCGTTCGAGCAACGCCGCCGGGCTTTCCCACGTGATGCGGCGCAGTTCGAGGAAACCCAAATCGAACCAGGCGACGAACAGTTCGTGCAGATCGCTGGCGAGCGCGCCGAAGGCCGGGTCTTCCCGGCTCCATTCGACGAGTTCGGCGCGCCGGTCGACCAGGAACTTGACGCCCTCGTCCATCGCGGTGAACTGCGCGAGCAATTTGGCGCGCGGCGCGTCGAGCGCCGATTTCAGCGCCGCTTCCGCCTTGCGCGTGGCTTTGGCGTCGCCGGTTTGCCATGCCGACAGCGCGGCGCTCGCCGCCGCCGCCGCCCGGTCGCGGTCGATGTCGAAATCCTCGGCGATCAGGCGCATGAAACGTTTGCGTCCCGCAACCGACAATTCCTGGTAGAGCCGCCCGAGTTCGACCGCGCGCGCGCGCGCGCTGGTTTCGCCGCCGCGCCCGATCAGGCAGTCGAGCAGGCGCGCGCGCAGCGGCGCCAGATCGGCATCGGCCAAATCGGGGCTTGCGGCGCGCGGCGCGCCCACGGCCGCCAGGGCGCCGGTCGACAGACCGCGCCACGCCTGTTTGAGGCGCGCGACAAATCGATGCGAGGAACGGACATCGGCCATGACGCCGATTGTCGCGCGGCGCCGGGCCGCACGCAAGCGGACTTGCAAGTCAGTTCAGCCGGTGCGGCACGGCTTCGTCGACGCCCGCGCGCAGCACGCGCTTGATTTCGTTCCACTCGTCGTCGGACAGGTCGGAGAGAATTTCCTTGGCCGCGCGCCAATCGCCCGCATCGTCGGAATCGACGGCGCGCGCCAAGGCCCGGCAGGCATCGTGTTCGCCGCCAAGAACCGTTGCGGCAGCGCGAAGAAGCGGGTGATCCAAACGATGTCCTTCGGGTCCGGGCGCGGCTGGCATGCCGAGGGAGGGGCAGCGGTTCGCCCGGACCGACAATTTCCCGAGTTGTTTTTGACAGGTGGGGCCGCCGCCGCGCGCGCGCAAGAGAAAATCGTGTCGCCGGACAAGATATCGCGATCCGGTCGCTCGAATCGCGCGATTTGCGGTATCGAGATGCCCGCGATCGCCAAACTGCGCCCGAACGCACGGCGCGCCACCGCTATTTGGACGCAGCTCGCCAGCCGTTCGATTGCTTCGTCAATGTCCGCAATCCTGCCACATTGAAGGCTCAAAAATGAGCCTCGCATGATTCGCCGCCGCACCCTGCTTGCCACTGCTGCCGCTTGCGCCGTCTCGCCCAGTGCACGCGCAGGCAGCGCGCGTGCGGGCGGTGCCAGCGTCGATACCGCGATCGTGCTGGCGGTGGACTCGTCTTCGTCGGTCGATATCGACGAATTCTATTTGCAGATGGAAGGCTATGCGGCGGCGCTGCGCCATCCAAGCCTGGCCGAGGCGATCGGCACCGGCCGGCTTGGCGCGGTCGCGATCCATTTCTTCGAATTCGCCAACGCCAAATCGCATCTCGTCAATCTCGATTGGCGGCGCTTGGGCTCCAGGGACGATCTCGAGACGCTGGCCAAAGAAATGGAGACCGCGCCGCGCCTGGTTGTGGGCGGCACCACGGCGATCGGCGATGCGATCGACTTCGCGCACGAAGCGCTCGAGGCATGCCCGTTTCCGGCCGCACGGCGCGTGATCGACGTGTCGGGCGACGGCGCCTCGAACGCCGGGCGCGACGTGCGCCACGCGCGCGCCGACGCGCTGGTCGCGGGCATTTCGATCAACGGCCTGCCGATCCTCAACGAAGAGCCCAATTTGGAAGCCTTCTATCGCGCCTTTGTCGTCGGCGGCCCCGGGGCTTTCTGCATTCCGGCCACCGACTATCGCGATTTTCGCGAAGCCATTCGCGACAAGCTGATCCGCGAAATCAAACTCGTCGCATAGCGGCGAAACGCGAGCGAAAGCAAGTGGGATGGCACTCAAAGGGATTGACTCTTTGGCTTTGTTTCGATATATGTTCTTTTAAGACTGAAACTCTTATAAAGGATTTATTACATATGTTTTGCCCTCGCAACCTTCTTCGCGCTTGGCTCGGCGGCACCGTCGCCGGGATGCTGCTGCTGGCTGCGGGGCAGTTCTATTACGAGGGTCGGGTTGTCGGCGTGCGCCAGTACCAAATTCTTATGTTTGTCGATCTGCCTTACGGGACAGGCGGTGCGGATTTCCAGGTTTTCATCGATGGAAAACTTGTGCGAACCACATTTGTCATTCTCCCCTCGGAAAGCGCGTTCGTGCGCCTCTACGGCGCAGGTCCGGTTCGATCGACAAAAGAACGCGTGAGCCTCGAATTGGTGCCGCGGTCGCAAAATCCTGCGCATCGCGCCCACCGTTTCCAGATCGAAAACGCCAAGAAAGAAAGAGTCTGCGATGCCGTCGTCGAAGTCCGGGGCGCGGAGCCGACCTTCCTCGGCTGCTCGGACAGAATCTACCACCCCTAAACACCACCAAAACCGAAGGATCGTGCCATGACCGAAAAATCCGAAAACCAAAAACCTGCCATCGACAAAGCCAACTTGTTCGAACTCAAGGAGGCCGTCGCGCACGATGCGCGCCAGACCTCGTACCCGGGCGCCACAGACGGGCCGGCGGACGCGTACCGGCATTTGCTGGGCATCGCCGAAACGCGGCGTCGGTACGGCATCGGCGTTGCGCGCACTGTGGGCGACCTCAACGAGTTCGACCTGCTCAATTACGGCGGTTCGAAAAAATCCGACGCGCAGATGGATTTGAACAACAACAGGATCGCCGAGAAAATCGGGGCTGTCGCGCGGCGACGGCACGGATGTCGGTGCGCATTCGCGCAGCGCCCCTGGACCGCAGTGAAGCGAAGCTTCAGCCCTTTCGGCCGATGGCGCCGCGAAAATCCGCGTTTTCCGTCGTCGCGTCGCGGAAATCCGCGCCCGTCAGATCGGCATCGGTGAATTTCGCGTCGCGTACATCGCTGCCGCGAAAATCCGCGCGCTGGAAAATCGTTTCCGAAAGATCGGCCTGGCGCAGCTTGGCGCCGCGAAAATCCGCCCGGTGCAATTGGGCGCCGCGCATGCGCAGGGGCCACTGGCCCGTGGCGGTCGTGGGCAGCGGCATCGGACCCATTTCGGCGTTCGACAAATCGGCGCCGTTCAGGATGCAGCGGTCGAGCGTGGCGCCGCGCAAATCGGCGGCGGACAAATTGGCGCCCGTAAGGTTGGCGCCGGTCAGATCGGTCATCTGGAATTTGGCGCCGCTCAGATCGGCCTCGATCAGCGTCGCGCGCTTGAAACGCGCCGCCGAAAAATTGACGCCCGGCGCATTGAGGCCCGAGAGATCGACCGTGTCGAGCACGGCTTGCGCGCCCTTCTGCCCGGCGCTCTGCAGCCACAAAAAATGGCGTTCGATGATCTCGCGCACCGGCACGCCCAGGCTTTCGATGTCGCGCGGCAGGATCGCCTTGGAAATGTCGACGCGCTCGAAATCCTTTTTGGTGAACTGGGCGGCCGTAAGGTCCGCGCCCTCAAGATTGGTGTTGTAGAGCAAGGCGCCCGCGAGCACCGCCCCTTGCAGCAGGCAGTGCGACAGGTTGGTGTCGGTCAGATCCGCCCCGCTCAGCACCACGCCCGAGAGATCCGAGTACGAGAGATCGGCGCCCGAGAGATTGGCATTGCGCATGATGCAGTTGGTGAGGTCCGTGCGGCGGCCGAAGGCGCGCGCGATTTTGGCCTCGGTCAGATCGGCGCGCGCGAACGACGCGTCGTCGATTTCGGCCGAACGCTGCGTGGCTTTGGCAAAATCGAAATTGCCGTTTTCGTCGGGCACGATCAGAAATCCGTCGCGCATGTCGGCCTGCATCAGGCGCGCGCTTTCCAGATTGGCGCCGCGCATGGACACGCCGCGCAAATCCGCCCGCGTCAGATCGCAGCCCTTCAGGTTCGCGCGCGTGAGGTCGGCGCCGAAAAAATTGGCGCGCTCGAGCGTGGCGCCGGCAAAATCCGATTCCGCCATGCGCGCGCCGACAAGCTCGACCTCCGACAGCATGTTGGCGCCGAAGACCAGCCGCTCCAGCGTGTGGAACGGCATTGCCAGCCGTTTGCCGTCGGATCTTTTGGCCAGCATGCGGCCATGCGCTTCGATCGCCTTGGTGAGGTCGAGCTGGGCGACTTTGGGATAGGACTGCGGTTTGGGCGGCATTGGCCCAGTTTAGGCAGCGCCCGCCCGCAAATGCAAAGCGCGGAAAATACGCTGGGGCGACCGACGGGGCTCGAACCCGCGACAACCAGGACCACAACCAGGTGCTCTACCAACTGAGCTACGGCCGCCACAGCAGGCCGGGTTTTTACACGCCTTCTTTGGCCCCCGCAAGCGCCGCCAAAGGCGCTGGATGTTTGCGCTGGCCGCAGGCCCCATGCTACGTCCCTGGTCGTCAAAAAAACACGCCGGAGGAACGCGACGATGGAGCCGATTTTGGCCGAACGCATGGGCCGCTTGGGGACCGAAACCGCTTTCGAGGTGCTGGCCCGCGCCAAAGCGCTCGAAGCCAAGGGCAAATCCATCGTCTCGCTGAGCATCGGCCAGCCCGATTTCCGCACGCCCGAGCATATCGTCGAGGCGGCCATCAAGGCTTTGCGCGACGGCCATCACGGCTACACGCCCGCCAACGGCATCTTGCCGCTGCGCGAGGCGGTCGCGGCCGACCTCCATCGGCGCCTGGGCGCCACGGTCGCCCCCGACCAAGTGCTGATCGTGCCCGGCGGCAAGGTCACGATGTTTTTTGCCATCATGATGCTGGGCGAGCCCGGCGCCGAGATCGTCTATCCCAATCCGGGCTTTCCGATCTACGAGAGCGTGATCAAATTTTCGGGCGCGACGCCCGTGGCGTTGCCGCTGCTCGAAAAAAACGGTTTTGCCTTTGCCGCCGACGATATCCTCTCGCGTCTCACGACACGCACCAGGCTCGTGATCTTGAATTCGCCCGCCAACCCGACAGGCGGCGTCACGCCCAAGGACGAGGTCGACAAACTGGTCGCGGGTTTGTCGAAATTCCCCAAAGTCGCCGTCATGTCGGACGAAATCTACGGCCAAATGACCTATGACGGCCGCCCGCACGTCACGCTGTTGAACTATCCCGAGCTTGCCGACCGGCTGATTCTGCTCGACGGCTGGTCGAAGACCTATGCGATGACCGGCTGGCGCCTGGGCTATTCGGTGTGGCCCAAATCGATGGTCGCGCATGCCGAGCGTCTGGCGATCAACAGCCATTCCTGCGTCAACGCGTCGGCGCAGTTTGCCGGCATCGCCGCCCTCGAAGGCCCGCAGGACGCCGTCGCCACGATGATGGCGGCCTTCGCCGAACGCCGCCGCCTGATCGTCGACGCGCTCAACGATCTGCCCGGTTTTCGCTGCGTCGAGCCGGGCGGCGCCTTCTACGCCTTTCCCAATATCGAGGGGACCGGCTATAGCAGCCGCGCGCTCGAAACCTTGCTGCTCGAAACCGCCGGCGTTGCGGTTCTCTCGGGCACGGCTTTCGGCGCCTTCGGCGACGGCTATCTGCGCTTTTCCTACGCCAACTCGACCGACAATATCCGCGAGGCGATGCGGCGCATTCGGACCACCCTCGCCGCCCATCCGGCACCGAAAAATGTCTAATTTTGTATCAGTCTGCAAATATTTTGGGCTAAATTCGGCTTCTCTCGCGGCCGAAGCGCGAGCAGAATGACGGCCCTTAACTGGCATGGGGCGTGCTTTAACGAGCCGCCAAACCGGCCCACCCGCAAAGTCGAGCCATGAAAAAGATCGAAGCGATTATCAAGCCCTTCAAGCTCGACGAGGTGAAGGATGCGTTGAACGAAATCGGCATCAAGGGCATTACCGTGGTCGAGGCGAAGGGTTTCGGGCGCCAAAAGGGGCATACCGAGCTCTATCGCGGCGCCGAATATGTCGTCGATTTTCTGCCCAAGGTGAAGCTCGAGGTGGTGATCGAAGACGCGCTGCTCGAGCGCGCGATCGAAGCCATCCAGCGCGCGGCGCAAACCGGGCGCATCGGCGACGGCAAGATATTCGTCACCGCGATCGAAGAGGTCGTGCGCATTCGCACCGGCGAACGGGGTGCCGAGGCGGTCTAGCGTTTCTCCCATTCAACCTGCCCGCCTGTCGCGCGGGCCAACCACAGGAAAAAGCCTATGTCGGATCCCAAGACCGTCCTCAAGAAGATCAAGGATAACGGCTGCAAGTACGTCGATCTGCGCTTCACCGATCCGCGCGGCAAGATGCAGCACCTGGCCCACGCGGTCGAAACGATCACCGAAGAGACCTTCGAAGAAGGCCTGATGTTCGACGGCTCGTCGATCGCGGGCTGGAAGGCGATCAACGAATCCGACATGACGCTGATGCTCGATCCGGCCACGGCCGTGATGGATCCCTTCGCGGCGCAGCCGTCGATGACGATCCTTTGCGACATCTACGAACCCGGCACCGGCCAGCCCTACAACCGCGACCCGCGCGGCATCGCCAAGAAGGCCGAAGCCTATGTCAAGGAAACCGGCATCGGCGACACGGCGTTTTTCGGACCCGAAATCGAATTCTTCGTGTTCGACGACGTGCGGTTCAAGGTGTCGATGAACAAGACCTCGGTCGAAATCGACTCCGAAGAAGGCCCGTACGTGACCGACAAGGTCTATCCCGACGGCAATCTTGGCCATCGTCCGCGCATCAAGGGCGGCTATTTCCCGGTGCCGCCGATCGACCAGGGTGCGGACCTGCGCGCCGAGATGCTGACGATCATGAAGGACATGGGCCTCGACATCGAGAAGCACCACCACGAGGTAGCACCCTCGCAGCACGAATTGGGCGCGAAGTTCGCCACGATGGTGAAGGCCGCCGACGGCTGCCAGATCTACAAATACGTCGTCCACAACGTGGCCCAGCAGTACGGCAAGACGGCCACGTTCATGCCCAAGCCCATCAAGGGCGACAACGGCTCGGGCATGCATGTGCACCAGTCGATCTGGAAGAAGGGCAAGCCGCTCTTCGCGGGCAACGGCTATGCCGATCTTTCGGAAACGGCTTTGTTCTATATCGGCGGCATCATCAAGCACGCCAAGGCGATCAACGCGTTCACGAACGCGTCGACGAACTCGTACAAGCGCCTGATCCCGGGCTTCGAAGCGCCGGTGCTGCTCGCCTACTCGGCGCGCAACCGCTCGGCCTCGTGCCGCATCCCGTTCGGCATCGGCCCGAAGGCCAAGCGCGTGGAAGTCCGCTTCCCCGACCCAACCGCCAATCCGTATCTGGGTTTCTCGGCGATGCTGATGGCGGGCCTCGACGGGATCAAGAACAAGATCCACCCCGGCGAAGCGATGGACAAGAACCTGTACGACCTGCCGCCCAACGAGCTCAAGAAAGTGCCCACCGTGTGCGGCAGCTTGCGCGAAGCGCTGCAGAATCTCGACAAGGGCCGCGCGTTCCTCAAGGCCGGCGGCGTGTTCACCGACGATTTCATCGACAGCTACATCGAGCTCAAGATGGAAGAAGTCTACGCCTTCGAACACACCCCGCACCCGATCGAGTTCGAAATGTACTACTCGGTGTGAGTTTTTCCGAACTCGCGGAAAAATCGGCAAACGGCCCCGGTTCGCACCGGGGCCGTTTTGTTTTGCAGAAATCCGCAAAATTTGTGGTGCCGGGGCCGCGCAGATTGTAGTCTGATACCGACATGGAAAAATCGGCGCAGCAGACGAATTTCGAAGAGGCGATGACGGAGCATCTGGGCTATCTGATGGGCCGCCCGGGCGGGCGGCGCATGGATGCGCGCAGCCGCGAATTCGGCGCCATCGACGCGCGCGGACGCAATCTGTCGGCGGCCGTCCTGTCGGGGGTCAATCTGATCGGCGCGTTGCTGCAGGATTGCGATCTGTCGATGGCCGATATTTTTGCGGCCGACCTCAGCTTTGCCGACATCACGGGCGGCAATCTGCGCCGCGTGGACGCGCGGGGCGCGCGTTTCGACGGCGCCTTGCTGCGCGATGCCGATCTGCGCGGGGCCGATTTCCGGCCCGGCCAGAGCATGCAGTGGGACACCGGCGCCACGAAGGGCAGCGATCGCACGGCCAGCTTCCGCGATGCCAATCTCGATCGCGCCGAACTGAAGGGCGCCAATCTCGAAAAAGCCGACCTGACGGGCGCCTCGATGCGCGGCACCAAAATGGCCGACGCCGAAATGGGCGCCGCCATTCTGGCCAATGCGGACCTCACGGGCGCCAATCTGGAGGGCGCCAAGCTCAAGGACGCCGTCCTCGACGGCGCCAAGCTCAAGGGCGCGGTGCTGCTCGGCTGCGATCTGCGCGGCGCCAGCCTGCGCGGCGTGATCCTCGACGGCATCGATCTCAAAACGACGATCCTCGAAGGCGCCAATTTCGAGCCGCCTTTGGTCCCGCCCGCCCCGCAGATCGACGTGCGCACGATCCTGTCGCAGCACAAAACCTGGATCGCCACCGGCGGCGCGCAAGGGTCGCGCGCCATCCTCGACGACCGCGATCTGACCAACATGGATCTGCGCGGACTCGATTTGAGCGCGGCTTCGCTGAACCGGGCCAATCTCGCGCGCTCCGATCTGTCGCGCGCTTTGATGCGCCTGACCAGCATGGTGCAGGCGAACCTGACCGACGCCAACCTGACTTTGGCCGACATGGCGGGCGTCGTGCTCACGGGGGCGGTGCTGCGCCGCGCGGACCTCACGCAGGCGAGGCTCACGCCCGTCGACTTGAAGGATGCGGCCGGCAACGCCTCGGGCCGCAAGTTTCCCGCGAATCTGAGCAACGCGATCCTCAGCCACGCCAAATTCGACAAGGCCAATCTGACCGGCGCCGTGCTGCGCGGCGCGGACATCACGCGCGCGAGCTTCCAGGGCGCCGTCACGGAAGGCATGGATCTGTCGGATATTCGCAAGCTCAATTGAAGCTCTTGAGATGGCAGGCGCGCCCGTCTAAGGTGCGTGTCCTCAACAAGGGCGCCAGCGGCTTTCCGTCGCCAGGGCCCGATCCGACCCCAAGGGAGCAACCCCCATGTTCTTCGCGCGTTTGGCGACGATCGCCGCTTTGAGTGCTTTGGCCCTGCCGGCCGCAGCCCAGCAACTGACCATCTCGCATCCGCTGCCGGTCAATTCGCACTACGGTGCCGGTGCCGTCGCCTTCAAGGACGAAGTCGAGAAGCGCACCAACAACCGCATCCGCTTCAACATCCAGCGTTCCGACAACGAGCGCGAAAACATCGAAGCCCTGCAGATCGGCACCGGCGACGTGACGATCACGTCCACGGGCCCGGTCGGCAATTTCGTGCCCGAGTCGAAGATTTTCGACATTCCGTTCCTGTTCCGCGACTACACGCACGCGCGCGGCGTGCTCGACAGCGCGATCGGCCAGGACGTGCTGTCGAAATTTCCGGCCAAGAATCTTGTCGGCCTCGCGTGGCTCGAAAACGGTTTCCGCAACCTCACCAACAGCCGGCGCGAAGTCTCCAAGCCCGACGACATCAAGGGCATGAAGATCCGCACGATGGAAAACCCCGTCCACATGACGGCCTTCCGCACCCTGGGCTCGTTGCCCACGCCGATGGCGTTCTCCGAACTGGTGCCGGCCCTGCAGCAGGGCACGGTCGACGGCCAGGAGAACCCGATCCCGGTGATCGTCGCCAACAACCTCAACCAGGTGCAGAAATATCTCTCGCTCACCCGGCACGTCTATTCGCCGGCCGTGCTGATCGTCTCGCCCGCCGTGTGGGGCCGCCTCAACGACGCCGACAAGCAGGTCTTCCGCGACGCCGCCAAGGCAGCCCAGGCCGCCAACCGCGCGCGCGTTTCGGGCGACGAAGAAACGGGCGTGGACGAGCTGCGCAAGCGCGGCATGACCGTTTCGACCGGCGTCGACATGTCGGGTTTCCAGGCGGCGGTGCAGCCGGCCATGGAAGGCTGGGGCCGCGAGTTCGGTGCGGCCAATATCGACCGCATCCGTAACTGGCGCTAAGGAACGGTCGCAGGCCTTGAAAACGAAACTGACGGCCGGCCTGCTCGCCCTCGACCGCTTGACGACCGGAGCCGCCATGGCGCTTGCCGTGGCGGCTTTGGCCGTTGCGGTCGCGGCCGGGTTCTGGCAGGTCGTCAGCCGCTTTTTGCTCGAACAGCCGGCCACCTGGTCCGAGGCGCTGGTGCGCGTCTCGCTGATCTGGATGGCGTATCTGGGGCTCGCGGGCTGCTTTCGCCAGGGCGCGCTCGTCTCGATCGATCTGGCGCATCGTCTGACCAGGGGCGCGGTGCGCCGCACGCTCGAGACGCTGACGCTGGCCTCGTCGCTGCTGCTGATGGGCGTCATGTTCTGGAACGGCTGGGCGATGGCCGAGCGCGTGGCGCGCCAGAACATGGCCGGCCTCGACATCTCGATCGCCTACGGCTACGCGGCGATTCCGATCGGCGCGGTGTTCTGCTGCATCGGCGTGCTCGCGCATTATTTCGACTCCGCGCGCCGCAACGAAGAACTGGAGAGCGCCGTTTGACGCCGACCATGATGATCGTCATGTGCGTGCTGTTCGCGGCATCGGTTCCGGTCGCGGTGGCGATCGGCATCGCGGCGATCGCGGGCATCGAGTTCCACACGCGCTTTCCGCTGCTGGTTGCGGCCCAGCAAATGTATGTGCGGCTCGACTCGTTTCCGCTTGCCGCGATTCCGTTTTTCATTCTGGCCGGCAATCTGATGGATGTTGGCGGCATCTCCAAGCGGCTGGTGGAATTCGCCAAATCGATCGTCGGCGGCGTGCAGGGCGGACTGGCCTGCACCTGCATCCTCACCTGCATGATTTTTGCGGCCATCTCGGGCTCGTCGGTCGCGACCACGTTCGCGATCGGCACGATCCTGATCCCGGCGCTGGTGCGCCACGGCTATCCGGTGGCGTTCGCGGCCGCCCTGCAGGCGACGGCCGCCGAGCTTGGCGTCATCATCCCGCCCTCGATCCCGATGATCCTGTTCGGGGTCGCGACGCAGACCTCGATCCCGGAACTGTTCATCGCGGGTTTCGGGCCGGGCCTGCTGATCGGCGGATCGCTGATGGCGACGGTACTGATCTGGTGCCGCATCATGGGCTGGGGCAAAAACGACGGCGAAGGGCGTCTCAAATTTTTGCCCGCGACCCGCCAGGCGCTGTGGGCGTTGACGATGCCGGTTGTAATTTTGGGCGGCATTTACGGCGGCATCTTCACGCCGACCGAAGCCTCGGTCGTGGCCGTGGTCTACGCGCTGGTGATCGGGCTGTTTGTCTACCGGGAAATCAGGCCCGCCCAACTTTACGGCGTGTTCGCCAAGTCGGTCGTCTCGTCGGCCTCGATCATGTTCATCATCGCGGTTGCGGGCCTGTTCAGCTGGCTTCTCAACCGCCAGGGCGTGCCCGACGCGATCGCGGCCTGGCTCGTCGACGCGTTCGACACGCCCGATCTGTTTTTGCTCGGCGTGAATTTGTTTTTGTTCGTGGTCGGCATGTTCGTCGAAACCTCGGCCTCGATCATCGTGCTGGCGCCGATCCTGGCGGCGCCGGCCCAGCAATTCGGCATCGACCCCGTGCATTTTGGCATCATCATGGTCGTCAATCTGGCGCTTGGCATGATCACGCCGCCCTTCGGCGTCAATCTGTTCGCGGCGGCCCAGGTGGCGCGGGTGGGCATCCACCGCATGATCCCGTATCTGATGGTTTTCATCGGCGTGGTCTTCGCGTGCCTGATGGTCATTACCTATGTGCCGGGCGTGGCGCTGACGCTGCGCGATCTCGTCTATTAGGTCGAACCGCCCGGCTTGCGGAACCGGTCGAGATGGCGGCGCAGATGCTGCAAATCCGGCAGCACGGCCTGGCAGCGCGCGGGCGGCATGGCTTGCGCCACGTCGGCGAAGTGCCGGGCGATTTCGGCCACCACGGCGTCGCGCGCGTCGCGCCCGGCTTGCGTGAGCCACACGCGTTTGCCGCGCGCGTCGCCTGGATCCGGCCGCACCGACACCAGACCGCGCTCTTCCAGACGCTGCAGCGTGTTGGTGATCGCGCCCTTGGCAAGCTGCAGCGCGCGCGCGATCGACACGGGGTTCTTGCCGTCGCCGGTGCGCGCCAGATGGTTGAGCAGCACGAAATGCGCCAGCCGCAACCCGGCCGGGCGCAGCGCTTCGAAGCGGTTGCGCATCAGCTGTTCGATGATGCCGATCTCGTTCAGCAGCGCAAACAGCGGCGGATCCGTATCGGCCGGATTGCCAGGATGTTTGGACGATCTTTTCACGCCCGCACTCCGCGCGATTCGCGTCACCGGCAAGCTTCCAGGGCGGCGACGGTTGCCGGCGGCAGCGGGCGCGATTTGCGGTCGCCCGTATCGACATGCACGATCACGCTCTCGGCCGAGGCGACATGGCGGCCGTCCTGGAACAGCGCTTGGTCGAGCCGGATCGACGAGCGCCCGACACTTGCCACGCGCGTGCAGATTTCGACGGTGCCGGGCCAGCGGATTTCGTCGACGAAATCGATCGCCACGCGCGCGATCACAAAGGCCCCGTCGGGCGCGTGCAGAGGCGCCGCCGGATCGTACAGAAATTCGACGCGGCCGGTCTCGAAGAACGTCGCAAAGACCGCGTTGTTGACGTGGCCCTGCCGGTCGGTATCGGCATAGCGCAGCTTGTCGTGCGTCCGGCGCGGATAGTCGGCCGGTTTCGGTTTTTCGGTCATAAGCGCGCGGCTCCGCCAGCGGGTTGGGCTCGGCGAAGCTCAGCACAAAGCGCCGCACCGCGTCGAGAGCCGAACGCGCGGCGCTTTGCGCGGCTTTTTCACGTCCCCACGATGCGCGATTCGACCGGCCAGCGCGGCGTCGGCGGCGAAGCGTTGGCGCCTGCGGGCAGATAGCCGATGCGCGCGAGCATCTGGACGCGCTTGGGCGCATCGATCCCCAACGCCGCGTGCACAGCCGCATAGGACGGCGCCATTTCGGGATATTCCTGCAGCGCCTGGCTGACCGGATGCACGGCGAGCCCCTGCCCGACGGCGGCCAGCGTCAAGCGCATCCATTGGCGGCCGGCCGCAAACGCGTTGCCCGGCGTGTCGGCGTCGCCCACGGTCCACACGAAGCTCGCTGTGGCCGTCGTCAAGGCCGTGCGGTAGCGCTCGACCATCACTTGCTGCGCTTGCGAACCGGGGGTCGCAAAGGCGGCGCGCGACAAAGCGCCGCTGCGCACCAACGGTTCGAGCGCGGGGCCGTAGATGCTGATGCCGTCGGGGTTTGCCGCAACCTCCGCGATCCCCAGCCGCATCAGATCGACGCTTTCCATGTGCGCGGCCTGCGTCTCGAGTTCGACATTCCAGGCGCGCCACGAAACGTCGCGCAGATTGGCGACAAGGGCGGGCGCGGAGGTGCCAAAAAAGCCCGGCCTCGCCGCCGCCGCGATGGCGGCAAAGGCTGCCTCGGGCACGGGCCGTGCCGCATCGAAAGGCCGCTTTTCGCTGCGCCGTGCCAGCGCGTGCGCGAACAGCGGATCGCGCGGCACGGCGCCAGCGCGCCGCACGAAGCGCGCGACCGGCCCTGCGGTCGGCGCCCCGCTCTGCCCGGCCGGGAACGGCACCGCATCGACCCGCAAACCCATCTCGGCTGCGGCCAGCACGAACAGTTCGGCAAAACACCCGAGCCCGATCGTGATCTGGCGGCCGTTCGGGTCGGTCGCGGGCAACAGCCGGTCGCGCGCGCAGCGCAGCGTGGCGCTGCCATCGGCCTCGAGCGCGATTTCCCAGGGCTGGCGATTGTGCGGATTGGGCGCCAGGATCGCCCAGCCAAAGGCGCGCACGCGCCAATCGGCGTGCGTGGCGGCCGGTGCCGCGCGCCAGGGCGCGGTCGGATCGGGCGGCTGGGCCGCCGCCGCGCGCAGCACGCGGACTTCGCCCAAAGTTTCGAGTACAAGAAGGCCGCCGGCGGCGGCAAAAAATTTGCGACGCGAGAGCATGTCGGGTCTCCTTATTTCGCGGCGACGGAACGCGTCGCGGCAAGGGCGGCCACGTCGTCGGCCTGGCGCGCGAGCGCGCGGCGCGCATGGCCGTATTTTTCGAAATAGGCTTGCGGGAAGCCGAGCGACAGCGAGCCGTTGTCGGCGCCGGCATGCGCGATCAGGCGTTTGCCGGTGGCGCCGTCCAGCACCTCGATCTCGCTGCTGGCGCCGCCGGCCGTGACCGGCGTGAGGATCGCCGCCGTCGTCACGGCGTTCAGCACCGGATTGGCGCGCTCGATGCCGGTGATGGCCGCACGCACCACCAGCGTGCGCGGCCCTGCAGCGCTGTGGCGCGGCAGCTTCGCATCGAAGGCGCGCGCGATCGTCTGGCGCGCATGGTCGAGCAAGGCTTCGCGCGCGGCCGGATCGGTCGATTCTTCCGTGAAGGGGCCGCGCACGATCGCCACCTCGCGCAGCAGCCAGCCATCGTACGCGGCGGCATCGAAATCCGCCGCCACATGCACGAGGCGATCTTTGGTCGCGGCCGGCGCCGTCAGGGCCGGACCGGCGGAGATGAAGCCGGTATTGGTCGGCGCTTGGGCGGCACAGGCCGACAAAGACGCAGCGACGGCGGCGACAAAAAGGCGGGAAGAAGCGAGACGCGGGAACGCGGGACGAGGGTTTTGCATTGGCAGCTCCGGGTTATTGGTTCAACGATGAACAATATCGTACAACGTTGAACCACTGTCAAGCAGGAAAACGGCGCCCCTTGCGCCGGGCCCGCGCGTGCGCGAATCTGGTGCCCAAGCGGCAAAACGCCGCATCGAAGGGAGAACTGCGCGATGGCATCGATTTTCGACGACGCACAACGAAGCGACTACGAACGCGACGGCTATGTCGTCGTGCGCAATCTGTTCGATAGCGACGAAACCGCGATTTTGCGCGCGGCCATCGAACAGGACCCGGCTTTGGCCGCCAATTTCTACGACCGCAAGGATGCCGAGGGCAAAACGACCAAGATGGCGCTGTGGAACCATCCGGGCGACAGCGTGTACGGCCTGGCCGCGCGCAGTCGGCGCGTGGTGGATACGATGGAAGACATGCTGGGCGGCGAGGTCTACCACTACCATTCCAAACTCACCGCCAAGGAGCCCTTCGAGGGCGGCGCATGGGAATGGCACCAGGATTACGGCTATTGGTACCATAACGGGTGCGTGCTGCCCGACATGGGCAGCGTGATGCTGGCCCTCGACAAAGCGACCCGAACAAACGGCTGCCTTCAGGTGCTGAAGGGTTCGCACAAAGCGGGCCGCGTGGATCACGGCGTGCTGCCGGGCGAACAGGTGGGCGCGGACGCGCGCCGCGTCGAGGAGATGAAAAAGCGTTTTCCGTTGGTCTATGTGGAACTGGACCCCGGCGACGCGCTGTTTTTCCATGCCAACGTGATGCACCGCAGCGACCAGAATCGCAGCCCGGACCGGCGCTGGACGGTGCTGTTCTGTTTCAACAGTGCGGCCAACAACCCCTATTTGGAACACCACCACCCGTTCTACACGAAGCTCGACAAGGTGGAAAACGATGCGGTGAAGGCGGCGGGCGTGAAATTCACGACCGGCGACAGCGCCGCCTTCCGCACCAAAGTGTACCGCCCGCCGGGGCTGGCGAAGCGGGAGTAGGCGGCGGTTTCCAAGGAACTTTCGGCGTGCGGACGGGGCCAGAGCCCCCAACGCTACGAAGGCGAAGTATCCGCAAACCTTCACCGCTGGAGTCGATGCCGGGCGCAACGGCCCGAGGTCGCGCGCGACCTCGGGCCTTGAGTCAGCGGTACGTCGCTTCGCGCGAATCCTCGGCGATCCACTCGAAGATACGTTCGCTGAAACCGTCGATGCGGCGCCAGTCGTTGCCGCCGACACCGTTCTGCGCCGACGCGACATTGACCATGTAGCCGATGTCGGTCGGCGGACGGACCGGCGACTGCGATTGTTCGTCGGTCAGGACCAACGTAATCGCATCCCCCCTGTCGATCGACGAGACCGCTTCGCCGAGGGCCGTGCCGCCATGCGACTGCGAGCCGACGATCGCGTCGCGCAGCGCAAACCCACGACGGTCTGCAACCCTGATGACCCGGTCCGAGAACGTGTAGATCTCGGTTCGTGCGCAGAGTTCCTTGGCGAGGATCGCGAGGGCGCTTGCCGCCTCGATCCGCGTCATCGTCGAACCGCCCGACATCCTCGCGTCCATCGACCCCGACACATCGACCAGCACGCGCCATTTGCCCGGCAGCCGGTCGATCCCGGCGACCGAGCGGAACAGCGCCCGTTCCAACGCGCCTTCGAGCGTCGGCGCATGCCGTGCGGCCGCGAGGAAGCGGTACGGCAAGATACGCTCGACCCGCATGGCGTCGAGCGCGTCGCCGAGCGCCTCTTCGGGCACGCCGACGGCCAGCATGTTACGAAGATTGCGCAACAGCGCCAGACCGCCGAGCTTGCGCTCGCCGAGCAGACGCTCCCAGGTTTCGCGCTTGTCGGCGCCGCCGGACAGCGCGACCTCCCAGGTATCCGGCACGGGAAGTTTGCCGTTGGCCAGCGCTTTCCACAGCGCCTGCTGGTCGTCGTTGGCCGGCTTCGCATGGACCATGAAAAGCACGTCCTTGAGCCGGACGGGCCCTGCGCGGTCGTACTTGGCCAGCTGGTACGCGTCGAACTTGCCGAACGCTTCCGCAAGGCCGAGTTTGACCTGCTTGGCGAGCTTTTCCTTCCGGCGCTGCTGGAGCGGACCCAGGGCGTCCTTCCAGTAGATCGCCAGAAACTCGGTCATCTCGTCGGGTCGCTGGACAATGCGCGCCAGCGTTTTGCCGACGAGCCGACGATGCGTTTCGTGCCGCGCCATCTCGCGCACGAGCAGCAACGGCACGTGCCGCAGCTTCATCTGCTCGCGCGCGCGCACGGCCAGAGCCGCGACCTTCGACGGCATGACCTGCGGCACGAGAGCCGCAATCCGCGCGCCGACCGCCTTGCCGTCTTCGTAGAACTGGTCTTCCCACAAAAGGCAGTTGAGCACGGCGCGCTCGAGCTGCCTTTCTTCGGGAAACACCGTTGCGGTCGCGCCCCCGAAGGTGCGGACCAATTGCGCGAAGCGCTCGCGCATCGTGTTCAGTCGTGCCATCGATGCCTCCTCTGGCGCGCACGGGTTGCCGCTCTTTCTGGTACCGGCAGCGGAAAGCCGGTCTGGTTTTCGAAGGGAACGGGCGGCGTCGGGCGGCTGGAGCGCAGTCCCAGCCCACGATGGCGCGAAGGAACCGACGCCTTCGCCACTTCGAAATCAAAAAACAGGTCTCTTGCGGCCGTCGCTTTGGCGGGAACAGGCGACGCGGATGGTCCCTCTTGCGAGGTGGCTGTTTCGCATGTCAGCCTAACTTCGAGCGAAGTATCCGTCGTCTTCGCCACGCCAAATGCGCGACGGCTTCCAGGGGGAACGTTCGATGCGGAACCTGTTGGCGCTCTGCCGTTGAGCTAGGAACGCGTGCGCGTTCCGCCGGAGTCGAACCGGCGTCTCCCGGTTACCAGCCGAAGTATCCGCATTCTTCGCCACCCTGGAACTGGGGGGCAAAACGGCGCCAGGCACCGCTGCCGTAGAACATCTCTTATTTTAAATTGTATCTAAAATAGGAGATATTTTACCTAACTACTTTCGATTTATTTGTACCCGGATACCGCAACGGGACTCGACGTTGGCGCGGCATCTTGCGGGGTTTCGCGTTTCCCCGCATCGCGTCGGCGTCCGCCGTTTCCGGCCCCGTTCCCTCGGCGACTCCCCGCGCGCTTGGCTGCTTGGCAGCCCGGGGTCCGGGTCCCCCTCTCCGGCCAATGCCGGCATCGTTCTTCGGGGAGCGCAAAACAAAACCCCCGCCAAGCGGATTGCTTGGCGGGGGTTTTTGCGCCCCTCTGTCCCGTCAGGGACAGCGATGTCGGGGTCTATCCGACATCGGCCAATTCTTTCGCACGGTAACCGCCAAGCGACGCGCTATGTCCGCGCGCCGACATCCGCCAAAAGCAGACGAAGACGCTGCGCGTCGGCGCCATCGTGCGTCCTGCGGTACGGATTGCTTGCAACATCGAAAACGGACCTTGCTTGGGCTTGAGACGTGGCTTCGATCTGTCGAACCGCAGCCCGGTCACGCTTCGGAGGCGACCGCAACTGCAACGATGCCGCTGTATAAACAGGCCGGAAGCGTCGGTCAAGAAAAAAATAACCTTATCCTGAAGATTTTTTTTGAAGGCAAAATTATAGATCTATTTTAAAGTTGTTTTAGGATTTTAAGCATTAAACTTATACCCTCTCCGGCGCGTCCACCGGGCGCGGGCGGCGGTCGAGGCCGATCGCCACATAGGTGAACACGCCTTGCGTGACTTTGACGCGATCGCTCGCCTCGCGCGCACGCGTCCAGGTTTCGACCGCGATCGTGATCGACGTGCGGCCCACGCGCTCGATGCGGCAATAGCAGCTCACCTCGTCGCCGACATGGACCGGCAGATGGAACGTCATCGCGTCGATCGCCACGGTCGCCACGCGCCCGCGCGAACGTTGGCTCGCGAGGCTGCCGCCCGCCAAATCCATCTGCGCCAGCAGCCAGCCGCCGAAAATATCGCCGTTGGGGTTGGTGTCGGCCGGCATGGCGATGGCGCGCAGCACGGGCTCGCCGAGCGGTCCCGGATTTGCTGGGGCTTTCGAGGGGGCTTTCGAGGGGGTTTGCGTCGAATCGACCATGGCGCTTAGTCTCCGGCCTGCGGTTTCGCGATCACCCCAACATAGCGTATTTGTCCCCATGTCCGATCTGTTCTCGAACGCGTCCAAAAAGACCGATTCCTACACCGCCAAAGACATCGAGGTGCTGGAGGGGCTCGAGCCCGTGCGCCGGCGCCCCGGCATGTATATCGGCGGCACCGACGAGCGCGCGCTCCACCATCTGATCGCCGAAGTGCTCGACAATTCGATGGACGAGGCGGTCGCGGGCCATGCCGACTGGATCGAGATCGAATTGGCCGCCGACGACGCCGTCACCATCCGCGACAACGGACGCGGCATTCCGGTCGATCCGCATCCGCGCTTTCCCAAAAAATCCGCGCTCGAAGTGATCCTCACAACGCTGCATTCGGGCGGCAAATTTTCGAACAAGGCCTACGCGACGTCGGGCGGTTTGCACGGCGTGGGCGTGTCGGTCGTCAACGCGCTGTCGGACGTGTTCGAGGTCGAAGTCGCGCGCGACAAGACGATCTACCAGCAGAGCTATTCGCGCGGCGTGCCGCTGGGGCCGCTCAAAAAAGTCGGGCCGACGCAGAACAAGCGTGGCACGACCGTCATGTTCCATCCCGATCCGCAGATTTTCGGGAAGTCGATGCATTTCAAAGCGCAGACCGTCTACAAAATGGCCCGCGCCAAGGCGTTCTTGTTCAAGGGCGTCGAGATCCGCTGGAAATGCGCGCCCGAACTGCTGAAGCCCGAATGGGGCATCCCGGCCGAACAGTCGCTGCATTTTCCGGGCGGCCTGGCAGACTCGCTTGCCGAAGCGCTCGGCAAGCGCCCCTGCTACACGCCCAAACCGTTTGCCGGCGACGTCAAGCTCGACAACCAGGGCGGGCGTCTGGAATGGGCCGTCGCCTGGCCCGGCGACGAGGACGCCGAGGTGCATTCCTACGTCAACACCGTGCCCACACCCCAGGGTGGCAGCCACGAGCTTGGCTTGCGCGCGGCCCTCACGCGCAGCCTGCGCGGCTACGGCGACATGACCGGCAACAAAAAAGCGGCGCAGATCGCGGGCGAAGACGTGTGCGACGGCGCCATCGTGTTTTTGTCGCTGTTCATCCGCGAGCCGCAATTCCAGGGCCAGACCAAAGACCGGCTCGGCATGCCCGAAGCGCAGAAGCTGGTCGACGGCGCGCTCAAGGACCAGTTCGACCATTGGCTTGCCGACGATCCGGCGGCGGCCAAACAACTGCTCGAACGCGCGATCGAGCGCGCGGACGACCGTGCGCGCCGCCGCCAGCAAAAGGAAATGGACCGCAAATCGGCGACGCGGCGCCTGCGCCTGCCGGGCAAGCTGGCCGATTGCGCGTCGTCGTCCTCGGAAGATACCGAGATTTTTCTGGTCGAGGGCGATTCGGCCGGCGGGTCGGCCAAGCAGGCGCGTTCGCGCGACCGCCAGGCGATCCTGCCCTTGCGCGGCAAGATTCTGAACGTCGCCTCGGCCTCGGCCGACAAATTGCGCGGCAACCAGGAATTGGCCGATCTCGTGCAAGCGCTCGGCTGCGGGACGGGCGAGAGTTTCGACGAAGCCAAATTGCGCTACGAGCGCGTGATCATCATGACCGACGCCGACGTGGACGGCGCGCACATCGCCTCGCTGCTGATCACGTTTTTCTACCGCGAAATGCCCAAGCTCGTCGAAAGCGGCCATCTGTTTCTGGCGCTGCCGCCGCTGTACCGCATCGCGGCTGGCGGCGACGTCGTCTATGCGCGCGACGACGCGCACAAGGACGAGCTGATGAAGACCAAATTCAAGAACCGCAAGGTCGAGGTCAGCCGCTTCAAGGGCCTCGGCGAAATGCCGCCCGCCCAGCTCAAGGAAACCACGATGGACCCCAAGAAGCGCACGCTGCTGCGCGTGACGGTCCCCGACCGCGAGCATCGCGAGGCGTTCGAAGAGACCCAGAACCTGGTCGAAAGCCTGATGGGCCGCAAGCCGGAGTTGCGCCTGGCCTTCATCCAGGAACACGCCACGGCCGTCGAAGAACTCGACGTCTAGAGGCGGAATCTCGGCGGCACGAACAGCATGAAATCCTGCTGGCGCGCGGATTGGTGGCAGGCCGCGCAGAATTTGGCCTTGGCGTCGTCGGGGCCCTTGGTGTCGCCGATCGTGCTGCCGTCGGTGCCGATCATCGCAAAGCGCCAGTCGTTCGTCTCGGGCGAGAAGCCCGGCGCCATGCGTTCCATCGCGAACACCACATAGGGTGTGGCAACGCCGTCGGCCGTCACGCGAAAGCTGCGCTTCAGTATCGTGCCGCCGACCGGGATGCGCGGCCCCTTTTCGTAGAGCCGGTAGGCGGGCGCCGCCCGTGCGTCGGCGTAGACTTGCAGATACATGCCGTGCTCGGATCCCCGATACGCCGTCGACATCGGCGCCCAATTTGCCGTGCGCGCAACCGCCCGATCGCGCACGCGCGCAACGATGCGGTCGAGCTCGGGCGCCAGGCACGCGGCCATTTGCGCGATTTCGTCCGGCACCAGCGTTTCGGGCGGCATGCCGAGACTGCCGAGCGCACTGGCCGGGGCCGGCTGGCGCTGCAGGCGTTCGACCGTGCAGACCGCGGCGGCGGCTTTGTCGGCGGACGGCGCGCACGCCGACAGTGCCAGCGCCGACAGCACGAAAGCGCAAAGAAGAAAGCGGTTTTCCATGGCAGCCGGTTCGCCCCTTTTTCGCGCAAAGTTTCGGTGCCGGAATTGAATCGCGACAGACGCGTTATTGTGCGCCATTATGGGCGAATCCAGAAGCGTTTTGGGAGGGCTTCCATGTGCCGTTGGCTGGCGTATACGGGCCGACCGCTGTATCTCGAAGATTTTCTGTTCAAGCCCGAAAACTCGCTGATCAACCAGTCGCTGCATGCCCGAAAAGGGCATACCGCAACCAATGGCGACGGGTTCGGGGTCGGCTGGTACGGCGACCGGCAGGAGCCGGGCCTGTTTCGCGACATCCGCCCGGCCTGGAACGACGAAAATCTGCGCTCGATCGCCGAACAAATCCGCACAGGGCATTTTTTCGCGCATGTGCGCGCCTCGACCGGCACGTCGATCAGCCGGGCCAACTGCCACCCGTTCCAGTACGAGCGCTGGATGTTCATGCATAACGGCCAGATCGGCGGCTTCGACCGCGTGGCGCGCGAGCTCGATTTCGCGATCGCGCCCGAATATTACCGCATGCGCCGCGGCACGACCGACAGCGAAACGATCTTTTTGCTGATGCTGACCTTTGGCCTGGCGCGCGATCCCGAGACGGCGGTCGCGCGCACGATCGCCAAGATCGGCGAAACGCTGGCGGCGGCGCATGTCGAGGACGCGTTCCGTTTCACCGCCGCCTTCACCGACGGGCGGCGCATTTTTGCCGTGCGCCATTCGAGCGACGGCAAATCGCCCACGCTCTATTGGGGCTGCGGCAAGGGCGTGCGCGCGGCGGCGGGCGGCGAGTGCTGGGATTCCGACGGCGGGTCGGATTCGCTGCTGGTGCTCTCCGAACCGCTCGATACCGACAAGGGCCATTGGACGGCGGTCGACGAAAATTCGCTGCTGGTCGCCGAAAACGGCCAGGTCAAAATCCAACCCTTGCGCCTTGCGCCAACGCGCGCGGTTGCCTGAACGAAAGTCGAAAAAATGCTCACGATCTTCGGCCGCGATACCTCCTCCAACGTGCAAAAAGTGCTGTGGCTGTGCGAGGAATTGGGGCTGCCCTACAAAAACGCCCATGCCGTGCCGCCGGGCACCGCAAAAGACAGCGCGGACTATCTCAAGCTCAATCCCAACGGGCTGATCCCGGCCATCGACGAAGACGGGTTCGTGCTGTGGGAATCGAACGCGATCCTGCGCTACCTTGCGGCCAAACATGCCGACGGCACGCTGTTTCCGGCCGATCTGCGCTTGCGCGCCGACGGCGACCGCTGGATGGACTGGCAGTCGACGGTGCTGGCGCCCTTGATGGCGATTTTGCTGCGCCAATGCGTGCGCACGCCGCCCGAAAAGCGCGACTTGGGGCTGATTGCCGCGACCGCAGCCGAGACCAGCGCCAAGATCGCGATGCTCGATGCGGCGCTGGCGGGCCGCGACTACATTGTCGGCAAGGATTTCACGATTTCCGACATCGCACTCGGCCAATGGATGTGGCGCTACGCGACGCTCGTCGAAAACCGTCCCGAAATGCCGCATCTGGCGGCCTGGTACGCCCGCCTGCAGCGACGCCAAGCGTATGCGAAAATCGTGATGATCCCGCTGGTCTAGATCAGCCGAGCAGCCAGCGGCGCATGGCGGCGCTGGTCTCGTCGGGCTTTTCCAGGGTCGCGAGATGTCCGCAATCCTCGAGGATGCGCAATTGCGCGCCCGGAATATCGGCCGCCATTTCCTGGCTTAGGGCAAGCGGCGTGGCGCCGTCGTCGCGCCCGCACAGCACCAGCGTTTCGCATTCGATGCCGGCCAGATCGCAGCGGCTGTCGGGGCGGCCCATGATGGCGTTCTGCTGGCGGCAGAAGGCGTCGGCGCCCACGCGGTTGGTCATCGCTTCGACGGTGCCGACCAGTTCGGGGTCGCGCGCGGTCGATTTGGGGCTGACCCAATTGTGGATCAATTGCGGCGTGACGCCCTTGAACTTGCCGCGTTTGGCGTGGGCGACGAACATCTGTCGGCGGCGTTTCTGTTCGGGCGTGTCGGCGCGCGCGGACGTGTCGAGCAGCGCCAGTTTTTCGACGCGCGTCGGCGCCTGGCGCAAAATCTCGAATGCCAGATAGCCGCCCATCGACAGGCCCGCCAGCGCAAAACGCGCGGGCGCTTGCGCCAGCACTTGGGTTGCCATGGCGGGAAGCGTGTCGGCCTGCGTCAGATCGGCGACCTGCGGTTCGGCAATGTCGGCCAGGCTTTCGATTTGCCGACGCCACAGCGCTTCGTCGCACAGCAGGCCCGGCAGCAGCACAAGCGGGATACGGCTCATTTGATCGTCGCCAGCATTTCTTTGAATTCGGGCGTCCCGGCGCGCCCCAGCCATTCGAACAGCACCATCTCCAGGCTCGCCAGCACGATGCCGGCCTGGAACAGCCGGTCGTAGGCGAGCCTGCGATCGCTTTCGCGGCGCGAGGCGGTCGCATCCCACACGACCGCGACCCGGTAGCCGCGCGCGGCAAAACCGAACGCCGTCTGCATCACGCAGACATGCGCCTCGATGCCGCACAGCACGAGCTGCGCGCGGTTCGCGGCACCGACGGCCGCGGCGATCGCGGGTTCTTCGGCGCACGAGAACGCCATTTTGGAATAGGTGGCGCCGGGCGGCGCCAAGGCCGCGATCGGCGGCACGCTGGCGCCGATGCCTTTTGGATATTGCTCGGACACCAGGATCGGCACGCCCAGGCGCGCGGCCCCCTGCATCAGCTTGGTCGCCTGCGCCAGCGCGGCCGCGCCGTCGGCCATGGCCGGCAGCAGGCGCTCCTGGATATCGACGACCAGCAAGGTCGATTTGGCAGCCTCAAGCAGCATGGCTGCAACCTAGCCGTCCGGCCGCGCAAAGCCAACCCTGTTGCTCGACAGAATCGCGCACGGTCGCTACCGTCCGGCATGTCCAAAACGGATATCGCAGCGCTCGAACGCCAAGCCCTCGACCATGCGCGCCAGGGCCGCATGATCGAGGCACTGGCATTGTTCGAGCAGGTCGCGCGCGCCTTGCCGCAGAGCGCTGCGGCGGCGCGCAATTGCGGGGCTGCGTGTCTCAATCTCTACCGCAACGACGATGCGCGCGACTGGTTCATGCGGGCCGAAAAAATCGCGCCCGACGATGCGGATGCGGCGCTGGGGCACGGTACGGCGGCGCACATGCTGGGCGATCTTGGCGACGCGGTGGCCGCCTTCGAGCGCGCTTTGGCGCTGCGCCCCGGCTGGTTCGAAGCCACGCTTGCCAGAGCCAACGCGCTGCAGCACGCCGGGCGCCTGGCCGCGGCCGAGGCCGGTTTCGTCCAAGCGCTCGCGTTGCGCGCCGACGATCGCGGCGCGCTCAATAATTTTGCCAATCTGCGCGCCGACCAGGCGCGCATCCGCGAAGCCTTGGACCTCTATGCCAAGGCGGGGTCCGAGCAGGGCTGGCTGTTCGCGCTCAATTACGACCCGGCCGTGTTGGCCGACGATCTCAGCAGCGCGTATCGCGCCTGGGGCCAGCGCAATGCGGCCCCCCAGCGTCCGCACCCGCCGCGCGCGCCCAAAACGCGCTTGCGCGTGGGCTTCGTGTCGTGCGATCTGCGCCGCCATTCGATGCGGCATTTTCTGCTGCCCGCGCTCGCCCATCTCGATGCGGCGCGCATCGAGCTTTTTCTCTATTCCGCGACCGGCAAGGAAGACGCGGTCACGCAGCGCTACCGCGCGACCGCCAAAAGATTCATGCGCATCGAAGGGCTCGACGACGATGCGGCGGCCGCGCGCATCGCGGACGACGGCATCGATATATTGGTCGACGTTTCGGGCCACACGGCGGGCAACCGCCTTGGGATCTTCGCGCGCAAAGCCGCGCCCGTGCAGGCGACGTGGCTCGCCTACGGCACCACGACGGGTCTTGGCGCGATCGACTGGTTCTTGGCCGACGAACGGCTCGTGCCGCCAGGCGGCGAGCGCCATTTTGCCGAGCGCGTGTGGCGCCTGCCCTCGGCCTATTGCTACGACCCGCCGGAAGGCTTGCCGGACGTAGCCCCCTTGCCGGCGGCGAAAAGCGGCGCACTCACCTTTGGCTGTTTTTCGCGCAGCATTCGCCTCAACGACAAGACACTGGCGGCCTGGGGTGCCATCCTTGCGGCGCTGCCGGCAAGCCGCCTGAAGCTGGACTCGCTGCCCTTCGTCGACGATGCCACGCGCGCTTCGTTTGCCGCCCGGCTTTGCGGTTTCGGCGCCAGGCCCGAACAGCTCGATATCGGGTTCACCGCGCCGCAAGCGCGCGTGTGGGACGCCTATGCCGGCATCGACGTGGCGCTCGACCCGTTTCCGCACAATGCCGGTGCCACGACCTTCGAAGCGCTGTGGCTGGGCGTGCCGGTCGTCTCGAAGCGCGACCGCATTCCGCTGGGCCGATTCGGCGATTCGATTCTGGGCGCCGCAGGCTTGGCCGATTGGGTGGCCGACGACGTGCCGGGCTATGTCGCGCGGGCGGTGGCCGCCGCGAACGACGTGGCCGGTCTCGCCGCGCTGCGCCAAGGCTTGCGCGCCCGGCTTGCCGCGAGCCCGCTTGGCGATACAAAAACCTTCGGACGGACGCTTGCCGACGCGTTTTTCGGCATGTGGGCGGCGAAAACGCCCGAGAATCCTTGACTTTTGCGGGGGAAACCCTATTTTCCGCTCGTCGTTCAGGGTTTTTCGCATATGCGAAGAAACCCTGCGACGAATGTCTGTGGTCGCCCATTCGGGCGGCCGGTCGTGGGCAAAGACGCACACGACGCGCTGCCGAAGACAAAAGCGGCGCCAACCGAAAGAAGACCGAAGAAGATGATTTTTGCCGATTTGGGCCTGTCGGAGCCTGTGCTCCGGGCCATTGCGGACGCCGGCTACACCACGCCGACGCCGATCCAGGAAAAAGCCATTCCCTATGTGCAGATGGGCCGCGACGTGCTCGGCTGCGCGCAAACCGGCACCGGCAAGACCGCCGGCTTCACGCTGCCGATGATCGACGCGCTAAGCCAGGGCCGCGCCAAAGCGCGCATGCCGCGCTCGCTGATTTTGGAACCGACGCGCGAATTGGCGGCCCAAGTCGCCGAGAATTTCGACAAATACGGAAAATATCTCAAACTCACCAAAGCGCTTCTCATCGGCGGCGTGTCGATGGACGACCAGGAAAAGGCGCTCGATCGCGGCGTGGACGTGCTGATCGCGACGCCCGGGCGCCTCATGGACCTGTTCGACCGCGGCCGCATCCTGCTGCACGACGTCAAGATCCTGGTCATCGACGAAGCCGACCGCATGCTCGACATGGGCTTCATCCCCGATGTCGAGCGCATCGTCTCGCTGCTGCCGCCGATGCGCCAGACCCTGTTTTTCTCGGCCACCATGGCGCCCGAGATCAAAAAACTGGCCGACAAGTTTCTGTCGAACCCCAAGGAAGTCGCGGTCTCCGCACCCGCCGCCACCGCCGATACGGTCACGCAAGGCATCGTCACCGTCGCCGAACGCGAAAAGCGCGAAACGCTGCGCAGGCTCGTGCGCGCGGCGCAGATCAAAAACGCGCTCGTCTTCTGCAACCGCAAGCGCGACGTCGACATTCTGTGGAAGTCGCTGAAGCGCCACGGCTTCAATGTGGGCGCGCTGCACGGCGACATGGACCAGGGCACGCGCAGCGAAACGCTCGAAGGCTTCAAAAAAGACGAAGTGCAGATTCTGGTCTGCTCGGACGTCGCGGCGCGCGGCCTCGATATCGGCGGCCTGTCGCACGTGTTCAATTTCGACGTGCCGATCAATGCCGAAGACTACGTGCACCGCATCGGCCGCACGGGACGCGCCGGGCGCAGCGGCGTCGCCTACACGATCGCCACGCGCGACGACGGCAAATTCACGAGCGCCATCGAAAAGCTGATCGGCAAAAAAATTCCGCCCATCGCGCTCGAAGGTTTCGAAGCGCCCGTGACGTCGGCCGAAGATCTCGCGGCCGAGGCCGAGCGCGGCCCCGCGCGCGGACGCGGCGGTCGCGGCGGCGAACGCGGCGGGCGCGGACGTTCCGCCAGCGGCGGCGGCGGCAAATCGCGCCACCGCAGCAGCTCGAACGCCGAAACGCCGGCGGCCGACGGCGCCGGCGCCGGCTGGGGTCCGAGCGAAACCGTTTCGGCAGCCGAACCCGCTATGCTCGCCCCGGTTGCAGCACCGGAACCCGTCGCGGCACCGCTGCCCGTATCCGCACCCGTATCCGCCCCCGCCTCCGAACGCCCGCGCGCGCCGGCGCCCGAACGCCCGCGCGCGGTCAAGGCGCCGCGCGAACATCGCGAAGCGCGTCCCACGCCCCTCGCCGATCCGTCGGGCCGCGGCTTCGACGACGACCAGGTGCCCGCGTTCCTGTTGCGCGGGCGGCGCCAAGCGGGCTAGCGTTGTCTGCAAGGGAGAACGCCGATGCAGACGATCTTCATCATGGTCAAATGCGAGCTCGGCCGCGCCTACGACGTGGCCGAGGCGGCGATGGAGACCGAACAGGTCTCCGAGGTCTACTCGATTTCCGGCCAGTACGATCTGCATCTCAAATGCTATCTGCCGGACGACGCCGATATCGGCCATTTCGTGATGAACGTCCAACGCATCGCGGGCGTCAAAGACACCTTCACGCTGATTACCTTCAAGGCGTTCGGCTAGCCTCGGGACCGCCGCCATGCGCGCGTTCGCCTTGGCTCTCTGGGTGTGTTTTGCGGCACCCCCCCTCGCCGCCAGCGAGGCCAAGCTCGAAGCGGCCTTGGGCATGTTCAACGAAGCCGCGCTCTGGCGCGACAACATGGCCCACAGCGACAACCGGCCGCAGCCGATCGCGGGCATCGTGCGCTTCGACGGACCGATCCGGATTTTCCTCGGCCGCACGCCTAGCAACAGCCTGCCTGCCGACGCCGAACGCCTGACGCGCGAAGCGGCAGCGCTGGCCGGCGTTGCCGTTTCGGTCGTCGAGAGCGTCGGCAGCGCAAATTTCCGTTTCGATTTTTTTGCCGACAACGCGACGCCGCCCGGCGTGCCGCCCGCCGGTTGCGGCACGGCGACCGACGTGCGCGCGACCGGGCTCGTGTCGGTCACGCTCTATATTCGCGCGAGCCGCCCCGACTGTCTGGCGCACGAAATTCTGCACGGCTTCGGGCTGTTCGGGCATCCGCACGACTACGACACGCTGCTGAGCTACAAACGGCCGCCGGGGCAGCGCGAACGGTACACCGAGCTCGACCGGCTGGCGTTGCGCACGCTCTATCGCGCGGGTCTGTCGGTCGGCACGTTCCACCTGCCGGCCTTGCTGGTCGCGCGCCAGTACATGGCCGAGGAGCTGGGCCTGGTCGCCAAAGGTGGCGATACCGGCGCGTTGGCGCGCCCCGTGCTCGACCGCGCGGTCGAACGTTTGCGCGCCGCCGCCGATCCGGGTTCGCGCGCGGTCCAGTACCAGCTCGGCATCGCCTACGCGTTCGGCCAGTATGTCGCGCGCGACCCGGCCCAGGCCGCGCATTTCTGGACGCTTGCCGCCAACCAGCGCCATCCCGACGCGCTGTTCCAATTGGGGCTCGCCTTGCAGGCCGGGCGCGGCGTGGCCGTCGATGCGCCCGCCAGCCGCCGCCGCCTGCGCGAGGCGAGCAGCCTTGGCCACGGGCCTGCCGCCTTTGCGGTGGCGCAAGCCTATCGGGACGGCATCGGCGGCTGGCCCAACGCGCTCGAAGCCTACGCGTTTTTCGATCTTGCCGCGCGCCGCAACGTGGCGACGGCCGCAGCTTCGCGCGACGCGCTGCTGGCGGGCTTCGACGAACCGACGCGCGCGCGCGCGATCGCCCACGCGCGCCAGTTTCCAACGAACCCCTGAAACGCCGGCGCGACCGGCCGCCAACGGCGGCTTTGCACCCTTCCTACGGCATGCTAATCTGCTTGCGCGCTTCGGTTGGTCCGGAGGAAATACATGCGGAAGTGGGGATTTGTCCTGGCGGCGCTTCTGGCGCTGGCAAGCGGTGCCGCCCGCGCCGATATGGCGAAGTTCGAGGCGGCGCTGACCTTGTTCGAAGCGGCGGCGCTTTGGCGCAATGCCGGAACCTATTCGGGCGAGGTCTACGCGACGGGCGGCATCCGGCGCTTCAACAGCGGCATGCGGGTTTTCCTCGGGCGCTCGGGCAACAGCAGCTTGAATGCGCATACCGAGGCCAAAATGCGCGAAGCCGCCGAACTGGCGGGCCTCGCGATCGAGTTCGTCGATACGGCCGAGAAAGCCAACGTCAAATTCAACTTCTTCCAGGAGTACCAGGCGCCGCCGGGCATTCCGGGCGCGGGCTGCGTCGCGTTCACGAACGCGTGGACGACGACCGAAGCCACCGTCCATGTGCGTTTGACGCAGCGCAGCTGCGTGACGCACGAAATCATGCACGTGTTCGGTTTTCCCGGGCACCCGCACGAACTGGAATCGGTGCTGAGCTACACGCATGGCGGCGCAAGCTATCGCGAGAACTACAGCCCGCTGGATCGGGCGATTCTGCGCGCGATGTACCGCGCCAATCTGCCGCCCGGTACCTACCATCTTCCGGCCCTGGTGCGGGTACGCCAGTTTCTGGCGGAAGAATACGGCGTCGTCGAAAAAGGCGCGGACACCGCGCATTTGGGGCGGCGGGTGATCGACGCGTCGCTGGCAAAACTGCAGAAAGCGGCCGATGCGGGCAATCCTTTCATCCAAATGCAGCTCGGCAACGCCTACGCGTTCGGCCACTATGTCGAAAAAAGCCAAGCGACCGCCGTGCGCTACTGGACGCTCGCCGCGTCCCAGAAAAATGCCGAGGCCGTTTACCGGCTCGCACTTGCCGCGCGTTCGGGCGACGGCGTGCCGATGGACGGGCCTGGCGCCCGCGCGCGCCTTCGCGAAGCCAGCGATCTTGGGCATGGCGCGGCCGCGCTCGCCTATGCGCGCATGCTGAATGCCGGCACGGACGGCCCGGCCGAACCGGTCGAGGCGTTCGCGTATTTCGATCTGGCGGCGCGGCGCAACCAAAACGAAGCCCGCAGTCTGCGCGACGCGCTGCTGCTGACCTTCGACGACGAGACCAAAGCGCGCGCCCAAAAACGCGCCGCCGAACTGCCGACCGCGCCGCCGCGTTGAACGGCCGCTAGATCGGCGAATTTTCGTTTTCCTTTCTTGATACCATATGGCTACCCATGCCATCATGAAAGCCGATGAAAGCGAAACTGCTTTTCCGCCAGCGCATCGAATACGACGACGGGGCGCTTGCGGAGATGAAGCTTTGGCGCGTTCCTGCGCGCGTTCTGCCATCGACGCACTGGCTGAAATACTCTCTCTTCTACGGTCGGCCGGGCGTGCGGGAACTTGGGTACGACAACGAGCGCGGCAAGGGCGATCACAGGCACTTTCGAGGCGCCGAGACCGCCTACCAGTTCACGACGGTCGAGCGGCTAATGGCGGACTTCTGGGCCGATGTGCAGTTTTTACGGGGCAACGAATGACCAAGCTCAAAATCTCGGTCGGCGGGCCGATAGAGAAGCAAGCCGCGCAACGTTTTGCCGATGCGTGGCACCGTGCCAAGAAAGGCAAGCCGACCGACGAGCGCTATATTGCGTTCGAGAGCTTCGACGCTTTGGCGCGCGTGCTAACCGCCAAACGCATGATGCTGCTGCGCTACGTCCGCCGACACGAAGTTGCAAGCGTGCGCGCCCTCGCAAAAGCGCTGGCGCGCGACTACAGCAACGTGCATGCCGATGTCAAAGCGCTCGCCAATGCGGGCCTTCTCGATACGAGCGCCGGTCGCCTGCACGCCGACTACGACGGCATCGAAACGAAGATCGCGATTTGAGTTCGGGCGCCGCGCGGCGAGCGCAGCTTGCCCCTCAGTAGATCCCGTCGCCGCCTTCGCCGCCCGGGATCGAGATCGTCAAGGACGGGTCGGCGAAGCGCCCGCCGCCGTCGAGCACCGGCCCGTCGGCGCGCAGTTCCGTGCCGGGCTTGAAGGCTTCCAGGATCGTGTCGCGCTCGCCGGGCCTTGCGGGCGCGCCGGTTTGCGGATTGACGCGCACCAGCCGGATGCCGGGCGGGATGCGGAACGGGACGACCGGCGCGCCCTTCAAGGCCTCGGCCATGATGTCGCGAAAAATCGGCACCGCGACCGACGAGCCGGTTTCGTTGGGCCCGAGCGTGCGCGGATTGTCGAAACCGACCCACACGCCGACCGCAAGATCGGGCGAAAATCCCATGAACCAGGCGTCGAACGAATCGTTGGTCGTGCCGGTTTTGCCGCCGATCGGCCGATTGAGTTCGCGCAGCCGGCGGCCGGTGCCGCGCTCGACCACGCCCTGCAGCATCGAGACCATCTGGTAGGCCGTGGCAGGGTCGATCGCCTGGGGCCGCGCGTCGGGCAATAGCGGCGGCTCGGAGCCCGGCAGCCAAAGGTCGTTTTTGCAGTCCTCGCAGGTGCGCTGGTCGTGGCGATAGATGGTGCGGCCCTCGCGGTCCTGCACGCGGTCGATCAGGCTCGCCTGGATGCGCTTGCCGCCGTTGACGAACATGGCGTAGGCCGCCGTCTGGCGCATCAGCGTGGTCTCGCCCGCGCCCAGCGTCATTGCAAGACTTGGTTGCAGTTTTTCGACCACGCCGAGCCCCTCGGCGGTCGCGGCGACCTTGTCCATGCCGATCGCCTGCGCGAGGCGGATGGTCATGAGGTTGCGCGACTGCTCCATGCCCACGCGCATCGGCGACGGCCCGTAGAAATTGCGCGAGTAGTTGGCCGGGCGCCAGGGCGGCTGGCCCGGTCCCTGGTCGACGACGATGGGCGCGTCGAGCACGAGGCTTGCGGGCGAGAAACCGTTGTCGAGGGCGGGCAGATAGACAAAGGGTTTGAACGAGGAGCCGGGCTGGCGCTGGGCCTGCGTCGCGCGATTGAACTGGCTCTGCTCGAAACTCCAGCCGCCGACCATCGCCTTGACGCGGCCCGTATGCGGATCCATCGCCACCGCGGCGCCGCCCACATTGGGGATCTGGCGCAGCGCATGGCGGTTGGCCGGGCCGTCGATGGGCAGTTTTTCGGCGAGCACCACGTCGCCCACCGCAACGACGTCGCCCGGCGCGCGCACCGGCGGCCCCAGGCGCTGCTCGCGTTCGGTCTTGCGCGCCCAGCGCAGATCTTCGAGCGCCAGCGTGGCTCTGCTGCCGTCGGGAAGGCCAAGCTCGGCCGCATCGCCCGCAACGCCGCGCACCAGCGCCAGCGACCATTCGGGCAAGGCGCCGGGCGGGCGGGCGACGGTCTGCAACCGGCGGCGCCAATCGCCGGTCGCGTCGATGCGCGCGACCGGCCCGCGATAGCCGTGGCGCCGGTCGTAGCCGAGCAGCCCGCGATAGAGCGCCGCCTCGGCCGCCGCCTGGATGCGCGGATCCATCGTCGTGCGCACGCTGAGGCCGCCGCGGAACAGCTCGCGCTCGCCGAAACGCTGGAACAGTTCGCGGCGCACTTCTTCGGCGAAATAGTCGGCGCGAACGGTGTCTTCGGGGCCGCGCGCGCGCGTGACGACGGGCGTGCGGCGCGCGGCCTCGTACTCGGCCTGCCCGATATGGCCGTCTTCGAGCATGCGCCCCAGCACCCAGTCGCGCCGCTCGACCGCGCGGTCCATGAAACGCGCCGGGTTGTAGTTGTTGGGCGCCTTGGGCAGCACGGCCAGGAACGCGGCCTCGGCCAGCGTGAGTTCGGCGAGCGAGCGGTCGAAATAGTTCACCGCCGCCGAGGCGACGCCGTAGGCGCCGTAGCCGAGATATATCTCGTTCAAATAGAGCTCGAGAATGCGCCGCTTGGAGAGCGATTCTTCGATGCGCAACGCAAGGATCGCTTCCTTGACCTTGCGCTCGATCGAAACCTCGTTGGTCAGCAGCATGTTCTTGGCGACTTGCTGCGTGATGGTGGACGCGCCCACCGGGCGCCTGGCGCCGAGGTTGGAAACGTTCTGCAGGGCCGCGCGCGCGATATCGGGCAGGCTCACGCCCGGATGCGAATAGAAGTTCTTGTCCTCGGCCGACAGGAACGCGTTGACGACCTGGCGCGGGATCGCGTCGTACGGCACGAAGACGCGACGCTCGATCGCGAATTCGGCCAAGATGCGCCCGTCGGCCGCGTGCACGCGCGTGGTGACCGAGGTTTGGTAGGCGGCGAGCGCGTTGTGGTCGGGCAAGCCGCGTCCGAAGTACCACAGGCCCGCCAGCACGGCGCCGCTGCCGCCCACAAGGGCCAGCACCAGCAAAACAACCAGCGTGAGAATGCCACGGCGCATGGGCAGCCTTTTCCGGTACGGCCTTGGAGGAGCGTCGCTCCGTGCGCGGTTATAGCCGAGCGCTGCCCGAATGTCGCGCATTTGCGCAAGGGCTGGTGCGGACGTTCCTAGCGTTGCGGCGGTTGGCGATCGGGGGCCGCCGATCAGTGTCGCACCCGCGCTCCGCGCCTCGCCACCGGCATCGAGCGCGACGCGGATCTGTCCGATGCTGTCCGGCGACGAAACAAGCGGGGTGGGTCGCGCCCAAAGCCGCCGACGATCTGGAAGCGGTGTTCGGCGCTTGACGCTAGCCGCGTCGCGCCGGGTTGGCGGCGAAATAGGCGTCGATCGCGCGCACGATGCCCGCCGCCACCTTGCTGCGATGGTGCGGCCGGTTGAGCAGCATCTCGTCCTGCGCGTTCGAAAGATACCCCATCTCGATCAGCACCGAGGCGGTGTCGGGCGCGCGCAGCACGGCGAAGCCTGCAAAACGGTGCGGGTTTTGCGGCAGCAACTGCACCTCGCGGCCCATCTCGCCCACCAGATAGCGCGCGAACACGATCGAGCGGTTCATCGTTTCGCGCTGCGCCAAGTCGATCAGGATCGACGTCACGTCGCGATTTTCGCGCGTGAGGTCCACGCCCGCGATGATGTCGGCACGGTTTTCGCGCGCCGCCAGCGCGGCCGCCTCGTTGTCCGAGGCGTTTTCCGACAAGGTATAGATCGAAGCGCCGCGCGTTTCGCGATTGCCGCCGCCCATCGAATCGGCGTGGATCGAGATGAACAGATCGGCCGAATGCTGGCGCGCGATCGCGATGCGGTCGCGCAGCCGCACGAACACGTCGTCGTCGCGCGTCATCGAGATGCGGTAGCGGCCGGTCTGTTCGAGCTGGCGGCGCAATTCGCGCGCCACGGCCAGCGTGATCTCCTTTTCGTGCGTGCCGGTCACGCCCACCGCCCCCGGATCGACGCCGCCATGCCCCGGATCGAGCACGATGGTCGGGCGCGCGGTGGGCCGCACGGGCACGCCACCCTGCCCGCTTGGCGCTTGAGGCGGGCGCGGGGCGGCGATCGCGGCGGGCACGGCCACGGCGGCAGGTGCTGCCGGGGCCGCGACGGGTGCCGGGGCCGCCGCCCGCGGCGCCTGGGTTTGGGCAAATTGCGGCGTCTGGCTTTGCAGCTGCGGCGTTGGCGGGGCATTGGCCTGCATCGCGCGCAGCACGCCCGATGCGGTCCAGGGCTGCACGTTTTGCGCAAACGCCTCGGGCGTCGCGCGTTCGAAATCGAGCACCAGGCGCTGGCCCCGGTTGTTGGCGGCAAGGTCGAAGCGCGCCTCGCGCAACTTGGCGGGCTGGGCGAGGTCGAGCACCAGGCGCCCGGTCTGGGCATCGAACGCGCCGTAGCGTAGGCCCGAGACAAGGCCCGAGGGCGCCACCTCCCCGCCCGCAATGCGCCATTGCACGCTCGGCAGATCGACCACGGCGCGCATCGGTTCGTTGAGGAAGAAAACCCGGTGGTCGATTCGCCGATTGAGCGTCAAAACAAGGCGCGTGGCCCCGGCCGTTTCGGCCAGCGACACGCCGGTAACTAGGATTTCGGCGCTTGCCGGCGCGCGCGCCGGGGTTTGGGCTAGGGCCGGGCTCAAACCCGCCAAAACCAGAATAACCCACAATATCTTGCGAAAATATTGCGCCATGCCCGCGAGATATATACTGCGGCGCGAATCGACGGCAAGCAGGAACGCGGGTCAATTTACCGATTGTGACGCGGGGCGATGCTCTGTATTCTGCCCTGGATCGCAAGATCACGTTCGCTGGATTGCGTGCGCCCCAGACCGGAGCGCCCGATCCGTGCGGATCGCCTGGCACTGTTTGCGCCGCGTCCGGATTTCGGTTCGTGCGGCGGCAAAGAGCGGCGCGATACCGCGGCGAACGGACGAAGGGCGGCCGATCGTACGGCGCACGCCCCAAAGGACCCGCTTCCCGGCAGGTCCGCCCCCGCTCCCCTTTCATCGGGAGCGCAGTCAAGCGGGCGGTTCCGGGCGGCCCAGGTCAAGACCGCGGCACGGGCCCAAGGAACCCGCGCGCGACCGCAAATGGCCCCGGGCATTTCGCCCAAAGGCCTGTGCGCCAGGACGATCCGGTCAGGAAATTCTTTGCGGGGGGCGCCCGTTTGCGCGCGACGGCCCGGCTTTTTGCCGATCGGCCGCGACGCAGGCAAGGTGCGGCTCTCCGCCTGACAGTTGGAGAAGCGTATCGCAATGGCAAAACGTATGTTGATCGACTCGACCCACTCGGAAGAAACCCGCGTGGTCGTGCTCGACGGAAACCGGCTCGAAGAGTTCGATTTCGAAACCGCCAGCAAAAAGCAGCTCAAAGGGAACATCTATCTGGCGCGCGTCACGCGCGTGGAGCCGTCGCTGCAGGCCGCGTTCGTGGAATTCGGCGGGAACCGTCACGGGTTCCTGGCATTCAACGAGATCCATCCCGACTATTACCGCATCCCGGTTTCCGACCGGCAAGCGCTGATGGCCGACGACGACGAGGAAGAGCATCGCCCGCGCCGAAGCGCGCGCGAAGATCGCGCCCGCCGCGACGAGCCTGCCGATGTGCCGGCCGCCGACCCGGCGCCGGTCATCGCACTGGAGCCGGGCATGGAGGCCGGCCCCGTCGCTTTGACGCCGCCGCCAGCGCCGAGCGAAACGCCGGTCGAGGCCGCCGCAGCTCCCGCCCCGGAAATGGCGCAAATGCCGCTCGATTTGGCACTGCCTGAGGCACCGGCGTCGGAGACGGTATCTGCGAGCGCCGATGCCGTTCCGCTCGAAGCGATACCGGGCGAAGCCCCTCGCGGCGAAATCTTGCCCGGCGAAATTCTGTCCGGCGAAGTTTCGCCGGTCGAAGGGGTCCCGCACGACGACGCGGTCGAACCGCGCGTGCACCAGGTCGAATCGGTCGGCGGCGACACGGTCGACGACGCGCACGAAACGCGCCGCCGCGCGCGTCCGCAGCGCCAGTACAAAATCCAGGAAGTGCTGAAGCGCCGCCAAGTGCTGCTGATCCAGGTCGTCAAGGAAGAACGCGGCAACAAGGGCGCCGCGCTCACGACCTACCTGTCGCTGGCGGGCCGCTACTGCGTGCTGATGCCCAACACCGACCGGGGCGGCGGCATTTCGCGCCGCATCACGTCCCAGCAGGACCGCAAGCGCCTCAAAAATCTGATCGAGGAACTCGATCTGCCCGACGGCATGGCGGTCATCCTGCGCACCGCCGGCATGGAGCGCGAAACCGCCGACATCCGCCGGGACTACGAATATCTCATGCGGCTGTGGGAAGAAATCCGCGACTTGACGTTGCGCAGCTCCGCGCCCGCCCTGATCTACGAAGAGGGCAGCATCGTCAAGCGCGCGATCCGCGACATCTATTCGGCCGGCATCGACGAAATCCTCGTCGAAGGGGCCGGCGGCTACGACGCCGCGCGCCATTTCATGGGCATGCTGATGCCGAGCGACGTCCAGCGCATCCGCCGCTACGACGATCCGCAAGTGCCGCTGTTCCAGCGCTTCCAGGTCGAAAACGAACTCGACGAGATGCATCTGCCGACCGTGCGGCTGCGCTCGGGCGGCTACATCGTCATCAACTCGACCGAAGCGCTGGTGGCGATCGACGTCAACTCGGGCCGCTCGACGCGCGAGCGCAACATCGACGAGACCGCCTACAAGACCAATCTGGAGGCCGCCGACGAAGTGGCACGCCAGCTGCGCTTGCGCGATCTCGCGGGCCTCATCGTCATCGACTTCATCGACATGGACGACCATCGCCACCAGGCGGCGGTCGAACGGCGCCTCAAGGAGGCGATGAAGTCCGACCGCGCGCGCATCCAGATCGGCCGCATCTCGGCCTTCGGGCTGCTGGAGCTGTCGCGCCAGCGCCTGCGCCCGTCGATTTCCGAGATCAGCTTCGAAGTCTGCCCGCATTGCTCTGGCACGGGGCGGCTGCGCTCGACCGAATCGTCCGCCTTGCACGTGCTGCGCGGCATCGAGGAGGAAGGCGTCAAACTGCGCGCCGCCGAAGTGCTCGTCTATGTCGCGACGTCGGTGGCGCTCTATCTGTTCAACAACAAGCGCGCGGCGCTGGCGGGCATCGAAAGCCGCTACGGCTTCCGCCTGCAGTTCCATTCCGACGACAGCCTGATCCCGCCCGCCTTCCGCGTCGAGCGCGGCAAAGCCAAAGCCGCCGACGCGCCGTCGGCAGCCCCCATCCGCCAGATCGACGATTTCGTGCCGACCCCCTACGAGGCGGCCGAAACGGCGGACGAGGATGCCGACGACGCGCAGCGCCCCGCGCGGGCCGAAGAAGAGCGTACCGAAGAAGACGGCGCGCGCCGTCGCGGCCGCGGTCGCGGGCGCGGACGAAATCGCAGCGAAGGACGCAACGAAGGGCGCGCCGACGCGCGCGCCGAACAAGCTGCCGCACCGGCAGAACAGGCCCCGGTCGCCGAAGCGGCAGACGACGCCGAAGGCCCCGATGCGCCGGGACCGGCGGGCGAGACGGCCGAAGAAGCGAATCGCCGCCGCCGTCGGCGCGGCCGGCGCGGCGGTCGCCGTCGCGGCCGCCGTCCGGAGGGCGAAGAACAAGCCGCAGCCCCGCACGGCGCCAACGGCGATGCAAACGGCGCGATCGCGGTCGCCAACGACGACCCGGCCGGCCCGGAGCCCGCAATGGCGCCGCCGCCGGGCCGCGTCCAGGGCCCCGGAGATGCGCACGATTGGCCGTGGAACCGTCGCGGCGAGGAAGGCCCGGCAACGGCGCCGACGGCACCCGTCCCTGCCGCCGTTGTGCCCGCACCGGTTGCAGCATCCGAACCCATCGTGGTTGCAGCGCCGCCGCCGACACCCGCAGCGGAACCGGTCGCAGCCGCAGTCCCGCCGCCGCCCGAGGACGATCCCAATCGCCCGAAAAAGCGCGGCTGGTGGAACCGGCTGACCGGCTAGGAACTAGCGCCGCCAGGCGACCAGTCGTCTGGCGGCTTCCTGCATGTCGGCCATCGTGCCCGCAAACGAGAAGCGCACGTAGCGGTTGCCGCGCGCCGGATCGAAATCGAGTCCCGGCGTGGTTGCGACGCCTGCCTCGTCGAGCATGCGGCGGCAGAATTCCGCGCTGTCGTTCGTCAGGTGCCCGACGTCGGCATAGAGATAGAAGGCGCCGTCCGGCGGCGCGAAATCGCGGAAACCGGCCTTGGGCAGTTCCGCCAGCAGGAAATCGCGGTTGGCGCGATAGTTGGCGACGTGCCCCAAGGCTTCGGCGTTTGCCTCGAACGCCGCCACGGCGGCAAGCTGGGCCAGGGTCGGCGGCGAAATGAACAGATTCTGCGCGAGCCGCTCGACCGCGCGCACGAGGTCCGGCGGCACCACCAGCCAGCCCAAGCGCCAGCCGGTCATCGAATAGTATTTGGAGAAACTGTTGACCACGAACGCGTCGCTGCCGAACGACAGCGCCGACGTCGCGGCCGTGCCGTAGACGATGCCGTGGTAGATTTCGTCCGATACCATCCGCACACCGTTTTTGGCGCACCAGCCGCACAGCGCGCCAAGTTCGTCCGCCGTCAGCATCGAGCCGGTCGGATTGGCGGGGCTTGCCACGATCAGCCCCGCAAGATCGGGGCCTGCCTGCGCCAGCAAATCGGGCGTGGGCTGGTAGCGCGTGGCGGCGGTCGCGCGCAAGCCGACCGGATCGCAATCGAGCGCCTTCAGGATATTGCGGTAGGCGGGGTAGCCGGGGTCGGCCAGCGCCACGCGGTCGCTTGCGTCGAACGCCGCCAGAAACGCCAGCAGAAATCCGCCCGAGGAGCCGGTCGTCACGCAAATGCGCGCCGGATCGAGCGCTACGCCGTACGCGTCGAGATAGTGTCTGGCGATACGTTCGCGCAGAACAGGCAATCCCATCGCGTCCGTGTAGCCAAGCCTGTCGCCGTCGAGGGCGGCTTTGGCGGCCGCGCGCACGGCGGCAGGTGCAGGCGTTCCGGGCTGGCCCACTTCGAGATGGACGGCGCGCCCGCCCGCGTCGGCGGCGGCGGCATCGCGCCGGTTGGCGGCGCGCATCACGTCCATCACGATGAAGGGCTGGATGCCCGCGCGCTTGGCGACTTTCAAAGCCATGCTGCGTTCCCCGAAATTCTTCTGGAATACTATTGCGAGCCGGCGGCGAAGCCCGCTCCGCGCCGGTCGGTTTCGATGCGGCAGCCGGTCGGGGCTTCGACCAGCCCGTCGGGGCAATGCACGGCCTGCACGCGGCCCACGCCGCCCGCCCGCTCGGTCGTCCGGTAGCCGCGCGCCGCCAGGACCGGAACCAGCCCCAGCCCGTCCACGCCGATGCGCCCGTCCGGCAACGGGGCCGCGCGCGCCGCGTCGATCGCGCGGTCGAGCGGCAATTGGTCGGCCAGAACGCCCAGCGCCACTTGGGCCAGCGCCAGCGGCGCCGCCGATCCGCCGGACGCGGCGCCCGCAAAGACCACCTGCTGCCGGTCGCGCAAGGCGATCGCCGCCGCGAGCCAGCGCGACGTGAGCCGGGTTTCGTCCGGGGCAGGCGCCAGCAGAAAGCCGATGCCCTGCGGCAGACGGCCGATGCCGAAACTTTGCAGGCCCGAAAAACTGCACGCGACCGCCATGCCGTTGCGGTCGGCAACCGCAAGCGCCGTGCCCGGCGCCGTGTCGGGTTCGCCCGCAAAATCGCCGCCCGCACCCGCAAGGGCGCGCAAGCGCGCGGGCGCCAGCGCGTCGCCCAGCGGCTCGCGCAACCCAAGGTCGGGCCCGAGCCATTGCGCGCGGTCGCGCGAGGCGGCCGCCGCGCTCGCGAGCAGGCGCGCCGCTCGCTCGCCCGCCGGCGTCGCGCGCCACGAACCGGCCAGCGCGCCGTAAAGCTGGGCGGTCGCCAGCGAGCCGATCGCGGGCGCGGCCGCGACATACAGATCGGTCCCCTCGATCAGCCGGAAAGCCGGGCCGATCTGCGGCGCGCCCGCCGCCAAATCCTCGACGCGCAGATCGAGGCCCGCGGCGCGCGCGGCCGCCACCAGCTGCTGGCCGGCCAGACCCTGATGCAGTTCGCCCGGCCCGCGCTGGCGCAGCGTGCCGAGCACGGCCCCCAGCAACGGCTGGGCAAAGGGCTGGCCCTCGCGCAGCGCTTCGCCGTTTCGGCTGTAGAGCGCCAGCAAGGCCGGATCGGCCGAAACGACGTTCCAATTGGCGGCCAGATCGTTGGCGAAGGCGCGCGTTGCGGGCGTGCCCGTGCGCGCCATCGCTTCGGCGGGCGCCACGATTTGCTCCCAGCGCAGCCGGCCAAAGCGCGCCTGTAGCGCAAACAGCCCGCGCGGCAAACCCGGCGTTGCGACCGTCGAGTCCGGGCGCGCGGCGACCGCCGGGAACGAGACGGTCTCGACCGTCCGCACGCGCCCGCTGCCCGCCGCCACCAGACACACGCCGCCGCCGCCCAGCGGCATCTGCCCCGGGAACGTCACTGCAAGCGCCAGCGCCGCCCCCGCAGCCGCATCCGCAGCCGACCCGCCGGCCGACAGGATGTCGCGCGCGACCAGCGCCGCGCGCGGCTCGTCCGCCGCAGCACCGCCCAGAAATCCGCGCACCGATCCCACGACGCCCGGCACGCCCGCATCGCCGGCACCGCCCAGGCCCAGCGCGCTGCAGCCGGGCAGGACCGCCAGCAGCGCCAAGCCTGCGGCAACGATATGGGGACGGACCCGCGGTTGATTTCGGGCGATTCTCGACATAGCTTGTCTCGGAGGTTTGGCGGCAGATTTGGCGATGAATTCGATCCGCGCAGGGTGGAACAAAGGGGCCGCACCGAAGATTTTCGGCGCGCTCGGCCTCGCGTTCGCGCTTGCCTTTGCGCCGCCTGCGCCCGCAAGCGCCCAGCAGCGCATCAGCTTCATCCGCGATGCCGAAATCGAGACTACCATTCGCATCTACGCCGCACCAGTGTTCCGGGCGGCGGGGCTCAACCCCGAAGATATCGATGTCCACATCGTCAACGACCGGTCGCTGAACGCGTTCGTGGCGGCCGGACTCAATATGTTTTTCAATACCGGATTGCTGCTGAGAGTGGAGCATCCGGGCCAGCTGATCGGCGTCATCGCGCACGAAACCGGGCACATATCGGGCGGCCATCTGGCGCGCTTGCCCGACGCGATGCGCGCCTCGTGGGACACGATGATCGTCTCGCTGCTGGGCGCCGCCGCCGCCGCCGCTGCGGGGCGCGGCGATGCGGCCGTGGCCTCGCTCCTGGCCGGCCAGCAGATCGCCGAGCGCCAGTTGCTGCGCTACACGCGCACGCTCGAAGCCTCGGCCGACCAGGCGGGCGTAAGTTTCCTCGACCGCGCGCAGCAATCCGCGCGCGGACTGATGGAGTTTCTGCAGATCCTGGCCGACCAGGAACTCGTCGGCGCCGATCGCCAGGACCCCTATGTGCGCAGCCATCCGATCAGCGCCGAGCGCGTGGAATTCGTGCGCAACTGGGTGGCGAATTCGCGCTTTTCCGGCGTGCCGACGCCGCCCGCACTCGACGAACTGCACAGACGCATGCGCGCCAAGCTTTTGGGCTATACCGACCCGACGCGCGCGCTCGTCCAGCACCGCGACGGCGATGCGACGCTCGAAGGGCGCTATGCGCGCGCCTTCGCTTTTTACCGGCGCGGCGAAATCGCGCGCGCCTTGCCGCTCGTCGACAGCCTGCTGGCCGAGTATCCCAACGATCCCTATTTCAACGAAACGCGCGGCCAATTCACCTACGAGAGCGGCAAACCGCGCGACGCCCTGCCCTATTACGAAAAAGCGGTCGCCAATCTGCCCGACAACGCGCTGCTGCGCGTCGGCCTTGCGGGGGCCGCATTGGCGACCGAAGACCCGAGCCTGCTGGCCAAAGCGATCGAGCAGCTGGAACAAGCGCAGCGGCGCGAATCGAGCTCGGCCGAATTGTGGCGCCTGCTGGCCGTCGCCTACGGGCGGGACCGGCAACTGGGGATGTCGGCGCTGGCCCAGGCCGAACAGGCCTTGCTCCTGGGCCGGCGCGTCGATGCGCGCGCGCATGCCGAGCGCGCAGAGCGGTTGCTCCCGGCCGGTTCCCCCCATATCCTGCGACTCCAGGACATCAAAAACGCCGCCGAGCGGCTGGGACCCCAATCGCGATGACATCCATGCTGCGCTTTTTCGCCCTGCCGCTTGCTTTGGCCCTGCTGGCGCTGGGGGGCTGCGCCTCGCCGCCGCCGCGCGGCACCGTCGTCGACGGGGGGTTGCGCATTCTGGCCGACGGCGTGCCCGGCGTGCACGGCAATGCCGACCAGCGGCAATGGTGGACCTCGCGCCCGTCCAATTCGGGCGATCTGGCGCTGGTCGATCTGCAGGGCGCCATTTCGCTGCGCGCCGACGCGCCGGGCGGCATGCTGATGGGCCGCAGGCTGGCAACGTCACTGGCCGCGACGCCCTACCTGCGCTGGACCTGGTATTTGGAGCCGGCGATTTTCGGCGGCGGGCCGGGGGTCGGGCTCGAGCGGGGCGTGCGCGTCATCGTCTATTTCCGCAGCCCGCAGCGTTCGTCGAGCGACCGATACAAATCGTGGGTCGGTCTGGCGCCGTCCGAGTGGGACCGCAGCGTGGAGATCGCGTTCGGCGGGTTCGGAGCGGGCCGCGTCGACGGCGCGACCCAGAGCAAATGGGCGACCGACAGCGCCGGGCGCCGACTGGAGCTGCGCCCGCCGCGCGCGGGCCAAGCGGGCGTCTGGCATGTCGAGGCGATCGATCTCAGCGAAGTCTACCGCTATTTCTGGCCCAACGAGACGCTCGACGAAGTGCAGATCGCGATCGTGGCGGCGGGCGGGTTTTCGGGCAATGTCCCGCCCGAGGCCGGCATTGCCATCGGCTATATCGCCGAGATTTCGATTTCGCGATGAAAGCCTTTTTTCTGGCGATGGCCTTGTTGGCCGGTGCGGGCGCCGCGCACGCGCAAGACGCCTTCACGCCGGCCCAGCGCGACGCGATCCGCGCCTTGCTCGTCGAAACCTTGCGCGCCCGGCCCGAACTGGTGCTCGAAGCGCTGCAGACGCTCGAGCAGCGCCAGGAAGCCGAAGCGCGCGGCGCCGCCCGCCAGGCGCTCAAAGACCGCCAGCGCGAAATCTACGAAGACGCCGCGAACCCGGTCGCAGGCAATCCGCAAGGGCGCACCGTGCTGGTCGAGTTTTTCGACTATCGCTGCCCCTACTGCAAACAGATGCACGGGCCGATGAATTCGCTGCTCGCAGCCGATGCGGATCTGCGCATCGTGCGCAAGGATTTGCCGGTTCTGGGCCCCGCTTCGGTCGCGGCGTCGCGGGCCGCGCTGGCGGCGCGCGCCCAGAACAAATATCCCGCCCTGCACGACGCGCTGATGGGTTTTCGCGGCCAGCTCGACGAAGCGGCGGTCTTTCGCATTGCGGGCGAGGTCGGGCTCGACATTGCGCGGCTGCGGCGCGACATGGAAAGCCCCGAGATCGGCGCGCAATTGCAGCGCAACGCAGCGCTCGCCCAGGCGCTGCAGTTCAACGGCACGCCGGCCTACGTGATCGGCGACGCGCTGGTGCCGGGTGCGGTCGATCTTGCGACGCTGCGCAGCCTGATCGCCGAAGCGCGCGCCAAACGCTGAATCTCAGGGCGCCGGGTCGAAATCCGGCTGCTTTTCGGGGCGCGCGGCATCGAACGCCGGATGCGTCATGCAGTTCGAAAAAATCGCCATGAGCGTGGGATAGCGCGCCAGTTCGCCGTCGCCGTAAAAGCGCTTGGCGTTGAAAACTTGCGGCACCAGGCAGATATCGGCAAGACCCGGCGCATCGCCGTGGCAGTAGCGTCCGGCCTGGCCGTCGGCCAGCAGTTTTTCCAAGGCCTCGAACCCCAGCGCGATCCAATGGCGGTACCAGGCATCGTGCGCGTCCTTGCCGACGGCCAGCGGCCCCAGCAGATAGCGCAGCACGCGCAAATTGTTGAGCGGATGGATATCGCAGGCGATCGAATAGGCGATCGCGCGCACGCGCGCGCGCGCCAAAGCGTCGCCGGGCAGAAACGGCGGCTCGGGATGCGTCTCGTCCAGATAGTCGCAGATCGCCAGCGACTGCGTCAGCAAGGCCGGGCCGTCCTCGAACGACGGCACGAAGCCCAGCGGATTTCGGGCGAGATAGTCGGGCGCACGCTGCTCGCTTTTGCGCAGATGCACGAACGCGTTTTCGTACGCCAGGCCCTTCAAGGCCAACGCGATGCGCACGCGGAACGCGGCCGACGAACGGAAATAGCCCCAAAGCTTCATGGCACAGGCTTTCCGTAGGCGACGATCTTCTGGTCGATGGCGCCGAAAATCGAACGGCCCGCCGCATCGTCCATCGCGATGCGCACGCGGTCGCCGAATTTGAGGAACGGCGTGCTGGGTTTGCCCGCAGCGATCGTCTCGATCATGCGGATTTCGGCAAGGCAGCACGAGCCGACCGCCGGATCCCGGTTCGAAACCGTGCCCGAGCCCACGATCGTCCCCGCCCCCAAGGGCCGCGTGCGCGCGGCATGCGCGATCAGCTGGCCGAAATCGAAATTCATGTCGGCGCCCGCATCGGGATGGCCGAACCATTTGCCGTTGAGCCACACGCGCAGCGGCAGATGCAGCTTGGCGCCGTCCCAAGCGCCGTCCAGTTCGTCCGGCGTGACCGCAACGGGCGAAAATGCCGACGAGGGTTTCGACTGGAAAAAACCGAAACCCTTGGCAAGCTCGCCAGGAATGAGGTTGCGCAGCGACACGTCGTTGACGAGCATCACCAGCTGGATGCGCTTGCGCGCGGCCGCCGCATCGATGCCCATCGGCACGTCGTCGGTGACGACCGCGACCTCGGCCTCGAAATCGATGCCGTGCGCTTCGTCGATCGCCTCCACGTCGTCCGTCGGCCCGAGCATGGAGTCCGAACCGCCCTGGTACATCAACGGGTCGCTATAGAATTCCGGCGGCATTTCGGCCTTGCGCGCCTTGCGCACGAGTTCGACATGGTTGAGATAGGCCGACCCGTCGATCCACTGGGCCGCGCGCGGCAACGGCGCCATGCAGGCGGCGGGATCGAACGGCAGCACAGGCGCGTCGTTGATGCTGGCATGGCCACGTTCGAGCATCTCTGCAATCAGCGCCAGCTCGCGCGACACGACGCGCCAATTGTCGAGGGCGCCGCGCAGGGTCGCCGCGACGCGCGGCGCCTTCACGCAGCGCCCAAGATCGCCCGAGACCACGACCAGCGTGCCGTCGCGCCCGCCTTCTTTCAACGTCGCCAGTTTCACGTCGCCCTACTCCGCCGCATCGGGTTTGCGCTTCCACGAATCCACGTAGCCGGTCCATTCGACGCCGTCCGGCATGGCCGCCACCTCGACCGCGTCGCGCGTATCGACCATCACGGCCACTTCGTCGAGCATCTGGCCGCCCTGCGGATTTTTGGCCGCGAGCGCGAACGCTTTGGGATGGGGCCCGTGCGCGAACCCGCACGGATGCAAGGTTGCCATGCCCGGATGGATGTTGTCGCGGCTGAAAAACTTGCCGCGATGGTAGAAGATGATTTCGTCGTAATCGTCGTTCGAATGGAAGAACGGCACCTTCAGCGCGCCGGGGTCCGTTTCCGCCGGGCGCGGCGCGAAGGTGCACACCACGAACCGCCCGGCCACGAAGGTCGTGTGCGCCGAGGGCGGCAGATGGTAGCGATGGCTCATCAGCGGACGGAAATCGCGCCAGTTGATTTTGACGGGCGTAAGGTCGCCATGCCAGCCCACCGCATCGAGCGGATTGTAGGGGAAGGTCATGGTCGAAACGCGCCCGCCGCGCTTGATCGAAACGCGCGTCGGATTTTCGGATTTCTGCGCTTCGAACGCCCGATCGAGCTTGGGCGTATCGAGGCAGCCCGCATCGAAAACCGCGTGGCGCCCGACCATGCCTTTTTCGGGCAGACGGTAGGAGTCGTTGGTCGCCTCGATCAGCAGTATCGTCGTGGCGGCGCTCGGCACCAGACGCCACATCGTGCCGCGCGGCAACAGGATGTAGTCGCCGTCGCGGTAGCGCATATGCCCCCAGTCGCAGAACAAATCGCCCTCGCCTTCGTGCACGAACAGCAATTCGTCGCCGTCGGCGTTTCGCGCGAGATCGGCCATCGCGCCCTCGACGCGCCACTGGCGGAACTTCATCGCCGCATTCGACATCAGCACGGGCGCGTCGAACGGCGAGCGCGACATGGCGTTGAGCTTGCGATAGTCGAAGGCGCGCGGGCGCAATTCGCCCTCCCAGTCGCTCCATCCGGTCGGCGGATGCGCATGGTACATATGCGCGGCCGGCCCGAAAAATCCTTCCTTGCCGAGCTCGCGTTCGAACGTGCCCTCGGGCAGATCGCAATGCGCCTGGCGCGAGGCGATGCCTTCGCTCAACGGAAAACTGATCCAGTTTTTCATGGGCTCCTCCTCACGCGTTTTTCAGCACGCCGCGCCGGACCTGGTCGAGTTCCATGGATTCGAACAGGGCCTTGAAATTGCCCTCCCCGAACCCTTCGTCGCCCTTGCGCTGGATGATTTCGAAAAAGATCGGGCCGATGGCGGTTTCGGTGAATATCTGCAGCAGACGCCCGCCGTCCTTGGTGGGCGCGCCGTCCATCAGAATATGGTTCTTCTTCAGCCGCGCGACATTTTCGCCGTGCCCGGGCAGGCGTCCGTCGAGCAGTTCGTAGTAGGTTGCGGGCGTCTTCAGAAACTTGACCTTCTTTTTGCGCAAGCCCTCGACGGTCGCGTAGATGTCCGACGATCCCAGCGCGATATGCTGGATGCCCTCGCCGTTGTACGCGGCAAGATACTCGGCGATCTGCGACTTGTCGTCGGACGATTCGTTGATCGGAATGCGGATCTTGCCGCACGGGCTCGTCATCGCCTTGGATTTGAGGCCGGTGAGCTTGCCCTCGATGTCGAAATAGCGGATTTCGCGGAAATTGAAGAGCTTCGTGTAGAAATCGGCCCACAAATCCATGCGCCCGCGATGCACGTTGTGCGTGAGATGGTCGATATAGGTAAGTCCCGCCCCCGAAGGATTGGCGGCCGCGCCCTTGATCGGCTTGAAATCGATGTCGTAGATCGAGCCCTTGGCGCCGTAGCGGTCGACGAAATAGATCAGCGATCCGCCGATGCCCTCGATCGCCGGGATATTGAGCTCCATGGGCCCGACCTTGCCCGCGAAGGGCTTGGCGCCCAGCGCCACCGCGCGCTTGAAGGCGGCGGGCGCGTCCGCCACGCGAAACGCCATCGCGCAGGCCGACGGCCCGTGCACGCGCGCAAACGCCCGGGCGAAGCTGTCGGGCTCGGCATTGACGACGAAATTCACGTCGCCCTGGCGGTAGAGCGTGACGTTCTTCGAGCGGTGCCGGGCGACGGCCGCGAAGCCGAGCGACACGAACAGGGCTTCGAGCCCTGCGACGTCGGGGGCGGTGTATTCGACGAATTCGAAGCCGTCGGTCCCCATCGGATTGACCGGGGGTTTCGTGGCGCGGGGCATCGTGCGTTCTCCCGAAAAGGGTCTTGCCGATCTGGCGTTGGCCGGATATTAGTTTCACATGAAACCAAATGCAACGCCCTTCGCGCTCGAACGTTTCCTGCCCTACCGGCTGTCGGTGCTCTCGAACGTCGTCTCCGGCGCCATCGCGGCGCTTTATCGCGACCGTTTCGGCCTCGCGATCCCGGAATGGCGCTGCATGGCGGTGCTCGGGCGTTTTGCGCCCCTCACGGCCGGCGAGGTTGCGGCGCGCACGGCCATGGACAAAGTCCAGGTCAGCCGCGCCATCGCCGCGCTCAAGGCCAGGGGCTTGGCGCTGCAGGCGACCGACCCTGGCGACCGGCGCCGCACGAAGCTCGCGCTGACAGCCAAGGGCAAACGCATGCATGCGCGCATCGTGCCGCTGGCGCATGCCGCCGAAGCGAAGCTGCTGGCCGGCTTCGATTCCGGCGAACGGCTGGCGCTTGGGGCGCTGCTCGAAAAGCTCGGCCGCGCGGCGCGCACCCTATAGCGTCTGGCGGCCGGCCCTTGTGGCGATCGCAAGGCCCGCGACGATCCCGACCAGCCCCAACAGCAGATTGAGCGTGACGGGTTCGCCAAGCACGAGCGCGCCGCCGATCGCGGCCGCCACCGGATTGAGCGAAATCGTCAACGTGACGGCCGAAGCCGGTACGCGCTCGAGCGCCCAGAACCACAGATAGAACGACCCCATGCCGCCCACGAACATGATCCACAGAACGGCGATCCACCCCGTGGGCGCAAAGCCGGTCAAGCCCGCCAGCGGATCGCCGCGCAGCACCAGCAGCGCGCCCAACGCGGCGCTTCCCGCCAGCAATTGCACGACCATCACCGGCAACGCCGCATTGCGGCGCAGATACGGGACCGACAGCACGGCATGCAGCGAGCCCGCGATCGCGGCGCCGATCAGCAGAAGGTCGCCGCGCCACGCCTCGGGCCCCGCGACGGCGCGCTCGCCCAGCGCCACGAACACGCCCGCAAAGCCCAAAGCCGCGCCCAGCGCTTTGGGCCAGCCCAGCTTCTCGCGGCCCAGCGCCACCACGAGGACCAGCACCAGGATCGGCATCGAGGCGACCACGAGCGCGCCGCGCGCTGCGGGCACAAATTCGAGCCCCGCCGAAAACAGATAGCCAAAGCCGCCGAACATCAGAATGCCGAGCCCCGCGACCGGCACGATGTCGGCCCGCGCGATGCGCCGACGCCCGAACGCGTACGTGACCGCCGCCAGCACCAGCCCCGATCCGACGCAGCGCATGAAGGCGATGGAGACCGGGTCCGACTCTGCAATCAAAAAGCGAATAGCCACCATGGCCGAGCCGCCCAACAGGCTGGACATGGCGGCGGCGAGAACGGGCAGCAGGCGCGTTTGATCCATCGGGCCGGACTTTGCGACAGATCGGCCGTCCGCGCCATCCCGGTCTGCGATTGCGCGGACCCCCGAGCATGCTATAAGGGCCTATCCATCAGCCACGGACGAGACTAGCACCTTGGATTCGAAGCCCACCCTGCTCGTTTTGAACGGCCCCAATTTGAACCTGCTGGGCGTGCGCCAGCCGGAGATCTACGGCCGCACGAGCCTGGCCGACATCGAGGCCGATTGCCGCGCGCGGGCCGACGAGCTTGGCTGCGTTCTCGATTTTCGCCAATCGAACCACGAGGGCCAGCTGATCGACTGGATCCAGGAAGCGCGCCAGACGGCCGACGCGATCGGCATCAATCCGGGCGGCCTCACGCACACCTCCGTCGCGTTGCGCGACGCGCTGGTCGCAAGCGATCTGCCGGTCGTCGAGATCCATCTGTCGAACATCCATGCGCGCGAGGAATTCCGCCACCGCTCGTTCGTCAGCGGCATCGCCAAGGGCGTGGTGTGCGGTTTCGGTCCGCAAGGGTATCTGTTCGCGATCGAAGCCCTCGCCCGATTTGCCGACGCGCCGATGCGCTAGTTTCTTTTGCAGCGAGTCAAAATGCCCGCAAACAAACCCGCCGAATTTTCGCCGAGCCCCGCCATCGTGCGCCGCCTTGCCAAGCTGATGGCCGAGGAAGGTTTGAGCGAGCTCGAATACCAGGACGGCACCAAGCGCCTGAAACTTGCGCGCGGCACGCTTGCAGCGGCGCCCGCCGTCCATGCCGCACCGGCCGCATCGTCGGCGACAGCGCCGGCCGAAACGGGCGGCGTTCCCGACGGCGCGGTCACTTCGCCGATGGTGGGCACGTGCTATCTGGCGCCCGAGCCGGGCGCGCCGCCCTTCGTCAAGGTCGGCGACAGCGTCAAACAGGGCCAGACGCTGCTGATCATCGAAGCGATGAAGGTGATGAACCCGATCCGCGCGCCGCACGCGGGCACGGTCGCGCGCGTGCTGGTCGACAGCGGTTCGCCGGTCGAATATGGCGAGCCGCTGATCGTCGTCGCTCCGTGACCGACGCGATGTTCGACAAAGTCCTGATCGCCAATCGCGGCGAAATCGCGCTGCGCATCCACCGGGCCTGCAAAGAACTCGGCATCCAGACCGTCGCCGTGCATTCGACGGCCGATGCCGACGCCATGCATGTGCGCCTGGCGGACGAGGCCGTATGCATCGGCCCGCCGGCCGCGCGCGACAGCTACCTCAACAAGGCCGCGATCATTTCGGCCGCCGTCATCACGGGCGCGGACGCCATCCATCCGGGCTACGGTTTTCTTTCCGAGAACGCCGATTTTGCGCGCATGGTCGAGGAGCACGGCATCGTCTTCATCGGTCCCAGCGCCGACCACATCACGATGATGGGCGACAAGATCGAAGCCAAGCGCGCGATGCTGGACCTCAAAGTGCCGTGCGTGCCGGGCTCCGACGGGCCGGTCGCGGACGTCGAAACCGCCCTCAAGCTCGGCGCCGAAATCGGCTATCCCGTGCTGATCAAGGCGGCGGGCGGCGGCGGCGGCAAGGGCATGCGCGTGGCCCAGAACGCCGACGAGCTGGCCGAGGCCTATCGGGCGGCGCGCGCCGAAGCCGGCGCCAATTTCGGCAACGACACGGTCTATCTCGAAAAATATCTCGGACATCCGCGCCATATCGAATTCCAGATTCTGGCCGACGCCCACGGCAACGTCGTGCATCTGGGCGAGCGCGACTGCTCGTTGCAGCGCAAGCACCAGAAGGTGCTCGAAGAAAGTCCCTCGCCCGCCCTGAACGCCGACCAGCGCATGGAAATGGGCGCGGTCGTCACCTCGGCCCTCAAGAAGCTCGGCTACCGCAATGCGGGCACGCTCGAATTTCTCTACCAGGACGGGCGCTTCTATTTCATCGAAATGAACACGCGCCTGCAGGTCGAACATCCGGTCACGGAAATGATCTGCGGGCTCGATTTGGTGCGCGAACAGATCCGCATCGCCGCGGGCGCCCCGCTCGCCTTCGCCCAGGACGACGTGCGCCTGCAGGGCCACGCGATCGAGTGCCGCATCAATGCCGAAGACCCCGAGACCTTCGCGCCCGCCCCCGGCCGTGTGGCCGAGTACCATCCGCCTGGCGGGCTCGGCGTGCGCGTCGACAGCGCGCTCTATTCGGGCTACAAGGTGCCGTCGAACTACGACAGCATGGTCGCCAAGCTGGTCGTGCACGGCACCAGCCGCAACGAATGCCTGATGCGCCTGCGCCGCGCCCTCGACGAATACGTGATCGCGGGCATCAAGACGACGCTTCCGCTGCACCGCAAGCTCGTGCAGACGCCCGAATTCATCGACGGGCGCTACGACATCCACTGGCTCGAACGCTGGATGGGCCTCAAGAAATGAACGCGGACGAGACGCTGCGCGTGCGCGAACTGGCGGGCGAGATTGCCGCCACGCAGCGCAGCGGCGTCAAGGCGCTGCTGCGCGAGGCCAATCTGCCGCAGCCGGGCTTCGTGTGGGACCCGAGCGGCGACCTGCTGCCCGTGCCGATCCTGGCGCTGCTGCGCAAAACCTGGGACACGATGCGCGGCGCCTACGACGTGCCGAGCGTCGCCCAGCTCGAAAGCGTCGAGCTTGGCGACGCGGCGCTCGATTGCGCGTGGGCCGATGCCGATTTTCGCTACCGCAAGGTCGGCGCGCGCCTGGCGCGCCTGGGCGGCGTCGATCCGGCCGATACGGGTGCGAGCCTGGCGCTGCTGCTGCGCGCGGTGCTGGCCGCCTCGTCCTTGCGGCGCAAGCCGATTTTCATGCTGCATGCGGCGCCCGCCCGCGACGGGCGCACCGACAGTTGGGCCAGGCTGACGCTGCCCTTGGCGGCCGAAGCGGGGGCCGGCGTCACGGCGTTTCTGGTCGGCGCCATGCCGATGGCGGCAACGCCGGTATCGCTTGCCGCCCTCTACGAATCTCCGGCCGCGAGGCTGGTGCCGCTCGGGCGCCCGCACTGAGCCTGGCGATGGCGGGCCTCACGCCCCGGCAGCTCGTGTGGGCCTACGCCAACGGCGTTTTTCCGATGGCAAAATCGGCGGCGTCCCAAACGATCGAATGGTTCGATCCCGATCCGCGCGGCGTGCTGCCGCTCGACGGTCTGCATCTTTCGCGCTCGCTGCGCCGCACGCTCAAAAAGGCGCTTTTCGAGGTTCGCGTCGATACGGCCTTCGCCCAGACGATGGCGCTGTGCGCGAAGCGCGCCTCGACTTGGATCAATGGCGAAATCCAGCGGGCATACGGCGAGCTTTTCGAGCTTGGCCTCGCGCATTCGGTCGAAAGCTGGCAGGACGGCCGGCTTGTCGGCGGGCTCTACGGCGTGCATCTCAAATCGGCGTTTTTCGGCGAGAGCATGTTCGCGCACGCCCCCGACGCCTCGAAGGTGGCGCTGGTCCATCTTGTGGCGCGCCTGCAAGCGGGCGGTTTCCGCCTTCTCGACACGCAGATGGCGAGCGACCACATGCTGCGGATGGGCGCGGTCGAAATTCCGCGCCGCGACTATCGCTTGCGCCTGGCCCAGGCGCTCGAAACCGACGCCGCGTTCTATCGCGCCGAAGAGCCCGGCGTGCGCGCGGCCCTGCAATCGTTGACCCAGACGTCGTAGACCGGATGTTCGAGCGCCGAGACCGAGGGGCTCGAGGCGAACATCCAGCCGCGGAACAGATCGAGCGTCGTGTCGGCCCCTTTGCGTTCGAGTATTTCGACGAAGGCCGCGGTTTCGGGCGGCTCTTCGGGGGGGCGCTTGCGGCAGGCGCGGACCACGATGGTCAGCGGCCCGAACTGCATAGCCTCGCCCACGGGCGCTTCCAGCGCGCGCACGCGGCCCGTGACCTTGTCCAGGGTTTGCAGCACGCCGACCGCGCCCGCGACCGTCAAGGGCGCGGTGTTTTGGGCCGCCAGGAGCGACGGCCACAGCAGGGCCGCGAGCAGAAAGAAGACGCTGCGCATGTCCCAAGCCCTAGCGCGCCCGGACGGCGACGGCAAGCGCTGCTTGGCGCGGACGGCGCCCGCGACTTTCAGCGCGGTGCGGGGCTCGCCATCGCGCGCAGCAGCACGCGCGCGACCTGGCGCGCGATGCAATCGTAGACCCGGTCGGCGGTGCGCGCGGCCTGGGCGGGCATCAGCCCTTCGAGCTGCAATTGGCCCGATTCGACCAGATGGCGCATCACCTCGAAGCGCGGAAACATCAGCGCGTCGGTGCGCTGGGCAAGGTTCGTCATCGCGTCGATATAGGGCTGATAGCCGATCAGGCGCGAGGTTTCGCGCGAATATTGCGGCGTCATCAGCACGAGTTCGGCGCCGGCCAGGGCCGCAATCTCGGCGCCCAGTTCCAGATTGGCGACGAACTGTTCGAGGCTCATGTTGCGCACGGCTTCGGCCGTCCCGGTTTCCCAGATCAGAATGTCGGGCCGGTCGGCCAGCGCTTCGGCCGCCATGCGCTTGACCATCTCGCTGGCCGGATCGCGCAATTTGCCGCGATTGACGACGGCGATGTCGGCGTTCGGCAGGCGGCGGCGCAATTCGGCTTCCAGGCGCGCGGGCCACGCCGCCTCGCTGCCGCTCGATCCCACGCCCAGCGTCGTCGACGACCCCAGGGCCGCGATCCGCAAACTGCCGCCCGCGAGCTTTTTGGCGGCTTTGGGCAGCGGGCTGTCGTCGACATAGACGGCGCGCGGGACCTGGCATTGGGCGGGCATGTCGCTGGGCCTGGCGCCCTGCGGCGCCTGCGCCAAAGCCGGGCCCGCCAGTGCCAGCGAAAATCCGATCGCGACCATGCCCAAGACCGTCCGCATCGTTGCCCTATCCAGCCCGCGCGCGTTTGCGCGTTTTCGACCACGCCAGGAGCTGGGCGGCCGCCACCAGCAACAGGCAGCCCCCGAACGTGACCGCCGCCTGCGCGCCGACATGGCGCCCGAATTCGAGCAGCAGCGAGTGCCCAGCCACCGACAAGAATATCCCGATGCAAAAAATCGGCAACGAATTTTGGCCGCACAGCACGATCCCGCGCGCCAGGGCCGAGCGCATCCACGCAGGGTCGCGCGGCACGACCCAGACCACGACCAGCGCCAAGGCGAGGAAACTCAGCAGCCGCAGCGGCCCCAGATCGGTCTTGTTGGCGAACAGATAGGTGATCTCGGCAAAGGCCGGCGGCACGCCGTCGAAAAAATAGCCGGCACTGATCCAGATGCGGATCGGCACGACCGCGCACAAAAACGCCGCCGCCGCGTAGTAGACCCAGCGCGGCACCTCGATGGGCCGCTCGGCCACGCCCGAACGCCAGCCGCACGCGGCCCCCAGCGCGAACAGAAACTGCCAGGCGAACGGATTGAAGAACCACGATCCTTCGGGATAGCTCGGCAGATTGAATTGCAGCACCGGCACGGCCGCGTAGACGAGCGCCGAACCCAGCACGAAGACCCGGCCCAGTGCGGAAAAGAACGGCAGCGCCAGCGCCAGCCCCGCCAGCAGCACGATATAGAGCGGCAGAATGTTCATCAGCAGCGGCTGGTGGGCGAGCATCATGGCCTGCAGGATGGCCACGTGCGGTTCGCCCAGAAAGGCCGCGATCTGCATTTCTTCGACGAAGAGCGGGTTTTCGAAGCGCTGCGCGGTCCAGCTTACCTGGGCCGTATAGACGACGAACAGAAAGATATGCGCGACATAGAGCGTCCAGCAGCGCTTGAGCACCTGGACAGAGGCGTAGAGCCGCCCCTCGGCCGCGATCTGCTGGCCGAACACCAGGGCGGCGGCATAGCCGGACAGAAAGACGAACACTTCGGCCGCGTCGCAGAACACGAAATTGGCGAGCGTGAGATACGAAAAAGCGTTGTTCGGCACATGGTCGACGAAGATGAACAGCAGGCCCAGGCCGCGAAAAAAATCGAGCCGAAGATCGCGCCCGGCCGTTTTTTGTGCCGCACTTGCCACGGGCTTTGGGCCTAGTTCTTGGGCGCTTGGCCCGCGCCTTCGGCGGAATTGAAGATGAAACGGCCGAGCATCTGGACGATATTGACGGGCGATTGCGTGAACTTGATTTCCCCGCCATTGGCCAGATTGCGGTCTTCGGCGCCGGGCTGCAGGGCGATGTAGGTCCCGCCCAACAGCCCTTCGCTGGTGACTTGCGCCGAACTGTCGACCGGCAATTTCACGTTCGCGTCGATCGAAAAGGTCAGCACCGCTTCGAAACTGTCGGGATCGAGACGTTGCGCTACGACCGTACCCACTTTGATGCCCGAGATTTTGATGTCGGTGCCGAGCCGCACGCCGTCGATCGCCTTGAATTTTGCGGTCACGGCATAGCCGCGCACCGGGCGGACATCGGCGGTCGAATAGGCGAACGCCAAAAAGAACCCCGCGACCGCCAGCACGACGGCCCCCATCAGGGTTTCGACAAGATTTTTGCCCATCTTTGGCACTGCTCCGGAAAACGGCTTCAGGTCGGCGACCCTTCAGTTGGGCGACCAGGGTTCGTAATCGCCGGTGGCCTTGGCGCGCACGCCGCCCTGGTATTCGTGGCCGGGCGGACGATAGGCGTTGGGCGTGCCGGTTTGGTTGGGCAGATGCGGTTTCTGCCAGGCCCGGCGCACGCCCAGCCCCTCTTTGGGCGGCGGGGCGGCCAGCAAATGGTGCAGCCAGGCATGCCAGTCGGGCGGCACTTTGCTGGCTTCGGCGTCGCCCTCGTACATGACCCAGCGTTTTTCGCGCCGATTGCGCAGCGTGCCGGTCTTGTCGCGGTAATAGCGGTTGCCGAATTCGTCCTGGCCGACCGCTTCGCCGCGCCACCACGTGTAGATTTTCGTCGCGATCGACATGCTGGATTTCCCGCCCGAATCTTGGAAGCCGACTATTGCACGGCCCCTCGCCCTCGTCCAGATTGCGGCCATGACCGATTTCTGGCGCAATTCCGGCTACCATCTGCTCGAGACGGCAGCATCCCCGCTGCCGCGCCTCAAACTGACCAACAGTTTCCTGCGGGCCTATTTGATGCGCCCGGAAATTCGCCCGGTCGCGGAATCGTGCGCGGCCGAGCGCCAGCTCCATGCGCGCCTGCTCGACGATCCGCGCCATGCAGCCAGCAAGGCCGAGCTCGGCGCTTTGGCCGATGCGGATATGCGCGACAATTACGCGATCCTGCTGGGCTTCTTCGCCAAGCTGATCCAGGCGCCCTCGCTGGAAGACGCGTACCTTGCGCATTTCCTGAACCCGCCCGGCAAAGACGCGGCCCCCGTGCCGCCGGTTTTCCTCGACCAATTGGCGCACGTGATTTTGCGCCATGCGCTCGACGGCACCGGCGATCCGTTGCGCCTGCGCGCGGGCGAATTGCTGTTCCGCAGCCAGCGCGCCAATCTTGTCGATGGCGCGATCATGGCCGCCGACGAGGAAATCGTCGAGATGCACGCGGCCCGCCAGCAAGCGGGCGACGCGGGCCTGGGCGCCATCGGCGCGCTGCTGAAGGACGCGCAGATGCCGGTGCGCAGCGTCGAGCTCGACATCCTGAACGAAGCGAACGCGGCGAGCTATTGGGGGCGCGACGAAGCGCACGATCTGGTGATCGACCTGACCTTCGGGCGCCCGGGCCTCGACGCGCTCGCCCGCGTGCTCGAAATTTGGATTTTCCACTTTTTGGACGCCAAAGTTTCGATCCAGCCGATGGTGCAGATCAAGGACGAGCGCTGGGTGTGGCATGTGGGGCTCGACAGCGAAGCGACGGCGATCATGAACGATCTCTATCGCGGCATCGAAGTGGACGAGGAGCGCTTGCGCCGGATCGTGGCGCTGTTCCGGCTCGACTTCGCGGACCCTGCTTTGATGCGTGGCGACATTGCGGGCCGCCCGGTCTATCTGGGGCTCGGCATGGACGGCGACAAACGCATCCGCTTGAAGCCGCAAAACCTGCTCGTGAACCTGCCGCTGGCCGCGCGCGGGTAGCGGCCGCCGGAATAGGCGACGAATAGGCGACATAAGGCGACCGTCGCCTATTTATCCCGTTGAAATCGCTTGCATGTAACCGCGCCGACGATTTGGCAATGCGCTACTATAAGGTGCGATTTTCTCGGCTATGCCAGAGCCGCAGGACGAAGATCGTGGCATCGGCGATCTCGTAGCGCAATTCGTAATTGCCGACGACGATCCGCCGGACCTCGCGCGGCGCATAGGCATCGAGTTTCCCGCCGATCCTGGGATGGTCGAGCAGCCGATCGGGCGCATGCGCGAGCTGCCGGGCGACTCGCGCCGCCGCATCGGGTGCGACCGCGTGCAAATGCGCATGCAGCCGCACGAGATCGGCCGATGCTTTGCCCGTCCATTTGATCTTCATGCCTTGGGCGGCGGCAGCGGCTTGTCCGTGCCAAGTCGGTCGGCCCAGGCTTGAACGGCTTGATGGTCGACGACGCGGCCCGCATCCACGTCGCCCAAAGCTTCGAGCGTCAGGCGGTGGCGCTCCTCCTCCTGATCGACCCAGGCCGCCAACGCCTGTTTCATCACCCATCCGCGGGAGCGCTCGAGCCGCACCGCCATAGCATCCACCTTCTGGGCAAGGCCAAGCGGGATATGGGCTGTTAGCACCTTGGTTTCGCTCATTTCAATCGCCTCCAATCATAGTGATTGGATTCTAATCGTACTCTTAGCGCCAAACAAGGCTGGCGACGCGCGTCCGATGCGGGCGGTGACGGCAATCTTCTTCACTTGTCAAACAGCGCCCGCCCGCGACGGGCGATGGCGACAGTGAAACATCTTTTTTAGTATAAAACAAGAACTATGTATTTTAACCTTATATGCTTATCTGGTTCCGTCATTCGCGGGCTTATCCCGCGAATCTTGATCATGCCCGGCGCCCGCAATATCTGCGTCCGACGCGTTCCGTGGCAACCATCGACCCGCGCCCCAAGATGCGCGGGTCAAGCCCGCGCATGACAGGTTTTTGTAATTGACGCTTCGCTGGCCTGCCCCCGGATTTTTGGACCGTTTGAAGCGTGAGAGACTGGCTCCTGGACGCAGGAGCCACACCCGACGCGGCGGCAAATCGCGCCGCGTCGCGAACGAGCGCCATTTTTCCGCCATTTTCCGAATATACAGTTTTCCCGACGTAGTTTTAAGCTGATGAAAAATAAAGCGTAAAAACGGTTTGTGGATAACTTCCAAAAGCCTTTGCTGCGCTGCAGCAGGGCGCTTTGGGCCGCCGTCGAGGGTCGGCAATCACCTGAAACAAAATGCAAAATTAGCTCTTGACGCGGTTTTGCTGGGATTTTGGCGACAAGATCCCGCCGATGCCCCATATCTTGTTGGAACTGCTATATATTGTGGATAGTTTGCCCGGGCCCCCAAAATACTGTTGCGGGCGATTCCGGCCTCTGGTCAACATTTGGTAACGAACTTCGCCCTCCACCACGACATCTAGTGAGCGGTCCAACCTCTGACCAGGGGATGGCCGGGGAGTCGGCGAAGCGGACGGACCTGAACGCGACCCCCGGGGGCTTCCTCGCCCCAGGGATTGTGCGCTTGTCCGTCGATCGCGACCAACCGATGCGGCTCCCCCAAGGGGCCGCATAACAAAAAAGGGCCGGAGGCCAGCATGCGTATCGAACGTCGTTTCACCGATGCCACCAAGGACGCTTACGCGTCGCTCGCGTTCACCACCACGAACAGCGAGATCCGCAACCCCGACGGTTCGATCGTCTTCCAGGCGAAGAACATCGAGGTGCCGGCGGCGTGGAGCCAGGTGGCGTGCGACGTGCTGGCGCAAAAATATTTCCGCAAGCGCGGCGTGCCTGCGGCCTTGAAGAAGGTCGAAGAAAACGACGTGCCGTCGTGGCTGTGGCGCCGCGTGCCCGACGAAGCCGCACTCTCGAAGCTGCCCGAGAACCAGCGCATTCGCGGCGAAGAATCGGCGAAGGAAGTGTTCGACCGGCTGGCCGGCACCTGGTGCTATTGGGGCTGGAAGGGCGGCTATTTCGACAGCGAAGACGATGCGCGCGCCTATTTCGACGAAATGCGCTTCATGCTGGCGGCGCAGATCGCAGCGCCCAACTCGCCGCAATGGTTCAATACCGGCCTGCACTGGGCCTACGGCATCGACGGCCCCGGCCAGGGCCATTTTTACGTCGATTTCCGCACGGGCAAACTGACCGCCTCGGCGACGGCTTATGAACATCCCCAGCCCCATGCCTGCTTCATCCAGTCGGTCGAAGACGATCTGGTCAACGAAGGCGGCATTATGGACCTTTGGGTGCGCGAAGCGCGCCTGTTCAAATACGGCTCGGGCACGGGCTCCAACTTCTCGCGCCTGCGCGGCGAGTCCGAAAAACTTTCGGGCGGCGGCAAATCGTCGGGCCTGATGAGCTTCCTCAAGATCGGCGACCGGGCGGCGGGCGCCATCAAATCGGGCGGCACCACCAGGCGCGCGGCCAAGATGGTGACGGTCGATATCGACCATCCCGACATCGAAAACTACATCAACTGGAAAGTCGTCGAGGAGCAGAAGGTCGCGGCCCTCGTCGCGGGTTCGCGCCTGTGCAACAAGCATCTCAACGACGTGATGGCCGCGTGCGCGAGCGCCACCGGCGAGACGGCCTTCGATCCCAAACAGAACAAAAAACTGCGCGACGCCATCAAGGCCGCGCGCAAATCGCTGATCCCGGAAAGCTACATCCAGCGCGTCATCCAGTACGCCAAGCAGGGTTTCACCTCGGTCGATATCCCCGTCTACGACACCGACTGGGATTCGGAAGCGTATCTGACCGTCTCGGGCCAGAATTCCAACAATTCGGTGCGCGTCACCAACGCGTTCCTGCAGGCCGTGCTCGACGACGCCAAGTGGAAGCTCTATCGGCGCACCGACGGCAAGGTCCACAAGGAAGTCGATGCCAAGTCGCTGTGGGACCAGATCGCCACGGCCGCCTGGGCCTCGGCCGATCCCGGCCTGCAATACGACACCACCATCAACGAATGGCACACCTGCCCGGCCTCGGGGCGCATCAACGCGTCGAACCCGTGCTCGGAATACATGTTCCTCGACGACACGGCGTGCAACTTGGCGTCGGTCAATCTGCTGGCGCTGCGCAAAGCGGACGGCGCGTTCGACACCGCCGCCTTCGAACATGCGTGCCGCCTGTGGACGGTCACGCTCGAAATCTCGGTGCTGATGGCGCAGTTCCCGTCCAAGCGTATTGCGGAACTCTCCTACGAGTACCGCACGCTGGGCCTCGGCTTTGCCAATATCGGCGGTTTGCTGATGGCGATGGGCCTGTCCTACGACAGCGACGAGGGCCGCGCGATCTGCGGCGCCATTTCGGCCGTGATGACGGGCGTGAGCTACGCGACCTCGGCCGAAATGGCGAGCGAGCTTGGCGCGTTCCCGGGCTTCGAGCCCAACCGCGAGCATATGCTGCGCGTGATCCGCAACCATCGCCGCGCCGCTTACGGCGAAGCGGCGGGCTACGAGGACCTGAAGATCCTACCCGTGCCCCTCGATATCGCGAACTGCAAGGACCAGGCGCTGGTCGCGGCCGCCAAGCGCAGCTGGGACCAGGCGCTGGAGCTTGGCGTGGCGCACGGCTATCGCAATGCGCAAGCCACGGTCGTGGCGCCGACGGGCACGATCGGCCTGGTCATGGATTGCGACACCACGGGCATCGAGCCCGATTTCGCGCTGGTGAAATTCAAGAAACTCGCGGGCGGCGGCTATTTCAAGATCATCAACCGCGTGGTGCCGGTGGGCCTCGCGACGCTCGGCTACACGAAGGCCCAGATCGACGCGATCATCCTCTACGCGGTCGGCCACGGCACGCTGAAAGGCTCGAACGCCGTCAGCCACGGCGCCCTGCGCGCCAAGGGCTTCGGCGACGCGCAGATCGACGCGCTCGAAAGCGCGCTCAAGACCGCGTTCGACGTGAAATTCGCCTTCAACAAATGGACGCTGGGCGAAGCCTTCTGCCTCGACACGCTGAAGCTCACCAAGGCGCAGCTCGACGATCCCGCGTTCGACATGCTGGCCGCGCTCGGCTTCTCGAAGTCCGAGATCGATGCGGCCAACGTCTATTGCTCGGGTTCGATGATGCTCGAGGGCGCGCCGCACCTGAAAGACGAGCACCTGCCGGTGTTCGACTGCGCCAATCCGTGCGGGCGCCTGGGCAAGCGCTTCCTGTCGGTCGACAGCCATATCCGCATGATGGCGGCATCCCAGCCCTTCATCTCGGGCGCGATTTCCAAGACCATCAACATGCCGGGCCAGGCGACGGTCGAAGACTGCAAGGACGCCTATCTGCTGTCGTGGCGTCTGGCGCTCAAGGCCAACGCGCTCTATCGCGACGGCTCGAAGCTCTCGCAGCCGCTCGCCTCGATCGTGGGCGAAGACATCGACCTGCACGAGGAAGTCGAAGAGATCGTGGCGGCGCCCGCGACCGCCAAGGTCGAGCGCATTGTCGAACGCATCATCGAGCGCGTGTCGGTGGCCACCAGCCGCCAGCGCCTGCCCAACCGGCGCAAGGGCTACACGCAGAAGGCGATGGTCGGCGGGCACAAGGTCTATCTGCGCACCGGCGAATACGAAAGCGGCCAGATCGGCGAATTGTTCATCGACATGCACAAAGAGGGCGCGGCCTTCCGCAGCCTGATGAACAATTTCGCGATCGCGGTGTCGATCGGCCTGCAATACGGCGTGCCGCTCGAAGAATATGTGGAGGCCTTCACCTTCACGCGCTTCGAGCCCAACGGCCCCGTGCAGGGCAACGATGCGATCAAGAACGCGACTTCGATCCTCGACTACATCTTCCGCGAGTTGGCCGTTTCGTATCTGGGCCGCGACGATCTGGCGCATGTGGTGCAGGACGACCTGGCCCCCGATTCGATCGGCAAGGGCGAGCACGCCTCGAACCTGCCGGGCGAGGGTTCGGCCGCTGCGGCAGCGGCGCTCGACGCCGTGAAGAAGGTCGCGTCGACCGGCTTCGTGCGCCAGCGCTTCAAGGTGCTGCCGGGCGGCACGGCGCCGCGCGCGGGCGCGACGGCCCTTGCGGGCGACGTGGCGCTGCTCGAAGCCGAGGACGAAGCCGACGCGCCCGCGATCGGCGACATCCGCGAGGACGCGAGCGTGGAGGCGGCCCTTGCCGACGCCGACCAGTCGCCGGCCGCCGAAGCCGGCCGCCAGCCGATCGGCTTCGCGATCGAGGCGGTAGCGAGCGCCATGAACGCGGCGATGGCGGCCAGCGCGCCCGCCCCTGTCGCGGGCAAGATCGCCCAGGTACGCGAGGCGCGCATGAAGGGCTATACGGGCGACAGCTGCGAGAATTGCGGCTCGATGGCGATGGTGCGCAACGGCACCTGCACCAAATGCGTCGATTGCGGCTCGACGAGCGGCTGCTCGTAACCGTCAAGCGCTGGCGGGAATCCAACCCAGCTGTCTTTATGAAAGGAACTCAAAATGCCTAAGAACGATAGGTACGTTGTATCCCATAAAGACGGCTGGGCTGTGCGTGGCCCGCACGCGGATCGTGCAAGCGCTGTCTTCGACACACAAGGCCAAGCCGAGCGTGCAGCCAAACAGATCGTGCAGAATTTGGGCGGTGGTGAGGTCCGGATCCAAGGCCGCAATGGCCAATGGAGAGACTCGGACACAGTGCCGCCGGGAAACGATCCACATTCAATTAGAGATCGCCGCTACTGAAATCGACAATAGCAGTGTGATTAGACGCAGATTACCAAGCAACGGGCCAAGCTGATAAGTAAGCGGCTTGTTTTCAGTGATTCTGGTTGAAGTTTAATAACTCTGAGTAGCGATTAGGCAGTAATCGTTGGGCCAAAAGCGTCGAGCGACAAGAGACAAGCAGAATCTCGCTCCGCCTACCCTTCTTCAAAAGCCAGATCGCTCAGAAAGAATAAGCGGCCCCACCTTGCACGCGGGGCCGCCTAAGAGCGCGGCTGTCATTCGAGACACAGTCGTTGTTCTACAGAGTGTTGGTGCGACTCGAATAGATCGACAATCGTGAGATTGCGCCAGAAGACTCTGCTGTTCAAGTCTCGAGTGAAGAGAAGGACGCACTCTATGAACACCTATTGGACAACACCTGCAAACCCAACAGCACAGCTGTATCAATGGCGGGGTCTCAGCCAGCGTCTGTACCCGATGGAAATCTTCAGGCCAGACACAAGCTTTAACGATGCTCCAGCAGTTTACATCTTCGCGAAGTTTAACTTCGTAGGAGGCTGGACAGCTCTGTACGTCGGGGAGACGGAAGCTCTTGGTCGTCGGATGGCCGAGCATCGCTCGCAGCCCCCTTACAAGTGGGCCACGGCCCAAAGTCTTGGGGCTACTGCAATTCATGCAATGAAAGCTCCAGCCGACGTCAAATTGCGGCGGACGATCGAAACGGACTTGATCGCGCATCTTAGTCCAACGCTCAATGAGACGAGCCTGTACAACATGTTTATGACGTTCCCGCGCTAGTTTAAAATGCTAAAGGGCCGGTCGATTGCGACCGGCCCTTTTTGTTTTGTGCAAGCCTCGCTAAAGTCGGGACATGAGCCTCGCAAAACCGCGCATCGCGCTCGTCCATGCCCTTCGCGACTCGCTCGCCCCCGCCGTCGACGCCATGGCGCGCGGCTGGCCCGGCGCGCAGATCGCCAATATTCTCGACGATTCGCTGTCGGCGGATCTCGCGCGCGACGGGCATCTGACGCCGCGCATGGTCGAACGTTTTGTCGGCCTTGCGCGCGAGGCGGTTGCCAACGGCGCCGACGGCATCCTGTTCACCTGCTCGGCTTTTGGGCCTGCCATCGAGGCGGCACGGGCAGCCGTGTCCGTGCCCGTCCTCAAGCCCAACGAAAGCGCGTTTGCGGCGGCCCTCGCGGCCGGCGCCAAAATCGGGCTGCTGGTCACGTTCCCGGGATCGCTGGCGCCGCTGTCGGCCGAGTTGCGCGCGATGGCGGGCGGGCGCGATCTGGCGTTGGCAGCGCATGTGGTGCCGGACGCGCTGGCGGCCCTGCAGGCGGGCGACGGCGCGGCGCACGACGCGCTGATCGCCGCCGCCGCCGCCAAATTGCCGGCGGGCGACGCGCTCGTGCTCGGCCAGTTTTCGATGGCGCGGTCGCGCGCTGCCGTGCAATCGCGCATTGCATGCGCGGTACTGACGACGCCCGACGCCGCCGTGGCCGACCTCAAAGCCCGCGTCGCCGCCTAGCGCACGAGCCCGAAGCGGCGCAGCATCGCCAGCAGCGCATCGCCCGCCACCGGCACCACGCGGCCCGGCGGCGTTTCGAACAGGGCCGCGTCGATCGGCCCCAGCGTCGCGTTCTCGAAGCGCCAGTCGAACGTACCGGGCGTGCCCTGCGCTTCGCCCGCCCCCTGCAAACGCCACAATATGCCGTTGGCATCGACCCATGCGAAGCCGTCGAAGGCGGGGTCGGCCGCGCTGCGCGTCAAGCGCAGCTTTGCCATGGCAATGCCCGAATAGGTTTCCTGCGCCACCAGCTGTTCGCGGAAACCCTGGCCCGCCAGCGCTTGCGGCGCCAGGCCAAGTCCGCCCAAATCGGTTTCGAAGGCAACGCCCAGCCCCGGCAGTACGAACCAGGCGCGGTCGCGGTCGAGGCGCGCGACCACATGGTGTTCGACGCTGCCGCCGCGCGCTTCGTAGCGGATCGCCCGGCGCGTGCGATAGACGCGCGCGGGCGTCGCCGCGTTGGGCTGGAAATAGCCGTCGATCGAATAGTCGCGCGGCACGGCGAAGGCCGAGGGCACGCGGCCTTGCGCGTTTGCGGGGACTGCCAGCGCGCCAAGGGCGGCGGCGAGGAAAAATCGGCGCAGCATGCTTCCATCCTATACCGCACTCGGCTAGGTTCGAGCGCCAACCTTTTTGACACGGGAGACGACAATGCCAGGCTCCATCGACGCCCGCCTTGCCGAACTTGGCCTCGTCTTGCCGCAGGCGGCGGCGCCGGCAGGCAACTACGTGCCCTATGTGGTCAGCGGCAAGCTCGTGTTCGTGGCCGGCCAGATCACCTTGCAGGACGGCAAGCCGCAATTTTTGGGCAAGCTCGGCCGCGAATTCGGCATCGAGGAGGGCCAGGCGGCCGCGCGCCTGTGCGCGATCAACATCCTGTCGCAATTGCGCGCGGCGGCCGGCGGCGATCTCGACCGCGTGGCGCGCATCGTGCGGCTCGGCGGGTTCGTCAATTGCACGCCCGAATTTACCGACCAGCCCAAAGTGATCAACGGCGCGTCCGACCTGGTCGTGGCGGTGTTCGGCGACAAGGGCAAGCACGCGCGCGCGGCCGTCGGCGCGCCGTCCTTGCCGCTGGGCGTGGCGGTCGAAATCGAAGCCGTCGCCGAACTCGTCTAGGATGCCGGACGGCGACCGCGCGCTCTCGCTCGACACGCTCGCGTCGCTCGCCGACATCGATGCGGCGTCGTGGGACGCGTGCGCGGGCGCGGACAATCCGTTTTTGAGCCACGCGTTTTTGCTGGCGGCCGAAATCTCGGGCTCGGCCACGGCCGAAACCGGCTGGCAGGCCCGCCATCTGGTCGCGCGCGACGCAAACGGCGCGCTGGTCGGCGCCGTGCCGCTCTATGCCAAGGGCCATTCGTACGGCGAGTACGTCTTCGACCATAGCTGGGCGGAGGCCTACCGGCGCGCGGGCGGACGCTACTACCCGAAGCTGCAAGCGTGCGTGCCCTTCACGCCCGTGCCGGGGCCGCGGCTGCTCGTGCGCCCGGGCGCGCACGCCGATGCCGTGCGCGAGGCGCTGGCGCAAACGCTGGCCGACCTTCCCGGGCGCCTGGGCGTGTCGTCGCTGCACGTGACCTTCTGCACCGCGGCCGAGGCCGATTTGTTCGAGGATGCGGGCTTCGTCGTGCGGCGCGGCTTCCAGTTCCACTGGGAAAATCGCGGCTACGCGGATTTCGAGGCGTTCCTGGCCGAACTCTCGCACGGCCGGCGCAAATCGATCCGCAAGGAACGCCGCGAGGTGGCGACGCAGGGCGTCGAGCTCGTGCGCCTGACGGGCGACGCGATACGGCCCGAACATTGGGACGCGTTTTTCGAGTTCTACATCGCCACGTCCGACCGCAAATGGGGCAGCCCCTACCTCACGCGCGAATTTTTCGGCCTGCTGGGCGCCGCGATGGCCGAGAAAATCCTGCTGGTGATGGCGCGCAAAGACGGGGCGTGGGTCGCGGGCGCTCTCAATCTGATCGGCGCCGACACGCTCTACGGGCGCAATTGGGGCTGTGCGGGCGACTTCAAATTCCTGCATTTCGAGACATGCTACTACCAGGCGCTCGATTTCGCGATCGAGCGGGGTCTTGCGCGCGTCGAAGCGGGCGCGCAGGGCGAACACAAGCTCCAGCGCGGCTATCTGCCGGTCGCGACCTACAGCGCGCACCGCCTGCGCGACCCGGGCTTCGACAAGGCGGTGCGCGAATTTTGCCGCAACGAGGCCGAAGCGGTCGAAGCGCATTGCCGCGACCTTGCCGCAGGCGGGCCGTTCAGGAAGGCGGCGGACTAGGTTCTTTTTGCGCCGCCAGTTCGAGGCGCATTTCGGCGGCGACGAGTTTTTCGGTCATGACGCGCAGGTTGTTGACGAACATGCGCAGCAAGGCGCGCATGAAGGGATCGGCCGTGCGCAGTTTTTCCTGGAACTGGTCGACCGGCACCGCCAAGACCGTAACGTCGCCGACCGCGATCGCGTCGGCCATGCGCGGCTTGCCGTCGATCAGCGCCATTTCGCCGAAAATCTCGCCCGCCGCCAAGGTTGCGATCACGCGCCGATGGCCCGCCACGGGGCGCACGATTTCGACCGTGCCGCTTTGGATCACGTAGGCAATGTCCCCCGCATCGCCCTTGCGAAAGATCGTCTTGCCGGCCCGGAACATGCGTCGGGGAAGGATATCGACCATGCAAAAATCTAGCATGGCCGTCCGCGGACGCGAACGCCTATCCGGCCAGTGCGGGAACCTTCGGCGCGCCTTTTTCGGGCGGGGTGGCGGGCGGGTAGTCGAAAGCGAGCTTGCCGCCCTCGACCTTCACGCGCACCTTGCCGCCCTTGGCGAGCTTGCCGAACAGCAATTCGTCGGCCAGCGGCTTCTTGATGTTCTCCTGGATCACGCGGCCCAGCGGGCGCGCGCCATAGAGCTCGTCGTAGCCTTTTTCGGCCAGCCACGTGCGCGCCTCGTCCGACACCGACAGCACGACCTGGCGGTCGGCCAATTGGCGCTCGAGCTGGCCGACGAATTTGTCGACCACCTTGTGGATCACTTCGGGCGACAGGCGCGCGAAGCCGATCGTCGCGTCCAGACGGTTGCGGAATTCCGGCGTGAACATGCGCTTGATCGCTTCTTCGTCCTCGCCCGTGCGCATCTCGTTGCCGAAGCCGATCGCGGCCTTGGCCTGTTCGGCAGCGCCGGCATTCGTCGTCATGATCAGGATCACGTTGCGGAAATCCACGTTCTTGCCGTTATGGTCGGTCAGCTTCCCGTGGTCCATGACCTGCAGCAGAATGTTGTAAAGGTCCGGATGCGCCTTTTCGATTTCGTCGAGCAGCAGCACGCAATGCGGATGCTGGTCGATCGCGTCGGTCAGCAAGCCGCCCTGGTCGAACCCGACATAGCCGGGGGGCGCGCCGATCAGGCGCGACACGGTGTGGCGCTCCATGTATTCCGACATGTCGAAGCGCTTCAGTTCCACGCCCAGCGACAGCGAAAGCTGGCGCGCGACTTCGGTCTTGCCCACGCCCGTCGGGCCCGAAAACAGATACGAGCCGATAGGTTTTTCGGGCTCGCGCAAACCGGCGCGCGCAAGCTTGATCGACGCGCACAGGGCTTCGATCGCCCTGTCCTGGCCGTAGACCACGCCCTTCAGCTGGCTTTCGAGATTCTGCAGCACTTCCTTGTCGTCGGTCGAAACCGATTTCGGCGGGATTCGCGCGATCTTGGCGACGGTGGCTTCCACGTCCTTGACCGTGATCGTCTTCTTGCGCTTGGCGGGCGGCAGCAGCATCTGCGCCGCGCCCACTTCGTCGATCACGTCGAGCGCCTTGTCCGGCAGTTTGCGGTCGTTGATGTAGCGCGCCGACAGATCGACGGCGGCTTTGACCGCATCCTTGGTGTAGCGCACTTTGTGGTGCTCTTCGTAGTACGGCTTGATGCCTTCGACGATCTTGACCGCGTCTTCGATCGAGGGTTCGTTGACGTCGATCTTTTGGAAGCGGCGCACGAGCGCGCGGTCTTTTTCGAAATAGCCGCGATATTCCTTGTAGGTCGTCGAGCCGATGCAGCGCAGCTGGCCCGAGGCAAGCGCGGGTTTGAGCAGATTGGAGGCGTCCATCGAGCCGCCGGAGGTCGCGCCCGCCCCGATCACGGTGTGGATTTCGTCGATGAACAGGATGCCGTTTTCCTGCGCTTCGAGTTCCGACAAAACCGCCTTCAGGCGTTCTTCGAAATCGCCGCGATAGCGCGTGCCGGCCAGCAGCGTGCCCATGTCGATCGAAAAGATGGTGGCGTTGAGCAGCACTTCGGGCACTTCGCCCTTGACGATCTTGCGCGCCAGGCCTTCCGCGATCGCGGTTTTGCCCACGCCCGGATCGCCGACATAGAGCGGGTTGTTCTTGAAGCGGCGGCACAGGATCTGGATCGTGCGCTCGACTTCGGCTTCGCGGCCGATCAGCGGATCGATTTTGCCCTGCGCCGCCTTTTTGTTGAGATTGACGCAGTAGGCGGCAAGCGCGCCTTCCTTGCCCTTGGCGGCGGGTTTTTCGGCGCTGCGCTCGGGCCCGCGTTCGGGACCGCGCTCGGCGCCGCGCTCGTTGCTCTGGCCCGTGGCCGCATCGTCTTCCGAAGCGCCGCGCACGCGCCGCTGTTCCGAGCGGCCCGGAACCTTCGCCACCCCGTGCGAGATGTAGTTGACCGCATCCAGGCGCGACATGTCCTGCTCCTGCAGGAAATAGACGGCGTGGCTCTCGCGCTCCGAGAACATCGCGACGAGCACGTTGGCGCCCGTCACTTCTTCGCGGCCCGAGGACTGCACATGGATGGCCGCGCGCTGCAGCACGCGCTGGAAGCCCGCCGTGGGCTTGGCTTCGCCGCCGCGCGACGTGACGAGGCCCGCCAGCTCGTTGTCGAGATACTGCGCAAGGTCGCGGCGCAGTTTGTCGAGATCGACGCCGCAGGCGCGCAGCACCGCGATCGAATCCTGGTCTTCGGTCAGGGACAGAAGCAAATGTTCGAGCGTCGCGTATTCGTGGCGGCGTTCGTTGGCGTGGGCGAGCGCCCGGTGCAGACTTTGTTCGAGATTGCGCGACAGCATCGGCGACTTTCCCCCCTTGTCCGACCGGGCAGCATGCCGAAGCGATGCAAGCCGCAGGCCGCGCAGACACGCGACTCCTTTAACTTAGGACGATCGCGCGCGAATTGCGAGAGATGGGCAGCGACCGAAATGCAAAAGCTCAGTCTTTTTCCAGCGTGCAGCGCAGCGGATGCTGGTTTCGGCGTGCAAATTCCGTCACTTGATTGACTTTCGTCTCGGCAACTTCGTAGGTGAAAACGCCGCATACGCCGACACCGCGCTGGTGCACCTGCAGCATGATTGCGGTTGCGGCGTCGCGATCCTTGCCAAAATAGCGCTCGAGAACATGCACGACGAATTCCATCGGCGTGTAGTCGTCGTTGAGCATCAACACCTTGTACATGGCGGGTTTTTTGGTGCGCGTGCGGGTTTGCAGCGCAACGCCGTTGCCCAAATTGTCGTCGCCCGTGCCGCGATCGTTGTCTTTGTCGTCGCCCATATGGATCTGCTGCCGCTCGGTCGTGCCGGAGGAGGTTCGCGCCCGATAATATGGCATTCCGGGCGGCCAAATAAAGGGGGGGCGAACGGCCACGAAAAAACCCGCCAGCCTCGGGCTGGCGGGTTCCACGCTTGCGCGCGCAGGCGCGAAGGGCTTAGGCCGCGTTGGCGGGCTTCAGCAGCTTTTCGACCGCGACATTGACGCGGGCATTGATCGGCTGCAGCGCTTCGTTGGCCGACTTGATCGACATTTCCGACAGCTTGGTGCTTTCGGCGACGTACTTGTCGAACGTCGTCTTCGCGAAGTCGGTCTGCAGATCGACGGCTTCCTTCAGCGTCTTGGCGCCGAGCAGCGCCTTGGCGACGGCGGCCGAGGCTTCGACGGTTTCCTGGGTCAGCGCGTACCACGCCTTGCCGACATTTTCGAAGCCCTTGGCGTAGAGCGTCGAGGCAACGACGAACGCGTCGACATTTTCCTTCGAGAAGGCGGCCATGTCTTCGAACGACTTGGTCGTCTGGGCCTGCGCCTTTTCGATCTGTTCCTTGGCCTGGCCAAGATACTGGTCGAACCCCTTGGGGTTGAACAGCTGGGTGATCTGCTGGAATTGTTCGGTCATAACGGGGGATCCTTTTTGGCTGGGTTGGGGTTCTTCCATGGGTGCGGCCGACATGGCAGCGGGCTTTGGCGCCGCCAGCTTGGCCGATTCGGCCTTCGAAGCGGTTGCAAGCGCCGCTGCCGACACGCCCGCAGGCTTGTCCGCAACCGGTTTTGCACCCTTGTTCTTGCCTTTGGTCTTACCCATGTGGCACCCGCTTCCAATGACGAAATGCTGCAATGCAGCATGCCAACAATATACGCGGTTTTTTCAGCGTTTCAAGAGAAATATGGTGCAGTGCAATATTTCTTGCAAAATTCGGTTAAAGCATTGTTATAAAATACTTAAAAGAGTGGGCGCGACAGCGCAAGCCCGGTCGGAGTCAAGCGTACCTCGAAATTTCGATCGGGCGTTTGATCGACATGGCGTTCGCGATAATCGGCAAACGGGTTGGGCCGCGGATCGGCAAACGCAATTTCGGTTTGGTCGAGTTGGCGCAGGAAGGCTGGAAATGTCAGCTGGTGGAATACCGTTTTGCCGTCGGGGGTGGCGTTCAGCCAGCCATTCAAATGGTATTTGCCGTCCGCGCAGGCCGAAACGACCCAGTAATAATTCCAAGACGCGAACGCGATGTCGCTGCGCGGCGGCTGGCCGAAACCGTCCGCTTCAAGCGCGCGCGCCAAGGCGCGGTACGTGTCGAGATCGACCGGCGCCGCGTAGTCGCGAACCGGACGCCACGGGTTTTGCGCCGCGCCGCGATACTCGACCACGGTGGCGGCGCCGGTGGTGACCGAAACCTTGAAGGTTGCGCCCGTTTGCGTCCGCACGACGTCGTAAACGCGGGTTTGGTTGTCGTACGTCCCGTTATAGACAAAGCGGTAGCGGGCGGGCGCGCCCGGCACGCAGGCCGCACGAATGTCCCGGCCTTCGAGCAGCGCGAACCACGACAAACGCCCGGTGACGGGATCGTTGGCACGTTCGACATTGCTGCACGCCGCCAACGGCGCGACGACGGCGGCGACACACAAAAGAGTTCGATTTGGCTTCAGCATATTTCTCTAATCCCATGGAATCGCGGATTTATAGTGACACTATTCGAGGCTCTTAGTATTGTCGAGTCGGTGAAATATTCCGAAACACGCAGCGCAAAGGCTGGATGGGCGATGGGTCTTCAAAATCGGTGGCGGCGTGGCCTCGCGATGTTGCTGTTTGCACTGGCGATTTTCGGCGCAAGTGCGGCGGCCGAGGCGCGCTATGCCTCGATCGTGATCGATTTCGAGACCGGCCGCGTGTTGAGCGAACAGGGTGCCGACGAGCGCCGCCACCCGGCCTCGCTCACCAAGATGATGACGCTGTTCATGGTGTTCGAGGCGCTGGACCAGAAAAAAATCGCGCTCGACCAGCGCTGGGCGGTCAGCGCGTTCGCCGCCGGCCAGTCGCCGACCAAGCTCGGACTCGAAGAAGGCGACCGGGTGCGCGTGCGCGACATCGTGCTGGGCATGGTCACGCGTTCGGCCAACGATGCCGCCGTGGTGGCGGCAGAGGGTTTGGGCGGCAGCGAGGCGCGATTTGCCGAAATGATGACGCGCCGGGCGCGCCAGCTTGGCATGTCGGCCACCACGTTTATGAACGCCTCGGGCCTGCCCCACGACGCGCAAGTCACCTCCGTGCGCGACATGGCGACGCTGGGGCGCGAACTGATCCGCCAGTTTCCGCACCACTACCATTTTTTCTCGACCGCCGAATTCGCCTACGAGGGGCGCCAGTTCGCCAACCACAACCGCCTGATGCGCTGGTACGAAGGCGCCGACGGCATCAAGACCGGCTTCATCCGCGCCTCGGGCTTCAATCTGGTGGCGTCGGCCGTGCGCGACGGTCGGCGCATCGTCGGCGCGGTGATCGGCGGCCCCAACCCCAGCGAGCGCGACCAGCATATGGGCAAGCTGCTCGATGCCGGGTTCGAGCGCCGCGTCCCGGCCTCTGCCCCGGCCGTGGCGCGCGCCCAAGCGCCCAAAGCCAAACAAGCGATCGCTGCGGCAGCGCCGGCCCCGGCCAAAACCGAAAAAGCGTCCGCTGCAGGGCCCGGCGACTGGGCGATCCAGGTCGGCGCGTTCAACCAGCGCGCGGCCGCCCGCAAGGCGGCCGAAGATGCCGCGCGCATCGCCTCCCTGCATGTGGCTAAAGCCGAGATCCAGATTCTGGGTCCCGCGTCGGCCGCACGCAATGCTGCCGCCCACCGCGCGCGCCTGACGGGCCTCACGCAAGCCCAGGCGCGCGCCGCCTGCCGCGCGCTCGGCGCCAAAGACATGGACTGCATGATCGTCGGCCCCACGGCCGAGCGCCGCGGCCAAGCCTCGGTCGCGAACGCAGGCTAGCGCGGCGACTGGGGCGATTTGGCGAGCTTGGCCAGGTATGCCGCTTTGTGCCGCCGGACCCAGACATCGAGATCCCACGGCAACGGCGACGCCGTGAAGCTGCGGCTGCCATCCTCGACATACAGGATCGCCGACACGCCCGAGACAAGCTCGACCGATCGCCGCGCGTAGCCGACCCCTTCGTAGATGTCGAGCAGGCGGCCGGCCTCGTGCGTCAAGCCGCGCACCAGCATGCCGTCGATCGACGACATCCGGTCCGGCCGGGCGATCGGGAACGAAACGCCCTCGAGCGAGAACCGGCGCCAACCTGCGAGCCGCGCGGGCTCGATTTCGACGGGTGCAAGCTTGCCCAAGACGGCCCGGCGAACGTCTTCGTCCAGCAACGTGCCGTAGAAGAAAAACCGCATGCTAGTGGCCGGACGCCGCATCCTGCGGCAAGGCGATGCCCGAGCGGCCCAGCTCGGCTTCCAGGGCCGCGCGCAGCCTTGCAAGGCCCGTCTCGGACTTGGCTTCGCAGCGCGCGACCAGCACGTCCTGGGTGTTGGAGGCGCGCAGGAGCCACCAGCCGTCCGGCGTGGTCACGCGCACGCCGTCGACGTCGCTGACGGCAGCGCCCGCCGCGGCCAAGCGCGCTTTGACCTCGTCGACCACGCCGCGCTTGCGCGTGTCGGCGCAAGGAAAGCGCAATTCCGGCGTGTTGACGACGGCGGGCATGCGGTCGCGGAAATCGGCCAGCGACGCGTCGCCGGTCGCCAGGATTTTCAGCAGGCGCAGGGCCGCGTACATCGCGTCGTCGAAACCGTACCAGCCGTCGGCAAAGAAGACATGGCCCGACATTTCGCCCGCGAGCGGCGCCAGCGTTTCCGCCATCTTGGTCTTGATGATCGAATGGCCGGTCTTCCACATCAGCGGCTTGCCGCCCATGCGCGCGATCTCGTCGAACAGCACCTGGCTTGCCTTCACGTCGGCGATGATGGTCGAGCCCGGCAGGCGCGCCAGGATTTCCGACGCCAGCACCGCCAGCAGCTGGTCGCCCCACAGGATGCGCCCCTGCCCGTCCACCACGCCGATGCGGTCGCCGTCGCCGTCGAAGGCGATGCCAAGATCGGCGTGCTGGACACGCACCGCGTTTTGCAGCTGGACCAGGTTTTTGGCGACCGTCGGGTCGGGATGGTGCGCTGGAAACGTGCCGTCGATCTTTTCGTTGAGCAGAATATGCGTGCCCGGCAGACGCGCCGCGACCGCCACCAGCACGTCGCCCATCGACCCGTTGCCCGCATCCCACACAACCTTGAGCGGTTTCGCTCCGGCCGGAAAATCGCGCAGCAGACGGTCGACATAGGCGGCCTGCACGGCGATGTCGCCGACCGACCCCGCGCCCGAAACGAGGTCGCCTGCCGCGACCGCGCGGCCCATCGCCTGGATCTCGGCGCCCCAGAACGAGGCTTTGGCGCGCATCATCTTGAAGCCGTTATAGTCGGCCGGATTGTGCGACCCCGTCACCATCACGCCGCCGTCGAGATTGTTTTCGCGCACGGCGTAGTAGAGCTGCGGCGTGGGGCCAAGCCCCGAGCGCAAAACCGCGAGGCCGCTTTCGGCCAGTCCGGCCGAGAGTTTTGCAACCATTGATGGCGACGACAGACGCCCGTCCCAGCCGAGCGCGACGCGTTTGCCGCCCGCGCTCGCGATCGCCGACCCGAAACCGCGCCCGAGCGCGTAGGCGTCGGCCTCGGACAGCGTCGTGCCGACGATGCCGCGCACGTCGTATTCGCGCAGCACGGTCGCATCGAAGGCATGCCGGAAACTCATTCCTCGGCTCCCGAGCCGGTCGCAGCGGCCGGCCGGCCGACCGAATGGTAGACGAAACCCGCAGCCTTCATGTCGGCGGGCGAATAGACATTGCGCAAATCGACGACGACCGGCGATTTCAGCAGCTTCTTCACGCGATCGAGCTGCAGCGAGCGGAACTGGTTCCATTCGGTGACGATGACCAGGCAATCGGCGCCGGTCATGGCGGCATAGGCGTCGGGCGCAAGCTCGACGCCGGGCAGCATGTGCTTGGCCTCAACCATGCCCTCGGGATCGTAGGCCACGACGCGCGCGCCCGCCGCCTGCAGGGCCGGCAGGATGTCGAGAGACGGGCTGTCGCGCATGTCGTCGGTGTTGGGCTTGAAGGTGAGGCCCAGCACCGCAACGGTCTTGCCCGCAACCGATCCGCCGCACGCGGCCACGACTTTGTCGGCCATGCGCTTCTTGCGCTTGTCGTTGATGTCGACGACGGTTTCGATGATGCGCAAGGGCGCGCCGTAATCCTGCGCGGTCTTGACCAGCGCCAGCGTGTCCTTGGGGAAGCACGAACCCCCGTAGCCGGGGCCGGGATGCAGGAACTTCTTGCCGATGCGCCCGTCCAGTCCGATGCCCTTGGCAACGTCGTGCACGTCGGCGCCGACCTTTTCGCACAGATCGGCGATTTCGTTGATGAAGGTGATCTTGGCGGCCAGGAACGTGTTGGCCGCGTATTTGATCAGCTCCGAGGTTTCGAGCGCCGTGAACACGATCGGCGTCTCGATCAGATACAAGGGCCGGTAGAGCTGGCGCATGACCTCGCGCGCGCGCTCGCTCTCGGCGCCGATCACCACGCGGTCGGGCCGCATGAAGTCGCCGATCGCGGCGCCTTCGCGCAGGAATTCGGGGTTGGACGCCACGTCGAACTGGGCGTCGGGCCGCACGGCCTTGATGCGGCGCGCGACTTCGCGGCCCGTGCCGACCGGCACGGTCGATTTGGTGACGACCACGGCATAGCCCGTCAGCGCGCGGCCGATTTCCTCGGCTGCCGCATAGACATAGGACAAATCGGCATGGCCGTCGCCGCGCCGCGAGGGCGTGCCGACCGCGATGAACACGGCATCGGCGCCGGGTACGGCGGCCTTCAGATCGGTCGTGAACGAGAGGCGCCCGGCCTTGACGTTCGATTCGACGAGCTTGTCGAGGCCCGGTTCGAAAATCGGAATGCCGCCGGCCTTGAGCCTGGCGATCTTGGCTTCGTCCTTGTCGACGCACACCACGTCGACGCCGAATTCCGAGAAGCAGGCCCCGGTCACCAGGCCCACATAGCCCGTTCCCACCATGACGATACGCATGTCGCTGTTCCTTTTACGTGTAGCGCTTGAGGACGGCTTGGGCGGCGGCGCCCAGATCTTCGCGCGCGAGCGCGAAGGCGATCTGCGCCTCGAAGAAGCCGATTTTGTCGCCGCAATCGAAGCGCCGGCCGTCGAAGCGGTAGCCGTGGAAGGGGCTGGTGCCGATCATCGGGACCAGCGAGTCGGTGAGCTGGATTTCGCCGCCCGCCCCTTTGGATTTTTTGTCGAGATGGGCGAAGACGGCCGGTTCCAGGATGTAGCGCCCGATGACCGCGAGCGTGGAGGGCGCGTCTTCCGATTTCGGTTTCTCGACCAGGCCGCGCACCTGCACGAGCCTGCCGTCGTCGCGCCCGGGCGACAGAATCCCGTAGCGCTGCGTGTGCGCCTTGGGCACGTCCATGACGGCGACCATGTTGCCGCGCACCTCGGGATAGATGTCGCACATCTGCTTGAGGCACGGCGTGTCCGACAGAATCAAATCGTCGGCGAGCAGCACGGCGAACGGCTCGTCGCCGACCAGATCGCGCGCGCACCACACGGCATGGCCCAATCCCAGCGGCACTTGCTGGCGGGTGTAGGCAACGTCGCCGGCCGGCGGCAGCCAGGCGCGCAGCGCTTCCAGCTCGGCCTTTTTGCCGCGCGACTCGAGCGTATGTTCGAGCTCGTAGGAATGGTCGAAATGGTCTTCGATCGTGGTCTTGCCGCGCCCGGTGACGAAGATGAATTCTTCGATGCCGGCCGCGCGCGCTTCTTCGACCGCGTACTGGATCAGCGGCTTGTCGACGACAGGCAGCATTTCTTTGGGCATCGCTTTGGTGGCCGGCAAAAACCTTGTGCCAAGGCCGCCCACGGGGAAGATTGCCTTGCGAACGCGACGCATCATGGAACGGGATTCCTGGAACGGTGCCAAAGGGGTTGCGGCAGAGAACGCGTGAACCCACGCCTTCATGCCCCGATCTCTCGTAAGATGCGCGCTAATGCCATAGCCACGCCCGCCCCGCAAGTTGGCCCGACGACGCCCAAGCCGCGCTCGCGCGACATCTGCGCGACATAGGCGCGACATTTTTTGCCTCAAACCTCTGAATTTGCTCGAAACTTGTCGCAGTTTTCCGTGAAAAATCCGTGTTGCGCCCGACCTGCTCCATAACCGTCTCCTTTCCCAAAAATTAGATCCGAATTCTGAAATTTTCGCTAGATACGATTATTCCCCGCTATAGAACATACACGCTTGAAAAAAAGCGTCGTGGCGAACGTGTAGAATCGGCATCGCCCACCCGAATCCCCCCCCCGGAAAGCCCAGATGCTGCACCTGCCCCGCCGCCGCACGCTACCGACGATCGCCTGCATTGCGACGGCTTTGATTCTGCTGGCCGTGGGTCCCGTCGCCATGTTCGATCTGCTGGGCAAAACGACATAAATGGCGCCTAGAACTGAACTGGGCTTTTCAACAGAAAGCCATTCCGAATAATTAGAGAACACCCTATAATGGGGTATGCCTAAAGTAGTTACAGACAATCAGGTATTAGGTGAACTCGGCGAGACTGCGATTAAAAAGATCGTTCTCGAAGCTGGCTTCATTTACGACAATCGAGGACGACTAGAGGCAGGGACAGACGGTCTAATTGAACTGCGAGACCCACGCAGCGGTGCTCCCCTTGGCGAGATGCTTGCTGTACAAGTTAAATCAACAGATAGCAGCCAATACGTTCGTGAGAACAGCAACGGATTTGAGTATGTGCTAAAGTCAGAAGACTTAAAATACTGGCGTACTTCTAACATACCCGTTGTAATTATCCTTTGGCGAAAATCTGACCAAACCGCTTACTGGAAAGATGTAACCGAGTGCGTAAACGGCGAGCCTCGTCGCCTTAAATTTGACAAGCGCGCCGACGTATTTGACGCTTCGTGTGGCGATCGGCTCGGCGCACTAACGATTGACCGCCGCACGCCAGGCGTATTTTTGCCGCCGCTAAATCAAGGCGAAGGCGCAATCATCAATTTGCTAAGGATTAAACTTCCCGAACAGATGTTTACTGCCACGTCTCCATTCGGTGGCGGTCGTGATGCTATTCCAGAGCTGATAAAACAGACTGATATTCGCTTTGATTGGGTGATACGCAAGCGACGATTTTTATCTTTTTTTGATCCTCGAGAATTTGGTACTCGCTCTATCGTTGACTCAGATCAAGTTGAAACGCACGACACAGAAATCTTCGCATTGAGTGACGAAACCGACGATGTAAATGATCTCTCCGAACTTCTACGTCGCACAGTAGAGAGACAGACGAAGGAACATCTTTCTTATTTACCAAAAGATCGACTCTTTTATTTCAAAGCTACCGGTGTGCGTAAAGCTCGAAATTATCGCTATATGGCCAATATCAATGAGACATCCGCCAGGGTAGTGAGCGTGTATCTTAGCGGCAAAAAGGGAGGACGTGATTACGTCCGACATCACGCTGCTCGCTTTCGCTTCGAACGTCTCGCCGACGAATGGTTTATCGTTGTCGATCCAGACTATTACTTCACCTACGACGGATTACAGCAGCACCGATATCCAGAAGCATTACTAGCAGGTAAAAAACGCCTCGAACGTAATGCCGCAGTTCGCGGCCAAGTCATGATGTGGCAGCATCTCTTAGTGAATACTGGAAGTAACGAGAGTCACTTGTTCGATAAGGGGGGCCAAATCCCATCACTTCAATTTGAGCAACTGCCAATTCTTCAGCTCTCCCAAGCTGTCCCAGAAGCTTCATGGAGTCGAACGGACCCACGTTCTCAAGACATGGAAGCGCGAGACCTTTTTGAAGGATTAGACCCGTCGTGAAGTTCAAGACACATGTTTTTGATGAACCGATACTTGAGTTTGGCGAGGGCGGGCAGCATTTCGACCCTCGTCAAGGACTGCGTGAATATGGACCATTACAGCCGCGCTCGGGAGATGTGGTGAGGGTTGGCGTAATCGGAACTGACGAAACCGTTTCCGGATTTTCAGATTTCTTGGAGGAAACTGGGCGAGGGATAGAAAGTGAGAACAAGCAACTCATTAACTTGAATCCAGATTTCCCCGGACTTGGAAACCAGAATCCGTTCCGTTGCAAATTCACTGTGCCAGATGGCGCGACAGCGATCATTTCGCGAAGGCAAATAAGCGAAATTACAGGGATCAAACGCCACGACGAAGCAGTCAAATATGCCGTTGAAGTAATCGTCGCTCAAATCTCTGCTCTCGTTGAGAGTAGTGGCAAGCCCGACGTGATAGTACTTGCATTGCCAGTTCCGTTAATTGAGAAGCTCGTCAACGCCAAAAGCGAGGAAGATCTAGAGGCGACCGACGAGAGTGAGGATCGCAGCAATCTGCTTAACTTTCGCGATTTGTTGAAAGCCAAAACTCTTCATTTGTCCGTACCGAGTCAAATTGTGTGGCCCGACACGTGGGATGATGCCGCGAAAATTCCTCGAAAAGTAAAACGAAACAGCAATCGCCAGACCCAAGCCAAAGCGACCCGAGCATGGAATCTACTGAATGCACTGTTCTACAAAACTGGCAAGGTCCCTTGGCGCCTACTCCCTGATAGATCTGATTACCAAACAAGCTATTTGGGCATCGGTTTTTATCGTGATCTTGACGGTCAGCAACTCTGGACAAGCACCGCGCAGATGTTTGATGAACGAGGGCGCGGCCTAATTCTACGAGGCTCACGTGCTCAGACTGAATCTCGGGGGCGCCACCCATACTTAACAGCTCAAGATGCAGAAACCTTGGTTTCAGAATCGATAGCCGTTTACAAACTGCATCATCGTCATGTTCCTGCACGATTAATTGTAATGAAGACATCACGATTTAGGCCAGAGGAAGCAGAAGGCATTGATGCCGCCCTCAAAAAGGCCGCGATCGATATGTGCGATCTTGTTTGGGTACAAGAAAGTTCACCAATTGCAATTTTTCGAGATGGAAACTATCCAGTATTGCGCGGTACATTTGTCGATCTGCATGGTAAGGGACTACTTTACACTCGTGGCAGCATACCTTTTTATGGAACATATCCAGGGCTTCGAATACCCCGCCCCTTACTACTGGTGCCGCACGAAAACTCAGACGGCAATTTGCAATATCTCGCGAAGCAGGTTCTTGCACTTACAAAAGTCAATTGGAACTCCACACAATTTGACCAGAAGCTTCCCGCTCCAATCAAGGCGGCGCGAGAGGTCGGGCGCATTCTTAAACATATTGAGTTTGGAACGATAGTTTCACCGGACTTTCGTCGGTACACGTAAGCTTCTTTGCATATGACTGGCGACAGACGACCACACAGAATCTGACGTGTTATGAGTTGAGCGCCTGGGAAGCGGAGACCAGACAGATGCCTCTTTTTTTTAGTATAAAAAAAATTATTGCTCTCACCTTTTTTACTTTTTGTGCCATTCCCGCTGCCGCCTTCGATCTGCAGGGCCATCGCGGGGCGCGCGGGTTGGCGCCCGAAAACACCCTGCCCGCTTTTGCCGCCGCGCTGGCGATCGGCGTGTCGACGCTCGAACTCGACACCGGCATTTCCGCCGACGGCGCCGTGGTCGTGGCGCACGACCGCAGGCTCAATCCCGACATTGCCAAGGGCCCCGACGGCGCGTGGCTCGGCGCGCCGACGCCGGCGTTGCGCGCGCTGACGCTTGCCGAACTCAAACGGTTCGATGTCGGCGCCGTCCGGCCGGGCAGCGACTATGCGCGCCAGTTCCTGCGCCAAACGCCCGTGCCGGGCACGAAGATGCCCACGCTTGCGGAAGTGGCGGAACTTGCGAACCGCGCGGGCGCCGCGCATGTGCGCTTCAACATCGAAACCAAAATCTCACCGCTCGCCGCCGACGAAACCCTGCCGCCGGCCGAGTTCGCGCGAACGCTGATCGCCGAAATCCGGCGCCTGGGGCTCGCGTCGCGCGCGACGATCCAGAGTTTCGACTGGCGCACGCTGGCGCTCGCGGCCCAAGAAGCGCCCGAGATCGCGCGCGCCTACCTTACCTTCGAGCGCGCGGATGGCGGCGGCGCCGACACCGTGGGCAAGGGCAAGGGCGTGTCGCCCTGGACCGGGCTCGACGCCGCCGCTTTCGGGAACTCGACGCCGCGTCTGGTGGCGGCGGCCGGCGGCAAAATCTGGTCGCCGTTCTGGCGCAATCTGTCCGCCGCGACGCTCGCCGAGGCGCGCGGCCTGGGGCTGCAAGTGGTGCCCTGGACGGTCAACGAGGAAGCCGACATGGCAGCGCTGCTGGACCTTGGCGTGGACGGCATCATCACCGACTATCCCGACCGGCTGCGCGCCCTGCTGGTGCGGCGCGGCGCGCCGGTGCCGCCGCAAAGGCCGGTGCGCTGATAATCTTTCGGCCGTCTGTCGAAATCGCGGCCGGCCGGCCGTCATAGCCCCGCAAACGCGCGCTGGGCGCGTTCGCTTGGAACGGGGGAGCGGACACCATGGCCGACAAACGGAACGCGCTATCCTATGCGCTTGCAACTGCCTGCCTGCTGGCGCTGGGTGCCGGCGCGCCAAGCGCGCAAACGGCTTTCGACGGCCGACAGGCGCTCGAAAATCTTTCGGGCGTCTATGCGAGCGCCGCGCCCGAATCCTGGTACGGCAGCTTCGGCACGCGGCGCTTCGCGTTTTCCGGCGGCAATTGGGAACTTTCGTTCGTCCACGCCCTCGATCCGCAGATGGAAAAAAAGACCTTCCAGTTTCGCACCGGCGGCGCCTACCGCATCGTCGACGCGTCGGCCGCGGTGCCCGGCGCCTATGGCGGCGTCTTCGGCGAAGCGTGGAAGAAGGTCACGCTGCTGACCGACGACCCGGCGCTCGTCAAGGCGTTCGGCTTTGCCGAGTGCGGCCTGGTGCCGAACGTCGAAATCGACATCTCGCAAAAAGGCTGCGCGAACTGGAAGCCGGTCGCGGCGTGCGGCGAGGACCACGATCTGGTGGCGCTGTCGGGCGAGCGGCTGTGGTTCGGCGTGCGGCCGCGCGACAACGACATGTGCACGCCCGACAAACGCCCGACCGCCCTGCTCGAACCCCCGGTTGTCAAGCGTTAGGCCGGGCTCACGCGGGAAAACGGCGCCGGAAAGCGACCAGCGCGTCGCCCAGCGCCGTTTTCAGCGCGCGCGCGGCCTCGATCGACGGGCCCGCACGCGCCGGCTCGAAATCGTCGTAGACATGGACCGCCACATGGCGAAAGCGGCGCGTCTCTTGAAGATGGGCGGCGACCGCTGCATCGACGATCGCGGGCCGATGCGGCATTGCAAGCGCCGCACTGCGAATCATATCCGCATGCCAATTCGAATCGTCGGGCAGCTTTTCGCCGAACATGCCCAGAAGCCGCTTGAGACCCGTCTCTGCCGAGCTGTGCCCTGCCATCATGGCGTGCATGAAAGCCATGCGTTCGACATAGCTGTCGTCGCCGGCGAGTTTCGTACGGTCGTAAAGATCGACCGCATGCGCGAAATGCGTAGCTGCGGACTCGAAATTGTCGTGCACGAGCTGCCACGCCGCCGCGTTCGCCGGGTCGCTCACGGGCCGATATCCCGCGCGTCGGCCGATATCGCCGCCAAAAACGTTGCGCTGCAGTGTCCGTAGCGACGCGCGTCGAGCTTGAGGCCCAGGCGGCGGCACGAATCCTCGGCATGCGCAAAGGCTGCGGCTTCGCACGCCGACGGAAAATCGACCAGCAGATCGACGTCGCTCGCACGATGCGCGTCGCCGCGCGCGAGCGACCCGTAGAGCACATAACGGCCGCGGTTCGCGCGCGCAAACGACGCAAGCTCGGTTTCCAGTTCGCGCGCGCGCGCCATCAGCGCGCGCGCCTGCAGCGCTTGCGTTTGCGCCAAGCTCGGGTACGTGCAACCGGGGGTCGGGGCAGCGCGCGGTTCCATGGCGCGACAATACCGCGCGCCCGCGCCCCCCGCTAGCCCAGCAGCGTTTTTTTGGCGTCGTTCAGGCGGGCCGCGAGTTCGGCCGTGCCGCCGTGGTCGGGATGCACCTTCAGCATCAAACGCCGATGCGCGGCCTTGACTGTCGCTTCGTCCGCATCTTCGGCCACGCCCAGCAGTCGCGCGGCCTCGGCACGGCCCATCGCGCCCGCGCCCGACGCGGGGGGCGGTGCCGTGTCGGCGCCGCCGCGCCAGTCCGGCGCGTGCGCATCGAGATAGGCTTCCAGCAGCGGCGCGGAATCCGGATCCTCGATGCGGGCGGTTGCCAGCAGGTCCAGAATTTCGGCCAAGGCAAGCTCGGACAATCGGCGTCCGCGCTGCGCGCCCTGGAGGACGAGCCCGTCCATCGTGCCGCTGGCAAGATCGAGCGACATGCGCAGCAGCGCGGTTTCGACCTGGCTGTCGCCGGCGGCGTCGGTTTGCGTCGTGCCGCCGCGGTCGATCTGCCAGCCTTTGAACCAGCGCATCAAGGCCGGCGCGAAGGTCGAGCCCAGCGCCAGCACCGACCACAAGCGTCCGGTCAGCAGCAGGCCGATCGTCGCGGCGATGCCAAGCCCGGCGCCCGCGATCTTGGCGCCCGCCACGATCTTTTTGGGCGACGCGTCGGCCAGGGCGCGCAGCGCCAGCCACAGCACGAAGGCGATCAGGCAGCCGATCAGGAGATAGAACAGGCCCATTTTATTTGAGCTGGGCGAGCAGCGCGCCCGCCGCCGTCGCCCCCGGCCGTTTGCTCAGATCCGCGAGCGCCGGCCTGCCGCCCGCAGCATAGGCGGCGGCGGCCGCCAGCAGATTTTTGAGCGCGTCGGGCGCGTTGGCGTCGAACGGGCAATAGGCGCCGCGCGTGAGCCTCGCGATCGTTTCCAGCGTCCGGCGCGCGACCGGGTCGCCGCCTTCGTGGAAAACGAAGACCGGCACGCCCGCCAGCGCCAACTGGCCCGCAAGGCCCGCCAGCAGATCGCCGCTTTCTTCGACCGCGTCGCCCACAAATACCAGCGCGCCCACTTTGCGCAGTTTGGTTTCCGCCGCCGCATGGCGCAGCACGTTGGCAATCTGGGTTTCGCCCGCCTCGCAGCGCACCGCGACCATGCGCTTCACAAGATCGGCCGCATTGTCGGCCCAGGGCGAGGCCTCGAACGACCCCAAGCCGCCGTAATGCACGAGTTGCACCGCAAGCCCGCCCAGATCGCGCGCCGCCAAAAACATCTCGCCCTGGATTTTGGCCGCGCGCTCCCACATCGGCTGGCGGCTGGCGGTCGCGTCCATCGCGTAGATCAACCGGCCCTTGGCGGCCGTTTTGGCGCCCGCAACGGGGGCAAGCGATTTGGCGCGCGCCAGAAACGCCGCCACCGCCTGGCTGTTGCCGCGAACCGGAAGGTTGTTCTCGCCCATGCCCGAAAAGATAGGCTTGGCCGCGCGCGATTGCTAGGCGGGCCGCAAAAATCCTTCGAGCGCTGCCAGGAACGATTCCGTATAGCGCCGCATGTCGAAACAGATCGAGGCTTCCAGCGCCGGACGCAACTGCGCTTGGACCCGCGCCAGGCGCGCACGATCCTGCGCCAGCGCCACGGCCAGCGCCGCATAGGCTTGCGGCGTCGGGGCGACGAGATCGGAAAATCCCATTGCATGCAGGATACTGGCCGAGACGCGCCCGATCGGCCGGTCGGCGGCGAGCGTTACCACCGGCGCGCCCATCCACAAGGCTTCGAACGTCGTGACGCCCCCCGACCACGGAAACGGGTCGAGGGCGATGTCGATCGAGGCGTAGGATTCGACGAGCGCGCGCCGCGCCATCGCGGGAACCAGGATCAGGCGGTCGCCGGAAACGCCGTGGGCCGCAAAACGCGCGCGCAAAATTTCGGCAACCTCCGGCAGGCCGTATTGGCGCCCGCACAGGCGCAGCGTGGCATCGGGCAAGGCCCGCAGAATGTCGCCCCACGCGGCGAGCGTGCCGGGCGACAGTTTCGCGGCATTGCTGTAGCTGCCAAAGCGCGCGTTCGGCGCGGCGCGCGCGGGCACCGGCAGATCGGCAAAAGGGGCCTCGAACGGCATGCACGAGCCGTCCATCCACAGGATTTTTTCGGCGAAGCCCGAAAACATTTCCGGCGGCGCCAGGTTGCGGTCGGCGACGGCGAAATCGATGTGGGCCAACGCCACCGGCGCGGGATAGCCAAGCCAGTTGCCTTGTGCGGGCGCCGCGCGCCGGGCAAACACGCCCAGCCGATTGTTGGGCGTGTAGCCCGCAAGATCGAGCAGCACGTCGATGCCGTCTGCGCGGATGGCCGCCGCCGCGTCGTCGTCGCCGAGCGTTTCGATGCGCCGCCACCCTGCCGCGGCCGCGCGGATGCGCCGCGACGTGGCGTCGTCCCTGGCGCCGTTGGCATAGCAGAAAAACTGCGCGGCAGATTTCTCCGTCGCCTCGACAACCGGGGCGAAATAATGCCCGACCGGATGGCCGTGCAGATCGCCCGACACCACGCCGATACGCAAGGGTCGCACGCCGCGCGGCTGGGCGGGCAGCTTTGCCTGCGGCGGCGCCAGGGCTTCGATGGCGGTCGCGGCCCGCTTGGCGCAGGCGAGGCGCTGCGCGGCGTCGGCCGTTTCGCTGTAGCTGGAAACGAAGGCCAGGCTCTGCGCCAGATTGGCGTCGCCCGGCCGCTCGTCGAGCGCGCGGCGCAACTGGGACATCGCCTCGTCGGGGCGCGCGAGTTCGTAAAGGATGTTGGAAAGTCCCTGGCGCGCGGCGGGCCGCACCGCGTCGAATTCGAGCAGACGCAGAAAAATCGCTTCGGCTTCGGCCAGCCGCCCGATTTCCCAGAGCGCTGCGCCCAGCGTCAAGCGCAGCTCGGGATCGCCCGGATGGTGCCGCAGCCCCGCTTCGGCGCCGGCCGCCGCAGCCTTCGGATCGCCGCCGCGCAAACGCACGCTCGCCAGGCTGCGCGCCACGCCGAGCGCGCCAAGGTCGGCCGCTTCGAGCTGTTCGGCCGCCGCCGCATAGCGCTTTTGCGCCGCCAGCAGATTGCCAAGATTGAGCCGCGCTTCGGCCATCGCCGGATCGAGCGCCAGCGCCGCGCGGTAGGCGCTTTCCGCGCCCGGCGCGTCGCCGATCTTCGCCAGCGACAGCGCATGGTTGTAGGCGTAGCCCGCATCGCCGGGCGCGAGGTCGCGCGCGCGCGCGAAGGCGGCGGGCGCGTCGGCGCCGCCTTTGAGGCGCGAATGGCCGAGCGCCGCCCACAGGCGCGCCGATTGCGGGCGGGCCGCCAGGGCCGTCGCCAGCAACGCCTGCGCGCCCGCCGGATCGCCGCGATCGTCGCGCACGGCCGCCAGTTTTTCGACGATGTCGGCGTCGTCCGGGGCCAGGCGCAAGGCCGTCTCGTAGCAGTGCTGGCTCTGCGCATGGTCGAAAAGCCAATGGCGCATGAGCCCTTGGGCGGCCCACGCCTGCGCCCAGGCGGGCCTGGCGGCAACCGCGAGCGCAAAACAGTCGGCCGCCGCCTGAATCTGGCCAAGCGCCGCGCACGCATGGCCGCGCAAAAAATCGAGATCGGCGTCGTTCTCGATGGCAGGCGGATTTTCGATCGCCGCCAGCGCTTCGCCGGCACGTCCCTGTTCCAGCAGGATCGCCGCCAGATAGCGGCGCGCCAGCGCGTCGCCGGGCAGGCGCCCGCAGGCGTCGCGCGCGAGATTTTCGGCCATGCGGAAATCGCGCGCGCCCAGCGCCGCGACGATCGGCGCGAGATCCGGCCGGTCCATCGCGCGCCTAGCTCGGGGCCAAAGCGCGCTCGAGAAACTCGAGCCGGTCCTGGCCCCAGAACAGCTCGTCGTTGTAGACGTAGGTGGGGGCGCCGAACACGCCGCGCTCGATCGCCTCGGCCGTATAGGCGTCGAAGGCGTCCAGCGTCGCCTGGCTTTGCGCCGTATCCCACAGCAATTTCGCGTTGCGCCCGTGTTCGGCCGCGATCGCCTGCAGCGTGGCAGGGTCGGCGATGTCGCGCTCTTCCTCCCACACGGCTTTGCCCACGAACCCCGCGAGCGCCATGGCGTTGAGCTCCTTCATGTCGGCCGCGATGATCAGGCGCGCGGCGGCGACGCCCGACGCGCCCGCGTATTTGGGCGCGAAATTGATCGGGATGCCGAGATGCTGGCGCCAGCGTTTCAGTTCCATCATGCGGTAGGCTTGGCGCTGTTTGGCGCGCTGGGCGACCGGCACGCCGCCCGATTGCGGGAAGATGCGGCCGTAATCGACGGGTTTGACGTCGATATGCGCGCCCGCGCGCTTGGCGATGGCGACGAACCGTTCGTGCCCCAGATAGGCCCACGGGCTGGTGGGCGAAAAATAATAGTCGATCGTTTTGCTCATGGCGTCGTCTCCCCCGATTTGCCGGCGTTTCTTTTTTCGATTTCGGCGCGGCGCAATTCGCGGCGCATGATTTTGCCCGTCGCGGTCAGCGGCAGTTCCGCCGCGAATTCGATTTCGCGCGGATATTCGTGCGCCGCGAGCCGCACGCGCACCTGGTCCTGCAGCGCCTTGGCGAGCGCGTCGTCGCCCGCAAAACCGGCCTTCAGCACGACGAACGCCTTGACCGTTTCGGTGCGGATGGCATCGGGCACGCCGATGGCCGCTGCCATCGCGACGGCCGGGTGCTTCATCAGGCATTCTTCGATTTCGGCAGGACCGATGCGATAGCCAGCCGACGTGATGACGTCGTCCGCGCGCCCGACATAGCGAAAATAGCCGTCTTCGTCCAAGCGCCCCGTGTCGCCGGTTTTGAGCCAGTCGCCCGCGAATTTCTCGGCCGTCGCGGCCGGGTTTTCCCAGTAGCCCAGGAACATCACGGGGTCGGGGCGCAAAACCGCGATCTCGCCCGTTTCGCCCGGCGGCAGCACGCGGCCCGCATCGTCGATCACGGCGACCCGGTGGCCCGGCACGGCGCGGCCCATGGCGCCGTCCTTGACCGCGAACAGCGACGCGCAGTTCGAGACGACCAGATTGCATTCCGTCTGGCCGTAAAATTCGTTGACCGTGACGCCGAACGTTTCGCGGCCCCAGTCGAGCAGTTCGCCGCCCAGCGACTCGCCGCCCGACCCGATCGAGCGCAGCGCCGCGCTTGCGTTGCGCTTGATGCCGCTCTGGCGCATGAGTTTGAGCGCGGTCGGCGGAAAGAACACGTTGCGCACGCCGTGCCGCGCCACCAGATCGAGCGCCAATTCGGGATCGAATTTGCGCATGCGGCGCGCCAGCACCGGCACGCCGTGATGCAGGCTGGGCAGCAGCACGTCGAGCAGCCCGCCGATCCACGCCCAATCGGCCGGCGTCCAGAACAGATCGCCGGGCTTGGGGAACATGTCGTGCGGCATCTCGACGCCGGGCAGATGCCCCAGCAGCACGCGGTGCGCGTGCAGCGCGCCCTTGGGATTGCCGGTGGTGCCCGAAGTGTAGATGATCAGCGCCGGATCGTCGGCGGACGTATCGACCGGCGCGAATTCGTCCGACGCTTTTTCTATCGCCGCCGCATAGTCGAGCGTGCCCGATGCGCCGCGCCCGCCGACCGCGACGATCGTGCGCAAGGCCGGCAGTTCGCCGCGCACCGCGACCAGTTTTTCGAGCTGCGCTTCGTCGGCGACCACGCACGCGGCGCCGCAATTGCCCAGCCGATAGGCGAGCGCTTCTTCGCCGAACAGCGCGAACAGCGGCACCGCGACCAGCCCCGCTTTGTAGCACGCGATATGCGCGATCGCGGTTTCAAGCGACTGGCCCAGCAAAATGCCCACGCGCGCGCCGCGCGCGAGGCCGAGCCCCGCGAGCACGTTGGCAAAGCGGTTGCTGGCCCGGCGCAAGCCCGCAAAATCGAGCGTTTGCGCGCGGCCTTGTTCGTCTTCGAAGATCAGGGCGGGCGCGTTTGGCGTTGCCGCCGCGTGCCGGTCGCACACGTCCACGCCGATATTGAAACGCGCGGGCATGTTCCAGGCAAACCCCGCGACGAGCGCGTCGTAGCTGGCGGCTGGCGGCAGCATCAGCGGCGCGCGGCCGCCAGATCGGCATTGGCCAGGAACGCGCCGGCCGTGTTGGCGCCGCGCAGATCGGCGCCCGCGAAGTTGGCGCCGCGCAGATCGGCCGCGCGCATGTCCGCGCCGACCAGCGAGGCTTTGGAGAAGCTCGTGGGCGTGCGCCGCCCGGCCGGGGTGCCGTCGGCCTTGCGCATGTCCATGGGCCGCGCCACGACGCCCACCAGCAGCGCGCTTTCGAGCCGCGCCCCGGTGAGAGCGGCGCCCGAGAGATCGGAGTCCGAAAAATCCGCGCGTTCGGCGCGCACCGACAGCAGGCTGGAGAGGCGCAGCGTCGCCGCCACGAAGCGCGCGCCGCTCAAGGTCGCGCCGTCGAAGCGCGCGCCCGACAGATCGCAGCCGCCGAAATCGACGCCCGCCAGATCGCGCCCGCTGAAATCCGCGCGCGTGCCCTCGCGCCCGCCGCTGTCGGCCCATACTTTGTGCGCCGCGACGCTCGCCTTGAGGGCGTCGGGCAGATTCTGGCCGGGCGGCGGATCGGCATAGATGGTGCCCTCCAGGCGCGCCCCGGCCATCTGCACGTTGTTCATCTCCACGCCGCGCAGATCGACGCCCGAGAGGTCGGCGTTTTTGAACGAGGCGCCGAACAGCCGGGCGCCCGCCATCTGCGCGCCCTTGAGCTTGGCGCCGTCGAACTTGGCGCCCGCAAGATCGGCGCCGCGCAGATTGGCCGCGAACAGCGTGGCGCCGCCCAGCGTCGCCCCCTTCAGCGACGCGTTCTCGAACGAAGCGAACGACAGGTTGCTGTCGTTGAGGCGCGCGTTTTCGAGGTCGGCCGATTCGAAACTCGCGGCCACTTCCTTGGCGTCGGGATTGAGCGTCGCCCATTCGACGATCTGGCCCGGCCGCAGATCGGCGCCCGACAGGTTGCAGCCGCGCATCTTGGCGTGGATGAAACTGGCGGCGCGCAGATCGGCCTTGGCGAAGGACGTGCGCGTGAGATCGCAGCCCGAAAAATCCGCGCCGTAGACGTCGCACATCGAAAAATCGCAGTCGACCAGCTTGCTCTCGGCAAAAATGCTGCCGGGCAAAACCGCCGACGAAAGATTGGCGCCGTCGAGCGCCGAGCCGCGGAAATTCTCCTTGCGCGCGTTCGCGCGCTGCCCGCCCGGTTTGCCGAACAGGAAAGCATGGTGCCGATCGGCGATGAATTTGAGCCGATGGCCCGAAGACGGCAAACCGTCCGATGCGTCGGAGTCTTGTTCCATTTTGCGAAAGGGAGTTTAAACCGGCCGGAACGCGGTAGACTAGAGATATGACAGCCGATTCGGGCATTATTGACGACTATTTTCCTGACGCGGCAGTGCCGAGCCCGGTTCGGCGGGCGCGGATCGTCGTGCTCGGCAACGAAAAAGGCGGCTCGGGCAAATCGACGGTCGCGATGCACCTGACCGTCGGGCTGCTGCGCGAGGGCTTGCGGGTCGGCACGATCGACGTGGATTCCCGCCAGGCGACGCTGACGCGGTATCTGGAAAACCGCCAGCAATCGATCGAGCGCCTGAAGCTGCCGCTGCCGATGCCCGAGCACCGGCTGGTGCCGCGCGCGCCGGGCCTGGGGGCCGAGGCGGTCGCGGACGAAACCGCAAGGCTGGAAGCCGCGATCGGCGAACTTTCGCGGCGCTGCGACACGATCGTGGTCGACACGCCCGGCTCCGACCAGACGATGGGCCGCGTGGCGCATTCCTACGCCGACACGCTGGTGACGCCGATGAACGACAGTTTTGTCGATCTCGATTTGCTCGCCAAGGTCGAGCCGATGACGCTGCGCGTGATCTGCCCTTCGGCCTACAGCGCGATGGTGTGGGAGCAGAAGAAGATCCGCGCCAGACGCGACGGGGGCAGCATCGACTGGCTGGTGCTGCGCAACCGGCTGGCCGGGACGGACGCGCGCAACAAGCGCAACATGGCCCGCACGCTCGACGCGCTGGCGCGCCGTTTCGCGTTTCGCCAGGCGCCGGGACTGGGCGACCGCGTGATCTTCCGCGAATTGTTTTTGTCGGGCCTGACGCTGCTCGATCTGCGCGAGCGCGGCATCCAGACGCCGCTGACGCTGTCGCACGTCGCCGGCCGGCAGGAAATTCGCGCGCTGATCGAGGCGATCGGCCTGCACATGCCCCCGGTGCCGATCCCGGTGCCGACGTCGCTGCCGCCGCCTGCCGACGCCTTCGCCCCCTCCCCCCTTGCGGGGGCGGGTTGGGGCGGGGGGCGCCACATGTACAGGTAGCAGCGCCGCTACCCCCCCTCCCTGACCCTCCCCCGCAAGGGGGGAGGGAAAGCTTCGATCGGAACCGCGTGTTTTCGCCTACAGCAGCCCCAGTGCGCGCAGTTCTTCGGCCATTTCGGGCGGCAGTTTCGCCTGGGCCTCGGCGGTCTTGGCGTCGAGGTCTTTGGGCGCGCTCGACGCTTCGAAATAGCGCCAGCCCTGGAAGGCGCGCATGGGTTTGGGGGCCGTGCGCACGAGCTTGGGATCGAGATGGATCTCGCAGGCGGGCTTGCCGGCCGCATCCTTGCGGCTGACGAACCGCAAGATTTTCTGGCGGCAGCGGATCGTGCCCTTGACGACCCAGTAGAGCGAGCCCGCGCCCGCGATCTCGGCGCCGCGCTTGGGCGTGTTGCGCGTCACGTGCTTGAGCTGGGGCGCGTGGCCGCGCGCTTTCTGGTCCTTGAGGCGCTTCTTCTGCCACGCCGCCAGATCCTCGACCGACTCGCAGCCGACGCACAGCTTCACGATGTGCAGCGTCATTCGGCCTTGACCTGCGCCAGCACCTTGTCGAGCATGCCGACCAGCGCGCGGCCCGTGTCGCCGCCGTCGCCCGCGATTTTCGAGTTGATCACGACCGAAATCGCGTCGGCCGCCGCCTTCACCACGACCAGGCTTCTGGCGTCGAGCATCGCCGCCGCGTCGAGATAGCGGCACAATTGGTCGCCGAAGCGCGTGACCAGCGGATAGCCGTAGGAACCGCCCTGGCCGCGCAGCTCGTGCGCGATCTTGTAGACCTCGTCGCGCCGGGCGATGTCGTTGGGGCTGGCGACCAGGGCGGTCGCCGCCGCAACGAGCTTGACGACCTCGCCTCTGGCGATCTCCTCGAACTCGCCGCGCAGACTTTCGACCACCTTCGCGGCCCGGTCGACGGCGCCCAACGGGAAGCCGCCGCTGCCGACTTTCGATTTCAGCACGTTGGGCGGATTCATCACCTGGAACTTGCGTCCTGGGGTCGCGTCGCTCATCGGCCCGGTCCCATCAGACGGACTGGCGCCGTTCGGTGCCGATGAAAATGCCGCCGCGTTTGCGCCGCCGGCACGGCCCGAAATACGAGCCGGTGCGGATATAGGGGCGCGGCCGGTCGACCAATTCCTCGATGCGCTGGGCAAGCGACTGCGCGCTGATGGGCTTCGCCAGAAATTCGGTGATGCCAAGATCGCGCGCCTTGGTCACGCGCTCGCGCTCGGTATGGCCCGTCACCATGATGATCGGCAAAAACGGATTGGGCGAGTCGCGCTCGGTGCGGATTTTGCGCACGAACTCCAGCCCCGAGACGGGGTAGATCTCCCAGTCGACCAGCGCGAAATCGACCGGCGTCTGCTTCAGTTTGATGTAGGCCATCGCCGCGTCGGTCATGTCCACGACCTCGCCCACGCCGACGGCCAGCAGCATATTGCGCAGCAATTTGCGCATATGGCCGTTGTCCTCCAGCACCAGAACGCGGATATTTTTGAGCTCGTAGGGCATACAATCGCGACGATAATCCCAACCAGCGGCGCTGGCAACACCCTATCAGATTTGCTTATGCTTGGCTGCCAAAGCCTGCGCCACGCGCCCGGCGGGCGCGCGGCCCAGCGCCTGGCACACGAACCGTCCTGCGGCGGCAAGCGCGTCGAGATCGACGCCCGTGGCGATGCCAAGACCGTCGAGCATGTAGAGCACGTCCTCCGACGCGACGTTGCCCGACGCGCCCTTGGCATAGGGGCAGCCGCCCAGGCCCGCAACGGAACTGTCCACGGTTGCAATGCCGCGCTCCAGACAGGCATAGATATTGGCAAGCGCCTGGCCGTAGGTGTCGTGGAAATGCACGGCAATGGCGCCGCGCGGAAGATGGTCGGCGGCCGCGTCGACCAGCGCCTGGGCGCGGCCGGGCGTGCCGGTGCCGATCGTGTCGCCCAGCGACACCTCGTAGCAGCCGAGCTTGAAAAGCCCGCGCGCGACCGAGGCCACGTCGGCCGCCGCGATCGGGCCTTCGTAGGGGCAGTCGAGCGCGCAGCTCACGTAGCCGCGCACGCGAATGCCCGCCTGCTTCGCGGCCGCCGCCACGGGGGCGAACCGCACGAGGCTTTCGGCGACCGAGCAATTGATGTTGCGCTTGGAAAAACTTTCCGATGCGGCCGCAAAAATCGCGATCTCGTCGGCCTTGGCCGCGAGCGCGGCTTCGAAGCCTTTCATGTTGGGCACGAGCACGGGATAGGACACGCCGGGCTTGCGCACGAGCATCGCCATCACCTTGTCGGTGTCGGCCATTTGGGGGACCCATTTGGGCGAAACGAAGCTGCCCGCCTCGACCGAGGCGACGCCGGCCGCAGCGAGCTTTTCGATCAGCGCGACCTTGGTTGCGGCATCGACCGCGACGGCCTCGTTCTGCAGCCCGTCGCGCGGGCCGACTTCGACCAGACGCACATGGCCCGGCAGTCTCATGGCGCTTTCTCCGCCGGTTCCTGGAAGCCGACAAGCTCCTCGCCCTCGGCCGCCTGCTCGCCCGGCTTGAAGCGCACGCGCGCAACGATGCCGTCGGCGGGCGCCAGAATCGTGTGTTCCATTTTCATCGCTTCGAGCACGACCAGCTTCTGGCCGCGCACCACCGCATCGCCCGGCGCCACATGCACCGCCACGATCTTGCCGGGCATGGGGGCCACCAGCTTGCCGGCTTTGTCGGCATCGCCCGCAGCTGCGGCCAGCCGGTCGAACAGCACCAACGTGCGCGCGACGGCGCCCTGGAAGACGGTCCAATCGGCGCCGTTCTGGACGAGCGTTGCCCGCACGCGGCGCCCCGCCAGCACCGCATCGAGCGTGCCGTCGGCCGCGAGCGCGGCGCTGGCACGCATCTCGCCGCCCGGCAGCATCAGCCGGTAGCCGCCCGCTTCGAAATGCGCGACGACGCAAATCTGCGTGTCGCCGTCGACGAAAACCAGCGCGTCGTGCGCGGCGCCGTTGAGGCGCCAGCCCTCCAGCCGCGCCCACGGCGAGCGCGCGTCGGGTGCCGCACGCCGGCGCAACACGCCAAGGGCGGCAAGCGCCAGCGTCGTGTCGTCGGCGGGCGTTGCGGCCGGCACCAGCTCGTCGCGGTAGCGCTGGATGAAGCCCGTGTCGATTTCCCCGCGCACGAACGCCGGATGGCGCGCGACGCGCGCCAGAAACGCCGCATTGTTGGCGACGCCCGCGATGCGTACGCGGTCGAGCGCCGCCGCGAGCTTCGCCAAAGCCGCCTCGCGGTCGCGCCCGTGCACGATCAGCTTGGCGATCATCGGATCGTAATGGATCGTGACGGCATCGCCCGCGCGCACGCCCGTGTCGATGCGCGCGTCGTCGGGAAAGACGAGCGCGTGCAGCCGCCCGGTCGCGGGCAGAAAATCGCGCGCCGGGTCCTCGGCATACAAACGCGCTTCGAACGCGTGGCCGTCGATGGCGAGTTCGTGCTGCAATTTGGGCAACGGCGCGCCCGCCGCCACGCGCAATTGCCATTCGACCAGATCGAGCCCCGTGATCGCCTCCGTCACCGGATGCTCGACCTGCAGGCGCGTGTTCATTTCCATGAAATAGAACGTGCCGTCGGGATCGGCGATGAATTCGACCGTGCCCGCGCCCGCATAGCCCACGGCCTTGGCCGCGCGCACGGCCGCCTCGCCCATCGCCTGGCGGCGCGCGGGCGTCATGCCGGGGGCGGGCGCCTCCTCGATCACCTTCTGGTGGCGGCGCTGCAGCGAGCAGTCGCGCTCGAACAGATAGACGCCGTTGCCGTGCGCGTCGCAAAACACCTGCACTTCGATGTGCCTCGGACGCGCGAGGTATTTTTCGACCAGCACCAGCGGATCGCCGAAGGCGGCCTTGGCCTCGCGCTGCGCCGCCAGCACATTCTCTTCGAGCGTTTCCGCGCTCGAAACGATACGCATGCCCTTGCCGCCGCCGCCCGCCGACGCCTTGATCAGCACCGGATAGCCGATGCGTGCGGCCTCGTTCGCCAGAGTCGCCATGTCCTGCGCGGCGCCGTGATAGCCCGGCACGACCGGCACGCCCGCCTCGACCATCAAGGCTTTGGCCGCGCTCTTGCCGCCCATCGCGCGGATGGCCGACGGGGGCGGCCCCACGAACACGATGCCGGCATCGGCGCAGGCTTGCGCGAAATCGGCGTTCTCGGACAGGAACCCGTAGCCCGGATGCACGGCATCGGCGCCGCTGGCTTTGGCCGCCGCCAGAATCGCGTCGGCGCGCAGATAGCTGTCCTTGGGCGCGTCGCCGCCCAGGCCCCAGGCTTCGTCGCACGACTGGACATGCAGCGCGGTCGCGTCGGCGTTCGAATGCACGGCGACGGTGGCGATGCCCATCGCGCGCGCTGTGCGCGCCACGCGCACGGCGATTTCGCCGCGATTGGCGATGAGCAGTTTTCTAAGCATCGCCGGTTCCCCTGCCCCACACGGGTTTGCGCTTTTCCAGGAACGCGGCGATGCCCTCGCGCCCCTCGGCCGAGCCGCGCACGCGCGCGATGCGTTTGGCCGTGTCGGCGACCATCGCGTCGTCGACCGGCGCGTCGCACACGCGCGCGATCAGCGCCTTGCATTCGGCCTGCGCGGCGGGGCCTGCCGCCAGCAGCAGCAGCAGCGTCGCGTCCACGGCCGCATCGAGCCCGTCGGCATCGACCACGCGATGCGCAAGCCCCATGGCATGCGCTTCGGCGGCGGTGAAAACTTCGGCCGTCAGGAAATAGCGGCGCGCCGCGCGCGCGCCCATCGCGCGCACGACATAGGGCGAGATCACCGCCGGGATCAGCCCCAGCCGCGCTTCGGAGAGGCAGAACTGCGCCGTGTGCGCGACGATGGCGATGTCGCAGCACGCGACCAGCCCCACGCCGCCGCCATAGGCCGCCCCCTGCACGCGCGCCAGCGTGGGTTTGGGGCAGGCATCGAGCACGCGCATCAAACGCGCGAGCGCCTCGGCATCGCGCAGGTTTTCGGCCTCGCCATAGGCCGACATGCGCTTCATCCAGTTGAGATCGGCGCCGGCAGAAAACGACTTGCCGCGCGCCCCCAGCACGATCGCGCGCACGCTTTCGAGCGCGCCCAGCCGCTCGATTTCGCCCGCCAGCGCCGCGATCAGCGCGTCGTCGAACGCGTTGTGCAGTTCGGGCCGCGCGAGCCACAACCGGGCAACGCCCCTTTCGTCGATCGCGGATTCGAAGCCTGCCTGCATGGCGCTACATCCGGAACACGCCGAAGCGCGTTTCCTCGATCGGCGCGTTGGACGCGGCCGACAGGCCCAGCCCCAGCACGTTGCGCGTCTGGGCGGGATCGATCACGCCGTCGTCCCACAGCCGCGCCGAAGCGTAGAAGGGATGGCCCTGGGTTTCGTACTGCTGGCGGATCGGCGCTTTGAACGCGTCCTCGTCGGCGGCGGGCCAGCTTTTCCCGGCCGCTTCCAGATTGTCGCGCTTGACGGTCGCGAGCACCGAGGCCGCCTGCTCGCCGCCCATGACCGAGATGCGCGCATTGGGCCACATCCACAAAAAGCGCGGCCCGAAGGCGCGCCCGCACATGCCGTAATTGCCGGCCCCGAACGAACCGCCGACGATGACCGTGAATTTCGGCACCTTGGCGCACGAAACGGCGGTGACGAGCTTGGCGCCGTCGCGCGCGATGCCGCCGGACTCGTATTTGCGCCCGACCATGAAGCCCGCGATGTTCTGCAAGAACACGAGGGGGATCCGGCGCTGGCAGCACAGTTCGACGAAATGCGCGCCCTTGAGCGCGCTTTCCGAAAACAGAATGCCGTTATTGGCGACGATGCCCACCGGATAGCCCCAGATGCGCGCGAAGCCGCAGACCAGCGTGGTGCCGTAGAGCGCCTTGAACTCGTCGAATTCGGAGCCGTCGGCGATGCGCGCGATCGCCTCGCGCACGTCGTAGGGTTTTCGCAGATCGGACGGCACGGCGCCGTACAGTTCGCCCGGATCGTAGAGCGGATCGACGGGCGCTGCGGGCGGGTTCCAGGCCGACGCGCCGCCATTGAGGTTGGCGACGATGCGGCGCGCGAGGCCCAGAGCCTGCGCATCGTTTTGCGCCGCATGGTCGACGACGCCCGAGACGCGCGCATGCACGTCCGCCCCGCCCAGATCCTCGGCCGTCACCACTTCGCCCGTGGCGGCCTTCACCAAAGGCGGGCCGCCCAGAAATATCGTGCCCTGGTTGCGCACGATGATCGATTCGTCCGACATGGCCGGCACGTACGCGCCGCCCGCCGTGCAGCTTCCCATCACCACCGCGATCTGCGCGATGCCCGACGCCGAGAGCGTCGCCTGGTTGTAGAAGATGCGCCCGAAATGTTCGCGGTCGGGGAAGACGTCGTCCTGGTTGGGCAGATTGGCGCCGCCCGAATCGACCAGATAGACGCACGGCAAGCGGTTCTCGCGCGCAATTTCCTGCGCGCGCAGATGCTTCTTCACGGTCATCGGGAAATAGGTGCCGCCCTTGACCGTGGCATCGTTGCACACGACCACGCATTCGCGGCCCGACACGCGCCCGATGCCCGTGATGATGCCCGCCGCCGCGACGTCGCCCCCGTACATGCCGTGCGCGGCGAGCTGCGAGAGTTCCAAAAACGGCGAGCCCGGATCGAGCAGCGTGCGGATGCGCTCGCGCGGCAGCAATTTGCCGCGCGCTTCGTGCTTGGCGCGCGCGGCCGCCCCGCCGCCGTCGCGCACCGCATCGCACGCGGCGCGAAGCTCCGCCACGCTCGCCTGCATCGCGGCCCGGTTGGCCTCGAATTCGTCGGACTTGGTGTCGAGAGTGCTTGCCAGAACGCCCATCTACCACCCGCCCGTTACGAGCCATTCTTCGATCTGCGCCAAGCGGTCGGCGCCCCAGAAGGGTTCGCCGTCCACGACGATGTAGGGCGCGCCGAACACGCCCTTGGCCACGGCCGCTTCGACCTCGCGGCGCAATTTCTCTTTGACCTCGGGCGAACCGAGCGCTTCTTTAATGGCGTCGCGCGCAACGCCCATGCCGGAAGCGAGGTCGCACACGAAGTCGATGCCCGTCACGTCCGCGCCCGACACGTAGGCCTGGCGGAACACGGCCTTGGCAAACCGTTTGGCGAGCGGGGCATCCTGCGCTTCGAGCCAGTAATAGGCGCGCGAGGGTGCGATCGCCGCAAACGGAAATTTCTCGGGCAGGCGCAGGCGCAGATCGAGCAGCCGCGCGAAGCGCTGAATGTCGCGCCGCGCATAGTCGCTTTTGACCGGAATCTCGAGCAGCGGCTGCTGGCCCGTGACCTTGAACGCGGCGCCCAGCAAGATCGGGCGCCAGCGCACGCTGCGCGCATAGTGCCCGGCCAGATCGTCGATGCGCGCGGCCGCCAGAAAACTGTAGGGGCTGGAGAAGTCGAAATAGAAATCTATCGGGGCCGACATGCTCAAGCCTCCGCCTTCAGCGCGCGCGCGATCACCAGGCGCTGGATGTCGCTCGTGCCCTCGTAGATCTGGCACACGCGCACGTCGCGCCAAATGCGCTCGACCGGATAGTCGGCCAAGTATCCGTAGCCCCCGTGCGTCTGGATCGCGGCCGAACAGACGCGCTCGGCCATTTCGGAGGCGAAGAGTTTGGCCATCGCCGCTTCCTTCAGGCACGGCAAGCCGCGATCGCGCAATCGCGCCGCATTGAGAGTCAGCAGATGCGCGGCTTCGATTTCCACCGCCATGTCGGCCAGCCGGAACTGCACGGCCTGATGGTCGAAGATTTTCTGGCCGAAACTTTCGCGCGCCAGAGAATAGCTGCGCGCGGTCTCGAAGGCCGAGCGCGCCATGCCGATCGCCTGGGCCGCGATGCCGATGCGCCCGCCTTCGAGATTCGCAAGCGCGATGCGATAGCCGTCGCCCTGCTGCCCCAGCATCAGATCGGGCGTCAGGCGCAATCCGTCGAGCACGATTTGCGCCGTGTCCGACGCCTTCTGGCCGAGCTTCTTTTCCAGCCGCTGGACCTTCCAGCCCGGATTGTCGGTCGGCACGACGAACGCCGAAATGCCCTTTTTGCCGGCCGCCGGGTCGGTGACGGCGAACACGATCGCGACGTCGGCGGTGGCGCCCGAGGTGATGAACTGCTTGGTGCCGTCGAGCACCCAATGGTTGCCGTCCCGCCGGGCGCGCGCTTTGATGGCCGCCGCGTCCGACCCCGCCCCGGGTTCGCTGAGCGCGAAGGCCGCCAGCATTTCGCCCTTCGCGAGCGGCTTCAAAAAAGTTTCCTTGTGCCAGGGCGAGCCGAATTTCAGCAGCGGCATGCAGCCGACCGAATTGTGCACGCTCATGACCGTCGAAACCGAGCCGTCGCCCGCCGCAATTTCTTCGAGCGCCAGCGCGTAGGCGACATGGTCGGCCTCGGCGCCGCCGAATTCCTCGGGCACCAGCATGCCCATGAACCCGAGCGCGCCCATCTCGCGCACCAGGTCGCGCGGAAAATGCGTCTCGCATTCGCGCGCGGCCGCCGTCGGCCACAGCCGTTCTTGGGCGAACTGGCGCGCGGCGTCGCGCACCATGGTCTGGGTTTCGCTGAGTTCCATCGCGCGTCCGCCCTACCAGGAAATCTCGCTGCCGTCGTAGTTGAAGAATTTGCCGTTCTCGGCGGGGCCCACGCCGGTCAGAACCTTCCTGAGTCCGGCGGCCGATTCCTCGACCGATATCGCGGCCGACGCCCCGCCCATGTCGGTGCGCACCCAGCCCGGATGCAGGCACACCACATTGATGCCGCGCGCCGCCAGCATGACCGACAGATTTTTGCCGAGCGCGTTGAGCGCCGCTTTCGACGTACGGTAGATCACGCTGTCGCCGCTCGACTGCGAAATCGAGCCCATGCGCGACGACATCAGCCCGATCGTGCGCGCGTTGGAGCGCGCCACGCACTCGACCAAGGCCTCGACCACGCGCAACGGCGCGAACAGGTTGGTCTGCATCACGTTCTGCCAGGCCGCGTAGTCCGTATTGCCCAACGCCCAGTCGCGCGGCCCGTAGATGCCCGCATTGCAGACCAGAATGTCGATCGATTCTTTGGCCAGTCCCTGGCCCAGGCGCGCGACCGACGCGGCGTCGTTGACGTCGCACAAATAGACCTCGCCGCCTGCCCTCGATATTTCGGCGCCCTTGGCCATCTCGCGCGCCGTGCCGATGGCGCGCCAGCCCGCGGCCGAAAACTGCCGCACCAGTTCGAGCCCGATCCCCCGCGACGCGCCCGCAACGGCCAATGTCGGCATGGCTAGCTCCCTCGCTTTTTGGCGGTGACTTCGATTTCGATTTTGATGCGCGGATCGACGAACCCCGTCACCAGCGTGGTATTGGCCGGGCGGATATCGGCAAAATGCTTGCCCACAATGGGGGCGACGGTTTGGAAATCCGCCGCGCTGCCGACGAAGATCTGCACGCGCACGACGTCTTCGAGCGCCGCATCCGCCTTGGCCAGCGCCGCGCGGATATTGGCAAAGCACTGCTCGGTCTGCACGGCGACGTCGTCGGAGATCGCCATCGCGCCATAGTCGAACCCGGTCGTGCCCGAGACGAACACGAACGCGCCGTCGACGACCGCGCGCGAATAGCCCGCCAGTTTTTCGAAGCTCGAACCCGACGAAATCAGTTGGCGCGCCATTGCGTCTCCTCCGCCCCCCAGTCTAACCGCGTTTCAGGCGGTTTCGGCAAACAGCTCGCGCCCGATCAGCCAGCGGCGGATTTCCGAGGTGCCCGCGCCGATTTCGTAGAGCTTGGCGTCGCGCAGCAGGCGGCCCGTGGGATAGTCGTTGATATAGCCGTTGCCGCCCAGAAGCTGGATCGCGTCGAGGGCGACTTGGGTGGCTTTTTCGGCCGCGTACAGGATGGCGCCGGCCGCGTCCTTGCGCGTCGTCTGGCCGCGATCGCAGGCTTTCGCCACGGCATAGACGTAGCTTTTGCAGGCGTTTGTGGTGGTGTACATGTCGGCAAGTTTGCCCTGCACGAGCTGGAATTCGCCGATCGGCTGGCCGAATTGCCTGCGCTCGTGGACATAGGGCAGCACCACGTCGAGCGCGGCCTGCATGATGCCGCACGGGCCTGCCGCCAGCACCGCGCGCTCGTAATCGAGCCCGCTCATCAGCACGTTCACGCCCTTGCCGACATTGCCGAGCAGGTTTTCGGCCGGCACTTCGCAATCCTGGAACACGAGTTCGCACGTGTTGGAGCCGCGCATGCCGAGCTTGTCGAGCTTTTGCGCGGTCGAAAAACCCTTCATGCCCTTTTCGACCAGAAAGGCCGAGATGCCGCGCGCGGCCGCCGCCATGTCGGTCTTGGCATAGACGACGAGCGTGTCGGCGTCGGGACCGTTGGTGATCCACATTTTGGTGCCGTTGAGCACGTAGCGGTCGCCCTTGCGATCGGCGCGCAATTTCATGCCGACCACGTCGGACCCCGCACCGGGTTCCGACATCGCCAGCGCGCCGACATGCTCGCCCGAAATCAGCTTCGGCAGATACTTGGCCTTTTGCGCGGCGTTGCCGTTGCGCGCGATCTGGTTGACGCACAGATTCGAATGCGCGCCGTAGGAGAGGCCCACTGACGCCGAGGCGCGGCTGATCTCCTCGACCGCCACGCAATGCGCGAGGTACCCCATCGCGGCGCCGCCAAATTCTTCGCCCACCGTGATGCCGAGCAGACCCAGATCGCCGAATTTGCGCCACAGATCCATCGGGAATTCGTTGCTGGCATCGATTTCGGCGGCGCGCGGCGCGATTTCGTCGGCGGCAAAGCGCGCAACCTGCTCGCGCAGCATGTCGATATCTTCGCCGAGACCGAAATCGAAGGGCGGTTGCGCGTTTCTGGCCATCGATCTTCTCCCTGCTCAGGCGGGCGGCGCGTCGGGTTTCCCCGCGACCGCCATCAAGGTTTGCAGCATCGTGGCGCAGGGGCGTTCGCGCCCGCCGTCGATCGACACCACATCGACCGCGCAAACCACGAGCGTGCGTCCGGTTTTTACCACGCGCCCGCGCGCCGCGATACGCGCGCCCGCCGCCGGGTTCAAAAAATTCATCTTGTATTCGACCGTCAGCACGGTCGATCCCGGCGGCATGGTCGAAAAACCGGCATAGCCCCCGGCCGAATCCGCGATCATGCCGACCACGCCGCCATGCACGAAGCCATGCTGCTGGCGCACGGCGGGCAGATTGTCGATTTCGATCTCGACTTCGCCGTGGGCGACGCGCGCGAGCCTGGCGCCCACCGTCGCCATGGCGCCCTGGCGCGCAAACGAATCGCGCACTTTGGCTTCGAAATTCGGGTCGGCAGGCTGGGTTTCCATCGCTTGCGCTCTTCCGTCCGGCGTTTCCATACGCTAACGTATGGTATGGCCAAGTCCCTGTCAACGCGCCCGCGGCTCGACGAAGCCGCCTGGATCGCGGAGACGCTCGCCACGCTCGCGCAGGGCGGCGTGGCGAGCGTGCGCGTCGAACGCCTGGCCGGCGCCCTCGCCGTGACCAAGGGCAGTTTCTACTGGCATTTCAAGGATCGCGAGGATTTGCTGCAGCGCACGTTCGGCGCGTGGGCGGCCGCGCGCATCGCGGCGATCGAATCCCAGGCGGCCCAGGCGGGCGCGCCCGCCGACATCCTCGCGGCGATGCTCGATCTCTACACCCGCAAGCCCAACCCCAAGGGCCTGGGCGTGGAACTGGCGATCCGCAGCTTCGCGCGCAGGCACAAGGGCGCGGCTGCGTGCGTCGCGCGCGTGGACGCGGCCAGGCTTGCCAAGGTAGGCGCGCTGTTTGCGCGTCTGGGCCTGCCGCCGGCCGACGCCAAGGCGCGCGCGCTGCTGTTCTATTCGTTTCTGTTCGGCCAGTCGCTGCTGGGCGGCAAGCGGCGCCGCGACGCAATCGCGGGCGCCGCCCGCACCGTGCTGGCGGTCAGCCCGCGCGCCTCGTGCCAAGCCACAGCCCCGGCAGCATCAGCCCGAGCCCGACCAGATGGAACGCCGCCAGACGCTCGCCCAGCAGCGCCCAGGCGAGCACGGCCGCATAAAGCGGGATCAGATACATGACCAGGCTCGACATCGCCGCCCCCAGCCGCGCCACGATGACCGAATAGCTCAAAAACGACGCGACGCCCGGCACCAGAGCGGTGAAGAAAACCGTCGCGAGCGTCTTGGCATCGAAGACCGGCGCCGCGACGAAAAGCGTCTCGGCGACGTAGAAGGGCAGATTGACCGCAACGCCGCCCGCAACGATGGCGGCCAGACGCGCGGTCGCGTCGAACGCGCTTGGCGTGTATCGCAGCGACACCGAATAGAGCGACCAGGCCAGCATCGCGAGCGCGATCCAAAGATCGCCCGCAACGAACTCGAGCCGCGCGAAGCTGCCAGGGTCGCCGCGCCCGACGATCCACAGCGTGCCGCACAGGCACACGCCGATGCCCAGCAGCTGGCGGGGCGCGACCGCATCGCCATGCCGCAGCCACGCGAGCAGCACGATCACCACGGGCGAGGCCGCGTAGATCAGTCCGATATTGGTCGCGGTCGTGGTGACGCCCGCGACATAGACCGGCGCGCCGCACACGCCCATGCCCAAAAACCCGAGCCACAGATAGTTTTTCCAGCGCTTGCGAATCTCGTCGCGTCCGCGCCACAGGCCGTGCGCGGCGAACGGCAGCAGCATCGCAAGCGTCGCGCTCCAGCGCCAGAAAGCGAGCGCCACCGGCGGAATGTCGCCCGCATTCCAGCGCGCCACGAGCATGTTGGACGCGAAAAACGCCGGCAACGCGAAGAACAGCGCCCAGGCGAAACGCCGGCTCGCGAGAAAAATGGGCCTAGCCCCGGCGCCGCGACTGCGCGTCCACGCCGCAGAACGCGGCGAGATTGACGATGCCGCGCACGGTCGCCGAATTGTCGAGCACGTGCGCGGCATGCGCGACGCCGAGCAGAATCGGGCCGACCTTCTGCGCGTCGCCCAGTTCCTTCATCAGCGAGAAGGAAATGTTGGCGGCATCGAGGGTGGGCATGACCAGCAGATTGGCCATGCCGTCGAGCCGGCTTTCCATCACGCCGAGCGCGCGGATGCGCGGGCTCAGCGCGGCCTCGGCCGTCATCTCGCCGTCGACGTCGAGATAGGGCGCCATCGCCTGGATGCGCTCGAGGGCCGCGCGCATCTTTACGGCGCTCTTGGAATTGCCGGAACCGAAATTCGAGTGCGAGAGCAGGGCGGCCTTGGGCTTGATGCCGAACAGCTTGATCACGTCGGCCGCGCGCACGGCCATGTCGGCGATCTGGTTGGGCGTGGGATCGAGCGTGACGTGCGTGTCGCACATGAAGACCGTGCCGCGCGGATGCACGAGGGCGGAAAGGGCGGCGGGCACTTCGACGCCGGGCTCGAGGCCCAGAATGTCGACGATGTCCTGCACGGCGCGCGTGTAGCGCCCGATCGTGCCGCACACCATGCCGTCGGCGTCGCCCTGGCGCACGGCGAGCGCGGCCAGCACCGTGTTGCGCGTGCGCACCATCGTGCGCGCGGCGTCGGGCGTGATGCCTTGGCGGCCCATGATCTGGTGGTAGAGCTGCCAGTCGCGCGCGTAGTTGGGCACGTCTTCGGGATTGAGCAGCTGGAAATCGCGGTCGATTTCGATGCGCAGGCCGAGCTTTTCGAGCCGCTTGCGGATCGTCTCGCGCCGCCCGACCAGGATGGGCTTGCACAGTTCCTCGTCGATCAGCGTCTGCGTCGCGCGCAGCACGCGCTCGTCCTCGCCCTCGGCGAAGACGATGCGCTGCGGATTGGCGCGCGCGCGCTCGAAGATCGGCTTCATCACGAAACCCGAGCGGTAGACGAACTGCGTGAGCCGGTCGTGGTAGGCGTCGAAATCGACGATGGGGCGCGTGGCCACGCCCGATTCCATCGCCGCCCGCGCGACCGCGGGCGCGATTTCGGTGATCAGGCGCGGATCGAACGGTTTGGGGATCAGATTGTCGCGCCCGAACGCCGGCGGTTCGCCGCCATAGGCGGAGACGACGATGTCGGACGGCTCCTGCGTCGCAAGGTCGGCAATGGCGCGCACGGCGGCGACCTTCATCGCTTCGTTGATGGTGGTGGCGCCCGCGTCGAGCGCGCCGCGGAAGATGAACGGGAAGCACAGCACGTTGTTGACCTGGTTCGGATAGTCCGAACGGCCCGTCGCCACGATCGCGTCGGGGCGCACCGCTTTGGCTTCTTCGGGCAGGATTTCGGGCGTCGGGTTGGCGAGTGCCAGGATCAGCGGCGCCGTGGCCATCTTGGCGACCATGGCGGGCTTGAGCACGCGCGGCGCCGAAAGGCCCAGGAACACGTCCGCGTCGCCGATCACGTCGTCGAGCGTGCGCGCGTTGGTGTCGCGCGCATAGCGCGCCTTGCGCGGATCCATCTGCTCGACGCGGCCCTTGTAGACCACGCCCGCAATGTCGGTGACCCAAATGTTCTCGGTCGGAATGCCGAGATCCACCAGCAGATCGAGGCACGCGATCGCCGCCGCCCCCGCCCCGGACGTCACCAGCTTGATCCGGTCGAGCGGTTTGCCGACCACGCGCAGGCCGTTGAGGATGGCCGCCCCCACGATGATCGCGGTGCCGTGCTGGTCGTCGTGGAAGACCGGGATTTTGAGGCGTTGGCGCAGCTTGGCTTCGATCTCGAAACATTCGGGCGCTTTGATGTATTCCAGATTGATGCCGCCGAAAGTCGGCTCCAGCGCCGCGACGATCTCGACGAATTTGGCGGGATCGCGCTCGTCGATTTCCAGATCGAACACGTCGATGCCCGCGAATTTTTTGAACAGCACCGCCTTGCCTTCCATCACGGGCTTGGAGGCAAGCGCGCCGATGGCGCCCAAGCCCAGCACCGCCGTGCCGTTGGTGATGACGGCGACCAGATTGGCGCGGCTGGTGACGGTGGCGGCTTCGGCCGGGTCGGCGACGATCGCCTCGCACGCGGCGGCGACGCCCGGCGAATAGGCGAGAGCGAGGTCGTGCTGGTTGGCGAGCGGCTTGGTCGCGACAATGGCAAGTTTGCCGGGCGTGGGCAGGCGATGGTATTCGAGCGCCGCCTCGCGCAACTTGTCGTCGGCCATTGCGCGTCCGCCTTTTCTGGCTTCAGAGGGAAAATGGTGCGGCCGAGAAGACTCGAACTTCCACGAGATTTCTCCCACCAGCACCTCAAGCTGGCGCGTCTACCGTTCCGCCACGGCCGCACTTTTCGGAGTTCCTAGCGGCCCGCCGAGGGAGGGCTTGCAAAGGAACGGGACGCAGGCGATACCAAATCGGGCGCGCTTATGCAAGTTCCCGGACCGGAGCCCGAATGAGCTGGAAAAACAGACCGTTGGACGGGCTCGAATGGCGGGTCGCGGACGGCCTGACCGATTACGCGCAAGCGCTCGCTTTCATGGAGACGCGCAGCGCCCAAATTCGCGACGGGACGGCGCCCGAGATGGTCTGGCTCGTCGAACATCCGCCGCTTTACACGGCCGGGACCTCGGCCAAGCCCGCCGACCTCGTGGCGCCCGACCGTTTCCCAGTGTTCGAGGCCGGGCGCGGCGGCCAATACACCTATCACGGGCCGGGCCAGCGCGTGGCCTACGCGATGCTGGATTTGAAGCCGCGCGGCGGCGACGTGCGCGCCTATGTGGCGCATCTGGAGGACTGGATCGTCGCCACGCTTGCGCGCTTCAACGTGAAGGGCGAGCGGCGCGAAGGGCGCATCGGCATCTGGGTCGATCGCGGCCCGGACGGCAAAGGCGGACGACGCGAGGACAAGATCGCGGCGCTGGGCGTGCGCGTCAAACGCTGGGTCGCGTTCCACGGCATTTCGCTGAATGTCGATTGCGACCTTTCGCACTTTGCGGGCATCGTGCCGTGCGGCATCTCGGCGCCAAGCTACGGCGTGACGTCGCTTCTCGACCTCGGCCAAATCGTGCCGATGGCGGAAGTCGATATCGCGCTGAAGGCCGCGTTTTTCGAGGTATTCGGGCGCTAGCCCGTCGGGCGCTGCACGAAGCCGGTCCAGCCTTCGTCGGGCGCGTCGTCGACGAGAATGTCCGACACGCGCGCCGCAGCCGGGCCGCGTCGGCACGCATCCAGCATCGCTTCGACCGCATTGGGCGGGCCTGCGAACACCGCTTCGACCGTGCCGTCGGGGCGGTTGCGCACCCATCCGGCAAGCCCGCGCGCGGTCGCGTTCTCGACCGTCCAGCCGCGATACCACACGCCCTGCACATGGCCGCAAACGATCGCGTGGCGGACGACGCGCATCGCTATCGCCACGCCGCCGCATAGGCCAGACGCAGCGCCGTGCGCAACGCCGCGTCCGCCCAATCCTCAAGCATCGCGGGGTCGGGATACTCGCTTGCGTCGAGATGGGCCACGCGGTTGCGGCGTTCGCGCAGCAAATCGAATTCGGGATTTTCGGCATCGCCCGTGCGGCGTTGGGCGGCTTCGGCGAGCGCAAAGGCCAGCACGACGCACGCCGCGCCAGCACCTGCAATGTAGGAAACGCGCAATTCGTCGACTGCCTGCTGCCAGCTTGCCGGCAGGTCGGCCGCTTGCGGCGGCGCGTTGGCGGCCAGCATGCGCGCAAAAAATTCGGCGCGCGCGGCGGACATCGTCAGGCGAACTCGAAAATCTTCTGATCGACCGCCAGCGAGTCTCCGGCCGCCGCCAGGAGCTTCGAAACCGTGGCGTCGCGCTCGGCGCGCAGCACGTTCTCCATCTTCATCGCCTCGATCGTGCACAAGGGATCGCCCGCCTTGACCTCCTGCCCCTCGCGCACGGCCACGCTCTTGAGCAGGCCCGGCATGGGCGACAGCAAATAGCGCGACGTGTCGGCGACGCGCCTGGCCGGCATCAGCCGGTTGAGTTCGGCCGCTCTCGGGGAGAGCACCAGCGCATCGACCAGACACCCGGCATGGAACAGCCGGTAGCCCGCGCCCGAACGCTCGACCTGCACGCATACGGGCGCGCCGTCGACCAGGCCTTCGAACAGCGCGCGGCCCGGCTGCCAGTCGGTCGCGACTTCGGATGCGCCGTCGGCCGTCGCAATGCGCAGCACGCCGCCTTCGAACTGCACGCGCGCGGCGGTCTCGGTGCCGTCCAGGCGCACCACGACCGCCTCGCCGATTCGGGCTTCGTGGCCCGGCAATTGGCCCGAAATGCCGATCTCGCGCTCGCGCTGGCGGCGATGCAGCGTCGCGGCCACCGCAACGAACGTCGCGCGCAGCGCGGCATCGAGCGCGCGGCCCTTGAAGCCGCCCTTGAATTCTTCGGCGATGAAGCCCGTGGTCAGGCGCGCCGCCTGGAAACGTTCGTGGTGCATGATCGCGGCAAGGAACGAGATATTGTGGTTCACGCCGCGCACCACATAGGCATCGAGCGCGGCCGCCATGCGCTGCGTCGCTTGCGCGCGATCCTTGCCGTGCGCGACCAGCTTGGCGATCATCGGGTCGTAATGCATCGAAATCTCCGCGCCCTCGTAGATTCCGGTATCGACGCGAATGCCCGGCCGCCCTTCGGGCGTCGAAAGCTGCGACAGACGCCCGATCGAAGGCACGAAATTGCGCAGCGGGTCCTCGGCATAGATGCGCGATTCGATCGCCCAGCCGTCGATCTTGACGTCTTTTTGCGCAAGGCCGAGTTTTTCGCCCGCCGCCACGCGGATCATCATCTCGACAATGTCGAGACCGGTGATCGCCTCGGTCACCGGATGCTCGACCTGCAGGCGCGTGTTCATTTCGAGGAAATAGAATTTTTTGCGTTTGTCGACGATGAACTCGACCGTGCCGGCCGAGCGGTAGTCGACCGCGCGTGCGAGCGCCACCGCCTGCTCGCCCATCGCCTTGCGCGTGGCGGGATCGAGAAAGGGCGAAGGCGCTTCCTCGATCACTTTCTGGTGGCGGCGCTGGATCGAGCATTCGCGCTCGTTGAGATAGAGAATATTGCCGTGCGAGTCGCCGATCAGTTGGATTTCGATGTGGCGCGGCTCCTCGACGAACTTCTCGGCGAACACGCGATCGTCGCCGAACGAAGATTTGGCTTCGCTCGTGGCCGACAAAAACCCGTCGCGCGCCTCGGCATCGTTCCAGGCGATGCGCATGCCCTTGCCGCCGCCCCCGGCCGAGGCCTTGATCATCACGGGATAGCCGATATCGCGCGACACGCGCACCGCCTCCTCGGCGTCGACGATGGGCTTGAGATACCCCGGCACCGTCGAAACGCCGGCTTTCTGGGCCAGAATCTTCGACTCGATTTTGTCGCCCATGGCCGCAACCGCTTCCATCGACGGGCCGATGAACGCGATGCCCGCCTTGTCGAGCGCGGTTGCAAACGCCGCGTTCTCCGACAAAAACCCGTAGCCCGGATGCACGGCCTCGGCGCCCGTCGCTTTGCACGCGGCCAGGATCGCGTCGATCTTCAGATAGCTTTCGGCCGTGGGGGCCGGGCCGATGCGCACCGCTTCGTCCGCCATGCGCACATGCAGCGCGTCGGCATCGGCATCCGAATAGACCGCGACGGTCTTGATGCCGAGCCGCTTGGCCGTGCGCATGACCCGAACCGCGATTTCGCCGCGATTGGCGACGAGGATTTTGGCGAACAGCATGCTAGCGATCCTTCGATCTAAAAAGGTCCCCAAACAGGTCGAGCGCATACGCCGTGTGCAACGCCAACGGCACTCCCCACGCCACGGCCACCAGCGCCCACCAATGGAAGCCCGGCGAAAACAGAATATTGACGGCCGCCAAAACGCCGACAACGGCCAACGCGACGCCGAAATGGATCTGCAGCGCCTGGCGTTTCATCGTCCGCGTCCGACTATTCCATGCGCATAGGCCCAGTGCAGTGCCAGCGGCGCTGCCCACACGGTGCCAAGCCACATCCACCACGGATAGCCGGGGCTCGCGAGCGCATTGACCGCGATCGCCAAGAACAGCACGCCCGTAAACACAAGCGCATGCAGCCTGAATTGGCGCAGGCGGAGTGCGCGCGGGTCAGTCACGGCTCTTGGTCCTCACGCGTTAAAGGCTTAACAATTCTACCTTCAATAGTTTTTTCGGTTAACTCTCCGCGAGCATCTTTTGATCTATAGGTTCCCTTCTTTAAGAAAGTTACTTTATAGTAATAGTTATCGAGATAATTTATCGTCAGACGGCCGCCCGAATCTTCGCTTATTTCCTTGTATCTATGGTTCATCGATTGCTTCCAGGTCCATAACTCGACATCCCATCCGGCCTTGACTGCTCTACCTGCTTGAGTTGCAAAGCTTGTGTTAAAGCTCGACATTCTTCCATCGCCTGTTGCCAGTACCAAAACTTGTGGTGGGCGGTGATCAAGAATTGAATTTGCTATCTTTAAGTGTAATATTTCATCAACAGCCTGCTCTTCGAATCCGCCTTCATCGGATGGAACTCGCTTCAGGCGGCTCACGTCGCAGCCAATTTGTCTAGCGTATTCCCAGAGCGGCTCACAAGATGGCGGTACGGATCCAGATAAACTCCGAGAGGCTACCGGCCTGCCTTTTTCAAACAATGAAAAAAGATTTTTATAATAAATTCTAATCGCAGAACTCGGTACATCGGGTTCAAGTTCCGCCTTCGCGTATCGCGCGCACAGCCAAATGTTTGAATTGTCAAAGAAGACGTGGAGACTCATTTCTCTCTCTCCTGTTTAAAGCGGAATGTTCCCGTGTTTCTTCCACGGATTTTCGAGCTTCTTGGTGCGCAGCATGGCGAGGGCGCGCGCGAGGCGCGGGCGCGTGGATGCGGGCAAAATCACGTCGTCGAGGAAACCGCGCGAGGCGGCCACGAACGGATTGGCGAAACGCTTGCGGTATTCGTCGGTGCGCGCCTCGATCTTGGCGGGGTCGCCCATGTCGGCGCGGAAAATGATTTCGACCGCGCCCTTGGGTCCCATCACGGCGATTTCGGCCGTCGGCCACGCGTAGTTCAGATCGCCGCGCAAATGTTTGGACGCCATCACGTCGTAGGCGCCGCCATAGGCCTTGCGCGTGATCAGCGTCACTTTGGGCACCGTCGCTTCGGCATAGGCATAGAGCAGTTTGGCGCCGTGCTTGATGATGCCGCCATATTCCTGCGCCGTGCCCGGCATGAAACCCGGCACGTCCACGAGAGTGACGATCGCGATGCCGAAGCAGTCGCAAAAACGCACGAAGCGCGCGGCCTTGATCGAGGCGGCGATGTCGAGGCACCCGGCCAGCACCATCGGCTGGTTGGCGACGAACCCGACCGTCGCCCCTTCGATGCGCCCGAACCCGACGATGATGTTCCTGGCATTGTCGGGCTGGATTTCGAAAAAATCGGCATCGTCGACGATTTTCAGGATCGCTTCGTGCATGTCGTAGGGTTTGTTGGGATTGGCCGGCACCAGCGTGTCGAGCGAGGGCTCCACGCGCTCGGGACTGTCGGTCGTGGGGCGCTGCGGCACGCTGGCCTTGTTGCTTTGGGGCAAAAAGTCGAAAATGCGGCGCGTCTGCAAAAGCGCTTCGACGTCGTTGTCGAAGGCGAGGTCGGCGACGCCCGATTTTTGCGTGTGCGTCGCGGCCCCGCCCAGATCCTCGGCCGACACGATTTCGTGCGTGACGGTTTTGACCACGTCCGGTCCCGTCACGAACATGTAGGAACTGTCTTTGACCATGAAAATAAAATCGGTCATCGCGGGCGAATAGACGGCACCCCCGGCGCACGGCCCCATGATGAGCGAGACTTGCGGCACAACGCCCGAGGCCAGCACGTTGCGCTGGAACACGTTGGCATAGCCCGCGAGGCTCGCGACGCCTTCCTGGATGCGTGCACCCCCCGAATCGTTGAGGCCGATCACGGGCGCGCCCACTTTCATGGCCTGGTCCATGATCTTGCAGATTTTTTCGGCATGCGCTTCGGAGAGCGAACCGCCGAACACGGTAAAATCCTGCGAATAGACGAACACGAGCCGCCCGTTGATCGTCCCCCAGCCCGTGACCACGCCGTCGCCGGGGACTTTCTGCTCGGCCATGCCGAATTCGACCGAGCGATGTTCGACAAACATGTCCCATTCTTCGAACGAGCCTTCGTCGAGCAAAACATCGAGGCGCTCGCGCGCCGAAAGTTTGCCCTTGGCGTGCTGCGCTTCGACGCGCTTGGCGCCGCCGCCCGCGCGCGCGCTCTGCCGGCGTGCTTCGAGTTCGTTGAGGATTTCCTGCATGGGCGTCGGGCTTTCTTCTATGGCGCGATCGTGCCGCCCTCACGGAGTAGCAAAGCGGCTAGGCTTTCGCCAGCGCGAAAAACCGTTCGCAAACAGCCAGATCGGCGAGGATGGCGGCGTGTTTGGCGCGATGCACGGGGTCCGCCCCCCAGCGTTCGATCTGGAACAGCGCGTCGAGTTCGGCCGCTTCGAACGCGGCATTTGCGTCCAAACGCCCTTCGGCCAGCGCCAAGCCGATGGCGAGCGACCCGCACGCGCCCACGGCGACGCCCAGCCCCGCCAATTTAAGATCGTCGAAACCGCGCAACGCGTTTTTTAGCGCCGCCAGGCTGGCCGCCGGTTGCGGCGGCGCCGCCACGGCCATATGCGCTTCGAGCCTGGCATCGAAGGCCAGCGCCAGCCAATCGAGCAGCGGCTGCCACAGGCCAAGCTGGCGCGCCGCCAAATCGCGCGGCTGCGCGACGCGGTAGCACACGAGATCCGTTTCGCCGTAGGCGACCAGTTCGTCGATGACCGCGTCGCGCTGGGGCGCGATGCGGTCGCGCGCCGTGCCCACAATGCGCGTGAGCGGCACTTTGTCGAAATCGAATTTGGCGAACTTGCCGCGTGGCAACACGCCGCGCCACTCGGCCGCCAGCGCGTCGGCAAACGCCCTGGTCGGCACTTGCAAGACCGTGCCGGCCGGCGTTTTGAGCGCGACGCCGTCGAGCGCCACGCCATAGCCCTGCCCGAGCGTCTCGACGCTTGGCTCGGCGAAGGCGAGCGCCGCTCTGGCCTCGCTCAACGGCTGAACGGCAGACGCACGCCGCCCGGCAACTGGATGCCGCCCGGCGCTGCGGGCTGGGCGGGGGCCGGTTGGGACGCCGCCGGGGCTGGTTGCGCGGCCGGGGCGGGCGCTGCCGCCGGTGCGGGCCTGCCCGTGGCCGCCGCCAGCGCTTGCGCGCAGGCATTGGCGGGCGGGGCCGCTGCCGGGCGCGCGGCTTGCTGCTGCTGGCCGCCGCCCAGCAGGCCGCCGACGATCGAACCCGCACCGCCGACAATGCCCGTCACCGCTCCGGCCCCGCCCGACAGCAGCGCCTGCGCGGTGCCGGCCGGATCGGGAACGATGCTGGAATTGGCAAAGGTGCCGCGAACCAGGACGGCAACCGGGCCGACCACTTGGTTGAGGCCGAGCTGTTCGGTGCCAAGATTGACCGTCCCGCTGGTGCGCGCGGACATCACGCCCGTATCGACCAGACCGGCGCGGAACGTGCCGACGCCGTTCTGGAAATCGATCTTGTGGATGCCGCAGCGCACCGACGTGCCGATCGTCACGGCCGCCAACGGCGGCGCCACTTTGCCGAGCCATTCGCCGATCACGCGCGTGGCGGCCTGGCCCAATTCCCCGGCCCCCATGTTGAAAAACACGTCGCCATTGAGCGAGGCCGCGAGCGCGCGCGCGGTGTCGCCCTGGCCGCGCAGATTGAGATCGAACGTGGTAAGCCCGCCCTTGAACCAGTCGTTGAGCTTGCGCTCGGTCAGGACGCGGCCGACATCGAGATTGCGCATCTCGACCTTCTGGGTGAAGTTTTTCTGCGCGGCGTTGGCCGTCGTCTCGACCAGAAACTTGCCGCCGTCCATGTCGAAGGTCAGCGGCCGCAGGGTCAAGGCGCCGTTGTTGAGCACCAGCGCCAGGCTCAAATCGCGCAGCGTGGCGCCCGCCGTGACGATGCTGCCGGCCGCGTATTTGATGTCGGCATTGGCGCTGTTGAGCGCCTCGAAGGGCAGTTTCGCGTTGGGGATCACGCGCCCGTCGCCGGGCGCCGCCGCCGGTGCTGCCGCCGGGCGTGCGGGGGTCGCCGCAGGCTTGGGCGGAAACAGTTTGACCAGATCGACCGTCGTCGAGCGCAGATTGGCCTGCACCGCAGGCTTGCCGGCCGGGGTTGTCGGCAGCACGACCGTCGCCTCGCCCGCAAGGTCGATGGCGTTCTGCAGGCCCATCGCGAGCTTGAGGTTGGAGATCTGGAAGCGCTGGGGCGCCGGGTCGTGCACCTGCAACTCCAGATTAAGCGGCCCCGCGACCGGGCTGTCGGCCTTGGCGAGTGCCGCCAGTTTCTGCAGATCGGGGATCGCCAGCGCGACATTCAGCCCGAGCCCCTGCGCCTTTGTCGGCGCGACGATGCCGCCGCCGAGCTTGCCGGTCAGCACGCCGTCGCCCAAACCGAAAGCGAGGTCGAGCGGCCACGGCGCGCCTTCGGTCTGCAGCGCGCGTTCGATCGAACCGACCTGGCCCTTCAGCGTGAATTTCTGCTCGCCCGCCAATGCGGGCACGTTGACCGCACCCGCAATGTCGAGCTTGAGGGGCGAGGAAATGCTGTCGGCATTGAGCAGCACGCGCTCGAGCTTCACTTCCTGCGTCTCGCGCGTTTTGCCGTCGCGGAAGGCGAAGCGCGCGTTGCGCAGTTCCACTTCGCGCACCACGGGCAGCGGCAACGGCGCGCCTTGGGCTTGGGCGGGCGGGCTGGCGGCGGGCTGGGCAGGCGCTGCAGGCGCAGTTTGGAACTCCCAATTGCCCGCACCGGCGGCGTTGGTTTCGAGCAGAATGTCGGTATCGGCCAGGACCAGCCGTTTGACGTCGACCTGCTTCGACAGCAGCGGCATCAGCGCCACCTGCACCTCGAAGCGGCCGACCTTGACCATCTCGGGGCGCGAGCCCCAGGGCGCGTTGCCGAACGTCACGTCGGCGATGCCGAAGCTGGGGTTCAAGCCGAGCAACAGCTTGATGTCGCCCTTGAGCGCCAAATCGCGCCCGGTCGCTTTTTTGGCGGCCTCGACGATCTGCGGCTTGTACTGGTTGGGATCGATGGTCGAGACGACGGCAAACACGCCCCCGACGACCAGAACCACAAGGCCGGCAAGCCCGATGGCCACCCATTTCAAGACGCGCATGGTTGTTCTCCCCAAATTTGCCGGACCAGATCCGGCACGTCGCCGTAGGACCGGGCGATGCGGGTTGCCCCGGCCGCCACAAGTTCGTCGGGCGCATGATAGCCCCAAACGACGCCGAGTGCGGGAATTCCCGCCGCCTTCGCCATCGCCATGTCGAAACTTGTATCGCCGATCATGATTGCGTTTTTGCGTTCGACGCCGGTTTCTTCGAGCGCCCAATGCACCATCGTCGGATCCGGTTTGCCGGGCGCGCGGTCGGCCGTCTGCAACGTCGAAAACCGCGTCTGCAGCCCGTGCGCGGCCAGCACCGCATCGAGCCCGCGCCGCGCCTTGCCGGTGGCGATGCCAAGCTGCCAGCCTGCCGCTTCGAGCGCGTCCAGCGCCGCCAGCGCGCCGGGAAACATCGGCTCGACCATGCCGCCCTCGGTGCGCAGCGCGAAAAACGCGCGCTTGTAGGCCTCGGTAAGATCGAGGTGCGCGGCATCGCTTTCGCCGGGCGCGAGCAGCGCCATGCAGCGCTCCAGCGGCAATCCGATCACGCGATGCGTTTGGGCGAGCGTCGGCGCTGCCAGCCCCAGACTGTCGAACGCGCTCTGCATGCAGGCCTGGATCGCATGCTGGCTGTCGACCAGCGTGCCGTCGAAATCGAACAGCGCCAAACGCGGAGGGTGATTTGCCATCGCGGCGCAGTTTGCCGCTTTTTGAGGGTCGGGCCAAGGCCCTCAGTCGCGGGGAAACGGATCGGTGCGCGCGTCGGCGTCGAAGCCGAAAAATTCCCAGGTTTTTTTCATGTGCAACGGCAACGGAGCGCGAACCTTGAGCAGCCCATCGCCGGAAGGATGCGGAATTTCGATCGAGCGCGCGTGCAGATGCAGCTTGGCCGACAGCCCGTCGCCGACCAGCCTTGCTTCCGTGCCGCCATATTTGCCGTCGCCGACGATCGGCGTTTTCAGCGCCTCGGCGCAATGCACGCGCAATTGGTGCGTGCGGCCGGTGCGCGGCCACAAGGCAAGCCATGCCGCGCGGTCGCCCGCGACCTCGACGGTCGAAAACAGCGTGACGGCGCGCTTTCCGTCGTCGGCATCGGGCGCCACGCGCTCGTAGCCGCTGGGGCCCGCTTCCTTGGCGAGCGCCAGATCGATCTTGCCCTGCGACGGTTTGGGCGCGCCGACCACCAGCGCCCAGTAGATTTTGCGCGCGTTGCGGTGCCGGAACGAATCGCCCAGCAGCTGCGCGTTGCGCGCACCCCGCGCCAGCACCAGCACGCCCGACGTGTCGCGGTCCAGGCGATGCACGAGCTTGGGTCGGCCTTCCTGGTCGAACTGCAGCGCGTCGAGCATGCCGTCGATATGGCGCTCGGTGCCGGTCCCCCCTTGCACCGCCAGGCCCGGCGGCTTGTCGAGCACGATCACGTCGTCGTCCTTGTAGATGACGCAGGACTGGATCAGCTCGGCATCGGCCTTGGAGATCGCGCGCGGCACGCGCACGGCCGGGCCGCCGCCTTCGGGCTCGTCGGGCGGCGGCATGTCGATATGCGGCGGCAGGCGCACATCCTGGTCGGGCAGCAGGCGCTGGCTCGATTTGGCGCGTTTGCCGTCGACGCGGATCTGGCCCGTGCGCAAAAGCTTTTCGATGCGCCCCTGCCCCAACGCGGGAAACCGCCGCTTGAGCCAGCGATCGAGCCGCTGGTCGGCATCGTCCGCTTTGACCTTGACCGTAACAACGCCGCTCATTTTGCGATCCCTTTTCGTCAGCCGCCGTTTTTGTCGCGCCGCTTGGCCCAGTAATCCAGGCGTTTGCGGATTTCGCGCTCGAAGCCGCGGTCGGGCGGATCGTAGAACGCGGCGCGCGGCATTTTGTCGGGGAAATAGTTCTGGCCCGAAAACGCGTCCGGCGCGTCGTGGTCGTAGGCGTAGCCCTGGCCGTAGCCAAGCTCCTTCATCAGCGCCGTCGGCGCGTTCAGAATATGCATCGGCGGCATCAGCGAGCCCGTCTCTTTGGCCGACGCCATCGCGGCCTTGCTCGCGACGTACCCGGCATTCGATTTGGGCGCGGTCGCAAGATAGAGCACGGCTTGCGCGATCGCCAGTTCGCCCTCGGGCGAGCCCAGAAAATCGTAGGCATCCTTGGCGGCGAGTGCCTGCACAAGCGCCTGCGGATCGGCGAGGCCCACATCCTCGACCGCAAAGCGCACGAGGCGGCGCACGATATAGAGCGGCGCCTCGCCGCCCGCCAGCATGCGCGCGAGCCAATACAGTGCCGCGTCCGCATCCGACCCGCGCATCGATTTGTGCAGGGCGGAGATGAGATTGTAGTGCCCCTCCTGTGCCTTGTCGTAGAGCGGGGCGCGGCGCTGCACGGCCTGCACCAGCGCGCGCGTGTCGAGGGCGGGCCCGCGATGCTGGAACACCTGCTCGGCCAGATTGTAGAGATAGCGACCGTCGCCGTCCGCCATCGCAACCAGCGCCACGCGCGCATCGGCGCTCAAGGGCAGCTTGGCGCCTTGCGCGGCCTCGGCCTTGGCCAGCAGGGCTTCGAGCGTCGCGTCGTCCAGGCGTTTGAGCACCAGCACCTGGCAGCGCGACAGCAGCGCCGCGTTGATCTCGAAAGACGGGTTTTCGGTCGTAGCACCCACGAGCGTGACGGTGCCGTCCTCGACATAGGGCAGGAACCCGTCCTGCTGGCCGCGATTGAAGCGGTGGATTTCGTCGACGAACAGCAGCGTCGCTTTGCCCATCTGGCGCCGCTCGACCGCGTCGGCGAACGCTTTGCGAAGGTCGGCCACGCCCGAGAAGACCGCCGACAGCGCCACGAATTCGAGCCCGACCGCATCGGCCAGCAGGCGCGCGATCGTGGTCTTGCCGCAGCCCGGCGGGCCCCACAGCACGATCGAGGCGAGCTTGCGGTTGGCCAGCATGCGCGCCAGCGGCCCGTCGCCCGCCAGCAAATGGTCCTGGCCCACGACCTCGACCAACGCGGCCGGGCGCAGGCGCTCGGCCAAGGGCCGGTCGCCGGGGGGTGCCGCGAACAGGCCCGGTGCCGCTTGTTTGTGCTTCGAACTCATCCGCCGACGGTGGTATTCAGCACGCGCCCGCCGCGCGACACTTGCAGGCGCCAGGGCAGCGGCATTTGCACCGCGCGGCGCGCGTCTTCGACCGTGGCGATGGCGCGATCGTTGATGCGCAGCACGAGGTCGCCGGGCTGCAGGCGCAATTGGCCGGCAGGCGAGCCGCGCCGAATTTCGGTGACGATCACGCCGCGCGACGGCAGATCGATCCCGAGCTCCTCGACGAACGCCGGCGACAAATTGGCGAGAGTCGCGCCCGAAAACGGATGCTGGCCGCGCATCGGCGTTACGTCGCGCGGCGGGTTTTCGATGGGCGCCGTCAGGGCGGCCATGATCGCGGTTTCGCGCCCGCCGCGCCACACGGTCAGGCGCACGGTCTGGCCGATGGGCTGGGTTGCGATGCGAAAGCGCAGCGCGTCGTTGTCGTTGACCTCGCGCCCTTCGATGCGCAGCACCACGTCGCCGCGCCGGAGCCCCGCGCGCTCGGCAGGGCCGCCCGGATAGATGTCCGTGATCGCCACGCCTGCGGGCCGTGCCAGCCCCAAACCGGGCGCAAGTTCGTTCGTCACCGTCTGGCCCGAGGCGCCCAGCCACGCGCGCACCAGCCGCCCGCCCGACGCGACCGAGGCCACCACGGTCTGCACCATGTTGGCGGGCACCGCGAAGCCGATGCCGTTCGAGCCGCCGTCGCGCGAGAAAATCGCCGTGTTGATGCCGATCAGCCTGCCGTCGAGCGTGACGAGCGCGCCGCCCGAATTGCCGGGATTGATCGCGGCATCGGTCTGGATGAAGAAACGGAAATCGGCGATGCCGACCATCGTGCGCGCGACCGCCGAGACGATGCCTTGCGTGACCGTCTGCCCGACGCCGAACGGGTTCCCGATGGCGAGCACGATGTCGCCGACTTCCACGTCGTCGGAGTCCTTGAATTCCAGGACCGGCAACGCCTCGCTGCCCGCATCGATGCGCAGCACGGCAAGGTCGGTGCGCTCGTCGGCGCGCACGACGCTGGCTTCGAATTCGCGCCGGTCGGCAAGGCTGACGATGATTTCTTCGGCGCCGCGAATGACATGGAAATTGGTGACGATGAGACCCGCAGGATCGACGATGACGCCCGAGCCCAGCGAGTTCTGCACGCGCTCGCCCATGCCGGGAAACTGGTTGCCGAAAAAGCGCTGGAAGGTGGGATCGTTGGCAAAAGGCGAGGCGACCGTGCGCTGCACGCGCCGTGTCGTAATGTTGACGACGGCCGGCGCGGCGCGTTTGACGACGGGCGCGAAGGAAAGCTGCATCTGCGCGCGGCTTTCCGGCACGACGCGGTTCTGCGCGGCCGCCGGAAACGCGAACAGCAAGGCGAAAACGAGAAGAAAACGCATGGACCGAGTATAGTTCGGGAAGGCGGGCGGCGTCACTTGCCGGAAGCGCGGTTCGGGAGAAAAACGATGGAAACCTGGCGAGACGGCGTGCGCGTCGTGCGGGCGGCCGATTTGGAGCGGGCCCTGCGCGATCCGACCGGCACGGGCCGCACGACGGCCGCGCAGTTTGCGGGCGGCGGTGCGGGCAATGTCTGGATCGGCCAGGCGACGCTGGCGCCCGCGACGGCCACCGGCGCCCACCATCACGGGCGCCACGAAGTGCTGGTCCAGGTCATGCGCGGCCATGCCGAGATCCGCTGGGGCGCCAATCTGGAATTCGCTGCCGAAATCGGCCCCGGCGATTTCGCGAGCTTTGTGCCGCACGTGCCGCACCAGGAACGGAACTTGAGCGCCGCCGAGCCCGTCGATTTTCTGGTCGTGCGCACCGACGCCGAACGAATCGCGGTGAAACTCGACGCCAAGCCGGTCGCGACGCCCGAATTTGTCGCGTGAGCGCGAGGCGTACGTGCCGCGAAGCCGAATCGTCCCAAACAGAAACGGCGCCGGTTGCCCGGCGCCGTTTGGAACTTGCGGTCGAAATGCGGCGCTTACGCGGTCGCGGATTCGGCCTTGTCCATCGCTTCGCGTTCGGCGGCCACGCGCGCCTTGTCGGCAGCGCCCTTGGCGGCCGGGTCGCGGTCGACCAGTTCGATCACTGCCAGCGACGCCGCGTCGCCATGGCGCATGCCCGCACGCAGCACGCGCGTATAGCCGCCGTTGCGCGCCTTGTAGCGCTCGGCGAGCGCGCCGAACAGCTTCTGGGCCACGGTCGTGTCCTGCAGCATCGAGAGCGCGCGGCGCCGATTGGCAAGGCCGCCCTTCTTGCCCAGCGTGATCAGCTGGTCGACATAGGGGCGCAGTTCCTTGGCCTTGGAAACCGTCGTCTTGATCTGCTCGTGCACGATCAGCGACACCGCCATGTTGGCAAGCGTCGCTTGGCGGTGCGGCGAGGTGCGGCCCATCTTGCGGCCGGCTACTCCGTGACGCATTGTCTTCTACTCCTTCAGCGAAAAGCCGCTCAGTACGGCTCTTCGAGTTTCTTGGCGAGCTCTTCGATGTTCTCGGGCGGCCAGCCGGGGATCTGCATGCCCAGATGCAAGCCCATCTGGGACAGAACTTCCTTGATCTCGTTGAGCGACTTGCGGCCGAAATTGGGCGTACGCAGCATCTCCGCCTCCGATTTCTGCACGAGGTCGCCGATATAGATGATGTTGTCGTTCTTGAGGCAGTTGGCCGAGCGAACCGACAATTCAAGTTCGTCCACCTTGAGGAGCAGGTTCTTGTTGAACGGCAGATCGCCGACCTTTTCCTCGACGCGCTCGGAATTCGGCTCCTCGAAATTGATGAAGAGCTGGAGCTGGTCCTGCAGGATGCGCGCGGCCAGGGCGACGGCGTCTTCGGGCGTGATCGCGCCGTTGGTTTCGATGCGCATCGACAGCTTGTCGTAGTCGGTGACCTGGCCGACGCGCGTGTTTTCGATCTTGTACGAAACCTTGCGCACGGGGCTGAACAGCGCGTCGACCGGGATGATGCCGATCGGCGCGTCGGCCGGACGCGAGGTGGCGCCCGGAACGTAGCCCTTGCCGCTTTCGACGGTCATCTCGAGGTTGAGCTTGGCGCCGTCGTCGAGCGTGCAGATCGCGTGGTCGGGGTTCATGACCTCGACGTCGTGGCCCGTCTCGATCTGGCTCGCGCGCACTTCGCCGGGGCCCGTGGCCTTCAGCACGATGCGCTTGGGGCCGTCGCCGTGCATGCGCAGCGCGATCGCCTTGATGTTCAGGACCACGTCGGTCACGTCTTCGCGCACGCCCGGGATCGACGAGAACTCGTGCAGCACGCCGTCCATCTTGATCGTGGTGATCGCCGCGCCCTGCAGCGAGGAGAGCAGCACGCGGCGCAGCGCGTTGCCGAGCGTGAGGCCGAAGCCGCGTTCGAGCGGCTCGGCGACCACGGTCGCTTCGCGCTTGGCATCGTCGCCGGGCTCGATGTCGAGCTTTTGCGGCTTGATCAGTTCTTTCCAGTTCTTCTGCAGCACAGGATCACCTTTCCGGTGGTCTTGCGGATCGGACGGGCGGCGCCAAAAAGCGCCGCGTCCGATCCAGCGAATATTTCGTCAAGGTCCGCGCGCGCGCGCGCGCCGACCCGGATCAGACGCGACGGCGCTTGGGCGGACGGCAGCCATTGTGCGGGATCGGCGTCACGTCGCGGATCGAGGTGATCTGGAAGCCGACCGCCTGCAGCGCGCGCAGCGCCGATTCGCGCCCCGCACCCGGACCCTTCACTTCCACTTCGATCGTGCGCATGCCGTGTTCCATCGCCTTCTTGCCTGCGTCTTCGGCGGCCATCTGGGCGGCATAGGGCGTGGATTTGCGGCTGCCCTTGAAGCCTTGCGTGCCCGACGAGGACCACGACACCGTGTTGCCCTGGGCGTCGGTGATCGTGATCATCGTGTTGTTGAACGACGCGTTGACATGCGCCACGCCCGACACGACGTTCTTGCGCTCGCGGCGGCGCGGACGCCCGGCTGCGGCTGCTGTTTTTTTCTCGGCCATAGATCGATCCTCGAACGTAAAGAACTACTTGCGCGCGGCGACTTTTTTGCCGGCGATGGGCCGCGCCTTGCCCTTGCGGGTGCGGGCGTTGGTGTGGGTACGCTGGCCGCGCACCGGCAGGCCCTTGCGATGGCGCAAGCCGCGATAGGCGCCCATATCCATCAGGCGCTTGATATTCATCGCAATTTCGCGGCGCAAATCGCCCTCGACGCGGAATTCGCGGTCGATGCATTCGCGGATCTTCAGCACTTCCTCGTCGGAGAGCTGGTTCACACGCTTCGCATCGGGAATTCCCACCTTCTTGCAGATATCGACGGCCAAAGCCGGGCCGACTCCGAAGATGTAGCGCAGGGCAATGACCACGCGCTTGGCAGTGGGAATGTTGACGCCAGCAATACGCGCCACGTCGGCTCTCCTTCGTCTCTATGTTGCCTGCGGCGACTGCCGCATTTTGTTGGCTGCGGCGGGTGCCGCAAAGTCGTTTCGGTTCGTTCGAGGCCGCCCACACCCCCGCCCGGACGGGGTTCGGGGCTGGCGGCCCGAATGCTTGAATTCCTTTGTTCGTCCAGACCCTTAACCCAGTTCCCGATCGCCGCGCGCAGGTCACATACGGCAATACCAATGCGCCCCGCCCTGGCCTTTCGACCACCGAGAGGCGCGCATTATATGCATGGCGACCTTCGAGTCAACCGCGCTGCAAAAGAATCTTTTGGCCCCCTCCACACGCGCTCAGGTCGCCGCGATCGGCTTGCCAAACAGCTTGGCGAGTTCGCCCGTGACCGCGTCCATGTCCGCCATCCCGTCGACCGAGCGCAAGGCGCCGCGATCGCGGTAATAGGGGATGATCGGCGCGGTTTGGTCGTGATACGCCTTGAGGCGCGAGGCGACCGTCTCGGCATTGTCGTCGGGGCGGCGCACCATGTTTTTGGCGCCGCAGGAATCGCACGTGCCTTCGACCCGCGCGGGCTTGGTCGCGTCGTGATAGACGGCGCCGCAATCCTTGCAGCTGTAGCGCCCCGAAATGCGCGCCACCAGCGCCGCGTCGTCGACCTTCATTTCGACCACGAAGTCGAGCTTCAGGCCCTGCGCTTTCAGCATCGCATCGAGCGCTTCGGCTTGGGCCACGGTGCGCGGAAATCCGTCGAGGATGAAGCCGTTCTTGCAGTCGGCCTGGGCGATGCGTTCGGAAATCATGCCGATCAGGATGTCGTCGGAAACGAGCTGGCCTGCGGCCATCACGGCCTTGGCGCGCTTGCCGATCTCGGTGCCCGCCGCCACGGCCGCACGCAGCATGTCGCCGGTCGAAAGCTGGACGAGGCCCAGCGACTTTTCGATGCGCTTGGCCTGGGTTCCCTTGCCCGCGCCCGGCGGGCCCAGCAGCACGATGTTCATGGCGTCGGCTCCCGTTTTTTTTCTAGCGGCGCGTTCCGCGCAGCTTGGATTTTTTGATCAATCCCTCGTACTGGTGCGCCAGCAGATGCGAATGCACCTGGGCGACCGTATCCATCGTCACCGACACCACGATCAGCAGCGACGTGCCGCCGAAATAGAACGGCACCGCGTACTGGCTGATCAGGATTTCCGGCAGCACGCAGACGGCCGCCAGATACCCCGCCCCCACCACCGTGAGGCGCGTCAGCACGTAGTCGAGATAGTCGGCCGTGTTCTTGCCGGGCCGGATGCCGGGCACGAACCCGCCGTACTTCTTGAGGTTGTCGGCGGTTTCGACCGGATTGAAGACGACCGCCGTGTAGAAAAACGCGAAGAACACGATCAGCGCCACATAGAGCGCGATATAGAGCGGCTGGCCGTGCGCGAGGTTGGTGGTGAGCCACGTCAGCCAGCCGATATCGTTGTTCTGGTTGAAATTGGCGAAGGTCAGCGGCAGCAGCAGCAGCGAGGAGGCGAAGATCGGCGGGATCACGCCCGACGTGTTGAGCTTCAGCGGCAGATGCGAGGATTCGCCGCCGAACATTTTGTTGCCGACCTGGCGCTTGGGATACTGGACGATGATGCGGCGCTGCGCGCGCTCGACATAGACGATCGCCATGACGACCAGCACCGACATGACCAGCAGCACCAGGATCACGAAGGTCGAAATGGCGCCCGTGCGGCCCATTTCGAGCGTGGCGCCCAGCGCCTGCGGCAGATTGGCGATGATGCCGGCAAAAATGATCAGCGAAATGCCGTTGCCCACGCCGCGCTGGGTGATCTGCTCGCCCAGCCACATCAAGAACATCGTGCCGCCCGTGAGGGTCACGACGCAGGTGAACCGGAAATCCCAGCCCGGATCGATGACCGCGCCGCCCACCGATCCGCGCATGCCTTCGAGGCCGACCGAGATGCCGAAGGACTGGAACAGCGCCAGGAACAAAGTGAGGTAGCGCGTGTACTGGTTGATCGTTTTGCGCCCGGCCTCGCCCTCTTTTTTGAGGGCTTCGAGCTGCGGCGAGACGGCCGTCATCAGCTGCACGATGATCGAGGCCGTGATGTAGGGCATGATGTTGAGCGCGAACAGCGTCATGCGCCCGAGAGCGCCGCCCGAAAACAGATCGAAAATGCCCAGAATGCCGCCGCGCTGGCTGTCGAAAATCTCGCGCAAGATGCCCGGATCGATGCCGGGCAGCGGGATGTAGGTGCCGATCCGGTAGACGATAAGCGCGCCCAGCGTGAACCACAGGCGATTCTTGAGTTCCGTCGCCTTCGAAAACGCGCCCCAATTCAAGGATTGCGCAAGCTGTTCCGCCGCCGATGCCATTCGCCCAACGCCTCTTTCCGATCCGTTTGCCGCGCGCCCCGTCCGAACAGTGCGGATTTGGGGCGACCTGCCGCCCGAATCAAGCCGACCGAATCAAGCCGGGCGAATCAAGCCGCCTTGCCGCCGCCCTTTTTGGCTTCCTTGGCCTTGCGCTTGGCCTGGCGTTCGCGCTTTTTGGCGGCGTCCGCTTCGACCTTCTCGCGCTTGGTAACGACGATCTCGAGCTTGCCGCCGGCCTTCTCGATCGCGGCGATGGCGCTCTTGGTGGCGCCGTGCGCGACCAGATGCACCTTCGCCTTGAAATCGTCGTGGCCGTCGCCGAGCACGCGCAGGCCGTCGAATTCGCGGCGCAGAATGCCCGCTTCCACGAGCGTCTTGGCGTCGATGGTCTTGGCCGCATCGACGCGCTTCTCGTCGATCGCCCATTGCAGCTTGCCGAGGTTGATTTCCTGGTATTCGAGGCGGAAAATATTGTTGAAGCCGCGCTTGGGCAGACGGCGATAGATCGGCGTCTGGCCGCCTTCGAAGCCGTTCAGCGCCACGCCCGAACGCGCGGTCTGGCCCTTGCCGCCGCGCCCCGAGGTTTTGCCGAGACCCGAGCCGATGCCGCGGCCCAGAATCTTGCGGCCCTTGCGGGCGCCCTTGTTGTCGCGAATTTCGTTGAGCTTCATGGGACGTATCCGATCGATCGAGAGAACAGGTTCGGGCTCAGCCCTGGACCTGCACCAAATGCTGCACTTTGCGGATCATGCCGCGCACCGAGGGCGTGTCCTCGAGCGTGCGAACCGCGCCGACGCGACGAAGGCCGAGCCCCACCAGCGTTTCCTTCTGGCCGGGACCGCGGCCGAGGACGCTGGCGATCTGCTTGACGGTAACCGTCTTCTTGGCGGACATGGTTTTTCTCCTGGACCCGGTCAGGCCGCGGCCGCGTCGGTTTCGCGGCGCCCGACGATGTCCGCGATTTTTTTGCCGCGCTTGGCGGCAATGTTGCGCGGGCTCGCCATGCGCGTGAACGCGTCGAACGTGGCCTTGATCATGTTGTGCGGGTTCGACGTGCCGGTCGACTTCGCCACGATGTCCTGGATGCCCAGGCTCTCGAAAATGGCGCGCATCGGACCGCCGGCGATGATGCCGGTGCCCGGCTCGGCCGAGCGCAGCACGACATGGCCCGCGCCGAAATGCCCGCGCACGTCGTGGTGCAGCGTGCGCCCCTCGCGCAAGGGCACGCGCTGCATCGCGCGCTTGGCGTATTCGGTCGCCTTGCGGATGGCTTCGGGCACTTCGCGGGCCTTGCCCGTGCCGTAGCCGACTTTGCCCTTGCCGTCGCCGACGACGACGATGGCGGCGAACCCGAAGCGCTTGCCGCCCTTCACCACCTTCGCCACGCGGTTGATGGCGACCAGCTTTTCGACGAGTTCGGCTTCGTCGCGATCGCGCGGACGATCGCCCTGCTCGCCGCGACGGCCGCGGCCGGGACCGCGTTCGCCTTCACCGGATTTGCGTGCCATGGGAACCCTTCCTGGAATTCGAAACTAGAACGACAGGCCGCCTTCGCGCGCGGCATCCGCCAGCGCACGAACGCGACCGTGGTAGCGGTAGCCGCCGCGATCGAACGCGACTTCCTTGATGCCGGCGGCGATCGCGCGCTTGGCGACCAGCACGCCCACGGCCTTGGCCGCGTCGATGTCGGCGCCGCCCTTCAGCGACCCCTTCAGTTCCTTGTCGACGCTGGACGCAGCCGCCATCGTGACGCCGGTCTTGTCGTCGATGACCTGCGCGTAGATGTGCTTCGACGAGCGGAAGATCGACAGACGCACGCGACCGCCCGACTTGGCGCGCAGCGAGTGCCGCACCCGCGCGGTGCGGCGGTCGTGCAAGAGCTTTGCCTTGTCCATTGCTGCGGTTCCTTACTTCTTCTTGCCTTCTTTGCGGCGGATCGTTTCGTCGGCGTACTTGATGCCTTTGCCCTTGTAGGGCTCGGGCTTGCGCAGCTGGCGAATTTCGGCGGCGACCTGGCCGACCTGCTGGCGGTCGGCGCCCGTCACGCTCAGCGCCACGTTCTTGTCGCCGACCTTGATCGCGATCCCGTCGGGGATCGGGAAGGCGATTTCGTGGCTGAAGCCGATCTTGAGCATCAGGTTCTTGCCCTGCACGTCGGCGCGGAAACCCACGCCGTTGATTTCGAGATTGCGCTCGAAACCGGTCTGGGCGCCCTTGACCATGTTGGCCACGAGCGCTCGCGACGTGCCCCAGGCCGAGCGCGCGAGCTTCGACTGGCTGCGCGGCACGAACACGACCTTGCCGTCCTTGACGGCGGCGGAGATTTCGCGGTGCAGGGTGAGCGAACGGCGCCCCGTCTTGCCCGCGACGACGACGTCCTGGCCCTTGACCTCGACGGTCACGCCTGCGGGAACGGTCACCGGATTTTTGCCGATACGCGACATGGTTTTTGCTGCCTTCCGATCAGAACACGGTGCAGAGGACTTCGCCGCCGACATTGTTGGCGCGTGCCTCGCTGTCCGACATGACGCCGCGCGGCGTCGAGAGGATCGAAATGCCCAGTCCGCCGTAGAATTTCGGCAGATCGCGGATCTTCGCGTAGACCCGGCGGCCGGGCTTGGAAACGCGCGCGATCTCTTTGATGACCGGCGCGCCTTCGTGGTATTTCAGCTCGACCGACAGTTCGGGCGCCGCCGTCTTGCGGTCGACGACCGCGTAGCCGCGAATGTAGCCTTCGCGCTCCAGCACATCCAGCACGCTCTTGCGCAGCTTCGAAGCCGGGACGTCGACTGCCGTCCGGCCCTGCGTCTGCGCGTTGCGGATGCGCGAAAGCATATCGCCCAGGGGATCGCTCATCGCCATGTCCGTAATCCTTCCTTCGTCTTACCAGCTGGCCTTGATCATGCCCGGGATCTGGCCCACCGAGGCCAGCTCCCGCAGCTTGATGCGGCAGAGCTTGAATTTCCGGTAGTTCCCGCGCGAACGGCCCGTAAGCTCGCAGCGCAGACGCACCCGGTTGGGGGACGAATTGCGGGGCAATTCGGCCAGTTTGAGGCGCGCTTCGAAGCGCTCCTCGGCGGTGAGCGATTCGTCGATCGCGATCGCCTTCAAGCGGTTGCGTTTGCCCGCGAACTGCTTCGCCAGGCGTTCGCGGCGCTTGTTCTTCTCGACGGAACTTTTCTTGGCCATGGATCCTCCGGCCGCGTCAGTTGTAAAACGGCATGTCGAACGACTTCAAAAGCGCCCTGGCTTCGTCGTTCGTCTTGGCCGTCGTCACGATGATGATGTCCATCCCGCGCACCTGGTCGATGCGGTCGTAGTTGATCTCGGGAAACACGATCTGCTCCTTGATGCCGAGCGAGTAGTTGCCGCGCCCGTCGAACGATTTGGGCGACAGGCCGCGGAAGTCGCGCACGCGCGGCAGCGCGATCGTCACCAGCCGGTCGAGGAATTCGTACATGCGCGCGCCCCGCAGCGTGACCTTGGCCCCGATCGGCAGGCCGCGGCGCAGCTTGAAGTTCGCGATCGCCTTGCGCGCCTTGATCACGATGGGCTTCTGGCCCGTGATCGCGGCAAGCTCGGCCACCGCCGCTTCCAGCTTCTTGGCGTCGTGGGCGGCTTCGCCCACGCCCATATTGACGACGATCTTCTCGAGCTTGGGCACCTGCATCGGGCTCTTGTACCCGAACTGCTGCATCAGGGCCGGCTTGATCGTCTTGTCGTAGTTGTCCTGCAGACGCGTTGCCATGTCGCTCACCGATCGATCTGTTCGCCGGACTTGCGCGCAAAACGAACTTTGCGGCCGTCGACGGTTTTGTAGCCGACCTTGGTCGGCGTGCGGTCCTTGGGGTCCATGTGGGCGACGTTGGAAACGTGGATCGAGGCTTCCTTCTCCACGATGCCGCCGGTCTTGCCCTGCGTCGGGCGCGTGTGGCGCTTGACCATGTTGACGCCCTGCACGACGACGCGGTTTTCGTCCGGGATGACGCGCAGGATCTTGCCCGACTTGCCCTTGTCGCGGCCCGAGATGACGACCACGTCGTCGTCCTTGCGGACCTTGAGTTTCACGGCCATCACAGCACCTCCGGTGCCAGCGAAATGATCTTCATGTAGCCCTTGCCGCGCAGTTCGCGCGTGACGGGCCCGAAAATGCGCGTCCCGATGGGCTCGCCTTCCTTGTTGATCAGCACGGCCGCGTTGCGGTCGAAACGGACCGACGAGCCGTCGGCGCGGCGGATCTCCTTCGACGTGCGCACGATCACCGCCTTGTGCACGTCGCCCTTTTTCACGCGGCCGCGCGGGATGGCTTCCTTGATCGACACGACGATGATGTCGCCGATCGTCGCGGTCTTGCGCATGGAGCCGCCGAGGACCTTGATGCACTGGACGCGACGCGCGCCAGAGTTGTCCGCGACTTCCAGGTTTGTGCGCATCTGGATCATGGTTCAATTCCTCCAGGCGCTGCTCAGGATGCCGCTTCTTCGGACACGAGTTCCCAGCATTTGCGCTTGGAAATCGGCCGGCACTCGCGGATCTTGACGTTGTCGCCTTCTTTGGCGCGGTTGGTTTCGTCGTGCGCCAGGTACTTCTTCGAGCGCACGATGAACTTCTTGTAGACGGGATGCATCATGCGGCGCTCGACCTTGACCGTGATGGTCTTGTCCATGGCGTCGCTGGTAACGATTCCTTGCAGGGTGCGGCGGGGCATTTCTCGTCGTCCTCTCGATGCGATCAGGCTTTGGCGGCGGCGGGCTTGCGCCGGCGCTCGCCCACGACCGTCTCGATGCGCGCGATGTCGCGACGCACGACGCGCACGCGCGCGACGTTCTCGAGCTGGCCCGAGGCCTTCTGGAAACGCAGGTTGAACTGTTCCTTGCGCAGATCGACGAGCTGGTCCTTCAGCTGGTCGTCGGTCTTGGCGCGGATGTCGGCGGCCTTTGTCATCGTCCTAGCCCTCTTCGCCCAGACGCGAAACCATGCGCGTCTTGATTGGCAGCTTGGCGCCGGCCAGTTCGAACGCTTCGCTCGCGATCTGCTTCGGCACGCCGTCGATTTCGAACAGGATGCGCCCGGGATTGATGCGCACGACCCAGAATTCGGGGCTGCCCTTGCCCGAACCCATGCGCACTTCGGCGGGTTTCTTGGAGACCGGCACGTCCGGGAACACGCGGATCCACACGCGGCCCGCGCGCTTCAGATGGCGCGTGATGCAGCGGCGCGCGGCTTCGATCTGGCGCGCGGTCACGCGCTCGGGCTCGAGAGCCTTGAGGCCGTAGGCGCCGAAATTCAGCGTGAAGCCGCCCTTCGCGTTGCCGTGGATGCGGCCTTTGTGCGCCTTGCGGTATTTGGTGCGCTTCGGGGAAAGCATGGTTTTTGTTCCGTATCTCTGGCTGTTCTTAGCGCGCGGGCTGCTGTTCCATGGCGCGTTTGTCCTGCGCCATCGGGTCGTGGGCCAGAATTTCGCCCTTGAACACCCACACTTTGACGCCGCAGGTGCCGTAGTTGGTCTTGGCCGTCGCCGTGCCGAAATCGATGTCGGCGCGCAGCGTGTGCAGCGGCACGCGGCCTTCGCGGTACCATTCGATGCGCGCGATTTCCGCGCCCCCCAGACGGCCCGAGCAGTTGATCCGGATGCCGAGCGCGCCAAGGCGCATCGCCGACTGGACCGAGCGCTTCATCGCGCGGCGGAACGCCACGCGGCGCTCGAGCTGCTGGGCGATGTTTTCGGCGATCAGCTTGGCGTCGATTTCGGGCTTGCGGATTTCCACGATGTTGAGGCTGACCTCGGCCTTCGTGAGCTTCGCCACTTCCAGGCGCAGCTTTTCGATGTCCGCGCCCTTCTTGCCGATGACGACGCCCGGACGCGCGGTGTGCAGCGTGATGCGCGCCTTCTTGGCCGGACGTTCGATGACGACGCGCGCGAGGCCCGCCTGCAGCAGCTTGTCCTGCAGCCACACGCGCAGGCGCAGATCTTCGTGCAGCAGGCGCGAATAGGCCGCGTCCGCGAACCAGCGCGAGTCCCAGGTGCGGTTGATGCCGACGCGAAGGCCGATCGGATTGATTTTCTGACCCATCGTTGTGCTCCCTAGGCCGCTTTGGCCGCGCCGGTTTTGCCCGCATCGGCTTTCTTCTTGTCGTCGCGCTCGCGCACCACGACCGTCAGATGGCTGAACGGCTTGACGATGGACGAAGACTTGCCGCGGCCGCGCGCGTGGAAGCGGCGCAGCTGGAACGACTTGCCGACATGCGCTTCGGCGACGACCAGGCGGTCGACGTCGAGCTGGTGGTTGTTTTCGGCGTTGGCGATGGCCGACTGCAGCACCTTCTTGACCTGCACCGCGATGCGGCGCTTGGAGAAGGTGAGCTCGGCGAGTGCCGCCGACGCCGTCTTGCCGCGGATCGTTTCCGCGACGAGATTGAGCTTCTGCGGCGAAATGCGCACCGAGCGCAGGATCGCGCGCGCTTCGTTGTCCTTCAAGGGGCGCGGATGGGCGGGCTTGCTCATGTCACTTCCTCTCGGCCGACTTGTCGCCGCCGCCCGTGGCCGTGTGGCCCGCGAAGGTGCGCGTGGGCGAGAATTCGCCGAATTTGTGTCCGACCATGTTTTCGGTGACCAGAACGGGCAGGAACTTGTGCCCGTTGTAGACGCCGAACGTCAGACCGACGAATTGCGGAAGCACGGTCGAACGGCGCGCCCAGATCTTGATGATCTCGTTGCGCCCCGACGCGCGGGACTTTTCCGCCTTCTTGAGCAGGTACCCGTCGACGAAGGGACCCTTCCATACTGAGCGAGCCAAAGCCGGTCTCCGCTATTTCGCGTTGCGACGGCGGACGATCATCTTGTCCGTCGACTTGTTGTGGCGAGTCTTGTAGCCCTTGGTCGGCTGGCCCCACGGCGTTACCGGGTGGCGGCCGCCCTTGGTGCGGCCTTCGCCGCCGCCATGCGGGTGGTCGATCGGGTTCATGGCGGTGCCGCGCACGGTCGGGCGAATGCCCATCCAGCGCGAACGGCCGGCCTTGCCGATCTTGACGTTCTGCTGGTCGGGGTTCGAGACCGCGCCGATCGAGGCAAAGCACTCGGCCGAGACCTTGCGCAGTTCGCCCGACGACAGACGCAAGATCGCGTAGCCCGCATCCTTGCCCACGAGCTGCACGTAGGTGCCGGCCGCGCGCGCCATCTGGCCGCCGCGACCGCTCTTGAGTTCCACGTTGTGGACGACCGTGCCGACCGGAATGGCGCGCAACGGCAGCGCATTGCCCGGCTTGATGTCGGCCTTTTCGCCCGACACGACCTTGTCGCCCGCGGCCAAACGCTGCGGCGCCAGGATGTAGGCCTTCTCGCCGTCCGCGTAGGTCACGAGCGCGATGTAGGCCGAACGGTTGGGATCGTATTCGATCCGGTCGACCGTGGCTTCCATGTCGTGCTTTTTGCGCTTGAAGTCGACGATGCGGTACTTCTTGCGCGCACCGCCGCCGTGATGGCGCGTGGTGATGCGGCCCAGATTGTTGCGCCCGCCCGTCTTCGCCGATCCTTCGACCAGCGGCTTGTGCGGTTCGCCCTTCCACAGGCCGGTACGGTCGACCAGCACGAGCTGGCGCAGGCCGGGGGTCTTGGGTTTGAAATGTTTGAGAGCCATGGGCCGATCTCCGTCAGAGGCTCGCGGTGACGTCGATCGTTTGGCCTGCGGCCAACGTCACGACAGCCTTTTTCCAGTCCGAGCGCTTGCCGGGAATGCCCTTGAAGCGCTTGGTCTTGCCCTTGACGACGAGCGTGTTGACGGCCTTCACCTTGACCGAAAACAGCGTCTCGACCGCCGCGCGAATCAGCGGCTTGGACGCGTCGTCGCGGACCTTGAACGTAACCTGGTTGAATTCCGAGCCGCGCGTCGCCTTTTCGGTGATCACGGGGGCGAGGATCACGCCGTACAGCGTTTCCTTCGGATAAACGGGCTTGGCCTTCGTCACTTGAAGCGCTCCTGCAAAGCGGCGAGCGCGTCGCGCGTCAGCACGAGCGTGTCGCGGCGGAGAATGTCGTACACATTGGCGCCCTGCTGCGGCAGCACGTCGATATGCGGAATGTTGCGCGCGGCCTTGGCGAAGTTTTCGTCGAGCACGGCGCCGTCGACGAACAGCGCCGATTCGATGCCCATCTTCTTGAAGCGCGCGGCCAGTTCCTTGGTCTTGGGCGCGGCCAGCTTGACCGTGTCGAGCACGATGAGCTTGCCTTCGGCTTGCTTGGCCGACAGCGCCGACTTCAGCGCGAGGGCGCGCACCTTCTTGGGCAGGTCGTGCGCGTGGCTGCGCGGCGTCGGCCCGAAAATGATCGCGCCGTGGCGCCATTGCGGCGAGCGCTTCGAGCCCTGGCGCGCGCGCCCCGAGCCTTTTTGCGCCCACGGGCGCTTGCCGCTGCCCGAAACTTCGCCGATTTCCTTGGTGTCGTGCGTGCCCGCGCGGCGCTTGGCGAGCTGGTAGCGCACCATGCGCGCGAGGATATCCGGGCGCGACGGCAGGCCGAAAATCGACTCCGGCAGGTCGATCTCGCCTGCCTGGCCGTTATCCAGCGTTTTGACTGCGATCTTCATTGGACGACTTCCTCGAGTTTCAGGCCGCAGCCGCTTTGCGAAGACCCGCGGGCTGCGGGGCTTCCTTGGGCAGCTTGCGCTTGACCGCGTCCGAGACGAACACGAACGCGCCCGCCTGGCCCGGGATCGAGCCCTTGACCATGACCAGACCCTTGTCGGCGTCGATCGCGACGACCTTGAGGTTCTGGGCGGTGATGCGCGCCGTGCCCATGTGGCCGGCCATCTTCTTGCCCTTGAACGTGCGGCCCGGATCCTGGCGCTGGCCGGTGGAACCGTGGCTGCGGTGGCTGACCGAGACGCCGTGCGAGGCTTCGAGACCGGCGAAGTTCCAGCGCTTCATGACGCCCTGGAAACCCTTGCCGGTCGTGGAACCCGCGACGTCGACGAACTGGCCCGCAACAAAATGCTCGGCGCCGATTTCGGCGCCCACATCGAGCAGCTTGTCGGGGGCCACGCGGAATTCGGCCAGCTTGCGCTTGGGCTCGATCTTCGCCTTGGCGAAGTGGCCGCGCAGCGGCTTGCCGACATTCTTGACCTTCGCCTTGCCCACGCCGAGCTGCAGGGCGGTGTAGCCGTCCTTCTCGGCCGTGCGCACCGCGACGACCTGGCAATTGTCGACCTGCAGCACCGTCACGGGCACGTGCGCGCCTTCTTCGGTGAAGAGGCGGGTCATTCCGACCTTGCGAGCGATAACGCCTGTGCGCGTCGTCATGTTCGTGTTCCCGGGCTTAAAGCTTGATCTCGACATCCACGCCGGCGGCGAGGTCGAGCTTCATCAGCGCGTCCACCGTTTGCGGCGTGGGGTCGACGATGTCGAGGAGGCGGCGATGCGTGCGGATTTCGAACTGCTCGCGGCTTTCCTTGTCGATATGCGGGCTGCGGTTGACCGTGAAGCGTTCGATGCGCGTGGGCAGCGGAATGGGTCCGCGAACCTGGGCGCCCGTACGCTTGGCGGTGCTGACAATCTCGCCCGTCGATTGATCGAGGACGCGATGGTCGAACGCCTTCAGCCGGATGCGGATGCTTTGACTGACCATTTTGTTTCCCTGTCGCGAGGCCCGCCCGGCCCGAAAACCGGACCGTGCGGATCAAGCGTCTGATTCCCTACTTGATGATCGAAGCGACGACGCCCGCACCCACGGTGCGCCCGCCTTCGCGGATCGCGAAGCGCAGGCCTTCGTCCATGGCGATGGGTGCGATCAGCGTCACTTCCATCGCCACGTTGTCGCCCGGCATCACCATTTCCGTGCCGTCCGGCAGCTTCACCATCCCCGTCACGTCGGTCGTGCGGAAATAGAACTGCGGGCGGTAGTTCGTGAAGAACGGCGTGTGGCGCCCGCCTTCTTCCTTCGTCAGGATGTAGGCTTCGGCCTTGAACACCGTGTGCGGCGTGATCGAACCGGGCGCCGCCAGAACCTGGCCGCGCTCC